>Ga0307516_10005262_pt1 | contig 15572 bp, 20 predicted proteins | sample 19_EM_MG_FD_203310 | JGI IMG/M metagenome (GOLD analysis project Ga0307516, IMG submission 203310) | Populus trichocarpa ectomycorrhiza microbial communities from riparian zone in the Pacific Northwest, United States - 19_EM | ecosystem: Host-associated > Plants > Roots > Unclassified | place...
CTTCATTTGGTCCCTCAAAACTCTCCTTAGTAACTTGTTAGAAGCAGTTCGGGGAAACTCAGGAACAATCTTAACAAAGCTCACCTGTCAACAGCCAAGAATATGGAAACAGTCAAGTTAGGAACCCAAACAATAACATGGTTTAAACTTTAAAACAACCGTGTAGAGTAGCCTAGATGCCAAGGTGTCCAAACCAGATGTCATGTGAATGAAGAAAACATAAATTCAGAGTCAAACCTTAAACAAAGGGTTGAGATTGTTTTGGATGGCTTTTGAGAATTTCATCTTCAACTTGTCTGGTTCCCCATCAAATCCTTTCTTTAGCACCACAAAAATTACCAATAGCTCTGGACCCCCATCTACTGGTGCTACACTGATAGCGGCAGTCTCCATGATGCTTTCTTCAGCACGGTCACAGACACGCTCAATTTCAACAGAACTTGTCTGTATATCAAGAAAGACTCAAGATTTTAAAATTCAGAAATTGGTCCAAGCATTCCAAAGGAAACATAAGGGATACAGGTGAAGGTCATTCAAGAGTCAGGAAGCATGCCATGCCAAAAGCCTATTAGGAGGGACAAAACTGAAGGACAATCCTGTCCATAGAGAATGTTGTACCTTAATTCCACCAAGATTCATGGTGTCATCTGCCCGGCCTTGTACAACAAAATAGCCTCCAACTGTTCGCTTAATGATGTCTCCATGTCTCCTAAGTTGCTGCAAATGCATGTGCCAAGTCATTAAAGACCTATGAGTCCAGTTTTATATGATCATAAACCCTGAAAATGCTAAGAAACCAGCTAAGCAGGTCTCCTAATCTTGGTGAAACAAGGAATGGAATGTCTAAATGTCAAACTATATCAGGACTAGGTATCTCCTTGTAATAGTACATGAACATATCTCCAAATTTGCCTTTTAGGTAGGATACTAATGTTATAACCAAGTATATACAAACAGCTCTGTATGGAATTGTAATTAGACCATAACCGAACATTCAAGTATAAGTTCCATGAAGAATGATAGCATATTGTAAGAACGGCAAACATGTACCATTCCCTTATACATCGGCATTCCTTTGAAGTAAACTTTGTCATGATCAGCATTGAGCAATCTATCACTTGCTCCCATTAATAGAGGGGATAAACCCACTTCACCAACACAAGGCATGTCATCTGGCTGCAATAGATCAAAGAAACCAGATACATATGTATAGAACAGAAATGAACATGTCAGTCCTTCAGCTTGACTCATTCACATGTATTTTGTTATCAAGACAATTCTTGTAATCTCCCACCTGGCACTAAGATCACACTGAAATGATCCAGTGACAGGTCACACAGGTTGGTTTGCAATGGTAGAAATAAAAATTGGACCCAGAACAACAGTTGAACATTAAAGTTATCTTACATAAGAAACACCATTTTCATCAAGGATGACAAAGCCTGTTGTCATCGATGCAGTGCTAAATGCTCCAAAAGCTTGTGGCTGCAATGGACATCCTTGGATGTAAGATGATGCAAGCTCTGTGCCTCCACAACATTCAATGATGGGCTTGTAATAAGCTCTCGAAGAAAGCCAAAGGTCATCGTCAACATTTGAGGCCTCACCAGTACTACAAAAGGATCTGTACATGCATTTTTTAAGTCATATTTTCCCCGAAAACCATGTGCAAAAATTAATTTCTTTTGAAGGTGAAAATTACTTCAACTTTGTCCAATCTAAGCCCTCCATACAGTTGGTACTCTTCCAAGCTTTTACTATGCTTGGAACTGTACCTAAAACAGTAACTCCTGCATCCTGAAAAGAATGATAAAGCAATGGTTGGCTAGGGAATGGCAATGCTTCTGCTGCAAATGGATTATGTAGTGTTGTCTGGTGTTTAATACCTGTAGCTAAAGCTGGTATTTAACAGCTTCATGTAACAAAAATCATGCTTTGTGGGACAACACTAGACTTTGAGGGACAGCATTAGATTTTATCAAAGAAACACACAGCAGGTAATACCTGAACGAACTTTCCGAACCCCCGGCTAAGAGGAGACCCATGGAAGAGGGCAAGAGTTGCGCCACATAAAAAGGTGGAATAAAGTAAAATTGGTCCCATCACCCACCCTAAATTTGTCGGCCAGCAGTAGACATCACCTTCTTGAATGTCAACGTGAGCCCATCCATCGTGAGAACATCGAATTGGTGAAAGATGTGTCCATCCTATAGCTTTTGGATCCCCTGATTTAGACCAATAAATAAGCTCGATAATCAGTTGATAATAGGGAAGAGGAAACACAGGTAAGAAAATAAGCATATCAAACATTTCTCTACCTGTGGTTCCGGATGAGAAAAGTATATTAGTCAGAGAGTCTACTGGTTGATAAACAGGAGAGTAATAATTTGGCCTGTCAGAGAATGAATACTGTTACAATTGGCATCAACGGATTAAAATATAAAACAGAGTAGTGAAACATGTTAATAAAGATGAACCTTCCATTACGAATACAAATATACAATACACTGCTTCAATTCGTAAGCGCAAACATTACCTCGGAAGGTGATTGACACTGGACAAAAAATCTATCCATGTCTGATCCTGATTTCTTAATTGAAGCCCTACATCATTTCCAATCACAGGGATCACAATAGCCTTGCAAGAATTAGCTTCTACAACACGACTGCAAAAGAGAAGAAGTGTGTTTAGCATGAAAGTTTGGCACGTAGCCGCAATCTATATAAGAGCATCTGATAGGGTATGCTCTCCAATATCACCCCAAATTTAGCAAGTTTTGATAGGAACAACATCTTCAGGGTCTCACTTAAGGAAAGATCAGTTTTAAACAGAAAGTTCGTCCCCATCATAACGATATAATAATAAGAGTGGGGTAGTCTTTACCTGTACAAAGGAAATTTTCGACCTCCTCTGAGAATAAAATCCTGAATACAGGATTGAAGTTAGGAATCAGAGTCTAAAAAAGAACGCAGAAAGAAGCAATATCTGCGAACAGAAATCTCAGACCACTTCTTCAATCTTTTGATCATTAAAAAGAAACCACAAACTATTTGCTAAGCAGGTATCCTTATTCCTTACCCTCTGCAGCTATTACTGTAGTTAAAGGTGGCAGGAAAAAAAATATTCAAAGCAGAAAAGCAATGGACACATTGAGACCTATGACAGCGAAATGTCACCTGAGTGAAGATACCCTTTGCATTGGAGACACGTAAACGGGTAGCAATTTCTTTAGCTGCAAAGCTGTCAGCTATAGATACAACAACAAATCCTGCTAATACAATGGCCAAGTATATAATAACTGCATTGACTGTCATTGGCATATCAATAGCAATTGCATCACCCTTCGTAAATGTTGTATCTAGTGCATTGGCCACCAACCTGCACCACGATTCGTTTACAACACTGGTCAAGGACCATTCTTCTCATGATACACAGTGTATGAAATTAGGACTCCATATGTTCTTTAACTTCTTTTAAAACCCCTTGTGGAATAAGAATCACATATTCATGCAAAAGAAATCATTTATAACAGTTACTCATTGCCGTCAAAAACCTAAACATGGTGCAACTTGTCATAGCATGATAAAACAAAAAATTAAACATGAATGGTGTAGGCACATGAAGCATTACATTACTTGTTCTCGAAATTCTTTCAGTTTCAAATGGTGCAAAACAGATTCATCCATTTCATCCCTCCAGACAATAGCCACATCATCTTCTTTTTTACTAGGATGGCTTGCAGGTTGCAGGCAGCATTCAGCAATATTCAGAACAGAACCTGGAAGCCATGTTCCTCCAGGTTTTGATTTGTCAGTTGTGTCGAGAATGCACTTTGGCGGTTCATGAAATACAACTGAAAGCTCCTTCAGAACAATTGACCAATAAGCCTGGAAATCATTTGCAAACACTAAATTGAATAAGGAAATGAACCTTGAAATATACCGCATTCTGAAAATCATTACTGAATGTACCTAAAATGTTATGTTCATATGGCAATAGTCCTTATTTACCTCAGGATGTTCAACAGAGAATTTCTGAAAGAGGCTAAAACTTTTTATAGGATCCTTGTATTCAGTTCCTAAAAGCTTCGGACCATGAATCTCCATTACACGTCCCAAGTTCGCCCGTCTAGATTCGTGTCTACCATTTAAAATATCATTTCAATAACTAAATCAGTTAGGAAGGGAAAATATTAAAAACCACACACTTTCACATATTGATCGAGCATTTCCTTGACCCTATATAACATATAACGAATTTGAGGCATCAACAGGAATCTACATTCAACTGTACTCTATATATGAAAGCCAAGATGTACACCAACTTCTAGTGCAACTTATACAGCAACCAAAATTTAGCAGCAGAAATTATTGGCATTAGCTAGGGTTGAACTGACCATAGTACCATACCAAGTGTAAATTACTCGCATGGCCCCCCACGTTTAGGAGGTAGAACACATTAGCCCCTCTACTATAATTCTGGGCATCTCAGTCCTCATACTTTCAATTCCTAGCCATATTTGCCCCTCCATCCACTCATAAGTGTACCTATGGGAGCACATGGCATCCATCTAATGGACATAAATTGTACGGACCCATGATTGAAAATATGTGATATAGGGGTTAATATGACCAAATTCTGAAACTTGGAGGATCACACACGTAACTTTCCCTGGACTAACATGGTCAACGACTTTGTAGTTCAAGAAAACGACATCTGCTTGTCGTCAATCATCGATCAAGAAATCCAAACAGAGAAAACAGAGAAAGAAACAAAGAAAAAAAAACAGCACAATGATGAAAACAATCAAGAAACCATGGATGAAACCAGAGAGAGAGAAACATTACAGAGAAGGAAACCAATAAAGAGGAGGGCCCTTGGTTGAGGAATCCCAATGAGAGTAGACAGAGTAATAAACAAGTTGATGCACTCCATGAGGATGCCATGGTTTTAGCACTCTATTATCCACCACTTTCCTCCAAACCTCTCTTGGGTCTAACCCTTTTGCTTCACCAATTGTTTCTTTGAGGATTCTGTAGAATTCTTTAGCCTCCTCTTCCACAGACAAACCTGCCTTGATTATATCATCAACTCCCACTTCAGTTATGCTCTTCTTCGTCTCCATCATGACCTCTCTCTCTCTCTCTCTCTCTCAAACACACACACACACACACAGAATTTGGTTAATTCCTATGCTTGCTTGGCTATGGCTCGTGTCATTATTTAAGACAATGTGAAGTAATAAAGTAGGTGAAACGTACTTTATTTTTTTAAAAAAAGGTAGGTGAAACGTAAGGGTGGCAGGTGACCACGAGGGGGCACTCTTTTGTACTTACTACTTCCTTAAAAATTGATTTAAATTTTGTACTTACTACTTCGTGTTGTTGCGGCTGTGATAAAAATTATTTTTAAAATTATTTTTTATATTAAAATAAAATTTATTTATTTTTAACATAAATATATCAAAACATTTTAAAAATACTAAAAAAATAATTAATTTAAAATAAAATAAATAAATTTTAATGAAAAATAAATTTCACAGTAACCCAAACAATCTAGGGCTAAATTTTCTCTCCTCTCTTTAGCTTTTATTTTTTTAGTACCAAGATTTGACATATTCATTCTGCCTCTGCACTAAAATAAAAATTACAAGAAATAAATTTAATTTTTTTTTATGAGAAATGTTAGGTGAGAAGTGGAAGATGCCATTGAACAATAATGTTTCGTTGGCCAAGTAATTCAATTTAATTATAGAAGCTAGTCCATTAGGGTTTTCTTGGGTGCCTAACATGGCAAAGGAATTATATTTCAACGATGGCCTCCTCTGATCTCCCCTTGTAATCTAGCAATTTGTAACATCAAATTCTCCATTTTGTCAATTCTGTTTTGTTTTATCCGGAATGACCGAAAACATTTTATACCAATTCAAAAAACAGAACAAAACAGAACAAATTTCATCTCATTTTAAATCTCGGTCCGTTCCGGATTTTTCGGCTAAATTCCGCCCGGAACGTTCCGGTTTCATTCCACATGTTCCGTTCCGCTCTTGAAAAGTCATTGAATCAAATTGAACCTTATTCAATTTAATTAATTAAACCACTCAATTATAAAAAGCTTTTTTTCATTACTATTTTCAATAACAATGATATTAATAATAATATTGAAAATTATTATTACTATTTTCATTAACAATGATATTAATTTTTTAAAATTAGATTTATCACTAATATATATGGTTTATATTCATGTTGTTTTTTTTTTTCATGTTTATACTTTGTAGGAATTTGAGCAAAACAAGGGATGCTTTAGATTCCATTAGCCTTGATAACATTGACCTAACTTTATATTTAAAATATTTTTGTTAAAACATTTTACTTTCATAATATTTTGATATTTTGTTTAAGTTGAATTACTTTAAGTTAAAGATTTATTTAATCTTGACTATTTAGAAATATTTTAAATTTTGAAATTATATTTGTTTGATATTGTGTTTGTATTGCATAATTTATAATTAATTTATCTTGAATTTGAATTATGTTTGTTGAATATATATATATATATATATATATATATATATAAATAGTACAACCCCGAAACGGCATGCCGAAACACCCCGAAACTAAAACATTTCATTCCAATTGAAAAAACAAAACACTTGCCAAAACGGAATTGGAAACCTTGATTTTAACCCTTATCTTTCTCACAAGTGTAAAGAACTCATTACTACTAAATCAGAAATCCATTGTTAGCCACTCCATAAATTTACTAAACAATAAAATTGTAGACATTTTACATTTGTTTTTGAATCAAGACAGCAAAAAAGCATTACTTATCAAAGAACCAAGCCTTGGATGAGACAGAAGAGATGGGTTCTCCTTGTGTTTTTAAACAAAAAATTACTTTAAAAATACTTCAGAGATGAATTTATTTTATATTTTCATATTCAAACACGTTCTTGTTCCTATTATATTTTACTTCGAACGGACAGCTCTTTCTTCATTTGGTCCCTTAAAACTCTCCTTAATAACTTGTTGGAACTAGTTCTAGGAATCTCGGGAACAATCCTCACATGGTTTACCTGTCAAAAACATTCAAAAACTTTACCAGTTACCACTACAGAAACACCTCAAGAATGTAAGCATATTGACAAGTGGAGGTGAAGTGACAAACCTTGAACAAAGGATTGAGGTTGGTCTGTATGGCTCTGGTGAATTTCTTCTGCAAATCTTCTGGTTTTGAACTATATCCTTCCTTTAGTACAGCAAACATTACAAGGAGTTCTGGACCTCCATCTTCTGGTGCTGCACTTATTGCAATACTTTCCACTATGCTTTGATCAACATTGTTACACGCATGTTCGATTTCGACAGAACTTGTCTGCAAATGATCAGGAAAAAAATCGAGGTTCAAAAACTTGGAAAACAAGCCTGACAAAAGTTGAAAGAGGAGCAGTTCTAGAGAATGGAATACCTTAATGCCACCAAGATTCATGGTGTCATCAGCCCTGCCTTGCACAATGAAATAGCCTCCAGCAGTTCTCTTAATGATATCTCCATGTCTCCTGAGTTGCTGCAAATTAATGGATATATGAAGGCAATTCTGTCAACTTCTTGATAAGGATTTTAATTACTTACAAGTTTGGACAGAAGCAGAAACGTATTTGTTTGGAGAGGCCGAGACAAAGACATAAAATGAATGTTTATGAGACAGTTTTGAAGTGAATTTATGTCATTTCAAAACAAAACAAGAGGTACAAGGAGACATGTCCTCTCTATCTCCACTGTCTTTGTTTCTTATGTCTTGAGACAACCAAACACTACTTAAAGATGGAAATATGAAAAAAAGCAGGAATTAGCATACCATTCCTTTATACATTGGCATTCCCTTGAAGTAAATTTTGTCATGATCAGCATTAAGCAATCTATCTGATGCTCCCATGATTAAAGGAAACAAGCCTACTTCACCAACACATGGTTGATCATCTGGCTGTAATACAGACAAGACCAAATAGGTAAAATATCTGCACATTCATTGGATAAGTTCCATTGTTTTTATCATGGAAATCTTTGAAATTGTTCACTTGCCAGAAAAATGTTCTTACATAAGGAACTCCGTTGTCGTTAAGGATGACAACGCCTGTAGCCATTGAGGCAGTGCTTAACGCTCCAAAGGCTTGTGGCTGCAATAAAGTTCCTTGGAGGTAGCTTGATGCAAGCTCCGTGCCTCCACAAACTTCAATAATGGGCTTGTAATAAGCTCTTGAAGAAAGCCAGAGGACATTATCAACATCAGAGGCTTCTCCAGCAGTAACAAAGGATCTGCAGATGCATTTGTATTTTTTAAAAGTCCTCCGGAAATGTGGAAGCAAAGATTTAACCGTAGTTGAAAGAAAAGATAACCTTATCTTTGTCCAATTTAAGCCTTTCATGCAATTTGTACTCTTCCAAGCTTTTACCATAGTTGGGATCGTGCCCAGAATAGTCACACCGGCATCCTGAACAGGTGGAATAGAAAAAGATAAGGTGGTTGTTCATCCTACTGAAGAACTCACCCTGCCTTGGCTGTTTTCTCATGCAGCTGCTGCCTCCTGTGGTCCGCTTTGCTTTTTGCCTTATTTGTTTTTATTTTTTTGTTGGTTTCAATGATTTTTAAGGGTGCCCAAACTGTTCTGTTTATTCTAGAAATTCAACCAATTTGTTATAAATGCTTAAAGCTGAGGGTAAGCACGGAGTCACTAGAGACATGGCATTTATAGCAAAGCAGAATAAGTATCAGACACATTACCTGAACAAATTTTCCGAAACCACCGCCAAGAGGAGATCCATGATAGAGAGCAAAAGTTGCACCGCTTAGAAAGGCTTCATAAAGCACAATTGGTCCTGCTACCCATCCTAGATTTGTAGGATAGCAGAAAACATCTCCAACTTGAAGATCAACATAAGCCCATCCGTCGTTAGCTGCTCGAATTGGCGAAAGCTGTGTCCATGGTATAGCTTTTGGTTCTCCTGATTCGGACCAATGACCAAGTAAAAAACTTATGAGACAAACAGAAAGCCAAAGTATGGCAAACACTAAATACTTGGTGAGCAATTTTGTTACCTGTGGTTCCAGATGAAAAGAGTATGTTAGTCGGAAAGTCTATTGGATTATAAACTGGAGAGTAATGATTTGGCCTTTCACAGACCATTGAAGTACAAGATATTTTAGTCAGATTCATACCAAATGATTCCCTAAACAACGATAATGATTGTCTTGAAAGACCACCCTTAAACAGTAGCTTTGCACATTACCTTGGAAGGTTTATGACACTGGCAAGAAAATCTCCCCAAGATTGATCCTGTTCTCTTAATTTAATGCATACATCTTCCCCACTCACAGGGAGCACAATAGCTTTATGTGGAGCAGCTTCTACGACTCGACTGCAAAAGAAAGAATAAACCATGATGTTCCTTTTCATGCTGTCTCAAGTCTAACAGAATTCAGAACTGCAATGCATTTGCGCATCAAATTCCAGAAAGAAAGTTTAGCATTGCAGAATTGACTTCCATCTTAGGCAAATGTTTCATGTATGAAGGCATTTTGGAGTTCCTTCAAACAAAAACTATTATTTGGAACTTAGAAGTTAGCATCTATGATATGTAGAAGGGTTTCTGCACCTCAGAGTCATTCTACAATAAATAATCTCATAGGCTGAGAATTTAGAATCATCATCAATTGCAATCTAGATTGTTAGACATACGTTATAAAATATAGCATACAAAGCATATGTTAATTAGCTATTGGAGTCTTGATTGTTAGACATACGGATGATCAATCTGCAATACTAAAATGTTTTCTGCAATTTCGGCCAACGGTAGCAAATAAGTTGGTGGTAGGTTCAAGCATCTTTTGAGGGCTGCACTAGGGTAACTCTAGATTCAAATGCGTGGTTTATTTCTTTTAAGAACTGGCATTTCCAAATTCCAATACATGAATAAATTTAGCACTGAAAGATAAGATTCACCTGTATAAGGGGAACTTTCTCCCCCCTCTCAGTATAAAATCCTGCATTCAAATTGAAGGCAGGAATCAATTCTGAATACAATATTGAAACATGCTATAGCTATCATCAAAATCAAGTTCATATCCTTTGGTGATACTAAATTAAGTGATATATAAAAGTGAGATTTGACCTGAGTAAAGATACCCTTTGCGTTAGACACATGCAAACGAGTAGCAATTTCCTTTGCTGCAAAGCTATCAGCAATGGATACAACAACGCATCCTGCTAGAATAATCGCAAAATATATTATAATCGCATGGACTGTCATTGGCATGTCAATCGCAATTACATCCCCCTTCGAAAATGTTGCATCCACTGCATTTGCCACTAACCTGCAACCCATGTTGTTGACATTAATTTAACAGAATATAAAGCAGAAAAAGAAAGAGAAGACAGGAGAAATGCAGAAAAAAATTGACAAAGTGAAACAAAAAAAATTCAAAGACGCTGCTAGTTTTAACTTATAATCATGTTTCACTAAGATGAAACCTAAGCTGCATATCATTATATAAATAGAGTAAGAAGATGGGATCATACATTACTCGTTCTCGAAGTTCTTTTAATGTCATACAATGAAGTTTGGAATCACAACCTTCATCTCTCCATATGACTGCCAAACTATCATCATCTTTTCGAGGATGTCTACTGGGCTGTAAACAGCATTCAGCAATATTCAAAACTGAACCTGGAAGCCAAGTTCCCCCTCGTTTCGATTTGTCAGTGATGTCTAGAATGCACCTTGGAGGTTCACGAAATACAACAGGAAGTTCTTTCAGAAGTATTGACCAATAAGCCTGGAACTCCATCAGAAAATGTTAAACTCACCAGAAAACATAATCTATAACTATGATACTTGAAGCAGTCCTTGCTTACCTCGGGATGTTGAGCAGTGAATTTCTGAAAGAGATTAAAACTTGAAATAGGGTCCTTGTATGAAGTCCCTAAAAGCCTTGGACCATGAACTTCCATTATCCTTCCCAAGTTTGTATGTTTTGACTGATCCCTGACACAGAAAATTAAAGATCTATCATTCATGAACATCCTAATTAATAGAAGCATATATATATATATATAATAGCTAGCTTTACCAAGAGGTTAACTATGGAGACGGGAAAGGAAAAGAACTCACAGAGAAGGGAACCAGTAAAGAGGAGGTCCATTGTTGGTGGAATCCCAGTGAGCATAGACAGAGTAGTAAACCAGTTGGTGCAGCCCATGTGGATAACATGGCTTTAGCACTCTTTTAGCCACCAGCTTTTGCCACAACTCTCTAGGGTCTGACCCTTTAGCAGCACCAATTGTTTCTTTGAGGATTTTGTGAAATTCTTTGGCATTGTCTATGCATAGACCTGCCTTGATTATATCATTCACTTCCAGTTCATCTATGCCTTTCCTCTCCATTTCCCTGTGTGTCGGTGTCTTGATAACAACTTCAGAAGCAGAAAGAGATGGGAGAATAGTGTCTGTTGGTCCCTATGCCAAGTGAAAACTTGATATTCTTATATAATAGAACAAGCCAATTACTCATCTTTTGTCAAAGAATCATCCTAATCTAAAAGTTTAAATTATTAGGCGAGGTTTCAAGATATGATTTATATTATTTTTTAACACACTCCCTCAAGTGAAAGCTCTTTGAACTTGAAATTTGTACAGATTTACACTACTTTATGCTTTATTTTTATCAAATAAATAAAAATAGTGAGATTCGAACTCGTAACCGCTTGGTCAACAAGACTTTAATATCATGTCAAAAAATCATCTCAATCTTAAAGAAGAATGCATAGGCATTGTCAACTTATTTACAAAATCCCAAGTTAATTTCTAACACGCTAGAGAAGAATGCACTTGCATTGTTAATGTATTTTTTAACTCCAGAAAAAAAAAATCATCTCAATCTTAAAAAAGAATGCATAGGCATATATTGTCAACTTATTTACAAAATCCCAAGTTAATTTCTAACACGCTATAGAAGAATGCACATGCATTGTTAATGTATTTTTTAACTCTAGGAAAAAGTTTTAATTCAGATTAATATATGTTTAATAAAATAAAATGAAAATTATATGAGCTAATAAATCATAAAAATTATTAATGCTAACTAAAAATTAAAGTTGAAAAATATATTTGTATGAAAATATTTGAACTCGTGACATAGGATATTTTTAGATTTTTTTTATTTCATTATATAACAATAAAAGTGAATTTTCATATGAAATGTGATAATTTAAATTTTATAGAAGAAAATATGATTATTAGTGTAAATTCTCTTTTTGTTATTAATGTATTTTTTTAACAAAAAAATATTATTTTTTTTAGCTATGTTGTTTATTACATAGAAATTGTAAGCAATTAAAATCAATATCCCAAAAAGCTTTAACACATAAAAACTATCTTCTTGATAAAAAAAAAAAAACTATTTCCCTTATTAATATGTTTTTTTTTTACCAAATCTTGTTTCATTTAAAGTTTTTGTTATTTAAAAAATATCATAATTTTAAAAGCAAATTATAATAAAATAAAGAATCAATAATTTTGACATGAATGGTATTAAAAGATATAAAAACAATAAAATTGAGAAAAATCAAATAAAATAATTAAAAAAAAAAATTAAAAAAAAATAGATCATTTCATTCACATTTAATAAAAAATGCATATTGAGTTCATATATAATTATTTAGAAAGCAATATTAATATTAATATAAAAGACACTAATATTTTCTGAAAATAATGGCATAATCTAATAATTATTTAATTATTTGAATAATTTATTTTAAAAAATAGTCTAATTATAAAATGTGAAAAGAGAAAAAAGAATAAGTTGAGAAAAATTAAAAGAGCAAACTCATATTTGAATCCAATATGATGATATCTTGGCCCAATGTTTTTGTTTTTACGTCCATCTGCTCATACATGGAAGGTCACATATGGCAACTAACATGTCAAAAGCGGTGTGGGAAGCATGGAAAGAAAAAAAATAGTATGAGCAACATGTGAAAAGGGAGTGTTAAATTTATCCAATTCGAATTAGAAATATTTCAAATCTTCTTCTCTTTCCTTCCTTAATGAGGTTATTTTGGATATATAAAATTTAAATTTAGTCATATTCAAGTTATGTGATTTATTTTCATTAGTTTTAATAGCAAAAATATGATGAAATGAAACGATATATATATACATGGGAAATATAAAAACTTTATAAGGATATATTAAATGTAATTAAGAATATAATAATAGATTGGATAAATAAGGACATGCATGGAGAATCATTTCTCCAATTTTCCTTAGGGATTATTTTCACATGTAGCCATCCATGCATCCAAATATAAGATACTACGTCAAAAATATCTTTTCATTTCCTACAAAACACTAGATACGGTGTTCATGCTTCGCTGCAGAACTAGATCTGTGTTAGTTAACACAAACATGCTGGATTGAGCATAGCTCTGCTTTTACCGAGCAGTGATCATAGTTGTTACTTGTTAGTGTTTAAATAAGACAAAAAAAAAAAAAGAGAAAATTATACGAATTTATTTGAATGTAAGATCAATACGAAGAGTCCTATTTATACATAAAAATAATCACCTAATATAGAAGGGCATTAATAAAAAAAAGTATTACAATATAATTAAGTAATGTTCTTATTATGAATTTTACACAATAAATATGAGATATAGTAGCTTATCATTACTATGATAAATTAATATGTAGTTAGGAAGTGCAGAGAAGCTAAGAGCCATATCATGCGAAGATCAAATATTTAATAACCTCGATCTGCACAAAATAACCTGTGAACCACGCATTGGCCAGAATAGATCTTGCTAAACCAAAGTTTTTGTAGACAAAATCCACAGCAGCATGAACTCGATAAATGCACAAAATCGTATTGCATGAGCTGATCAGTTTTCAAGGCTGTACGTAAAGCTGAAATCCAAAGCATCTAAGCATGAAAAAAGTTGCGGAGAAGGGAAGCAATAACGAGGAGGTTCATTATTGGTTGTGGAATCACAGCAGTAGTAATTAAACCAGTTTGTGCATGCAGGCCATGTTCATACAGTGGCTTTGGCATTCTTTAATTTAGCCACCAGCTTTTGCCACAACTCTCTAAAGTCTGACCCTTTAGCAGCACCAATTTGTTATACCCAAAGAAGTATAAATGAATTCTGGCAATTTGAGGAGTCAAGAAAACTCTAACGAATACACACGGTATAATTGGAATTCAAATAATATCCTTTATTTTCAATATTCTAGCCTTTTATAGGCTTTTAACAAACTTGCAATAAATAGTAATTGACTCTCTTAACTAGCTTTTAATAGGAAATAACTAACCCTCTTAACTAGCTGAATTAAAAATATGCATAACCTAAAATACCCTTTAATAATTAAGTAATTCCTTAGCTTATTTGGCCTCATTTTACTTAAACACTTTGGGCGTATAACATAACCTTTCCCTTCAGAAGAACTCGCCCACGAGTTCGGGATATGTTTTACTCATCTCTTCCTCATCCACCCAGGTGGCATCTTCCTCGTTAGTTCCCTTCTATTGAACCAAGAAATCAATTCATGTGCGATTCCCTTTTTTCTTGAGCCTTCTTTCTAATATTTTCTCTGGTTCGGGTGTCAGTATGCCTTCTTTCATCAATGTCGGTAGTCTAGGGTTAGGGTTTAACTGAGTTCCAATCTTCTTCTTGAGGCAAGAGATGTGAAATACTAGGTAAATCTTGGAGCCTTTAGGTAAATCAAGTTTGTATGCAACTTTTCTAATTTTTTGAATGATCTGGAAGGGCCCAAAATATCTTAGAGAAAGCTTCAAGCTTTTCCTTACTGCTATCGTTACCTGTCTATAAGGTCTTAACCTTAAATAGACCCAATCCACCACATTATATTCCCTCTCTTTTCTCTTTTTATCTGCGTATAACTTCATTCTTGTTTGAGCTTCTTGCAGGTTTTCCCGTGCCAAAGTTAAGATGAAATCTCGACTTTTCATTTCGTCTTCAACTGCTTGTACTGTCGTGGTCCCAGGCTCATATGGAAGGAGCCGTGGAGGCTCTTGTCCGTAAACGATCTTAAAGGGAGTAAACCATGTGGAGGAGTGCTCTGAAGTATTATATGTCCACTCGACTAAAGGTAGCCAACTGGCCCAATCTTTGGGTCTATCACTGGTAAAACTAAGGTACCCTTCTAACCATTTGTTCATTACCTATGTCTGCCCATCCGTTTGAGGGTGATATGCTGAACTCAATAACAGCTTGGTTCCACTTGAATGGAAGATTTCTTTTCAAAAATTACTTGTGAATATTTTATCTCGATCATTGACTATGCTCGGTGGTATGCCGTGTAATTTGAATATGTTTTTTCATGAATGTCTTTGCTATTGTTGCTGCTGTATATAAATGTGTCATTGGTATGTAATGACTGTACTTGCTAAACCTGTCTACTATCACCATGATTACATTGTACCATTTGGACATAGGTAACCCCTCTATGAAGTTCATACTAATATCCACCTATACTTTACTTGGAATTGGCAGAG
>Ga0307516_10005263_pt1 | contig 15570 bp, 15 predicted proteins | sample 19_EM_MG_FD_203310 | JGI IMG/M metagenome (GOLD analysis project Ga0307516, IMG submission 203310) | Populus trichocarpa ectomycorrhiza microbial communities from riparian zone in the Pacific Northwest, United States - 19_EM | ecosystem: Host-associated > Plants > Roots > Unclassified | place...
TGCCGAGCGCCGTGCCCTCGACCATGCGTGGAATGGCACCGAGCTGGCTGGCCGGGTAGAGCTCGACCTTGATGCGGCCGCCTGCGCGCGTTTCGACCGCGGCCTTGAAGGTCTTCATCCAGTGGTGGATGACGTCGTTGATCGTCGCCGAGGCGACCTTCATCACCACCGGCGCGCCCTGCGCACGAACCGGGGCAAAGCCCGCCAGCGCGGCAGCGCTGCCCGCGGCCAGCAGCGAACGGCGGGTGAAAGCAGATGAGGTCATCGTCGTCTCCTTGGGGTTGTTGTTCAGCAGTTCAATAGATCAGCCGCACGGCGGCCAGCGACAGCCATGGGATGTAGGTGATCAGCACCAGCGCGGCGAGGTACAGGAAGATGAAGGGCACGATGCCGCGGTAGATCACCGCCAGCGGAAACTTGAACAGCGACTGCGCCACGAAGATGTTCAGCCCGAACGGCGGGTGGAACATGCCGATGGCCAGGTTGGTCGTGATCACGATGCCGAAGTGCACCGGGTCGATGCCCGCGGCCTTCACCATCGGCATCAGCAGCGGCGTGAGCACGAGAATGGCCGACAGCGGGTCGACGAAGCAGCCGACGACCAGGAACACGACGTTCAGCGCCAGCAGAATCATCCACGGCGACAGCTGCCAGCCCTGCACCAGATCCACCAGCGTCATCGGAACCTGGTTGACCGTGAGCAGCCAGCCGAACACGTTCGCGCAAGCCACGATGATCAGGATCTGCGCGCTCAGCATCACCGTGCGCGATGCGCATTCGATGATCTGCTCCCAGCTCAGCTCGCGGTAGACGAAGCGCGTGACGAGCGCCGCGTAGACACAGGCCACGGCCGCCGACTCGGTGGGCGAGAACAGGCCGCCGTAGATGCCGCCGAGAATGATCACTGGCGCACCGAGCGCCCAGGAACCGCGGCGCACTGCCACGAACAGCTGCCGCGCGGAAAACGGCAACCCGTCGGAGATGCCGAGCCGGCGCGCGTACCAGACGACATACACCGCCAGGATCGCGGCGATCACCAGCCCCGGCACCACCCCCGCGGCGTACAGCTTGGGCACCGACTCCGAAGCGGCCGCGGCGTAGATGATCAGCGGGATCGACGGCGGAATGATCACGTCGATCGCGCCGACCGCGGTGATGAGGCCGGCGCGGAACTGCTCCGGGTAGCCGCGCTCTTCGAGCGGCTTGAGCATCAGGCTGCCGATGGTCGCCACCGTGGCGGCGCTCGCGCCCGACATCGCGCCGAACACGGCCGAAGTGCCCACCGCCGTGAGTGGCAGGCTGCCGCGCATCGAGCCGGTCGACGCCTGCATGATGTCGACGATGCGCTTGGCCACGCTGCCGCGGCCCATCAGTTCGCCGGCGTAGAGGAAGAACGGCACGGCCAGCAGCGCGAAGCTGTCGATGGCGCCGAACAATGTCTGGTGCAGCGCCTCGACCGGCACGTTCATGATGAACAGCACCGTGGCGGCCGAGGCCGTCAGCAGCACCAGGAACACCGGCGCGCCGAACAGCAGCAACGCGGTGGGAACGATGGCAAGGGTGAAGATCATGGCCGGTCTCGTGTCGTTCAGTGCAGCAACGCGCGAAGCTTCTTCACCAGGCCGTACGCGGCCGCCAGCGTGATCAGCGCGAAGCCGACCAGCACCGCCGAGTGCGCGGCCCACATCGGAATGCCGGCGCCGTCGCTGCGCTGCCCCATCTCGTGGATCTGCAGCACGAAGCGCAGCGAGACCCAGCTCATCGTGCCGCAGACAGCGACCGCCAGCAGAGTCTCGAGCAGATCGCGCAGCCGGGCCGCCGGGCCTTGCAGCCGGGTAGAGAACACGTCCATGCGCAGGTGCGCGCCGCGCCAGGCCACGATGGCCGCGCCGATGAAGACGAGCCAGACGACGGCGTAGACCTGCACCTCGTCGGCGCCCAGGATCGCGCCGCCACCCAGGTAGCGCATGGTCGCGCTGACGAAGTTCAAGAGCACGACACCGCAAAAGACCAGCCCGAGCAGGCGCTCCATGCCTCGCGACAGGCGCGATGTCACCGGCGAATTGGATTGATCGGTTGGGGCAGTCGACATGCAGGGAGCCTCGGATGCGTTCAGCCGTTTCGCGCTCAGGCCGGTTTGGCGAGCGTGCTCGCCAGGTCCCACAGCGAACCCATCTGGCCGGAATGGAACAGCAGCGGCGCCGCGCCGCCACAAGTGAAGTGCTCGACGCGTCCGAGCAGGATCGTGTGGTCACCTTCGGCGTGGCGCGAATACACGCTGCAGTCGAACGTCGCCACGGCAGCTTTGAGGCGCGGGCAGCCGTTCGGCGCGAGTTCGAACGCCTCGCTGAAAGCTTCGAACTTGTCGGGCGCCGGCCGCGCGAAGTGCAGTGCGAGTTCGCGTTGCGGGGCGGCCAGCACGCTCAGGTTGAACGCGCGCGCGGCGAGGAACGCATCGGCGCTGCGCGCGTCGTCGCGGATGCTCCATAGGATCAGCGGCGGGTCGAGCGAGACCGAGGCGAAGGAGTTGATCGTCATGCCTTCGTACTTGCCGTCGGCCGCCGCGGTGGTGACCAGGCACACACCGGTCGGAAACGCGCCGTACGCCTGCCGCAATTGGCGGGCGTCGACTGTTTCCGCGGCGTCGCCGGTGATCAGGGCCCAGGAAAACACCGTGCTTCCCCGAGGCTCAGTACTGACCCTTGGGCTCGAGATCGAGCAGGTACTGCCCGACCATCGACGACACCGCGTCCCAGTTCAGGCTGATGTGGCGCGAGATCGCGTTCGCGTCGCGCCACATGCGCTGGATCGGCTGGTCGAGCGCCAGGCCGGCACCGCCCACGCTGGCGAACACGGCGTCGACCGCGTCGCGCGACAGGCGCGTGGCGAACGCATGGTCGCGGCGGTTGCGGATGCGCTGCTCGACGCTGATCGGCAGGCCGTCGGCCGCCATCTGCTCGACCTGCGCCGTGTCGCGGTACAGCAGCAGGCGCGACGCGTCGACGCTGGCCGACGCCTCCGCCAGGCGCGACTGCACCGGGAAGAACTCGGCCAGCCGGCTGCCACCGCCGGCGACCGCACCGCGTGTGACCCGGTGGCCGGCAAGCCGCACCAGTTCATCAACCGCGCCCTGTGCCGTACCCAGGATCGGCGACACCAGACACACCGGCACCGCCGACAGGAAGGGAATGCGGTAGATCGGGTTGAGGTTGATCGTGCTGCCCGGCGGGCAGTTCGACGACGCTTCGGCGAACGTGAGCTTGCGGTGTGCCGGAATGAAAGTCGGCTTGTCGAGCACCACTGTCTTCGAACCGGTGCCGGCCTGGCCGGCGACGAACCAGTTGTCTTCGATCGTCCAGTCGGCGCGCGGCGCCAGCAGGAAGCCCGCGCCCGGCGGCGCGCCCTTTTCCTTGGCCGGGAATTGCACGCCGAGCAGTGCCCATTGTGAGTTGTCGACGTTGGAAGCCCAGGGCCACTTGCCTTGTACCAGGTAGCCGCCGTCGACCTCCCGAGCCATCGTCGAGGGTGCGTAGGAGCCGCACACGATCGCGCTCGGGTCGTGGCGCCAGACGTCGTCCTGCGCCTGCTCGGGAAAGGTGGCAACCAGCCATTGGTGAATCGCGCCCAGCGAGCAACCCCACGCCGACGAAGTGCAGCCGCGTGCAAGCTCGCTGATGACGTCGATGAACGCTGTGAAGCCATACTCGTAGCCGCCATAGCGCGCCGGCTGCATCAGCTTGAAGAAGCCGGCCTGGTGGAAGGCCCCGGTCGTGGCTTCGGTCACCCGCCGCGCTTCCTCGGTGGCTTGTGCGCGTTCGCGCAACAGCGGTACCAGTTCGCTTGCAGCCGCAAGGATTTTCGAGAGCTCAGGAGCACCGGGAACCGGCGACTTTCGCCCTGGCGAATCGACGTCGACCCGACTCAGGCGGTTGAATGCGGTGGCACCAGCGGTCATGAAAAGCTCCTTCCGGCATGGAACAAACGATGTTCGATGGGTCGGGATTAGAAAGCTAATCAATTGCGTTTGCAATTAAATTAGTCTAGGTACTTACACCAGAGTCGGCGTCCGAAGCCCTGCTACGATCGCGCTATGCGCAAGAGTAAAACCGCCGCCGTGTTGCCTTTGAAAAAGCCTGAAACGGCCGAGCCCAGGCCGTCGAAAGTGCCTGCAGATGGTGGCATTACGAACGACTTCGATCTCGGTCTTGCCCTCCCGTATCTGCTTGCCCGCGCAGGCACGCGCATGGGGCAGGCGTTCAGCAAGGAGCTGCGACGCTTCGATCTCTCGCTGGTCGAGTGGCGCGTCTGCGCGGCCTTGCAGCACGCGCCACATCAGCGCCTGTCGCAGCTGGCCGAGCACACGTCGGCCGAACCGTCGACGCTGTCGCGCGTGGTCGACGGTCTGCTGCAGCGGGGGCTGCTCGTGCGCGATCGTTCGGACGAAGACGCTCGCGCGCTCGCATTGAGCCTGACCGATGCCGGCCGCGACCTCACGCTGCGCATCGTTCCGCTGGCGCAGCTCTTCGAACGTGTCGCGCTGGCCGGCTTGAGCAGTGCCCAGGCGGACGCGTTGCGCGGCATGCTGCGCAGTGTTTATGCGAACCTCGCCGTGCTCGACAGCAGCGACTAGAGCTGCGCCCAGAAGTCGAGCGCTGCTGCGTTGAACTTCTGCGAACACTCGATCTGCGGGGCGTGGCCGCAGCGCTCCCAAGTCTGAATTTCGACGTTCGGCATCAGGCGCCGCAGCGCTTCGGCATGCGCCGGCGGCACGAATTGATCGTTCGCCCCCCACACGACCAGGGTCGGGGTCAAGACACGCGGCAACGCAGCGTGCAGTTCGGCAACGGCTTCCATGCGAAAGCCGCGAAAGCCGACGAAGCTGCGAAGCGTCTTCAGGAAGGCCGATTGCGCCCCCGGCTGGCTGGCCAACGTCACTTTCGTGCGAACCATGTCCTCGGTGACGAAGGTGGCCGGATCGGCAAACGCCTTGCGCCACAACATTCTGGTTCCCAGCCGGTTGGGCCGCGTGAACAACTCGCCGAGGACGGGCACGGTGGCAAGGCGGAACTCGAACAAGGTACTGGGGCCGTCCACGCCGGCCGGGTCGACGAGCAGCAGCGACGCCATGCGTTCCGGCGCGATGAGGGCGCAGTCCAGCGCAATCCGCCCACCGAGCGAGTTGCCGGCGACGTGGACCTTGTCGATCCCGAGCGCCGACATGAAGTCGAGCACGAAGTGGCTGAGGCGACGAATGGTGTAGGTCTCGTCTTCAGGCTTGTCGCTCAGCCCGAAGCCCAGCAGGTCGACGGCGAAGACACGGTGTTTCGCCCCAAGCGCTTCCACGTTGCGCTCCCACTCCAGCACCGAGCAAGCGATGCCGTGCAACAGCACGACGGCGGATCCATTCGACCCCGCCTGCCAGTAGCGCGTCTTGATGGCGCCGATGTCGATGAACTGATCTTTGGGCATGGTCGTGTGTGCGCTTCGGGTTCCGTTGTGGGCCTCGTCGAGCCCACGAAGCTGCGAGCGTCGCAGGCACGCCTCTTTTCGGCAATGGGCCAGGATCGATATGCCCCATCACTCGCAGTGATGGCTCCACAAGGCGCCAGCGCGTGCTGACCGGCACCTTCGCGCCTGGCCAACCCGGTGCGGTTATGGTCTGCCTTTGCACCGAACTTTTCCCAAGGACCATGCAGCAGCAAGCGCACATCGACAAGGCAGAACGTCTGCTGGGCTGGGCTCGGACGTGGCTCGACGAGCTGCGGGGCCATGGCCGGCACGCCCGGGTGAAGGATGCCGAACGGGTGTTGTTCGCCGCGCTCGGCGCCATCGCTTCCAGCCACGACGCCTTGGCCAGCGCGGCCAATCTGATGGGCCAGCGTGCGTGGTGCGAGCAATTGCATCAAACCCAGTCACGCGACCCGCTGTTGCGCTACCTCTGGCTCGCTCGGCATATCGAGGCGGGCGACACGCTCGTGAAGTGGGCCCCGGAGCGGGCGAACCCTGCCACCGAGGTGGTCGATGCGGCGAAACTGCGGCACATCACGTCGCGGTTCTTCAGCCCGCTGTCGCCGCACGGTGCGTCCGAGCGGCTGTTGATGTACGCCCACGGGGCCGCCACCCGCCAGGAGTTGATGCACAAACAAAGCGCCTCCGCGCTCCCCGATGCCGCTCGCATGGAAGCGGCCGGGGTCGAACTCGTCTACGGCCCCGAGGCGCTCGCACTGCAGGACTTCGACGTGTTCTGGGGTGGCCGCATCGAACGTGTGCGGGTGCCTGAGGTGCACCTCGGCGTCAGGACGACCAACTTCCGCGCCGCCGACCGCGCCCTCGACGCCGGCATCGTCTTTTATCGCGGCATGGCAGACGAGCTCACCAGGACCCGCACAACGCCGTGAGCGGGAAACTCTGCGGGAAGCGCGGACATTCCGCGCCAGCCGACAATAGGGCCGTCGGCGCCACAGCCCTCGCGCCACCCCGCCCACGCTTCACCGCAAAATGACGGCTGACCCCACCACTTTCATTCCCACGACGAGACCTCCGATGACCTACCCCAACACCCAGCTCTTCATCAACGGCCAATGGCTGGACGCCGCCGATGGCCGCACCCTGGCCGTGTTCAACCCTTCCACCGGCGCAGAGATCGGGCGCGTGGCGCAAGCCGGCAAGGCCGACCTGGACAAGGCCCTCGAAGCAGCACAAAAAGGCTTCGAGGTCTGGCGTGACATGCCCCCGGCCGAGCGCAGCAAGGTCATGCGCCGCGCCGCCGACCTGATGCGCCAGCGCGCTGGCGACATCGCCCGCGTGCTCACCCAGGAACAGGGCAAGCCGCTCGCCGAGGCCAAGGGCGAAGCCGCAGCCGCGGCCGACATCATCGACTGGTTCGCCGAAGAAGGCATGCGCGTCTACGGGCGCATCGTTCCTTCGCGCGGCAGCCTGGCACTGCGCCAGATGGTGCTGAAAGACCCGGTCGGGCCGGTGGCGGCGTTCACGCCCTGGAACTTCCCGATCAACCAGGTGGTGCGCAAGGTCGGCGCGGCGCTGGCCGCCGGCTGTTCGATGCTGGTGAAGGCGGCCGAAGAAACCCCGGCCGCAACCGCCGAGTTGATTCGCGCGTTTGCCGACGCCGGCATTCCGCCCGGCGTGCTGGGCCTGGTCTACGGCAACCCGGCCGAGATTTCGAGCTACCTGATTCCGCACCCGGTGATCCGCAAGATCACCTTCACCGGCTCGACGCCGGTGGGCAAACAACTGGCCGCTCTGGCCGGCCAGCACATGAAGCGCGTGACGATGGAGCTCGGCGGGCACGCGCCGGTGATCGTGGCCGAAGACGCCGACGTAGCGCTGGCGGTGAAGGCCGCCGGCGGCGCGAAGTTCCGCAACGCCGGCCAGGTGTGCATCTCGCCCACACGCTTTCTCGTGCACGAGAGCATTCGCAAGGAATTCGCCACGGCATTGGCCCAGCAGGCCAGCGGCCTCAACGTGGGCGACGGCCTGACCGAAGGCACGCAGATGGGCCCGCTGGCCAACCCGCGCCGCCTGACGGCGATGGCCGAGTTCACGAAAGATGCGGTGCAACGCGGCGCGACCTTGCTGGCCGGCGGCGAACGCATCGGCGACGCGGGCAACTTCTGGAAGCCCACGGTCCTGGCCGACGTGCCGCAAGACGCCAAGGTGTTCAACGAAGAGCCGTTCGGGCCGATGGCAGCGATCCGCAGTTTCAACACGCTCGACGAAGCCATTGCCGAAGCCAACCGCCTGCCCTTCGGCCTGGCCGGTTATGCCTTCACGCGCTCGCTGAAAAACGCCGACCTGCTCGCCCGCCGCGTGGAAGTGGGCATGCTGTGGATCAACATGCCCGCGATGCCGTCGGCCGAAATGCCGTTCGGTGGCTTGAAGGAATCGGGCTACGGTTCCGAAGGCGGCCCGGAAGCCATCGAGGCCTACCTCAACGTGCGCGCGGTCGCGGTGATGAACGTCTGACCGCGCTGCTTTCCTTGTGCCGACGAACCACCCTGCACCGCCCATCGGCCGCCCGTGCGGCCCATGCGCCGCGCTGTGCGCTTCGTCGCAATCGGGTTGGTCGGCGTGCCGGTCGCTCCTAGAGTTCGCTTCATCGCAACACGACGAACCCGAAGGAGCCCACCATGACCAGCCGCCTCACCGCCATCGCCCTGCTCTTTGCAGTGTTCTCGACCGCCTCGCTCGCCGTGGCCACCACGCTGCGCCACGAAGCGTCGGCAACTCCGGCGGCCAAGCAGGTGCGCGTGGTGCAGCTCGAAACGGTCGTGGTCACGGCCAAACGGCAGCCGCGCACAGCGATCTGAATCCCGACACGACACGCCCAGGAGAACACGATGTCCATCAGCGAAGATCTGGAAAAGCTCGGTGAACTTCACCAGCGCGGGGTGTTGTCCGAGGCGGAGTTTCGCGAAGCCAAGGCGCGTGTCCTGGGCGATAGCCACCGCGAGCGCCCAGACCCGACCATCGCCGCCCTGAACCGGCTGCGCCGCAGCCGCGACGACCGCTGGCTCGGCGGCGTGTGCGGCGGCCTGGCGCAGGTGGTCGGCCTGGCACCGTGGCTTTGGCGGCTGATGTTCGTGCTGCTCGCGCTGTGCGCCGGCACCGGCTTCATGGCCTATCTGCTGCTGTGGATCTTCGTGCCCGAAGAAGACGTCGCTTCCGCCTCGCGCCACAACACGCTGCACCCGGGCTGAGCAGAGACCGCCACAGCGCCGTCACGGCGCTGGCGGCAGCTCGATCCCCTAGTGGTTCGAATGCCCGCCCGCGGGCTTTCTGATCTGGACTTCGGTGTCTTGCGCCGGCCGCGCCAGCGGAGGCATCGCCCCTTTCCCTTCGGCCTTCACGCGCGCCGGCTCGGCGAGCGCGCCGGTCCATTCGTAGGCCAGTGTCCCGGGCGGGTGCTGGTACCACCCAGGATCCTTGTAGTCACCGGCCTTCTGTTCCTTGCGCACCTTGAGCACGCTGAACATGCCACCCATGCCGACGGCGCCGAACGGGCCGCTGCCGGTCATCATCGCGGCAGTGTTGTCGGGCAGCGGCATCTGCATCTCGGCCATGTCGTGCATGCCACGCTCGCCCATCACCATGTAGTCGGGCACCAGGTTCGTGATCTGGCGCGCCACGCCGCCGTGGTCCACACCGATCATCGTCGGCACGTTGTGGCCCATCGCGTTCATCGTGTGGTGGCTCTTGTGGCAGTGAAACGCCCAGTCGCCTTCTTCGTCGGCGACGAATTCGAGCTGGCGCATCTGGCCCACCGCGACGTCGGTCGTCACCTCGGGTTGGCGCGCGCTCTTCGGCGTCGGACCGCCGTCGGTGCCGGTGACGAGAAATTCGTGCCCGTGCAGATGCATCGGGTGGTTGGTCATCGTCAGGTTGCCGACACGGATGCGGACCTTGTCGCCCTTGCGGGCGACCAGCGGGTCGATGCCGGGAAAGACGCGGCTGTTCCAGCTCCACAGGCTGAAGTCGAGCATCGTCATGATCTTCGGCGTGTAGCTGCCGGGTTCGATGTCGTAGGCGTTGAGCAGGAACACGTAGTCGCGGTCGACCTCGTCGATGAGCGGGTGCCCGCTCTTCGCGTGGACCTTGTTCGGGTGCGTGACCCAGAAGCCCATCATGCCCATCGCCATCTGCACCATCTCGTCGGCATGCGGGTGGTACATGAAGGTGCCCGGGCGGCGTGCCACGAACTCGTAGACGCAGGTCTTGCCCGGTGCGATGCCGGCCTGCGTCAGGCCGGCCACGCCGTCCATGCCGTTGGGCAGGCGCTGGCCGTGCCAGTGCACGCTGGTCACTTCGCCGAGCTTGTTGGTGACGAAGATGCGCACACGATCGCCCTCCACCACTTCGATCGTCGGCCCCGGGCTCTGGCCGTTGTAGCCCCACAGGTGGGCCTTGAAGCCGGGGGTCATCTCGCGCACCACCGGTTCGGCCACGAGGTGGAATTCCTTGACGCCGTTGTTCAAACGCCAGGGCAGCGTCCAGCCGTTGAGCGTGACGACCGGGTTGTAGGGACGGCCGGTGTTCGGCACGAGCGGCGGCATCGTGTCGGGCCGGGTCTGCGTGACCGGCTCGGGCAAGGCGGCCATTGCCACCTTGCTGACCGCGACGGTGGCAACGGCAGCGCTGATCGCGCCGGCCCCGCCGAGAAGAGAGCGTCGGGAAACCATGTGTGTTCCTTGAAGTTCAGTGCGCGTTGCCGGCGGCCTCGGCCGCCATCGCGGGGCCGGGTGCCGCAGACGGCGCGGGTGGGCCGATCAGCGCCATGTCGAGGTCGGCCTGCGCGAGCCAGAAGTCGCGCTTCGCTTCGATGGCCGCATTGACACTCGCGATCTGCGCGCGCGCGTCGGCCAGCAGCTCGAACACGCCGATCAACATGCCGTTGTAGCGCAGCAGGTTCTCGTCGGCGATCTGCTGGCGCAGCGGCACGACCTCGTCGGCGTGGTGGCGTGCGATGTCATGCGCCGAGCGGTAGGCGCCATAGGCTTCGCGCACCTCGGAGCGTGCATTGACCGCGGTCTCGGCGGCGCGGTGCACGGCCTGCATGTAGACCGCCTCGGCCCGCGCGACGCGCGCACCACCCCAATCGAACAGTGGCAGTTCGAAGCCGACTTCCCAGCCGCGCTGGGTCGGCGCCTGGTTCGAGCTGTTGCGCACGAAGCCGGCTTCGAGCACGTTGACAAATCGCGTGGTGCGCGTCAGGCCAAGGCTCTGCGCCGTTCGCTCGACATCGAGCCGCGCAGCCTGCACATCGAGCCGCTGCTCGAGCGCGACGCGTTCGATGTCGGGCAGCGGTAGCGCTTCTTTCGGCAGATCGGGCAGGCGCTCGGGCAGGCTGAACTGCGTTTGTTCGCCCGAGGCGCCGAGCAGCCGGATCAGCCGTTCGCGCGTCGAACGCTGCGCTTGTTCAGCGCGCGCCAGATTCAGCGCGGCATCGACGCTGAAGGCCTGCTCGCGCGCCCGTTGCAGCTTGTTGAAATTGCCCACCCGCTCCATGCGGCGCGCGAGTTCGGTGCTCGCATCGGCCACCTGTTTCACCTGCCGCATGTAGCGCACGGTCTCTTCAGCGGCGAGCGCGTGGACCCAGGCCTTGCGCGTGTCGGCGGCCAGTGTGAGCACGCTCATCGCAACGCGTGCTTGCACCTGTTCGAAGCGGCGCGCTTCCATGCGGCCGATCAACGGCAGCGCAAGCAGGCGCGCCAGGTTGAAGTGCAGGCCCCATTCGAGTTCGACCTCGGTGCCGCGCGTGAGGCGCCCGAAGCTGACACCCGGGTTCGGCAGCCGGCCGGCCTGTACGCGCTCGGCCTCGGTGATGCCGAGTTCGTGGAAGCCTGCCTGCAGGCCGCGGTTGTTCAACAGCGCGGTCTGCACCGCTGCATCCACGGTCAGCGGCGCGGCAAGCAGTTCGGCGACACGGCGGTCGAGGGTGGCGCGGTCGGTCTCGGAGCGGGCCCACACCAAGTCCTTGCCGATCCGTTCGTTGGCGGTCTTTTGCACCGGCGCAAAACCACCGTCGGGGCTGAAGGAAGCGCAGCCTGCGAGCAGCGTCGCGAGAAGAGCGGCCGGCATGCGCCGGCGCAACGGTGAATGGACCATGTTGTCCTCGTGTCGAAGCCAGGAATGGCTCCCACGCCGCGCGTGCAGCTGGGAGCGGCCGGGTGCGGCGCTCACGCGTGCCCGGGCACGCGTGGCCGCTACACGAGATGGCTTCGAGGAGGCCGCTCAGGCCCGTCGACGGCAAAGGCCTCGACCGCGGGCACCACGGCGTCGAACACTGCCGTGCCGAACTCCGGCGCGGCGATCACCGGCATGTAGCTCGGCAGCGCGCACACCGAACCGCAAGAAGCACAGGCACTGCACTTGTACTTGCCGAGGTCGGCGAGCGGCCCGGTTCGCGCCAGGTCGTGATCGGGTGTCGACGCGGCCTGGTGCTGCGCGTGATCGTGGTGGGCCGCTGAATGTGGCGTGGTGCCCAACAACGATGCGTGCATGCGCTGGTGGCTCGGCCCGCAGTGCAGCATGGTCGCGCTGGCGAGTGCCTGTACGGGCAGTGCCAGTGCCAGCAGCCAGACGATCAAGATTCGCATTCCAGAACGCATCGCGGGACTCTATCCGATCCGGATCGCCGCGCCCGGCTCGGAGGCACGCCAAGCAAGGTGCCCGAAGTGGATCGTGTTCAACCAAACCACTTCTTCACGTCCACCGTCGAGCGCTGCCCCACACCACCAAGCTCGTTCGCGACCCACTGGCTCGCGCGCGCCTGCCCCTGCGAGCACAACAACTCCAGGAACGGCGCGTGCGCGATCAGCTTGGTTTCGGTGCGCTGCAGGCTCACGAGCTGGCTCGAATCGATCATGTGAAAGCGCAGCTTCTGCAAGCGCCGCTCGAGCCGCCCCATCGGCATGAAACCCGGGCTCGAAAACTCGGCGGCATGCACGAACATGCGCATCTCGCGCATGAAGTTGGCGCTGAACGCCAGCTCGACGACGCGCGCTTCGATCTCGGCCACGCTGCGCGGGGTGCCTTCGCGCTGCAGCGGGCTCAGCAGCACCAGCAGCACGTCGCGTGAGTCGCAGTCGTAGAACAGCGGGAAGACGGCAGGGTTGGCCGAATAGCCGCCGTCCCAGTAAGGCTCGCCGTCGATCTCGACCGCATGGTGGATCGTCGGCAGGCAGGCCGACGCGAGCAGCACGTCCACGCTCAGCTCGCTTTCGCGAAACAGTCGCAGTTTGCCGGTGTTCACCTGCGTGGCCCCGACGAAGAGTTTGAACGGGCAGGCGCGACGCAGTTGCTCGAAGTCGATCTGCCGGGTTAGCAGATCGCGCAGCGGGTTCATGTCCATCGGGTTGAGCTGCGAGGGCGAAAAGTAGCCGGCCCAGTTCGCGAGCATCCTGGCGGCCGGCGACAGGCTGATCGCATCGCTCTCACCTTGTGTCACCACCCCCGACGGCAGGTGCTTGCCGACGGACGACCAGAAGTCGGCCAGACCCTGGCGCGCGCCGTCGCGGCCGCCTTTGATCCAGCCGTCGGCCAGCACCACCGCATTCATCGCCCCGGCACTGCTGCCGCTCAGGCCTTCGAACTGGACGCGCGGGTCGGCGAGCAAGGTATCGAGCACGCCCCAGGTGAACGCACCGTGCGCGCCACCGCCTTGCAATGCGAGGTTGAGCCGGGGCGCGCTCTGGCTGAGGCCGAAGAAGCGCTTGGCGCGCCCCACCGGGCTGGCCGGGGGCGGGGGAAACTCGATTCCGCTGGCGATCAAATGCTCTCCTTCGCAGCGGCAGGTTGCCACGTGTGCAACGGCGCAGTATAGGGTTTTCACCAATCTCCGGAATGCCCTTGGAAAATGCAAAAACCCCGCGGACCTGGCCACCGCCGAAGGTCTACAGAAACCTTGGAAGAACGTGGTGGGAGGGCGCGGAAAAATCCGCTGGCAGGGCCCGAGGCTGAAGCGTCAGGCCCGGCCGGTCTGGCTGTCGTCTGGCCCGCGAAGCAAGGTCCAGACCGTTGAAGCGCCGACCAACAGAAGGCACGCGGCGAGCGCACTTTGCGCTCCGGCGGCGCCGCCGATCAACAAGCCGCCCAGTCCGATACCGGGAGCGAAGATGAGCGCGAGCGGGTTAAATCGCATGGACGCAGTATTGAGCGCTGCGCGGCGAAATGCACGGCCCAGGACCCCCTGCGTGTGTAAGAAATTGCGACAGCAGTGTGTCAGACATGACGCCGTCACTGGCCAAAATTGGACCCCATGCCCAGCCACAGCCTGCGCAGGCACCTGGCGCTATGCTTGAGCGCTCCCCCTGAAACCCGAACCCATGACGCAGCCGCGCAGCGACACCCACCCCCATCCCACGGAAGACTGCATCCTCGTGCTGCAAGGCGGCGGCGCTCTCGGCGCTTACCAGGCGGGCGTGTTCGAGGCGCTGGTGAAGACCTGGCGTGAACCGAGCTGGGTGGCCGGCATTTCGATCGGCGCGATCAACGCAGCACTGATCGTCGGCAACCCAGTGTCGCGGCGCGTCGAGCGGCTGTGTGCGTTCTGGGAACTCGTCAGTTCTTCGTTCACCGCGCCGGCGCCGGCGCTGGCCCAGGGCATCGGTTCGCGCGAAGGCCTGAACGAAGCGAGCGCGACGCAAGGCATGCTGTTCGGTGTGCCGGGCTTCTTCAAGCCGCGCTTTCCGCCGGCGCCGTTCCAGCCGCGCGGCACGCCCGCTGCGATCAGCTACTACGACACCGCGCCGCTGCGCCAGACCTTGGAGAACCTTGTCGACTTCGACCGCATTAATTCGGGTGCGATGCGTCTGTCGGTGGGCGCGGTCAACGTTCGCACCGGCAACTTCGAGTACTTCGATTCGGCCAAGCACAAGCTCGACCCGCGCCACATCATGGCCAGCGCTGCGCTGCCGCCGGGCTTCGCGCCGGTCGAGATCGACGGCGAGCACTATTGGGACGGTGGCCTGGTCTCGAACACGCCGCTGCAGTACGTGCTCGACCAGCCGGGCCAGCGCCACCGCCGCGTCGTGGTCCAGGTCGATCTCTTTGCCGCCCGCGGCGCCTTGCCCGCCACGCTCGCCGACGTGACCGAGCGCGAGAAGGACATCCGCTTTTCCAGCCGTACCCGGCTGAACACGACCATCGAACTCGATCGCCAGGTGATTGCGCAAGCCGCGCAACGGCTCGTCGACAAGCTGCCGGCGAACCTGCGCGACGACCCCGACGCGCGTGCGCTTGCGCGTCTGCGCTGCGAAGGCGGCGTCGACGTGGTGCACCTGATCTACCGCAGCAAACACTACGAAACGCAGTCGAAGGATTACGAGTTCTCACGCCTGTCGATGCAGGAACACTGGGAAGCCGGCCGCTCCGACATGGCGCACACCTTGCATGACCCACGCTGGCTGAAGCGCGAACGCAACGCCCACGGTGTGCACGTGTTCGACCTGACCTCCGACAGCCCGACCGCGACCTGAGCGCGGGCACGAACCTCATTCATTTCAAACCACACGGAAACACAACACCATGAAACTCAAGGACAAGGTCTGCATCGTCACCGGCGCCGCCAGCGGCATCGGCAAGGAAATCGCTTTCACCTACGCGCGCGAAGGCGGCAAGGTCGTGATCGCCGACATGAACAAGCCGGCGGCGCAGGCCACCGCCGATGAAATCAACAAGAGCGGTGGTACGGCGATGGCCGTGGCCATGGACGTGACGAGCGAAGAGCAGGTCAACGCCGCCGTCGCCGAAGTGGTGGCCGCCTACGGCGGGGTGGATGTGCTCGTCAGCAACGCCGGTATCCAGATCGTGCACCCGGTTGAAGACTTCCCGTACGCCGAGTGGAAGAAGATGCTCGCGATCCACCTCGACGGCGCCTTCCTCACGACCAAGGCCTGCCTGCCGCACATGTATGCCGGCAAGCGCGGTGGCTCGATCATCTACATGGGCTCGGTGCACTCGAAAGAGGCGTCGGTGCTGAAGGCGCCTTACGTGACGGCCAAACACGGCCTGATCGGCCTGTCGAAAACCATCGCCAAGGAAGGCGCCAAGTAC
>Ga0307516_10005264_pt1 | contig 15570 bp, 14 predicted proteins | sample 19_EM_MG_FD_203310 | JGI IMG/M metagenome (GOLD analysis project Ga0307516, IMG submission 203310) | Populus trichocarpa ectomycorrhiza microbial communities from riparian zone in the Pacific Northwest, United States - 19_EM | ecosystem: Host-associated > Plants > Roots > Unclassified | place...
TTCGACACCGCGCTGCGCATCGAGTCGCGCTACCTGGCCAGGCTGATCGTGGGCCCTGTGGCCAAGAACATGATCAACACCTTTTTCTTCAACCTGAACGCGATCAAGTCCGGCCAGTCGCGGCCCAGGGACATTCCACGTTACAAGCCGCAAAAAGTGGGTCTGCTCGGCGCCGGCATGATGGGCGCCGGCATTGCCTACGTCCAGGCCAGCCGCGGGATCGCCACCGTTCTCAGGGACCTCAGCCAGGACAAGGCCGACGCCGGCAAGGCCTACAGCGCCCGGCTCACACAGGCGCGCGTGGACAAGGGCCGCATGAGCCCCCCCGAGCAGGACGCCCTGCTCTCGCGCATCCACGCCACCAGCCAGGTAGCCGATCTCGCCGGATGCGACCTCGTCATCGAGGCGGTGTTCGAGCGCCGCGACCTGAAGGCCAAAGTCACCCAGGAAGCGGAGCCGCTTCTGGCGCCTGGTGGTTTCTTCGCATCGAACACCTCCACGCTTCCCATCAGCGGGCTCGCTACGGCCAGTACGAGGCCGGAAAAATTCATAGGCATCCACTTCTTCAGCCCGGTGGACAAGATGAAGCTGGTCGAGATCATTCGCGGCAAACAAACCGACGATGAAACCGTGGCGCGCGCATTTGACTATGTGCAGGCCCTCGGCAAGATTCCCATCGTGGTCAACGACGCGCGGGGCTTCTACACCAGCCGCACCTTCGGCACCTTCGTGATGGAAGGCGCCGCCATGCTGGGTGAGGGTATCCCGGCCGCGGTGATTGAAAACGCGGGCATCCAATGCGGCATGCCGGTGGGCCCGCTGGCGGTGCTGGACGAAACCGCGCTGTCGCTCAGCGTCCATGTGCTGGACCAGACGCGGGCCGACTACGTGGCCGAGGGCGGTGTCTACATCGCCACGCCGGGTGAGCTGATTGTCGAGCGCATGGTCAAGGAGTTCGACCGCAACGGCCGCGCGGCCGGCGCTGGTTTTTATGACTACCCCGCAGAAAAAGGCGCGAAGAAGTCACTGTGGCCCGAGTTGGCGCCCCTGTTTGAAAAGCCCGATCTGGCCTGGGATATCACCGACATCAAGGACCGCCTGCTGTACCGGCAGGCCGTGGAAACCGCCAGATGTCTGAGCGAAAACGTTCTGACCACGGTGCACGACGCCAACGTCGGCTCCATCTTCGGGATTGGCTTTCCGGCCTGGACCGGTGGCGCCATGCAGTTCATCTATGGCATGGGCATCGATGCCTTCCTGCAGCGCGCAGACGAGCTCGCGGCCCGCTACGGCCCGGGTTTTGCGCTCGACGCCAGGACCAGGCAAACCATCAGGCAGCACCAGCCGGTGTATTGAGGCGGTCCAGCAGGCCGGTTTTCTGCACCTTGCCCAGGGCAGTTTTCGGCAATGCGTCGCAAAACACAATGCGCTTGGGGTGCTTGAACCGCGCCAGCCTGCCCTCGAACAGCTGCATCACCGCCGCGGCGTCCAGGGTGGCACCCGGCGCCTTGACGACCACGGCGACGGCCACCTCGCCCCATCGCGCGTCCGGCGCGCCCACCACCGCAGCCTCCGCGACCAGCGGGCAATCGGCCAGCAGGTTTTCGATTTCGGCCGGATAGATGTTTTCCCCGCCGGAGATGATCATGTCCCGGGAGCGGCCGACGATTTCGTAAAAGCCCTGTGCATCGCAGCGCGCCAGGTCCCCGGTGTGAAACCAGCCATCGGCAAACGCGGGGTTGTCGGCATCCTTCCAGTAGCCGCAAAACATGTTGGGCGCGCGCAGCCACAACTCGCCAACCTCGCCGGCGCGGACAGCCTGGCCGCGGTCATCCACCAGTTGCACCTCGACGTGCAGGCCAGCCTTGCCGGCATAACCGGCGCGCGCCATCGCGTCTTCACGGCGCAGGTAAATGGACACCGGACCGGTCTCGGTGGCGCCATACACCTGGCCCACCGGCAGGCCACGTGCATGGAAGGCCGCAATCATCGACACCGGAATGGTGGACGAACCGGTGGCCAGCAGTTTCAGGGATGACAGGTCAGCTCCGGCAAAGCCGGGGTGGTCCAGCACGGCGCGCAAGGTGGCAGGCACCAGCAGGGACAGGGTGGGCCGGCGCTGCACGACATCGGACAACCAGGCGCCGGCGTCAAACCTTGCATGCAGGCTGACCCGCGCGCCGGCGTACAGCGCAGGCAGCGTCTGGATACACAAGCCGCCCACATGGAACATCGGCAACACGCTGAGCACATGATCGTCCGGCGTCAGGCCGTTCGCATCGGCGGCGATGAGGCAGTTCCACGCCAGCGCGGATTGCGTGTGCAACACGCCTTTAGGCTGGCCGCTGGTGCCGGAGGTGTAGACCAGCAGCACCGGGTCGTCCTGCCCACCTGCCAGCGCGGTCGCAGCCCCTTCGTGCGCAGATGCACCCAGTTCGCTGGCCGTCAACAGCTGGCAACCCGTGGTATCGGCCAGCGCCGCTGCCGCCTCGGCATGCACGGTGTCGGCGACCAGCAGGCGCACGCCGGCATGTTCAACAATGGCCTCGTGCTCCGGCGCAGCCAGCCGGTAATTCAGCGGCAGAAAAATGGCGCCCAGGCGCGCCAGGGCAAACAGCAACACCAACAGCGCCGGATCGCCCAGGCCCAGCCAGGCAACACGGTCCCCGCGCTGCACGCCGGCCGCCTGCAGGACGCCGGTGGCCAGCCTGATCCGGCCCCACAGCTGGGCGTAGCTGATGTCCTCCCCGGAAAAATGCAGCGCCACATGAGCGGGCGTGCGGGCGGCATGCCGCTCGATGATGCTGGCGAAATCCATCCGGGCTTCTCTTTAAAGCACGGCCTGTTCGTCCTGCTCGCCCGGCTCGTAAAGGCATTCGCGCCCCAGCCGGTCGATACACAGCTCTGCGGTCCAGGGCAACATCAGCGAGCCGCAGCGCGAGTCGCGGTACATGCGCTCCAGCGGCAGGCTTTTGAGCATGGACTGGCCACCGCAGGTGCGCACCGCCAGCCGGCAGATTTCATTGGCGTTTTCCATGATGGTGTAGTGCGCCGCATACAGGCCCAACCGGATTTCCTTGGAAGGGTCGACCCGTGCCGCGCGGGCGTTCTGCAGAAAGATCGCGCGGGTCTGCTCCAGCCGGACCTTCATTTCAGCCACCGCGATCTGCTTGGTCGGGTACATGCGGCGTTTGACCGGCGGCGTACCGGGCACCTCGCCGCGCAGGTACTGCACGGTGAAGTCGTAAGCCGCCTGGGCAATGCCCATGTAGGTCGGCGACAGCGTGGCGAACATGTGCGGCCAGCGCAAGGCCGCCTGGGCATACAGGCCCTCGGGAATCAGGCGTTCGATGTCGGGCACGAAGACATCCTGGAAGATCAGCGTGCGCGACACCGTGCCGCGCATGCCCAGCGGGTCCCAGTCCCCGGTCACGCTGACGCCGTCCAGGTTTTTGTCGACGGCCAGATACAGCGAGTCCCGCTGGGTGGCGCCGGGCTTGTCCAGCGTACACAGGATGCCGTAGTAGTCGGCGGCCCCCGCCAGCGAGGCAAAAATTTTCTTGCCGTTGACGATGTAGCCCCCGTCAACTTTCCTGGCCAGCGTGCCAAAGGGCGCCTTGCCCGCCGCCGCTGCGCCGCCTTCGGAAAACGGCTGCGAATAAACCTTGCCCTGCGCCACCACGCGCCGGTAATGCACGGCGCGGTGTGCCTCATGGTCCGCACGCTGCTCCGCCGTCATCTCCAGGTCGTCGGCAATAAAGCCGGTCCACATGGTGGAGCTGACGTGCATGTTCAGGGTCAGGGCCGTGGCGCCGCAATGGCGGCCGATTTCGGCGGCGGTCATCACATAGGTGGCAAAGTCCGCGCCCCAGCCGCCATGTTCCTCAGGTACACAAATGCCGAGCAGCCCGGCGGCGCGCAGGTCGGCGTAGTTCTCGAACGGAAACACCGCATCGCGGTCGATCTGCCCGGCACGCGGCGCGAACTTCTCGCGCCCCAGTTCGGCAGCGATGGCCAGCAGCTTCTCCTGTTTGGGCGTGAGTTCCGTGTAGTCGCCTGCAATCGAAGGCGGCAGGTAGCGAACGGCAGGTGGCGGCGTCAGGGGCAAGGCAGACATGGACGGTTCCTTGGGTCGGGTCAGGACGAAAAATGTTGTGTCAGGAATTTCAGGACAGCCGCGTTAAACGGCGCCGGCTGCTCGATGTTGGCCAGGTGCCCGACGCCAGGCAGGCAGACATACTCGGCGCCGGCAATGCGGCTGGCCATTTTTTCAAGCACCGCCGGCGGGGCCGTCCTGTCGAGCTCGCCCGCCAGGCACAAGGTCGGCACCACGATGGCAGCCAGCTTGTCCAGGCGGTTGAAAGACACGATGGCTGACAGCGCGGCGCGGTAACTCTCCGGCGGCACACGCGCCATCAGTGCGGCAGCCTCTTCCATGCGGGCCGGATCCGCATCGGGCGCAAACATGCCAGGCACCAGCTCATGCGCCAGCCCGGCCATGCCGCGTCCCTGGTCCAGCGGGGCGAAGCGGCTTTGCAAAAACTGTTGCTGCCAGACGCCGTCGGCCTTGCCAAAGGCGGGCGAAGTGGCCGAGAGAATCAGCCCTTGCACCAGCGCCGGACGCAGGGCGGTCAGTTCCTGCGCCACCATGCCGCCCATGCTGTGGCCCAGCACCACATTGCGGCGGGCGCCCGTGTGTTCGATCAGGGCCGCGAGTGCGCCGGCCAGCGCTGCATTGTCATAAGGGATCACCGTCGGCGATGCGCCGTAAGCCGGCATGTCCCAGGCGACGGTCCTGAAGCCATGGCTGGCCAACACCGGCTGGTTGTGCGCCCAGGCTTCCTTGCCGCCGCCCACGCCATGCAGCAGGAAGACCGCGGTGTCGCCCTGACCTTGCGCCAGATAAGCGGGAAGCGTCATGCCAGTTCCCCAACCAACCGGCCGGCCTCCACCACCGGCGTCCCGTCCAGCATCACGGTGCAGGACCGCAGCGGCAAGTCGAAATGCCCCAGGGTGTGGCGGCCCGCCACTTCATTGGCGCCGGTTGAATACAAAAAGTTGCCCGCAAAGGCACGCAATTCCGTGCCATTGAAATCCTTCTTGTCATAAAAGGCCATCGCATCCCAGCGCGCCTTCGGGTTCATGCCCCAGCCAACGTGCGACACGGCATAAGCCTCGCGATCGCCCCAGGCGGCCCAGTAGCTGCGCATCAGCTCGGCGTCCACATGCTGGCCGGCAATGTCGGTCACAAAGTCGTCCTGGATGGTCAGCACCACGGGTTTTTCCAGATAACGCTTGAAGGTCAGGTTGACGTCGCCCTGGTCCAGCACGAGGCGTCCGTTGACACTGCCTTTGGCCGGAAAGGCCAGGCACAGGCCGCCCGGCCAGTGGGAAATGCTGCCGGGCCGCGTGGTGTAGCCCCACCCGCCGCCGGCTTGCGAACCCGCAAGCGAAATGCTCAGGTCGGTGCCCGCCTGCGACGTCACATGCATGGTTTTGGCACTGCGCAGCAGCTTGATCCCGGCCTTGACTTTGGGTTCGAGCGCCGCGTCAGGCACACAACGCTCGAGAATCTCCGGGTGCTCGTTGGACACCATCAGAACGCGGGCACCGCCTTTCAGAATGGCCGGCAATTCAGCGGCATGCAACAGGCCTTCGACCGTGAGGTCCGCGACAAAACTGCAGGCGGCCAGGGCCTGCACCACCGGCGCGAGCTGGCCGATCGCGGCCGAGGCGCCAGTGGAGCGCACCGGCACAGGCGCGGCGAGCCGCGGGCTTTGAAGCACGAGGTGAAAGGCTCGCGCGCCCAGGCGCGCCAGCGCCAGCTCGGCCAGTTGCACATTGATGGGGCGCGACTGTGTCTCGGACAGGATGGCCGCCGTCTCCCCCGCCTTCACGCCGCACAGCGCAAAGGTTTCGGCAAAACAATCCACCCACCTGGCTTCAATTCGTTCCTGCAGCATGAAAATACTTTCTCGAAGGCCTCAAAGGCGTGAACCGAGGGCGAAATAGCCCCCCGCGTGAAACAGCAAGGGCGCAGCGTCGGACAAGGTAAAACGTTCGACTTCAGCGATGAACAGGGCATGGTCGCCCACATGCTGGCAGGACACCGTGCGGCATTCGAACCAGGCCGCCGCGCCATGCAGCAGCGGCAGGCCCCAGGCATTTTCAGCATGCGCCGCACCGTCGAATTTGTCTGCCACGGGCAAGGCAAACCGGCGTGAGATCTCGACCTGGGCTTCGGCCAGCACATTGACCACAAAACGCGGCGCAGCCTCGAAAGCCGGCAGGCTGGGCGAGCTGAGCCGCAGCGACCACAGGATCAGCGGCGGCTCCAGCGACAGCGCGGAGAAGGAGTTGACCGTCAGCCCGACCAGCCCGCCCCCGGCCGCACGCGTCGTCACCACCGTGATGCCGGTGGCGAACTGGCCGAGCGCCGTGCGCAAGGCCCGGCTATCCGCCGCCGCAGCGGAAATATCGGATTGCGGAACGGGCTGCGGGACGGCTTGCAGGGCGGCATTCATTTGCGGATAATATATGAAAATTCATGCAATACGCAAGCACCCACCCCTTCCGACCGGACGACACACCGGAGCCCACCCCATGAGGCGCGCTAAGCCCGCATGCGCCCCACCGCAGGCCAGGTTCATCGACGGCTACCTGTCCTACCTGCTGGCACGCGCCAGCCACACGGTGTACCGCGAATTCCACGCGCAGGTCCAGGCCGCCGGGCTGAGTTCGCTCGAGTGGCGCCTGCTGGCCACCTTGTCAGACGGTGACGGCCTGACCATCGGCGAACTGGCGCGTGAAATCCTGGCGCAGCAACCGACCCTGACCAAGCTGGTGCAACGCATGGAAAAAGCCGGCTGGGTGCAACGTGGCGAAGACCCGGGCGACGCCAGGCGCACCCTGGTGTTCGAAACCGCGCAGGGCCGTGCCACGGTCGCCGCCCTGCTGGCGCAGGCCAAGGCGCATGAAGACTCGCTGCTGCAGGGCTTCAGTGAACGCGATGTCACAGCGCTCAAAAAAATCCTGCGCACCTTGATCAGCCGCGGGGACGCCGGTTAGGTTTTTTTCGGGTCTTTTTCAATTACTTGACTTTGTCAACCAATTTAAGGGATGATGGCGCCATGAAACCTGCGTCCTCTCCTGCCTTCCCCGCGGTGCCCGTGGCCCGTGTCAAGGCCGTGCGCGGCTTTAACCGTTTCTACACCCAGCGCATCGGTGTGCTGGCCCCTTACCTGGGCAGCGAGTTTTCGCTGACCGAGGTGCGGGTGCTCTACGAGCTGGCGCACCGCGACCAGCCCACGGCTACAGAACTCGGGCGCGACCTGGCGCTGGACGCCGGTTACCTCAGCCGCATCCTGCGGCGCTTTGACAACCAGGGCTGGGTGGCGCGCAGCCCGTCGCCGGCCGATGCGCGGCAAAGCCTGTTGCAACTGACCGAAGCCGGTCACCAGGCTTTCGCCCCGCTGCAGCAACGCTCGCGCGACGAGGCCGCCGCCCTGCTCGCGCCCCTGTCCGGGCCGGCGCAGGAGGCGTTGACCGGCGCGCTGTCCACCGTTCAGCGCCTGCTGGATCCGGCCACCACCCTCGTCCCCACGCTGCTGCTGCGCAACCCGCAGCCCGGCGACATGGGCTGGGTGGTGCAGCAACATGGCGAAATCTACGCGCGCGAATACGGCTGGAACAGCGAGTTCGAAGCGCTGGTCGCAGAGATCGTGGCGGGCTACCTGCGCAAGCACCGTCCCGAGGCGGAGCGCTGCTGGATCGCCGAGCTGGATGGCCAGCGCGTGGGCTCGGCCTTTGTCGTGCGCAAGTCGGCCACCGTGGCCCAGTTGCGACTGCTGATCCTGACCGAGCAGGCGCGCGGCCAGGGACTGGGCGCGCGGCTCACCGACGAATGCATCGCCTTCGCGCGCAGCAAGGGTTATAAAAAAATGATGCTGTGGACCAACAGCTGCCTGGACAGCGCCCGCCACATCTATGCCCGGCGTGGCTTCCGGCTCACCCGCAGCGAGCCCTACACCGGCTTTGGCAAGGCGCTGGTCGGCGAAACCTGGGAGCTCAGGCTGTGACCGGCCCGCGCCCGGGGGGCCATTGAAGCTGGCGCTGCTGGCCGCCGCTGCCACCGGCGTGCAGGTAGGCGCAGCGATTGTGGCCTCGCGTTTTGTGGTCGCCGACGTGCCGCCCCTCACGCTGGCCCTGCTGCGTTACGCCATTGGCTTCGCCTGCCTGCTGCCTTTTGTTCTGAAGGGTTTTATGATCCCAGCCCTTGCGGGACGGGGGCAAGCAGCTATCAAAACAATAGCGATCAAGGATGGACTGGTGATGGCCGCCCTGGGCACCGGCCAGTTCGCCGTGCTGATTGCGCTGCTCAACTACGGCCTGCAATACACAGGCGCCGCGCAGGCGGCGCTGATCTTCAGCCTGTTTCCGCTCCTGACCCTGTGGCTGTCCAGCGCGCTCGGGCGCGAGCAGCCCTCGGGCGCGCTGCTGGGCGGCGTGTTGCTGTCCATCGTCGGCGTGGCGCTGTCTTTGTGGCCCCGGTTGCAGGACCCGCATGCCGGCCACTGGTGGGGGGAAGCGGCCGTGCTGGCCAGCGCCTGTGTTGGCGCCCTGTGCAGCGTGTTGTACCGGCCCTACCTGCAGCGCTACCCGACGCTGGCGGTGTCGGCTTTTGCCATGGGGGTGTCCGTGCTCTTTCTCGGCTTGCTGGCGCTGGGAGAACACTGGCCGGCGCGGGTGCTGGCGCTGGGCGCCCAGACCTGGGTCGTGGTGGGCTTTATCGGCATTTCCAGTGGCGCCGGCTACCTCGCCTGGCTGTATGCCCTCAAACACGAATCGCCGACCCGGGTGACCGTGTTCCTGGCGCTGAGCCCGCTCACCGCGGCGCTGCTCGGCGGACTTCTCCTGGATGAACAGCCGGACCGCTGGACGCTGGCGGCGATTGTGCTGATTGCCTGCGGATTGTGGATGGCCACACGCGCCCCAACTTCGCGGGCGCTGCCCGATCCGGGGCGATAATTGCCAGCCATGACGCCCTCGCCTGATGTCCCCGCCGCAGAAGACCCGCCCCGTTCGCAGCCTCGTTCCCTGACCGACCTGTTTGTTTCGTTCACCCTGCTGGCGCTGCAGGGTTTCGGCGGTGTGCTGGCCGTGGTCCAGCGCGAACTGGTCGAGAAAAAACGCTGGATGACGCGCGAGGAGTTTGTCGAGGAATGGGCCGTGGCGCAAATCATGCCCGGCCCGAATGTGGTCAACCTCTCGCTGATGATTGGCCACCGTTATTTCGGCCTGCGCGGCGCCATGGTGGCGCTGGCCGGCATGTTGACCGTGCCGCTGCTGGTGGTGCTGCTGCTGGCGCTGGTGTACGCGCAGTTTGCCGGCCACCCCGGCGTGGCCGGCGCCCTGCGCGGCATGGGCGCCGTCGCCGCCGGCCTGATTGCCGCCACCGGCATGAAACTGATGGGCGCGCTGAAGATGCATCCCCTGGGCCTGCCCCTGTGCATCGCCCTGGCGCTGCTGTGCTTCACCGGCATTGCCCTGCTGCGGCTGCCGCTGGTGTATGTGCTGCTCGGGCTGGGCGTGACCGCCTGCACCCTGACCTACAAAAAACTGGACAGATAAAGGCCTGGCCCCATGAGCATCACTTTGCAATGGAGCGACTGGCTCGCCATGTTCGGCCACTTCATGGTCCTGTCGCTGCTCTCGGTCGGCGGCGCCATCACCACCGCGCCCGACATGCACCGCTACCTGGTGGACCGGCAGTTCTGGCTCACCGACACGCAGTTCAACGCCTCGGTGGCCATCGCCCAGGCCGCGCCCGGGCCCAATGTGCTGTTTGTGGCGCTGATGGGCTGGCACGTGGGCCTGAATGCCGGCGGCCCGCTGGTGGGCCTGTTCGGCGTGCTCGTCACCATGCTGGGCATCATGCTGCCGAGCACCACCCTGACCTACCTGGCCGCAAGCTGGGGCCACCGCAACCGCAACCTTCGGTGGGTGCGCGCCTTCAAGCAGGGCATGGCGCCCATCGTGATCGCGCTGCTGATCGCCACCGGCTGGATCCTGGCCAGCGCCAACGTCAAAAGCCTGCAGGACTGGCGCGTGCCCCTGCTGGCTGCGGTGACGGCGGCCATCGTCTGGCGCACACGGCTGCATTTGTTATGGTTGTTGGGCACCGGCGCCCTGCTGGGCTGGTTCGGCTGGATCTAGTGCCTGGTGGGGAGCCCTGTGACAGGTTGCGCCTCGTCCCTTTTCGGAATGTTGCTTTTGCGAACGCGGATTACTGCGGGCGGGTAAAACATCACATAAGTCTTTCGCCCGTTTGGATACATATAGATACAATAACTTAAGACTTACTCGTCCGAGAAATTGCATGTCCGAGCCCACTGACACCGCCCCCGAATCAAGCATCCCGCTTTTTGATGTCGTGATCAATGTGCCCCCTGGCGCCCGGCTCGAGGACATAGAGCGCAAAGCGCTCGATGTGGCGGGGATTGCGCCTGACCGGGTAGAGCGGCTGATGCAGGTGCTGCGCAGTTCACCCCAGGCCAAGATTGGCGCCGGGGTCCCGCGGGAGAAAGCGGACCTGGCGCAGGAACAGTTCACCAGGGCCGGCCTGCTGGTCACCGTCACGCCTTTGCTGACGATTCAGGCAGCCCTCCCCCACAGCCACGACGGCACCTTTCTCTGCCCCGCCTGCCAGAAAAGGGTGGTGCTTCCCGAAAATCGCCAGTGCCCGGCCTGCGGCATTTTTGTGGACAAGGTCACCGACGAATTCCTGCTCAGGCGCAAGCTTCTGGAGCAGGAGCGCGGGAAGATCGAATTCGCCCAGGCCAAAACGGCCAAGGACAGCGACAAGCGCGCACGCGAACTGATGGAGGCATCGGTGCGCGCCAAAGTCCGCGCAGAACTCGAAAAGGAATACGGCATCAAGGAAGAAAAGCCCGGCCTGTTTCCGGGGTCGGCGCGCCTCTTCAAGGCGGTCGGGATGATCGCCCTGCTGGCGGTGGCTTTTATGGGCGGCCGGGGCTTTTCGACGGATGGGCTGCCCTTTGCGGGCACGAGTGCCAAAGCCAAGGGGGGCAGCCCTGCGGCCATGACAGCAGAAAGCCTTGAAAAAGCCACCCAGGGCGAGGCAGGCGCCATCAATGTCGCAGGCGCGGCCGCGAGTGATGCCGCGGGTGATGCCGATCTCGACGACCCGCTGATCCAGGCCGCGGGCGGCAAACGCATAGGCGCCAAGGGCCTGACCATCGAACAGGCGGTTGCCGCTTCGCAAACCCTGGCCAAATCGGTGGGCAACACCACCGCGGACCGGGCCCTCGCCAACGCCAAATCCGGCGGGACGGCCAGCGGAGCGGGGGACCTGGACTCGAAGATTGACGCAGCGGCGGGCACGACCGGCGCCGGAGGCAGCGCTTCGGCCCAGGGATCCGGCGCGTCGGCCGGCCCCGGCCACACGGTTTCAAAGCAGACCAAACTGCTGTTGACCGCCGAATTCGTCAGGGCTTTGGCCGAACTCGGGCAATCAGCGCGCGCCAGGGGCGTGCTCAAGGCGGCCATGGCCTCGGTGGACCCGGTGGCAGAACCTGCCGCGGCAGCGGCCCTGCGCAACGCCGAGATTCGCTCCTTGGGATGGGCCATCCAGCGCCGCGAGGCCGGCGCGCCAGGCAAGGCCGTCGAAGAACTCAGGACAAAAGTCCTGGCGGTGGCCGATCCTGCCGAGCGCACCCAGTTGCTGGGGCAAACAGCCGTGATCCTGAGCCGGGGCGGCCAGTTGCCCCCCGAGGTGCCACGCGCCTTCCTGTCGCTTGCGACCGAAGCGCTCAAGTCGGTGACAGGCGCCGGCCAGCCCAACGCGGCGCTGGGCGACCTGGCCGTGTCCATGGCCGAAGTTTTTGCCAACGAGACCACAACGCGCGCAAAGGCGGGCATGTGGTCCAAGGCGCAGACCAGCGCCGCGCAAATCGAGGATCTGATCAAGCAGGCGCCCGATCCCTGGGCGCAAACGCGGCTTTACGCCGTGGACCACCAGATCCAGCTTCAGCTGGGTCAGAACGACAAGGCCCGGCAGCGTCTGGATGCCGCGCTGGCCCAGGCCGGAAAGAACGGCAACCTGGCGGAGAGGGCGGCCTGGCTGCGCAGCATTGCGCAACTCGCCGACGCCGCAGCCCAGGAGCAGATGGATGCCACGACGGCCAGCCTGCAGTCGCAGCTGGAGAGCAAGTCAGGGATGGAAAAAGCCCAGGCCCTGACACAGCTTGCCCTGCTGTATGCCAATGGCGGCCTGCCCGCCCGCGCCGAGCAGTACCGCAAAATGGCCCAGGCCACGCCCGGCCTGAGCCCGGCAGAAAGCACCGCCGTCGCCACCGACCTGATCGTGCGCAGCGACCTCGCCATGGCCCGCGTGCTGCAGGGGCTGGGACGTTACGCCGAGGCCGAATCGCTGCTGCAGCGGGTCAGCGGCTACCTGTTCTAGGGACCTGAGGCCCCAAGCCCGGTTCCGGCGCAGGCGTCTGGCTAGTGCAGCTGCGGCGCCTGCAGCACCAGGGCAAACAGCTCATTGCGGAAGTGAATGCCCAGCCGCGCAAACGCGCGGTTGCGGTAAGTCCTCACGGTTGGCAGGCTCAGGCCGAGGTCGGCCGCCACCCCCTCCTGCGTCATGCCCTGCAACAGGCGCGCGCACACATCGAGTTCACGCGCAGTGAGCTGTCCATTGAGCCGTTTCAGCCGCTGCGCCAGCGCCTGCACCGAAGCGGCGTCGCCATGCAGCCCGCTCACCGGTGACTGCGCCAGCGCCAGGTGTTTCTGGGTCAGGGCCAGCAACGCAGGCGCCAGGCCTTCCAGGGCTGCCACCTGCCCGTCGCTGAAGGCGCGCTGGTGTTCGTGCCGGTAGAAATTGATCGCAAACACCGTGTCATCGGCTTGCTGGCGCACGATGGACACGCGCTCGGCCACACCGTGCGCCTCATACACACGCGCCCGGTGTTCCGCCGCCACCTCCTGCGCGCTGATGTGGCACAGCAGTGTCGACTCGCGCCCCGGGCAGGCCTGCTCGCGCACCAGCGAGCGGTCGCTGAGGTAGGGGCCGGACAGGTAGGCGCGCCAGCAGTCGCGCGTGGTGTCGGGAATGCCGTGGCTGGCCGACAAAAAAATGACCGGCTGGCAATTCGGGCCGGTGCGGTAGACCGACCAGGAGCCGGCAGGAAACAGCGGATACAGCCCGCCCAGCAGTTCCTTGTCGAAATGCGGCAGGCCCAGCCGCGTGATCATGCCGGCCAGGGCCTGGCCGCTATCCGGCCCCGCTGCCTGGTTGAGGTTCCACTGTCTCATTGTTTTTCCTGATGGCACGCCGGTGGCGCGCGACGGCTGTCATCTTCGCGGATGACAGCACGCCCGGCTCTCGGGGATTACGCTAAACGGCATGAACCCACCCGCCCCACCCCAGCTTGTCCCACAGCTTGTCCCACAGCTTGTCCATTTTGCTGATGTCTCCGTGCAGGTCGGCCAGCCCCAGGAAGTGGGCCAGACCGTCCGCGGCCGCCGCCGGCTGATCCCCATCCTCGGGGGCGAAGCCAGCGGGCATGGCTGGACCGCCCGCGTCTTGCCCGGTGGCGCCGACTTCCAGTTGCTGGTCAGCGACCGGTTGGCCGAACTCGATGCGCGCTACGTGATGGAAACCGACGGCGGCGACGTGATTTACGTGCAGAACCGCGCCATCCGCTGCGGCCCCGCCGAGCTGATGGCACGGCTGGTGCGCGGCGAGCCGGTCGACCCGGCGCAGATTTATTTCCGCTGCTCACCCAGCTTTGAAACCGCTTCACCGGCGCTGGCCTGGATCACCGAACGCATATTTGCCGGCACGGGCGCGCGCCACCCGGACCGCGTGGTGATGCAGTTCTACGAACTCGCCTGAACCGGACCACCTGTTTCACCTTTTTATCTTTCAGCAAGGAGACCCTTCATGAGAACACACCACCGCCCCAACATCCGCCGCGCCCTCGCCATCGGTTTGATGGCCGCCGGACTGCTGCCCTGGGCGGCAGTCCAGGCGCAATCCGCCTACCCCGCGCGGCCGGTGCGCATCATCGTCGGTTTTCCGGCAGGGACCGGACCGGACATCGTGGCGCGCCTGCTGGCGCAAAAGCTGTCGGAGAACTGGGGCGGCATGGGTGTGATCGTCGACAACAAACCCGGCGCGGGCGGCCTGATTGCCGCCTCCGAAGCCGCGCGCGCCACGGCCGACGGCTACACGCTGATGCTGGGCGAGACCGGCCAGCTCAGCATCGCGCCCAGCAGCTACAACAAGCTGCCCTACGACCCCGCCAACGACTTCATCCCGGTCAGCCAGGTGGTCAGCGCGGACTTTGCGCTGCTGGTGAACCCGCAAAAGGTGCCGGCCAAAAACGTGAAGGAATTCGTGGACTGGACAAAACAGCAAAAAGGCCTGTTCATGGCCACCTTCGGCGCCGGCACGCCGGGACACTTCGGCGCTTTCATGTTCGGCGAGGCCATCGGCATCAAGCCCGAACCGGTTCATTACAAAAGTACCGGCGACGCCCTGGGCGGGCTGTTCAGTGGTGATGTGCAGGGCGTGTTTGCCAGCGTCGGGTTGTCGGCGCCTCAGGTGAAATCGGGCAAGCTGGTGGCGCTGGGCACCACCGGCCCGGTGCGCGCCGGCCTGTTGCCCGAGGTGCCCACCATCAAGGAGCAGGGCTTTGGCAGCCTCGAATTCACGTCCTGGTTCGGCATCGTGGCGCCGGCAAAAACGCCGGCCGACATCGTGGCCCGCCTGAGCGCCGATATTCAGAAGGCAGTGCGTTCGCCGGAAGGCAAACAGAAAATGGAAGACGCCGGGTTCCGCGTCACCGGCACCACCGGGGAGGAGTTCGGGCGCATCATCCGCGCCGACACCGTGACCTGGGGCAAGGCCGTCGCGGCCACGGGCTTCAAGGCCGACTGACCCGGAGCGCGGCCTGCCTCAGGCCGTGCGCTGGCGCAAGGCCTCGTAAAGGCACACGCCGCTGGCCACCGAGACGTTCAGGCTCTCGACCGCGCCGCGCATCGGGATGCTGACCAGCTCGTCGCAGGTCTTGCGTGTGAGCTGGCGCATGCCCTCGCCTTCGGCGCCCAGCACCAGCGCCACCGGCCCGGTGAGCTTGACGTCGTAAATCGTTTTGGGCGCATCGTCGCTGGTGCCTATGCACCAGATGTTGCGCTCCTTGAGCTCACCCAGGGTGCGCGCCAGGTTGGTCACCATGAAATAAGGCATGGTCTCGGCCGCGCCGCTGGCCACCTTGGCCACCGTCGCATTGATGCCGGCGGCGTGGTCCTTGGGCGCAATCACCGCATGCGCGCCGGCGCCGTCGGCCACACGCAGGCAGGCGCCTAGGTTGTGCGGATCGGTGACGCCGTCCAGCACCAGCAGCAATGGCGGCTCGGCGGATGCCGACTCCAGCTGCTCCAGCAACTCGTCCAGCGACTTGACCTGCGCCAGCGGGTCCACGCGCGCGACCACGCCCTGGTGGCCGTGGCTGCCGCACATCTTGGCCAGGCGCAGGCCGT
>Ga0307516_10005265_pt1 | contig 15568 bp, 15 predicted proteins | sample 19_EM_MG_FD_203310 | JGI IMG/M metagenome (GOLD analysis project Ga0307516, IMG submission 203310) | Populus trichocarpa ectomycorrhiza microbial communities from riparian zone in the Pacific Northwest, United States - 19_EM | ecosystem: Host-associated > Plants > Roots > Unclassified | place...
AGCACATTCCGCCGGCCCAGAGAACCGAGAAGAAATTCGGAAATCGCTCCAGTGTTTGCATGATGCTCGGATATGTACACAACACCACCAAAGTATGGAGGTTATGGGATTTCAACTCGGGAAGAACCGGACGAGCAATCGAATGCTCCAGTGTAGTATTTCAAGAAAAGGAAAATACACACTCCAACGAGCAGAAATTCGAAGCGATTGTGTTCCCAAACCTGGATCCAGACGAATTGCAAGAAGAAATCCCTGAAGGGGATGAAATGGATGAAATGGATGAAGCAAATGACACGTCCGGACAAGAATCCAGTAAGTCAAGAAATCCCATTTCCCCGCTGAACAAGTGAATTGGCTTGCGTGAGTTGCGGGGTGATTATACCTGTCTCGAAGAGCCGGACAGAAGATCAAAAAAAAAAAAAAAATGGCAAGCGCAGAGACCACGAGATTGCAATGCCAAATAAATTGGCTATGGTGAAGAACTCTGGCTTGACCAGACAAGTGACAGACTCCGAGAGCTCACAACGCCGAATAAGGCTACAAGAAATGAACTGGCTTGACCAGACAAAGTGACAGACTCCGAGAGCTCACAATGCCGACAAGCGACAGATTCCGCTAGAATGCAATGCCGTAACTGGCTGCGGTGAAGAACTGGCTTAACGCTCAAAAAAAAAAAAAAAACCCACTTTGACTGACTATATGGGCAGATGAGCAAGAATACGTCTATGCGCGAACGCGCAGCAAGGTGCGCCTTGAAACGAATAAGGCGATAATGAGCAAGGCTCACGAAGAAGGGGGTGACTTGGTGTCTTCGGAACGCCTTGCATCCGCCCTTATGAGTCTCGGAATCGCTGAGCCTACTGATGAAGCGGAAATCGAACCGACCACCTACAAGGCTACGCTACGAAGCCCACAAGCAAGCGAGTGGAAAGATGCAATGCATCGCGAGTGGCAAGCATTGGTCGAGAACCACACGTTTGATATCGTTCCCCTGCAAAATATAAGCACTCATGGACCAATTGCTGATACAATGGAAGCACCAATTGGATGCAAATGGATTTACAAGAGAAAGGTCAATCCGGATGGTTCTACTTGATACAAAGCACGACTAGTTATCAAGGGATACGAACAGAAGGAAGGTATCGACTACGACGAGACGTTTGCCCCGGTATCCAAGATGGCAACGTTCCGACTGCTACTGGCACTGGCAGCCCAGTATGGCTGGGATGTCGATCATATGGATGTGGTAACGGCCTTCCTAAATCTCAAGATTGATCGTGACAACATCTACATGGAAATGCCACTTGGAATCGACTGGCTAGCACCGACCGGAAGCGCATCGACCGGAAGCGCATCGAACGGAAGCGCATTGACCGGAAGCGCATCGACCGGAAGCACATCGACCGGAAGCTCATTGAACGGAAGCACGCTAATTCTTCGGAAGGCTCTCTACGGATTGAAACAGGCACCCAGGCTCTGGTACGAGGATATCGATGGATATCTACAATCCATAGGATTCCGACAATCAGCCGAAGATCCAAACCTATATCTCCAACCGGGAATTCTCCTAGTTCTGTACGTAGATGATCTACTCATTGCACACAATGGTATAGAAGGACGGGGACGTCAGATCAAGGAGCTGCTGCAAAAGAAGTACAAGATGTGTGATTTGGGAGCTGCAAAGAGGTTCCTAGGAATTGAGATCGAGAGAACCAAAGACGGAGGATTCGGTATCTGCCAACGAGACTACATCAATACAATCATACAACGATTCGGATTGATGGATGCAAAACCGGCTAAGTCTCCACTTGATCCTCAAACAGATCTGGCTAATACCTGCTGTGAGGACAAACCGGCCAATGGCAAAGAATACCTGTCAATGGTGGGATCCCTCATGTATGCAGCTCTCGGAAGTCGACTGGACATCGCATTCAGCGTCACCGCTCTCAGCCGATACAATGTCCAACCTCTCGAAATGCATGCAACGGCGGCAAAGAGAGTGCTTCGATATCTCAAGACCACTGCCGGATTTCAAATTCACTACCGACGTCTTTCCAATCCTATCACCATTATCGGATACACCGATTCCGACTGGGCAGCGAACCTCACAACTCGGAAATCTGTTGGCGGATGCGTATTCGGACTCGGGAACGTTAATGTCAATGAAGAGCTTGTCATATCTGGCTTGATCCATTGGCAAGCCAAGTCTCAGAGTGTCGTAGCACTCTCAACGCTCGAAGCCGAATATATCGCCTGTTCGCATGCCACCCGAGAAAGCCTCTGGCTCAGGCGTATGATGAAGGAGGCGGCAGATGGAATGGCAGTGAAGATTTCTGATGGACCGGTACCGATTGGATGCGACAACCAAGGTGCCATCAAATTGATCACCTCGGGAGTCGTACGGCAAAAGTCCAAACACATTGACGTGAAATATCATCATGTTCACGACGAACAGATGAAAGGCTCAGTTAAGTTTCAATACGTCACATCAGAATCTAATCCGGCCGATCTGCTGACCAAACCTCTTGCTGTTCCCCGACACGAGCAACTGCTGCAACTCACTGGACTCACTCAATCCGATTCGCATACGGAGAATTCGAATACGACAGATGAGACCGATCACGGAAAAGGGGGGTGCGATTCTCTGGCGAAGAAAAGGGGGTGCTTGCGATAAGGAGCTGGAAGGAGATAAAAGTTTTTGTTGAGCATGTTCTTGCATCCTGTCGGCAAGCGTGAGTCGGCACTCTTTTTCCTACTAGCAAGTGTTTTTCCCACGAGGTTTTCACTGCAGAGGTTTTAATGAGGTCGACGAGGATTTAATGGGATTGCTTTGATTTGGTGGATGTTTGTTTTGGCACGGAGCACGAGAAGAGGGGGTGTGTTGGAAATGCTTCTCGACCGCTCCGGCGTGGGGCGCATACCAGAGCAACATCGACGGGAGCGACGCCGACGGGAGCGACGCCGACGGGAGCGACGTCATCGGGAGCTATGGCAATGGCAAGGGACCCTGGTCACGGTGACTTGGCATTTCTCCATAGCAGCGTCTTTCACTTTCTCTCTTCTTTACTCTTACATACTTCGATATACCTGACGATAAGTAGAATTGCGTTCATCTCTCTCCTACTCTTTCGTGATCTTTCTCTCATGCTGTCCTCGCTCGCCCCGCTCGCCCCGGGCCTTCTACTCAAGACTGCGACCGCGATACGATATCTTGTCACACACACCAGGTGGGAAGGATACTGAGAAGTCAACGAGACCCGCGACGATGACCACGCTAGGAGTGAAGGATACTGCACAGACAATGAGACGCGCGACGATGACCATGCTAGGTGTGAAGGATACCGCGATGACCCTAAGCCTATGTTGCCTGTCGAGCCGGACGGAGTAGCGAGACAGGATCTTGACACTACCTCGCTGTATGCCAACCAGATTACTCCGGTGTCTATCGTGTGCTCCCACAAACGGGTAATGCCATCAAACGCTACATTCTGTCAGGATATCAGGCAATGAAGGAGGAAGTCAAGGCAAAGCTACATGGTACGCTGGCTAAGATCCACTTTTCATTCGACATGTGGAGTGGGCCGAATCAGCATGCATACCAAGCTGTAGTAGCGCACTGGGTGGATCGCGATGGCCACTTGCATGCAATGCTTCTCTCTCGTCATCGGTTTCTCGGTTCATTTTCTGGCTTAAACCAAGCTGATCATCTTTGGCGAACAATCACGGATTATGAGATTGCACCGTTTGTCGGCATGTTCAATGTCGATAATGCTATGAATAATGACACGGCACTGGTGGTGTTGGCGGAGAGGCTCCGTTCCGCCGGATATCCATCCTGCAGTCCGTGACGCCGACCGAACACCGGCGTTGAAAGAATCACTTGATCATCAGAAGAGAAGGGCTACTTAGATAGAGAAAAAGGATCTCTCTTAGCTTCGGGACGAAGCTAGAGAAGGGGGGAGTAGTGTTACACCTCGAAGGGAAACACGGGAAAAGGTACCTAGTTAGCTACATAGTCAGGGCACGTGAGACTTTGCTCAAGTCACTCGAGGGAGAAAGTCCAGTCTAGTCGGCTTCAGAGAGTCTAGGCAGGAGATAGCCTCGGGGTTAGACCTTACGGCCGTAACGGACCTAAGGGGCTAATCTCCGGACGAACTGCAAACGCAACTAGATATGGGATACGAAGGGTGAGGTCATAGAACCGATAACTCCTCTTTCCCTGATAGGCCAGTAATTCACTCACCTGCAGGGCTTGAGGGAATTACGCGGTGCGGGAATCAGTCGGCGTATCGTTAGACCGACCAGGACCAATGAGGTTGTAAGAATCGGGCCCGTGGGGTTTTGGGGTCTTGACTAGCGGACAGAATCCTCGGGAATGACTGAGAAGTACGGGTTCCCTAGAGGAACCATGTGACGCCGAAAGAAGACTATATAGCCGACGAAGTTTCCGCCCATCGAAAGGAAAAAAAGGAGACAACACCGAATGCACTCTCAACAAAACCCCGAACAAAAGATCTAAGATTATTCCGTTGTGAATTATCGAAAGTAGCCTGATTAACTTTGATTCTCTCCACACTCCGGTTACGCTACAACCCCAGTGTCACAGCAGCTGTAGAATGCGGATGCTACAGAAGCTGCGATGTTTACTTCCTTAATAGCTGCGTCTGGACACCCTTGACAGTTCGTCCACATGTGTTGTGCCTTGACAGCTGCATCCGAACGCGTTCTGCAGTGGCAATGCAGGTGGGTGCCGGTTCCAGACATAGTGACTCAATCTAGTTGTATTCATCAAATCTGGTGTACATTCCACCTCACCTCGGGCACCCAGCGTCAGACAGATCAGCGGGCCCAGCGCCCCATCCATCCCCACATACATCGATAGCATAATCCGCCCGACCACCGCCCGCATATGCTGTCTTTGATGCGGATAGGAGGGAGTGGAGGAGGATGCGCTGGTGAAGCGGGGGGCGTACAATGGCGAGCAAGATGTCGATGAGGTGGATGGTGGTGGGATGCCGGCGGCGAGTACAGACGCGATATTGGCGAGTAAGACACGATAGCGAGTAAGACGCGACACGTATGATGGTGACCGCCGAGAATGACGACTGCAACCGGAGTCTGACACTCGACTGGAACCGCCGAAAGGAGAAAAATAGTGACTACACCTTCCTGTTGTGTGAAAGTGCGATTGACAAGATACGCTAGAGGCGTGCATTAGCTCCGGAGTCGCAAGCAGTCATGTTAAGCGAGCCGACGAGACTGAGCCTGACGCACCCACCAGCGCTGAGCTGCGAGCGTGCAGACAAGAGTGTCTTTGGTGCGTGCATGAGGGATCACTCGCAATTTGCGAAAGCGGTGATGCCAACCACTACAGTCGTAGATACCACAGAACTCATAATTCTTACTGGCACAATTGGTCTCTGTGAGTGATATCCATCCTGCCTAGACGAATGCTTTTTCGTACCTACTACTGCTTTACATCATAGCGATGCTATGTTCTTGAATGAAAACTAAACGGCGTCTGTAAAGTCATTCGATAACCGGACGACGTATCCCAAGGCAGATACCTTTCAAACTACCTGCTGCTGTGCATATTGGTTATGCGACTTCAAGTGACTCGATCGACAGTGCGGTAAGTTGCATAACCGATATGCACAGCAACCGGGCGTCTGAAAGGTATCTGCCTTGGGATGCTGTGACACTGGGGTTGTATCGTAACCGGAGTGTAGAGAGAATCAAAGGTAATCAGGCTACTTTCGATAATTCACAACGGAATAATCTTAGATCTTGCTTTTGGGTTGTTTCGTTGAGTGGGCGTTCGGTACTGTCCTCCTTTTTTCACCAAGCGGGATCTTGCCTAGCTATACAGTCTTCTTGTGGCGTCACGTGGTTCCTCTAGAGAACCCATACTTCCTATCTTTTCTCAGGAGATTCGTCCGCCAGCCAAGGCCCCGGAACCCCACGGGCTTGGTCCTCACAACTTCATTGGTCCTGGTCGGTCAAACGATGAGCCGACTGATCCCCGCACCGCACAAACCCCTCAAGCCCTGCGGGTGAGTGTTTTACCAGCCTATCAGAGAAAGAGGAGATATTGGTTCTATGACCTCACCCCTCGTATCTCGTATTTAGTTGCGTTTGCAGTTCGTCCGGAGATTAGCCCCTTAGGTCCGTTACGGCCGTAAGGTCTAATCCCGAGGCTATCTCCCGCCTAGACTCTCTGAAGCCGGCTGGTCTCAACTTCCTTCCTTTCGAGCGGTATAAGGTAAAGTCTCACGTGCCCTGACTACGTTGCTATCTAATTTCCCTGGTGTTTCAGACTGAGGTGTAACACTACCTCCCCCTCTTCTTAGCTGCGTCCCGAAGCTATGCATGTTCCTTTATCGAAGTAGCCCGCCTCTTTCTGAGTAATTTTTCTGGCAACCTTGATGGGTTCCCGTGACTGTAGTCCTCCTCCCCTACAGCCCTCCCAGCCACCGGATCAGGGCATCATTCTCTGTAATCCGTCGGAATGGCTGGGCCCTCGGAGTAGGCCGGTGCGTACTCCTACATCGATGACTCCCGCCGGGCAGCCGCATTCATGGAGACGAAAGCACCAGTTTTCCCAGTGCGCATCCTGTTGACCTTCTGCTGGGGCACATGAAGGAGTGACCAAGCCCAAACAAGCCGGACAAGCCAATGGTGTGCACACAGAGGTGTCCGTCTGCCACCAGGGTCCGCCGCCTGTTGGTGGTTCCGTTCTCCTCGGCAATTACCCCGGCGTGGGGTCGTTGCAGCCGTCTCTGACTAGGTCAGTCGTTCGCGGACGAGGAGCATATGACGTTTTTCCAGGCTTGGGACACGTGGAACGAGTGAACTTTTGACTCAGGGTTCATGCCCGGGTGCGCTTCCCTCCCCTCGTAGGTCTACATACAGAGGTGTGCCGTACCGAATGCGTACGGCTCTCCTCCGATCGAGTCTGACGTATCCTTTGACGGGTCGTCGTGCCTAAGCTGTGGTGCCCGAGAAGCAGGTCTTTCTTCGTTTGCATGTGAGATGAAGTCCTCCAGCCCCTTCATCCCTACTACCGCTCGTGCTTCGAGGGGCCTTTCTATGGACATTCGGTCTAGGCGTCGGCGAGTTGGTAGTCCCTCGGCGTGTCTGGATTTCATCGGTGAAACTCCCCGAGCTTCTCCAGACCGCCTACCGAAAAGTTGTTAAATGGTTCTTCCGTCCAGTCTTTGCGTTCCGGGTAGTCGAGCCATTTGACGAGGTAAAGGATTCACTTGCTATTTCCGCGGCCGCATTCGACCGAGGACATAACTTCGTTGACATCGTATTCCTCCGACTGCTCAATGTTGTCTGCCTCTCAGAGCACCTTTGACGGGTCCGGTGGGGCTCGGTGCTCGCTGGTTTGGTAGGGTTCGAGCAGCAAGACGTGGAAGACGTTGTGGATCTTCCATTTCCGGGGCAGCGTGAGGCGGGCGGCTAGCGGCGAGACGATCTTCTCAATCTGGAAGGGACCATGATTCCTGTGGTCCAGCTTTTTCGACGGGCGGCGCGTTTTGATGTTGCGTCCGTTGAGCATTACCAAGTCTCCTACTTGGTAATCCGGGGGTGGTTTGTGGCCCGGTTTGGTGTACTGCCGCATTCGCTCCTGTGCTTCTTCCAGTCCCTCTTGGGATTTATCGTGTATGACCTTCATCCAGTGTGTGTATACCGTATTGGCAGGGTTGAAGGGTTCCGTTGGCCTCGGGCCCGTGGTTACTGGGTGGAAGCCATAGTTAGCGTAGAAAGGGGACATGCCGTTGCCCGTTGTGGTAGAGTTGTTATAAGCGAACTCAGCCATGGGTAATAGGCGCGCCCAATCGTCCTGTTCTTTGCTACTGAATGCTCGCAGGTAGGCTTCGATCGTTTGGTTGAGCCGTTCTGTCTGCCCGTCGGTATGTGGATCGAACGCCGTTGACATCCGGGGCCGAATTCCTAAGAGCTGTAGGAATTCCTTCCTTACTTCTGACGTGAAGCGGGAGTCTCTATCGGACACGATATCATCGGGGAGACCATGATATTTCCATACCTCTTTGGCGAAAACGACTGCAGGGTCTGCCACTGTTTTTTTTTTTTTCTTCAGCGGGAGGAAGTGGGCCATTTTGGTGAACCAATCGATGATCACCCATAGCTAATCGCATTCCTCCGAGATCGGCAGCTCCGTGATGAAGTCCATTGCTATGGATCGCCATGGTGCCTATGGCAGTTCCAGCGGGGAGGAGAGCCCATAGGGTGGGTGTCGGGACGCCTTGTTTTGCTGGCATTCGGGGCAGCTTCTGACAAAGTTGATGATTCGTTTGTCCATTTTTGGCCACCAGAAGTTCCGTCGGATCAGTTCGATGGTTTTGTCCTGTCCCATGTGCCCAGCCACCTTCGTATCGTGCTCCGATTCAATAATTTCTTGCACCTGTCCTTTTGGTACCCAGAGCAGGTTCCGTTGGTACAGCAGGTTGACCTTGCAACTTAGTTCCTTGACCTTTCGGTCTTTCGGGGACGGTTTCTCCGCCGCCGCTTCCTGTTCCTTTACCTGTTTGTAGGCTTCATCTTTCTTCCCTTCCTTCCTGATGTTTGCCAGGAATTCCTCCGTCCATTTCCTTTCCTGGAGTGATGCCAGCCAGGCAGAGGAGCAGATGAACGAAATGCCTCTTCTTTCGTCCAGGCTTTTCTCGTCCAGGTTTTATGCGTGTAAAACCGTCGTAATCGGCTGGTTTTCCACCCCCCCCTTTTCCGGGCGGTACTCCGAACGCCTTGATAGCGCATCCGGCTTGCCGTTCTGGGTCCCTAGTCGGTAATAGATTCAAAAGTCGATTCCCGCCAGCTGTTGGGCCCATCGCACCTGTCGTCCGTTTAGCACTTTGGTCGTCGCAAAGTATTCCAGGTTTTGGTGGTCCAAGAAGACTTGGACTTGGTGTGTCACTCCCTCGCAGTAGTGTCGCCAGTGTTTGAATGTGTCGACCACCGCTAGTAGTTCCTTGTCGTGGATTTCATATTTTATTTCCGCAGGTTGGAACTTCCACGAGTGGAACACCTCTGGGTGGAGGCGATTTTCTACATCTCGTTGTGATAGGACCGCTCCCAGCGTGAAGTGGGAAGCGTCGGTCTCGACGATCACCGTTTTGGCTGGGTCGAAGTGGGCCAGAATAGGGGCCGTGGTGAAACGCTGCTTGAGCTCTTCGAAAGCTGCCTGCCTGGGTTCCAGCTCCATTCCTCTTTTTTCTTTTTTTTGGTCAGCTCCGTCAGGGGCCGCGCCACCCGGGAGTAGTCCTGGATGAAACGTCGATAGAAGTTAGCGAATCCTAGAAAGGATTGTACTTCCGTTAGAGATTTGGGTGGTTTCCATTCCAGTATTGCCTCCACTTTTTCTTTTGCCATTTTTATCCTGTCTCTCCCTATGACGTATCCCAGAAATTCCACTTCTTGGGCCTTCCAAACGCATTTTTCCGGGGAGACCGCCAGCCCGTTTTCTTGTAATTTTCTGAGAACTTCTTTGGCTAGACGGTCATGTTCCTCCTTGGTTTTGGCGTATACCAGTATGTCGTCCATGTATGCTAGTACCCCCACATCTAGTAGGTCGGACAGAACATGGTTCATCATGTCATGGAACATGGAAGGTGCGTTTGTTAGGCGGAAGGGCATTACCTGGAATTCGAACAGTCCGTAACAGGTTCTGAAGGCGGTCTTTCATTCGTCTCCTTTCCTCATCCGAATTAGGTGGAACCCGTTTTTGAGGTCCATTTTTGTGAACCATTGGGCTCCCTGTACCCGGTCTTGCAATTCCTGCATAAGCGGGAGTGGGTATCGGTTTGGGATTGTTATCTGGTTCAGGGCCCTGTAGTCCACACATAGGCGAAGTCCTCATCCGTGGGGTTTTGGTACAAATAGGATTGGAGACCCCGCTGGTGATGTTGATCGCTTTATTTTCCCGGTTCGTTCCACCTCCTTCAGCCATTCCTGCAGTGTCTGCAGCTCGACTTCTGATAAGGGGTATATGGGCCCCCATGGTGCCGTGGCTCCTTCCTTGAGTTCGATTTTGCAGTCGTAAGGGCGGTGCTGTGGGAGCGCATCCGCCACCTCCTTGCTCATGATCCCCAGGTAGGGTTTGAATTCTCCTGGGACATTGGCCAGGGTGTCGCCCTCGGTAGCTGCCGAGATATGCCCTATTATCCGGGCATTCGGGTCCCGGGCCACTTTTTCGTCCCAGGTGAGCGAAAACTCCTCCTGCTCGTACTGCGTACAGGTTTCTTGGCACCCGGAACTATTGAACCATATTTCTTTTGATTCCCAGACTCCTTGCGGGGGGTGCTTGGATATCCACCAGAAGGGTAGGAAGATGTCGACTTCTGGTTCCATGGGGGTTACTTCGAAAGCTTTCTTTGAGAAGTCCCACCAGTGTTGGAGGAGTAGCGGTTTGGTGTAAAATATTCCCGCCTCTTCCACATTCTGCCCCGTGTAGTTTTTGATGCGGATCGCTGTGTCGTGTTTGAGTATAGGTATCTGTAGTGCCCTAGCTGTTTTCTTGTTGACCAGCAGTACTGAGCAACCCGTGTCCAGCAGTACCTGCACTCGGTGTTTCTCTTGTCCCACATGGAGTAGCATGGTTATGATTGGTCGGGGTCCGCCCCAGGGTTTCTTGCACCTGGCTTCTCCCTCGGGTTCTTCGGCGCCTCTTTTTTGGCTGGTTCCGCACACGATACTTTTGGTCTTAAGGCCCGGCTGCGTCCTTTGACCCTTTAAAAATCCTCCTCTTCCCATATGGGGTTCTGGACGGGTGGCTCCGTGTCCATTGCTTCTGATGCTGAGATTTTCTACATCTTGGTTCGGGGAGCTGGATCCCCTTCTGCTTCCCTTTGACGCTTGGTTCCGGCAGCTATTTTCCATGGCACTGCGGGAAGCCTGGTGCCTTTTGCCGAGGTGCTGGCGAAACGTTTGGCCGCTCGGTGACTTGGTCGCCCACAACGATGACATCCTGGAGTGGCCACGTATTCCCTGCGCTCGCCGTCCCGGACTCCTTAGAACACGGCAACCTCGGATGCCCATCGCCCCGTTCCTCCGTATTCACCACCCTTGTTACCTTCGCGATGGGATTCCTTTTCTGCTTCCTTACCCTTCTGGGTATTATCAGAGCTCCGTCCGTCCTTCTTTTTCTCGTCTCGTTTCCCGACCGGGGCTGGAGCCCTTGCCTGTTCACGGGCTAGTCGCAGGGCCTTCTTTTTCTCGACTTGTAGCACCGCTTGGTACGTCGCCTGTAGGAGCCCTTTGTCGTCTGCGAAGTCTTCCAGGTAATGGGCAAACCTCATGTCCATTACTGATTCCGGCATTGCAAGGTTCACTTTCTCTTGGAGGCTTTCTCCTGTAGCGCATGTGTCAAGGTTGAGAGCTTGGAACTCCGTCATGTAGGACTGGATGTCACCCTGGTACCTTAGCTGCCCTAATATTAACTGGGCGTCCGCTGCTTCTCGCTCATTGCGGTATTCAGTCCGGATCGCGGCTGAGTAATTTGCCCAGGTGTCATTGTCATGCAGCTCGCGGTATCGATGGAGGTGCCAGACCAGGGCCGTGTCAGACAAGAGTGTCCCGACCCAGGCAATTTTTTGCCTGTCAATGGTCTCGGGGTAAAACCCAAGGTACATGGTGACTGACTCCCACCATTGATTGAAGGCAGTGGGGTTCTTTCTGTCGAACTTTGCTGGGTTCTCCATTTTTAACCTGGAGGTCCTTGGTCGAGGTTCCGCTTGTGGGGGTGGGACCTGTGCCGCCGCGATTCCGGCTCCCACCAACTGGGCTATTTCTTCTGGCGTGAGCATGGTTGCCAGTCGATCCCGGGTGGGCTCTTCTGTGCCTGGTGGGGCCCTGCCCATAGGGAGGTTTCGCTCGTAAAGGTCGCCGTCACCCTCGCTGGGAGGTGGTGAGGGGGAACGCGGCATGGTCCTTCTTGGGGGCCTCAGTGGGGAGCCGTTCCCTTCTGCCCCTCCTACTTCAGCCGGGACCGCCGGAGGTCTTTGCTGTTGCTGGAGTCCTCCGAATAAGGGGCGTCCCAGCGCTAGTCGGGTCAAGGGCGCCCCTGCTGGGTCCTGGGCTGTCAGAGGTTCGGGCCGGGTTCGTGTCGTCGGTGTTGCTGGCAGGGGTACGGCGGTTGCTACCCGCAATAGTTTGTCTTGGGCCTTGGTCAACCACTGTTCCAGTCGGGCCATTTGTTGCTGGTCCTCGTTTCGTTGTTGCTCGAGCGTTTCTACCTTCTGCTGATGATCAGTTGCCCATTTTTCCACATTACCTTGGAATTCCATAAGGTGTGTGTTCCTCGTCAGGTTCGCTTCCGACAGGAATACCACCGCATCGTGTATTCGAGCTACTTGGGTCGCTTCGTGCATTCGTTGCATCTCCTCTGTCTTGGAGCGCTCGATAAAGGCCTCCAAGACTTGTCGGGTGAAGGCCTGATACGCGTTAGCGGCTACCATGAGTTCGTTTCTTACCCATTCCCCCGAAATCTGTTCTTTGGCCTCCATCTGCTCATAGACGTATTGAGCGCCATGTGCCAGTCGGTTATATGCGGCCTCGATTCGTCGGATCCGTCGGTCCATCCGGTCCATCGTGTTGCCACAGAGGTCCAGTAACTGGCGCAAGTATTGCCCTGCCTGTTGCTGGTGGTTGGCAATGGCCTGCATCCATCCGACTGGGTTGGCGATTTCCAGGACTTCTTCGGTTGTTTCCTCATCATTGGTGATCTGTAGCAGGCCTTGCGGTGCCTCTAGACGGAGCATGATGTAGTCAGACGAAGTCGACATGTTCTAGTAATGGTCTAGGAAATCTCCACTGCGTATGGTTTCATCGTCGGTGAAGTAATAGTCACAGAGATCTTGGAGTTCGTCTACTGTGAACTCGGCGTTCTTATGGCTATAGGCGCAGTTGAGCCAGTATTGTGTATACCAGTTCCACGGCTTGTGGTCACCTTCTTGGTAGGGAGTAGGGATAGATCCGTCGTGGAATGTATCCCACTGTTCGTAGTTGGCCCACTCACTATCGATTGATTGAAACGTGTAGTCCAAGGAGTACTGAGACTTCGGTTCCAAGAAGGTAGATAGTTTGAGGAGGTAGAGGTGGTCTTCAAAGTAGGTGTCGTCGAAGCAAGTCATGAAAGTAGGGTGATTTTCAGATCAAGATTATAGTGTGACACTGGGGTTGTATCGTAACCGGAGTGTAGAGAGAATCAAAGGTAATCAGGGTACTTTCGATAATTCACAACGGAATAATCTTAGATCTTGCTTTTGGGTTGTTTCGTTGAGTGGGCATTCGGTACTGTCCTCCTTTTTTCACCGAGCGGGATCTTGCCTAGCTATATAGTCTTCTTGTGGCGTCACGTGGTTCCTCTAGAGAACCCATACTTCCTATCTTTTCTCAGAAGATTTGTCCGCTAGCCAAGGCCCTGGAACCCCACGGGCTCGGTTCTCACAACTTCATTGGTCCTAGTCGGTCTAATGATGAGCCGACTGATCCCCGCACCGCATAAACCCCTCAAGCCCTGCGGGTGAGTGTTTTACCGGCCTATCAGAGAAAGAGGAGATATGGGTTCTATGACCTGACCCCTCATATCTCGTATTTAGTTGCGTTTGCAGTTCCTCTGGAGATTAGCCCTTTAGGTCCGTTACGGCTCTAAGGTCTAATCCCGAGGCTATCTCCTGCCTAGAGTCTCTGCAGCCTGCTGGTCTCGACTTCCTTCCTTTCGAGCGGTATTAGGTAAAGTCTCACATGCCCTTACTACGTAGCTATCTAATTTCCCTGGTGTTTCGGACTGAGGTGTAACAGATATGTCGTCCGGTTATGGAATGACTTTACACTCGCCGTTCAGTTTTCATTCAAGAACATAGCATTGCTCTGCTGTAAAGCAGTAGTCGGTACGATAAAGCATTCTTCTAGGCAGGATGGATATCACTCACAGAGACCTATTGTGCCAGTAAGAACTACGGGTTCTGTGGTATCTACGACAGTAGTCGTTCTCATCACCGCTTTCGCAAATTGCGAGTGATCCCTCATGCACGCACCAAAGACACTCTTGTCTGCACGCTCGCAGCTCAGCGCTGGTGGGTGCATCAGGCTCAGTCTCGTCGGCTCGCTTAACATGACTGCTTGCGACTCCGGAGCTAATACACGCCTCTAGCGTATCTTGTCAATCGTACTTTCACACAACAGGAAGGTGTAGTCACTATTTTTCTCCTTTCGGCAGTTCCAGTCGAATGTCCGACTCCGTTCGCCGTTGTCATTCTCGGCAGTCACCATCACACATGTCACGTCTTACTCACTATCGCCTCTTACTCAGCAATATCGCGTCTGTAGTCACGGCCGGCATCCCACTGCCATCCACCTCATCGACATCTTGCTTGCCATTGTATGCCCCCTGCTTCACCAGTGCATCCTCCTCCACTCTCGTCTAGCCGCGTCAAGGACAGCATATGCGGGCAGTGGTCTGGCGGATTATGCTCTCGATGTACGCGGCGATGGACGGGGCGCTGGGCCCGCTGATGGGTATGACGCTGGGTGCCCGAGGTGAGGTTGAATATATAGATGTACACAAGATTTGATGAATACAACTAGATTGAGTCACTATGTCTGGAACCGGCACCCACCTGCATTACCACTGCAGAACGCATTCGGATGCAGCTGTTAAGGCACAACACATGGGGACAAACTGTCAAGGGTGTCCAGACACAGCTATTAAGGAAGTAAACATCGCAGCTTCTGTAGCATCTGCATTCTACAGCTGCGCCGGGGCGGTTTCCTTTTCTTCCTGATGCGTCCCCGGGTGATTTTTTGGCTGGACTGGGTTGGTGCCCTCCGGTCACCCAGCCCACACGGCCGAACATGTCATTGGAGGTTTTCCAGCGTTTTTGTTTCCCTTTGCGGCTGACCCGTATCCAGTAGTTAGTACGCAAAACCGCTTCTTGTTTACTCATCTAGTCCTGTGATTGCCGTCAGCATGTAGAGCCTCTCCTCAGCCCCTTTACCTTCAACTACGCTGCACTTACGACAGTACCTGAAAAAAGCCCACCTACCATTACGGTTGTCCACTCTTACCAAAATTCTCCATCGTACAATTCACCAGACTTCGACTTTCCTTCACATTAGAAGCCCGGTCACCCCCAATAGACGCCAATCCAAAAGATCTTCGGTATCGACAGCAGGTTGTTAACATATCCTAGTGGAAAACTTTGCATTCCAGACAATCTACGATCGGATGTTATTCGTGAAGCTCATGATGCAATTCTTGGAGGTGGCCATGCAGGTATCGAGAAGACCATTGCTGCAGTTGCCTCTCGGTATTATTGGCCACGAATGACAGATACGATTACCAACTTCATACGAGGATGCGATGTTTGTCACCGGGTCAAACACAAGAATGCAAAACCATATGGACTTCTGCAGGCATTACCCACTCCATTGGAACGGGCCAAACGGGTCAACATCGATTTCATCACCAAGTTGCCCATGTCGAAGTCTGGATATGATGCAGTTGCAACCGTCATTGACCCATTGACAAAGAGAACCCGCTGGA
>Ga0307516_10005266_pt1 | contig 15564 bp, 17 predicted proteins | sample 19_EM_MG_FD_203310 | JGI IMG/M metagenome (GOLD analysis project Ga0307516, IMG submission 203310) | Populus trichocarpa ectomycorrhiza microbial communities from riparian zone in the Pacific Northwest, United States - 19_EM | ecosystem: Host-associated > Plants > Roots > Unclassified | place...
AAATAATATATATATATATATATATATATATATATATATATATATATATATATTTCTGAATGATAACCATTGTTGCCCTATTTTATTTTTAACCTTTTGGTGTTATTCCTCATTTTTATTGAAGTTTGAAGGTCATAAAATAATCTTCTACACTTATCAACCTTAACATTAGGTGGTTCAACTTTAGTAGGGACAAAAGACTTTGGTTGGGTAGCCCCATCTCTTCTTTGATTCAGCCTCCATGCTGATAAAGATGAAGCTGATTTGGTTTGAAAACATATGTTGCCCTTTTCTTTATTTGTCTTTCCACCTTCATTGCCATATGGACCATATCCCCCAACTCCACGTCATGTTGTAATTCTACCACATTCGCAATCTCTTTATTCAGCCCATTAAGAAATCTAGCAATCATAGCCTCCCTACCTGCAATAGAAGCTCTACTCGTGCTCCCCTGCTGCTGTTGTTGCACCACGCCTATGGTCCCTCCTACAAATCACAGGTTTATCTCACTCAAGAATATGTTTTACAATAACCATATCAACAACCAATAAGTCTTTCTTTCAGTCATTTCTTAATATTTGAACAATTACTGTATAAACCTTGTTACTGTCCAACTGTTATTGTCCCACTACTCCTTAGATTTTTAACTATATCTAGAGTTATAAAAATTCATTTCAAGCAAGATTGGTCTCGTTGGAAAGCTAAGACACAAGGCTATGAGTTCTCTGGAGGAAGGAGAACCCAGTTCTGCCTCTAAGACAATCAAAATTGCTCATTAACAAACATTGGACTGTTACTGTCCAACTGTTACTGTCTTGATCTTGAACTATTACTGTCCGACCTCTCCTCAGATTGTTAACTATATAGAGAGTTAAAAAACTCCATTTCAAGTGAGATTGGTCTCGTTGGAAAGCTAAGACATGAGGCTACGAGTGCTCTGAAGGAAGGAGAACCCAGTTCTGCCTCTAAGACAATCAAAATTGCTCATCAACAAACATTGGACTATTATTGTTCAACTGTTAATGTCTTGATATTGAACTGTTACGGTCCGACCTCTCCTTAGATTGTTAACTATATAGAGAGTTAAAGAACTCCATTTCAAGTGAGATTTGTCTCGTTGGAAAGCTAAGACACGAGGCTACGAGTTCTCTGAAGGAAGGAGAACCCAGTTCTGCCTCTAAGACAATCAAAATTGCTCATCAACAAACATTGGACTATTACTGTCCAACTATTAATGTCTTGATATTGAACTGTTACGGTCCGACCTCTCCTTAGATTGTTAACTATATAGAGAGTTAAAGAACTCCATTTCAAGTGAGAGTGGTCTCGTTAGAAAGCTAAGACACGAGGCTACGAGTTCTCTGAAGGAAGGAGAACCAGTTCTGCCTCTAAGACAGTCAAAATTGCACATCAACAAACATTGGACTGTTACTGTCTTGATATTGAATTGTTACTGTCGGACTTCTCCTCATATTTTTAATTATATCTAGAGTTATAGAACTTCATTTCAAGCAAAATTGGTCTCGTTGGAAAGATAAAACACTAGGCTACAAGTTCTTTGAAGGAAGGAGAACCAGTTCTGCCTTTAAGACAGTCAAAATTGCTCATCAACAAACATTGGACTGTTACTGTCCAACTATTAATGTCTTGATATTGAATTGTTACGGTCCGACCTCTCCTCAGATTGTTAACTATATAGAGAGTTAAAGAACTCCATTTCAAGTGAGATCGGTCTCGTTGGAAAGCTAAGACACGAGGTTAAGAGTTCTCTGAAGGAAGGAGAACCCAGTTCTGCCTCTAAGGCAATCATTTCAAGCAAGATTGGTCTCGTTAGAAAGATAAGACACAAGGCTACAAGTTCTTTGAAGGAAGGAGAACCAGTTCTGCCTCTAAAACAGTCAAAATTGCACATCAACAAACATTGGACTATTATTGTTCAACTGTTACTGTCTTGATATTGAATTTTTATTGTTTGACCTCTCATATTTTTAATTATATCTAGAGTTATAGAACTCCATTTCAAGCAAGATTGGTCTCGTTGGAAAGATAAGACATGATGCTACAAGTTCTTTGAGGGAAGGAGAACCAGTTCTGCCTCTAAGACAGTCAAAATTGCACATCAACAAACATTGGACTGTTACTGTCCAACTGTTACTGTCTTGATTTTGAATTGTTACTGTCCGACCTCTCCTCATATTTTTAATTATATCTAGAGTTATAGAACTCCATTTTAAGCTAAATTAGTCTTGTTAGAAAGCTAAAACACGAGGCTACAAGTTCTCTGAAGGAAAGAGAACCCAGTTCTGCCTCTAAGACAGTCAAAATTGCTCATCAACAAACATTGGACTGTTATTGTCCAACTATTACTGTCTTCATATTGAACTGTTAATGTCCGACCTCTCCTTAGAGTTTTAACTATATCTAGAGTTTTAGAACTCCATTTCAAGCGCCATTGGTCTCGTTGGAAAGTTAAGACACGGGGCTACAAGTTCTTCGAGGAAGGAGAACCGAATTCTGCCTCTAAGATAGTCAAAATTGCTCATCAACAAACATTGGATTGTTAAAGTCTTGATATTGAATTGTTACTGTCCAACCTCTCCTTAGAGTTTTAACTATATCTAGAGTTTTAGAACTCCATTTCAAGAGACATTGGTCTCGTTGAAAAGCTAAGACACGAGGCTACAAGTTCTCTGAGGAAGGAAACCCAATTCTGCCTCTAAGATAGTCAAAATTGCTCATCAACAAACATTGGACTGTTACTGTCCAACTGTTACTATCTTGATGTTGAACTGTTACTGTCCGACCTATCCTCAGGTCTTTAACTATATCTAGAGTTATAGAACTCCATTTCAAGCAAGATTAATCTCATTGGAAAGCTAAGACATGAGGCTACGAGTTCTCTAAAGGAAGGAGAACCCAGTTCTGCCTCTAAGACAGTCAAAATTGCTTATTAATAAACCATACCTATTGCCCTACATGGTCTGTCATGACCCAATCTCTGTTAGTGACCCATAACTGGAGTTCTATAACTCAAAATTGAGCAAGACCAATTTCCTTAGTTAGTCAACATACAGGCATCAATTCATAATCGACTTTAAAATGACTCATAAGACCATGTTTAGAACACCTTACCCAGTAAGAATCAAGGTTTCGATCTTCAATTGCCTCCTTTTCTTTCAAATAACAGGCGACCCTCCCCTCTTCTCTTCTTTTTCAAATTTTCTTGTTAATCCCTTTCCCACCAGTGTTTATTCTACCTATAACCCTTAATCTTGGATGGATTCTTGAAATTTTGGTGTTTCTCTCTTGATTTGCAAAAATGGATACAAAAACTCCCTCTTTTCTTTCCTTACAATTGTTGTAGATTTTTTGATGAGAAGAGGAGTATTTATGCTCTATAATTATTCTTATTTGCATTTAAGCTCCATTTTCTTTAAGTGTATTATTTTTTCCCCCACATCTTTTTTTCTTCTTATAATTAAGTTATACCTCTTTTCTTTTCTTATAATTTCACCCTACAACTTTTAGTTTAGTTTATTTTCTTTAATTTAATTCAGCCTTGATTTTTTTCCCGAGGTTTATATTCTCCCATCCTAATAAAAAATTCATCCTTGAAATTCAAGTTATGTACCTATGTCGGAGAATAAGTGAGGAAACTTCTCCTTCATCTCGGATTCTCTTTCTCATGTTTCTTCTTCTATTCAAGAGCTTCTCCACAATACTCTCACCAAATGAACTCTCTTATTCCTCAACACCTTCTCATCTCAATCCAAGATCTTGATGGGCTTAGCATCCATGGTTAGATCCCCTTTTATCTTCATAGGAACTTGTGGCAATACCCGTGAGGGGCCTATCTTGGCCTTTCGAAGCAATGACACATGGAACACATTGTGAATCTTATCCAAATATACAGGCAACTCTAATCGAAAGGCAACTGGCCCGATTCTTTCCTTAATCTCAAAAGGGCCAATATATCTCGAGGCTAATTTCCCTTTTACTCCAAATCGAATGATGCTTTTCTAAGGCGCCACCTTCAAAAATACCTTATCCCCCACTTGGAATTCCAAAGGCCTTATTCGGCTATCTGTGTAACTTTTTTTGTCTATCCTGGGCTTCCTTCATCCTCTTTCTGATCACCCTTACCTTGTCAGTTGTCAATTTCACCATTTCAGGTCCCAAAAGCTTCCTTTCTCCTACTTCCTCGCAACAAATTGAGGTACAACATTTCCTCCCATACAATGCTTCATATGGAGCCATACCAATATTAGTTTGAAGGCTATTATGATAAGTAAAATCCTTCAATGGTAGGAGATCCTCCCAATTCCCTCCAAACTCCAGCACACAGGACCTCAGGAGATCCTTAAGAGTTTGAATGGTCCTTTCAGATTGACCATCTATCTGAGGATGAAATGTTGTGCTCAGATTCAACTTTGTCCCCATTGCCCGTTGTGAGCTAGGCCACAATCTCGATGTGAACCTTGGATCCGGATCCGATATAATTGAAACTAACACCCCATGAAGCCTGATTACTTCATCTACATACAATTTTGCCAACTTATCCACCGAATTAGTCATCTTCATAGGCAAAAACAAAGCAGATTTTGTTAGTCAATCCATGACTACCTATATGGCATCATTCCCCTTCTTTCCCCTGGGTAATCCCGTCACAAAATCCATAGAAATATCCTCCCATTTCCATTCCAGAATTGATAATGATTGTAATTCCCTTGCAGGTCTCTGGTGTTCTATCTTTACTTGTTGACAGATCCCATAGTTCGACATAAATTCTGCTATTTCCCTCTTCATATTTGACCACCAGTAGTATTTCTTTAAATCCCTATACATCTTTGTACTCCCAAGATGAGTAGTAAACTGAGATTCATGAGCTTCTCTTAATACTTCATCTTTCAAAGTCTTATCCTTAGGCAAATAAATTTGCCTACCCATAGCTATTAGCCCATCAGATGACATTTGAAATGATCTCTTTATGCCTTTGTTTACCCTCTCCTTGATCTCTTTTACTTTCCCATCTGCCTGTTGAGCCACCAAGACCTTGTCTCAAAATGCATTTGGATTTTTAACTGAGCTAACAATGATCTTTCGGGCCCCACACTTAGTCGCAAGCCCATTTTCTTCAACTCCATTATACTTCTATGTTCCTTAAACTCCATATCATTCATCATTGTTTTTCCCTTCCTACTCAAGGCATCGGCTACTACATTAGCCTTACTAGGATGGTAGTCAATCACACAATTGTAATCTTTTATTAACTCTACCTATTTTTTTTGTCGCATGTTCAACTCCTTCTGTGACATCAAATACTTCAAACTTTTATGGTCAGTAAAGATTTGAACTTGTGACCCATACAAATAATGTCTCCAAACTTTTAAGGCAAACACCACCGCTACAAGTTCTAGGTCATGAACTGGGTAATTCACCTCATGCGACTTTAACTGTCTTGATGCATAAGCAATTACACACCCGTGTTGCATCAATACACATCCCAGACCCCTTTTTGAGGCATCACTATATACCACAAACCCTTCTGTCCCCGATGGAAGGGCCAGCACAAGAGCGGAAGTAAACCTCTCTTTCAGTTCTCGAAAGCTCGCTTCACACTCTTCCGACCAAATAAACCTAACTTCCTTGCGAGTCAGCTTAGTTAAAGGTAATGCTATGGTGGAGAACCCCTTAATAAGCCTCCGGTAATACCCAACAAGACCCAAGAAACTCCGGATTTCTGTCACGTTAGTAGGCCTTTCCAATTTTAACACTGCCCTAACTTTTCTTGGATCCATAAATATTAATTTTGTGGATATTACGCCTAAAAATACTACTTCCTTGAGCCAGAACTCACACTTATCCAGTTCTGCACATAATTGATTCTCCATTAAAGCCTGTAACACAACCCTTAAATGTTGTTCATGCTCCAAGTAAGAGTATGAATACACCAAGATATCATCAATAAATACCACCATATATTGGTCCAGGTAAGGTCGAAACACCCAATTCATCAAGTCCATAAACATGGTCGGAGCATTGGTTAACTCGAAAGGCATCACCAAAAACTCGTAATGCCCATAACGGGTTCAGAATGCAGTCTTTTGTATGTCTTGTTCCTTGATTCTCAACTGGTGGTATCCAGATCTAAAATCTATCTTAGAGAACACTAACACGATCAAAGAGTTGATGTCTTATCCTAAGTGCAGGAGTGTTGAAGTAATAAATAACTCGGCAAGACCGGGGTCGAACCACAAGGAGGTTAACTGTATAAACTACAAATAAAGAAATAGATAATAACAGAAAAGGAGTTAAAGAGAGCTTTGAGATGTTATATTGATATAAGGAATAAACAAGGATAAAATAATTGTCAAGGTTAGAGGATCCACTAATGGTATTTCAAACAAGTATAGTATAAACTCTTTTTATTACTCAACTAGAAACCACACACAAAGGAGGTTCCAATCGGATTATAAATTGTTAACATGATTACATTAGTTATCTTATTCGAATAATGCTAATACTTATAAATATTGTCAGGTATTCATGATTATAATTTATATTAACAACAAATCAAGTTCGTTTCATAGCACAAGTGTCGGTTATACCATATGGTTGGGCTATGAAAGTGTCAAGTATTTGTTGTACCAAGGGTTATACAACATAAATCTAGATTAACCATTTAACAAGCAAAGTATTAAAAGTGAACAAGATAACAAATACAAAACATGTTAGTATCAAATATTAAAGTCCATGTTGAGTTTATATTATACTTATTCTTACATCATTAGTGTAACCTTTTCACCTTCACATAATAAACTTAGCTAAACATAATGAAAGAGAGAAACATAAATAAACAAGATAAGAACATAAATAAGATATAAGTTAACTAAGTAAAGGAAAGGAAATGAAAAGCATAAACAAAACTTAAGCATTACAAAAATACAAAGAGAGAGAGCAAGAACATGATCTTGATCTGAAAACCAAGATGCCTAAATGCATGGCAAATGACTCCCTTTATAGGCCAAAATTCGGAACTATTGATTTGATGACTAATTATTGAGTGGGTGGCGACCTCTTGACTTGGTAACACTCCTTAACTTCTTGTCTGCAGAAAACGTCATTGCTAACATCAGAATTTGAACAGATAGTCTTCATGAAAGTTCTGGGGAATTGTCTCGGCTTTCCAACAAAACAAGAAAGAGGTCATTTTGAATCTTGGGCTAAACACTGAACAGTGTCTGAGCTGCAAGACAGATTCTTACTTCTCTGTTGTTGCTACAATTTAAACTTGAAAACGGTCTTTTTTAATCTTGGACTCTTCATGAAAGTTTTAGGCTATGTCTTAGTTTCCATCCATATAGACCAAACCTAAATCCAAGTTCTACAGCTTCAGGTATGATCCAATAACCAAATAGTGTTCCAGTTTGGATTGAACCAACATCTCTTTTCTAAGCTTGCCCCTCTCTTTGTCTTCTCAATTTCAGTAGTTAAATGCATCAATCAGTCCTTTGATTTATGTGATAGGCATGCATTTAAGATGAGGATAATCAATGCACAAACGAATGATAAAACATGCTTTAGTTAAGGAGTTATTGATACTTCAAGTGCAAAATAATGATATAAAACCTTGATAAAACCATGATCTTATATGTCTTGTTCCTTAATTCTCAACTGGTGGTATCCAGATCTCAAATCTATCTTAAAGAACACCTTAGCACCCTTCAACTGATCAAACAAATCATGTATTCGTGGGAGTGGGTACTTGTTCTTCACCGTCACTTTATTCAATTGAGGATAATCAATGCACAAACGAAGTGTGCCATCCTTCTTCTTTACAAACAATACCGAAGCTCCCCAAGGCGAGTTACTAGGCCGAATGAAGCCTTTATCTAACAATTCCTGAAGCTGGACCTTTAGTTCAGCCAATTCCACAGGGGTCATCCTATAAGGAGACTGGGCTATAGGAGAAATTCCTAGAATAGTTTCTATGGAAACTTCAATTTCTCTAACTGGAGGTAATCCAGACAACTCTTCTGGGAATACATCTTGAAACTCCCTCATAACAGGAATACTAGCAAAATTCATGCTACCCTTTTCCATCTCTTTTACATGGGCTAACCAAGCAGAACAACCTTTCTTTAGTAACTTTTTAGCCACCAAGACTAAGATTACACAACTTGGAATTACTTTTCTTTTCTTTCCCCTTTAAACACTACTCTTTTATCACCTATTCCTTGGATTATCACTGTCTTGGTGAAACAATCCACTTGTGCCTTATGTTGACTTAGCCAATCCATGCTCAGAATCCAGTCAAGATCATATAGCTTTAACGGCATAAGATCGACCCTCAATTCTAATCCTTCAATTTATAGTTTCACCCCTCTATAAATATCATCAATATGCATATTATCTCCTAGAGGTGTACTAACCATCACTTTTACACCCAAGTTACTAGATGACACACATAGGTTATTCACAATTCTATAAGATACAAAGGAATGACTAGCTTCAGGATCAATTAAAGCATACACTTGTATTGTATCTAACTGTAAAGTACCTACCACCACATCAGGTACAACTCCCACATCCTCGTAACCTGCGTGATATGTGATATACCCGACCCTGAGTCCTCCCCTCCTGATTTCTGGGCCTCCTACGGGTAGCATTGTTCCCTAATTGGGTAGACCTGATAGGACAATTGACTGTAACTGATTGCTGCTGGCTCTGAACCTCAATCCTCTGGCCATGGGCTCCCTTAGTAGTTCTACGAGGACAATCCTTCTTCCTGTGAATCATGTCCCCACAATAGTAATAGCCTCTACCTACATGCGGGCACTCTCTCCATCGATGCCCCTCTCCTCTACAAATATAACATCTCCCCGGCATCGCAGAGCAATCTCCAGGGTGGCGCTGCTCACACCTTTGACATAATGGATATACTGGTCCCTTCTGCTCTGTAGACCCTCTAGCAATTTTGACTCCTTGTCTAGCCTGTCCTCCCCAGCATCCTCTTCCACTGACCTGTCTAGATCCTCCTAAGCTACCTCCTGGGGTGAAAATCCCACCTCTTCTCTGGAACTATCCTGATGATTGCCCGTTTTTCCCTTTCTTTGGGAGAGGAGGTCTCTCAATAAAAAACTCAAAATCTTTCCTCTTAGCTCCCGTTACCTGACTCTGCTCGACCACTGGCTTCGGGGTATTCTTTATTACCCTCTCCATACCCTAAGGAGCCCATACCAATTCCCGCATAGACTGAAATTGCATGGCTATCAATATCATCCTCAGTTCCTGCCTCAGTTCATCACAGAACCTCTTTACCCTGTGGCGCTCTGTGGGAAGGTAAGTGGAGACAAAAGCTATTAAGTTTTGAAATCTCCTATCATATTCCAGAACTGTCAAATCTCCCTGCCTCAAATCCAAAAACTCATGTTCTTTCTCCCTCCTATGCTCCCTAGAATAGCACCTCTCCTCAAACTCTTCACGAAAGTCCCTCCATCTCAATGCCTCCCCTAATCTCCTCTCTTTAATGGTCTCCCACCAAATATGGGCAATTTCAATCAATAGCTGAGTCACAGAATCCACCCATAGCTCCTCTGGCACCTACATCTAATTTATAACTTTTCCCACTTTCCTTAACCAATACCCAGCAACCTTAGCATCCTCTTCGCCATAGTAAGTCATACAACCCATCTCTCTCATACCCTTCACCCACTGCACTATGGTGACTACTCCCCCTAATCTAGGAGCTGTACTGGAGGCTCCTGCTGCCATTCATGATGCTACAGCTCTCACTATATGTTCCATAAAAGCAGGATCCGAAAATGGGTTTGACCTAGCAACCGGTGCCATTGGTGGGGGTATATTATCTCCCCCAATCTGTCTGATACCTCAAGCATTGATACATCTGCCTGACGGGACAATGAATCATCTCGAAGTCTCACTAACTTGCCCCTGTCAGAGTACACTGATGTTGCAGGTATATGAGAGGAGGTGTCCGCCAAAGGATCCCAGTCTGGATCACTTTCATTACAAAAACTCTGATCACTTCCTCGAACTAGGGATGGATCAGTCTTGGCTCCTTTCCTTGTCCTCACCATCCTAAAACACATTTCAAAATCATATAATTATTCCTGTCCCCGGAATAGCAACCTGAGCTCTGATACCAAAATAAAACATCCCCCATTCCGGGAAAAAAACAACAATCTCATGTCAACAAAAAAAAATATAGTTCAATTTTTTTTTCTATATCTATTCATGGTGTTCGTAGTAAAGTCTACCGAAATTTCGACGGAGTCTTCCCTATACCGAGAGGTCCCAAGTTATCAACATTTAACCTGTTTACACTTCTAATAACCCGCATCTCGTAACTCAATCCCGACCCAATCATCCTGGGTCTCAATCCCATAAACATCATCATACATATCAACCATAATATTTATGATATACATTATATAACAAATATCATTATGGATGGATAAAAATATATATACACATACATGGAACGTGGTTATATGAACTATAGAGTTAAGTTCATTTAATCAAAATTAAACATTAATTATACAAATTAAGTTATACAAACATTTCTATGTTTAAAAAAGACAAGGGTATACTCCCTAGAACCTAGATTACAAGAAATGAACATAAGCTAGGATCTACTCTTATCGTGCATGTGATGGTCCTGAAACAAGATACATATTATTGAAACATGAATATCACAATAAATATAACAACACAAATATCTAACAATTTAAAAAGGGCAACATACATTCATATTTTGTTCACTTCTCCCTTCTGGCTTTCATTAGAATCTCTTTCTTAGTCAACTACTAAAAAACATTTCCCCTCCCATTATCAACCTCCATTTCCAGATTTTATAAGATAAATCATGATTATTTTTGCTTAACACATTACTGATACCATTTTCACTGGTATCATCATCATCACCCCGTAGGAGTCGATGCAAGGTGATCCCCTTATCCGGGATCCTAACATACACTAAATGTATCCCCTTATCTGGGATCCTAACATACACTAAATGTATGTTAATGTGTGCTGGTACAAACATGGTGATCCCCTTACCCGGGATCATAACATACACTAAATGTATGTTAGTTCACGCCCCAAATTACACTTTTCATATTTCCATTGTCAGCGATAATCTCATTACTTGACAATTCACACAACAACCATTCAACTAATATCCAATATTCTGTAATTCACATTTCACATTGGTAACATATTAAATCATAGGATTTAACTAGAAAGTATAGGTGTTATTTACCTACATGCAATAGAAGCTCTACTCGTGGTCCCCTGCTGCTGTTGTTGCACCATGCATGTGGTCCCTCCTACAAATCACAGGTTTATCTCATAATTTTTTCTCACTCAAGGATATGTTTTATAATAACCATATCAATAGCCAATAAGTTTTTCTTTCATTCAATTCTTAATATTTGAACTGTTACTGTTTAAACCTTGAACTGTTACTGTCCAACTGTTACCGTCTAAACATTGGATTGTTACTGTCCAACCTCTCCTCATATTTTTAACTATATCTAGAGTTATAGAATTCCATTTCAAGCGAGTTTGGTCTCGTTGGAAAGCTAAGACACAAGACTACAAGTTTTCTAAGGGAAGGAGAACCCATTTCTGCCTCTAAGACAATCAAAATTGCTCACCAACAAACATTGGACTGTTACTGTCCAACTATTACTGTCTTGATATTGAACTGTTACTGTCCGATCTCTTCTCATATTTTTAACTACATATAGAGTTATAGAACTCCATTTCAAGTGAGATTGGTCTCGTTGGAAAGCTAAGACATAAGGATACAAGTTCTTTGAAGGAAAGAGAACCTTGTTCCACCTTTAAGGATACAAGTTATTTTGGCCATGCTTTTTCCTTACGTTAAGGCATGGTTCATGCATCTTGGTTCTTCGTCATCCATTATGCTGCTGGGCCCACTGCTTTTAATTTATTGTTGATGGCTCTTTCTGTATTTGATTTAGGTAGTTGTTTGTTGCTTTTGTTTCCTTCGGTTATAATTGAAGGTTTGTCTATTTTGGTTGTATTTTCTCTTGTGCTTGATGGGAGCTTGTTCCCACATGCTTGTTCTGTACCGTTATATTTTGGCTTGCTGTTTCTCCAGCTAGTCTAACTTTCACTTGGTTTGTTTAAGGGAGCCTGTTCCCTTGGCTGGTGTATGTAATGTTCTGCTGGTTTCCAGTTTGTACTACGAGCTTGTCTTGCTCTTTTTGATCTATATACTTCTTACATTTGATCCAAAAAAAATTGCTCATTAACAAACATTGGACTTTTACTGTTCAATTGTTACTGTCTTGATATTGAACTATTATTAATTAGTACTTAAAAGTGCATTTTGATCAAAGTTTTATATCATCATTTTACACTTGAAGTATCAATAACTCCTTAACTAAAGCAAGTTTTATAATAACAAGTCATATACTATAAGATACTTTTAATTTATGGTAAATGTTCATCTTAAATGCAGGCCTATCACATAAATGAAAGGATTGATTGATAATTTTAAGTACTGAAATTGAAAGGACAAAGAGAGGGCTAAATTTAGAAAAGAGATGCTGGTTCGGTCCAAATTGGAACACTATTCGGTCATCGGGTCATATCTGGAGCTGTAGATCTTGGATTTAGGTCTGCTTTATATGGATGGAAAGCTAAGACATAGGCCATAGGATTCCAATATTTAAAAAGGCCATTTTTAAGTCCAAATTATAACAACAACGGAGAAGTCCGAATCTGTCCTACAGCCTAGACACTGTTCAGTGTTTAGCCCATATCTTGAGTTCTAGAAGTCCAAATGACCTCATTTTTTTTTTGTTGGAAAGCTAAGACAATTTCCTAGAACTTTCATGATTCAAGTCTATTTGAATTCTGATGTTAGAAATGACGTTTTGTTCAGACAAGAAGATAAGGATTGTCACCAAGTCAAGAGTTGGCCACCCACTCAATAATTAGTCATCAAATCAATAGTTTTAAATTTTGGCCTATAAAAGGAGGCATTTGCCATGCATTTAGGGGCTGGGTTGTTCAGATCAAGATCTTGCTCTTGCTCTCTCTCTCTTTATATTTTTGTAATACTTAAGTTTTGCTTTCATTAATATCATGTTTATGCTTTTCATTTTCTTTCCTTTACTTAGTTAACTTGTATCTTATTTATGTTCATATATTGTTTATTTATGTTTCTCTTCTTCATTATATTTAGCTAAGTTTATTATGTCAAGATGAAAAGGTTACACTAATGGTGTAAGAATAAGTATAATATAAACTCAATATGGACTTCAATGCTTATATCCTAAACAACTTGCTATTAACATGTCTTATCATTTTTAACTTATTAATTCTTAATACCTTGCTTGTTAAATGGTTAATCTAGATTTGTGTTCTTTAAAAAACACTTGGTATAACAAATGCTTGGCACTTTCATAGCCCAACCGTATGGTATAACCTCCACCTGTGTTATGAAAGAAACTTGATTTGTTGTTTACATAAGTTAGCATCATGAATTCCTGACAATATTTAAAAGTTTGGTGTTACTTAAATAAGATAATTAATATGATCATGTTAACAATTTATAATGAGCTATTAATGACAAATCATCCGATTGGAACCTCTTTTGTGTGTGGTTATTATTATTGATAATTTATATAGTTAACCTCCCTGTGGTTTGACCCCGGTCTTGCCAGGTTATTTATTACTTCAACACTCCTACACTTGAGAGAAGACATCAATCTTTTGGTCGTGTCAGTTACTGTCCAACCTCTCCTCAGATTTTTAACTATATATAGTGTCGCACGTGTGCGGCATCGCGGCGAAAGCAAACCCACCCTCAAAATCAAATGTAATGTGGCAAATGTGGGGAGACAAGGAATTCTTGTCTTTATTAGTGGAAAAATGGAATGGGAGTCGCCACCTAGTATTTTGGTCACTAGGAACCCTAACTGGTCTCAGAGATTGGGTACAGGGACTGGTTGCATAAAGGGAAGGTTTTAGCACCCCAAATACGCCCTACATAAGGTAAGCTGCATTGTTGAATTGTCTGATAAAATATAAGGTCTTGTCATGCTTTCTAGTTATTGGTCCGTCTATAGTTTAAGAAAAGTCCTCTTCAGTAAAGAGATCCTTATCTTATCGGGTAAAACTTAATTGTTATAACATCAACAAAAGAATTTTAATACTTGGAATATATCTTACGTATAAGATTATAAACCTAGATATAAAAAAAGAAAAAAATAATTTTTTTGGAGTTTTTGAAATTTGGCCTAGTTCTCGTGACTTTAATAAACTGGTTATTAAAGCCAAGATGCGTGCTTAACACATATTTTTGAATTTTTATTGTTGTGTATATATATATATATATATATATGTATATATATATGGAAGTATGATTTATTTTTGAGAGACTTGGCCGTATGCATGAAAACAGAAATATTTTATTTTTTTATTTTTATTTTTTATGTTTTCCCAAAAACCAGATACTTTAATACCGAATTTGTATATTAACAGTATAAAAATACAAACTGGTGTTGATTAAAATACAGTAGAAAATTTTTCAGAAAATCACAGATTTTTTTGTAATATCTTATATATATATTTTATTTATTTATTTATTTTTTTGGCCCAGCCCATCCCATGTGGTGGGGTTGGACCTAGCCAACCTACGCAGCTGGGCTGGACCTAGCTAGCCCAGCCTGGTCACTGGCCCATGCCAGTGACCAGCCTCCCTTCCTCATGCATGCATAATACTTTACGCATGCATGAACAGTGCGAAGGTAATTAAATTACCTTCGCACTGTTCATCATCTTGCTTATAATATAAGAACAGCACAAAAGAAAAAAAACCACAAAGTGATTACAGCGTTGGTCTCTGACACGATCAAAGAGTTGATGTCTTATCCCAAGTGCAGGAGTGTCAAAGTAATAAATAACCCGTCAAGACCGGGGTCGAACCACAGGGAAGTGAATTATATAAATTACAAACAATAAAATGATATTGATGTTGAAGAGAAGTTTGAGATGTAATAATGATGAAAAGTTTAAATAAGGATAAAACAGATGTCAAGGTTAGAGGATCCACTAATGGTCTTTCAAATAAATATAATATAAACTCTTTTTATTACTCAATTGGAAACCACACACAAAGGAAGTTCCAATCAGATGATTTATCGTTAATGGCTCATTATAAAGTATTAACATGATCATATTAATCATCTTATCTAAGTAACACCATACTTATAATATCATCAGGCATTTATGTTGCTAGCTTATGTTAACAACAAATCAAGTTCCTATCATAACAACGATGTCGGCTGAAAACTACGAAGGATCAAGCATTTGATGTACCAAGTGTTATACAACACAAATCTAGATTAACCATTTAATAAGCAAGGTATTAAGAATTAGTAAGATAAAACATGTTAATAACAAACTTTCTTGGATATAAACATTGAAGTCCATGTTGAGTTTATATTATACCTATTCTAACACCATTAGTAAAACCTTTTCACCTTGACATAATTAACTTAG
>Ga0307516_10005267_pt1 | contig 15562 bp, 13 predicted proteins | sample 19_EM_MG_FD_203310 | JGI IMG/M metagenome (GOLD analysis project Ga0307516, IMG submission 203310) | Populus trichocarpa ectomycorrhiza microbial communities from riparian zone in the Pacific Northwest, United States - 19_EM | ecosystem: Host-associated > Plants > Roots > Unclassified | place...
CGCCTCGCACGGCATCACCGAGGAACGCGCGAAGGCCGTCACGTTCGCGAGCCCGCACTACTGCACCGGCGGCGTGATCATCTCCAAGGACGGCACGATCAAGACCGGCAAGGACCTCACCGGCAAGGTGGTCGCCGTGCAGACCGGCACCACGTACTACGACAACGCGAAGAAGCTGCCGGTCAAGGACGTCAGGAATTTCCCGCAGGACAACTCGGCGCGCGCCGCGCTCGAGACGGGCCACGTCGACGCGTGGGTCACCGACAAGTTCGTCGGCAAGGCTTCGCTCGCCGCGACGCCCGCCACGACCCTGAAGATGGGCGACTTCCTGTTCACCGAGAAGATCGCGGCCGCGGTCAGCAAGGGCAACACCGGCCTCGTCGCCGACGTGAACAAGGCGCTCGCCGCGATGATGGCCGACGGTACGTACGCGGCGATCTCGAAGAAGTGGTTCAACGAAGACATCCGCTGCAAGTGATGGCCGCCCTCAGGAGCCCGTGGCCCGCGCAGTGGGACCGCAAGCAACGCAGCAACGCCACGATGGCCGTGGCCGTTGTCGCGATGATCCTCGTGCTGTGGCTGCTCGCGCGCCTGGTCGCGCTCGCGCCCGAGCCGATCGGCAGCAACGCACAGGCATTCGCGGATGGCGCGCGCGTGACGGTGGAACTGACGATCGTCTCCGGCCTGGCCGGTGTCTTCCTGGGCATCGTGGCCGCGCTCGGCAAACTCTCGCGCATTCCGCCGCTGCGCTGGATCGCGGCGTTCTACGTGTGGGTGATCCGCGGCACGCCGCTGCTGATCCAGGTCTTCTTCGCCTATTTCGCGCTGCCGCAACTGCTGCCGTTCGTGAAGATGGACGAGTTCGGATGGGCCTGCGTGGCGCTGTCGCTCAACGTCGGCGCCTACAACGCCGAAGCGATCCGCTCGGGCCTGCTCGCCGTGCCCAAGGGCCAGCTGGAGGCCGCGCGGTCGCTGGGCATGAACAGCTGGTTCACGTTTCTCGACGTCACGTTGCCGCAGGCGTTCAAGATCGCGTTGCCGCCGCTGGTCAACAACATCGTCGCGCTGCTGAAGGACTCGTCGCTGGCCTCGGTCATCGGCCTGGTCGAACTGACCAATACCGCCGACCTGTTGCGCGCCAAGACCTACCTGCCGATCCCGTCGCTGGTGACGTCGGCGGCGATCTACCTGCTCCTGACCACGGTGATGACGCATTTCTCGGGCGCGGTGGAACGGCGTTTCGACATCGAGGACAAGCTCGCATGACAGGACCTCATGGCATGGATGTTGCGAACGGTCGTGCGATGCCCGCCGCCCCGCTGATCACCGTCGACAACGTCACCAAGGCCTTCGGCTCGGTACCGGTGTTGAAGGGCGTCAGCACCTATTTCAATGCAGGCGAGGTGGCCGTGATCATCGGCGCCTCGGGCTCGGGCAAGAGCACCTTGCTGCGCACGCTCAATCGCCTCGAGAAGCACGACTCGGGCCGCATCGTTGTCGACGGCATCGAGGTGGGCGACGACCAGAAGGCGCTCGACGCGTTGCGGGCCGAGGTCGGCATGGTGTTCCAGCAGTTCAACCTGTTCCCGCACCTGACGGTTCTGGAGAACGTGATGCTCGCCCCGCGCCGCGTGCGCAAGCTCGCGCGCAAGGAGGCTGAAGTCCGCGCGATGGAACTCCTCGAGCGCGTGGGCATGGAGGCGCACGCGCACAAGCATCCGTTCGCCCTCTCGGGCGGGCAGCAGCAGCGCGTGGCGATCGCGCGCAGCCTGGCGATGCAGCCGCGCGTGATGCTGTTCGACGAACCGACGTCCGCGCTCGACCCGGAGATGGTCAAGGAAGTGCTGGACGTGATGAAGCAGCTCGCCCGCAGCGGCATGACGATGATCGTCGTGACGCACGAGATGGGCTTCGCGCGCGAGGTCGGCGACCGCATCCTGTTCTTCGACAAGGGCTGCATCGCGCAGGACGCGCCGCCGGAAAAGTTTTTCGGCGAGCAGGAGGACGAACGCGTGCGCGCCTTCATCGGCCAGATCGCCCGCCAATGAAACCCGGAAAGCCCACCCGCCACGAACACATGAATCACCGGCATACCCCGCGCCGGCAGTGACGGACACGAGTCCGCGAAGCCAGTCGTTCAATCCACCACCACCGCCCCTCAGGAGGGACGCCATGTCCAGAAGAATCGCCATTGCCGCCGGAGTCACGTCCGGTCTCGTCTGCCTGATGCCGATGACCGCGCTTGCGCAGGCCGCCGCGGCCGCGGCCAGCCCGGCCGCTTCGACGCCCAGCGGCGAGATCGCCACGGTCGTCATCACGGCCCAGAAGCGCAAGGAAGACATCCGCGACGTGCCGCTGAGCGTCTCGGTGCTGTCGGGCGAACAACTGCAGGCGCAGCAGATCAAGACGGTCGAGGACCTGACGCGCAACGTCCCCAACATCTCGTTCACGACGCAGGGTGGCCCGGGCCTGGGCACCGTCGAGATCCGCGGCGTCAGCTCGCAGGCCGGTGCCGCGACGGTCAGCGTCTACCTCGACGACGTGTCGCTGACGACGCGCAACCTGTACAGCCAGGGCACCGCCGAGCCGCGCTTCTTCGACCTGCAGGACATCGAAGTGTTGCGTGGGCCGCAAGGCACGCTGTACGGCGCGAGCTCGATGGGCGGCACGATCAAGTTCATCAGCAAGCAGCCGGACCTGAAGTACTTCTCGGGCTCGACCACCGAGACCATGTCGTGGACGCAGGGCGGCGGCGTGAACTACGAGTTGCAGGGCATCCTCAACATCCCGCTGGTCAAGGGCCAGTCGGCGCTGCGCATCGGGCTCGTGCACGGCCATGACAGCGGCTACGTCGACCAGGTCGACCAGACCACGCTGAAGAAGGTCGCCTCGAACATCAACAAGGACGACTACACCGTCGTCAAGCTCGCGTTGAAGGCCGACATCGGCGACGACTGGAGCGTCACCCCGGCCCTGTTCGTCCAGCAGACGAACACGGGCGACATCGACGCGACCTACCTCGCCACGCAGGGCGGCACGGCGTTGCCGCGCTTCCAGACCAGCAAGACCGTGCGCGAGCCGGGCCACGACCTGCTGATGGTGCCCAGCGTGACGCTGTCCGGGGACACCTCGTTCGGCACGTTCACCGGCGTGTGGAGCGGCTACAACCGGCGCTTCAACCGGATCCAGGACGGCACCTCGATCAACGACCCGAGCTTCGCCGTGCTCACGCCGGGACAGCAGGGCGCCGACCTGGTCGCCGCGCTCGATTCGCTGTCGTCGGCCGTCCAGTTGCACAACAAGATCGACCAGCAGGCGCTCGAGCTGCGGATGACGTCCAAGGACTACGACCCGAAGGGCGGCAGCGCGCTGACCTGGATCGGCGGCCTGTACCTGCAGGACGCGACGACCTCGGTCTACGACAACGAGCCGGTGTTCGGCGTGAACGCCGCGTTCGCGGCGGCGGGCGTGGACCCGGGCGATCCGACCCAGGTCGACGGCGGCTTCCCGGGCGACTTCGCCAACGACAGCTCGTACTACAGCGTGCGCCATTACCACGACCGCCAGGCGTCGGTCTTCGGCGAGTTGACCTTCCACGTAACGCCTCAACTGGCCTTGACCGCCGGACTGCGCCACCTGTACGCCGACCAGACGTTCACGCGCGAAGCCCTGCCGGTGTTCTACGACGGCCCGACGCCGTCGACGCCCGGTTTCGGTGGCCAGCCTTCGGTCAATGCCAAGTGGTCGGCGAACACGCCCAGCCTCAAGCTCAACTGGGAGCCCATGAAGGATCTGGCGCTCTACGCGAACGCCTCCAAGGGTTTCCGGCTCGGCGGCGCCAACCGCCCGGTGCCCGACACCCCGATCGTCGAAGCCAACCTCCTGAAGCTGGGCCTGCCGGCCGGCGTGCCGGCGTCCTTCGCGCCCGACAGCCTCTGGAGCTACGAGCTGGGCAGCAAGATGGACCTGATGGACCATCGCATGACCCTGAACGTGTCGGCCTTCCTGTTGAAGTGGAAGAACATCCAGCAGGACATCACGCTGAGCGACGCCGGCTTCGACTTCGAGACCAACGTCGGCAAGGCGACCAGCTACGGCCTCGAGGCAGAGCTGAAGGCGCGCGTCACGCAGGCGTTGACGCTGTCGGCGTCGCTGGGCTACACGCATGCGACGTTCGACTCGGACAACCCGGCCTTCGGCCTGGCCGACGACGGCAAGGACAACATCCGCAAGGGCGACATGATCCCAGGCGCGCCCAAGGGCAGTGCGAGCCTGGGTGCCGACTACCACTGGGCGGTCAACGACTCCGTCAACGCGTTCGTGCGCGGCAACGGCCAGTGGACGGGCAAGAGCCACGGCAACGTGTTCCGCGGCGACGCCGACTACGAACGCGCCGCGTACTTCACCGCCGACGCCAGCGCCGGCGTGAACTTCGACAAGTGGGAAGTCACCGCCTTCGTCAAGAACCTGACCGGCAACCGCACGCAGCTCCAGCATCCGAGCGTGCAGAACGTGAGCGAGGCGTACTACCTGCGCCCGCGCACGATCGGCGTGACGGCGAACTACGAGTTCTGAGCCTTCGGCTCGTGAGCCGAGAGGCGCGACGGCAGCGATGCCGGCGCGCCTTTTTCATTCGTCTTTCCTGAGTTGGTGCATCGGCGCACCGCGGTTGCGCGGTCGCGGCCACGTACCATGACAGGGTGAGCACCCTCCGACAACTTTCGCTGGCCGTCCTGCTGGTGGCCGATCCCTGGCAGAAGGCCGTGCTCGCGCACGAGCTCGGCTCGTTCGACGGCGTTGGCGCCGACGAGGTCATCGCCGAGCCGGCCGGCATCCCGGGCCGGCCCGCACGCCCCGAGATGGTCGCCCACACCGAGGTCAGGCAGCGCTCGGTCAAGTCGCCCGAGGGTCTCGCTGCGCTGATGCACGCGCTGGCCCACATCGAGTTCAACGCGATCAACCTGGCGGCCGACCTCACGTGGCGCTTCGCGGGCATGCCCGACGAGTTCTATCTCGACTGGGCGAAGGTCGCGCGCGAGGAGGCCTACCACTTCGGCCTGCTGAGCGACCGCCTGGTCGAGCTCGGCTTCGCCTACGGCGACTTCCCGGCGCACAACGCGTTGTGGACGATGGCCGAGAAGACCCGGCACGACCTCCTCGCGCGCATCGCGCTGGTGCCGCGCACGCTGGAGGCGCGCGGGCTCGACGCGTCGCCGGCGATCCGCAACAAGCTGGTCAGCGTGGGCGACAAGCGCGGCGCCGAGATCCTGGACATCATCCTGCGCGACGAGATCGGCCACGTGGCGATCGGCAACCGCTGGTATGGCGTGCTGTGCGCGCAGCGCGGCCTCGATCCGATCGCCACCTATGCCGAGCTGGCCGAGACGCACGGCGCGCCGCGGCTGCGCGGCCCGTTCAACCTCGAGGCGCGGCGCGCGGCCGGATTCAGCGAGGAAGAGCTGTTGAGACTGGGCTGATCGTCCCCACTTGCTCTGATTGCCGCGGGGACCGCAAAGCCCGTGGCGGGCGCTGCGACCGTCCCGATCCGTAAAATCATTCCTCCTGCGGACGACGCAACGCGTCGCCCGCACCCCTGCTCATCGGAGAACCCCATGGCCCTGTACCGAATCGGCGATGATGCCCCGCGCGTGGCGCCCGACGCCTGGGTGGCCGAGTCCGCGACCGTCGTCGGCCGCGTGGATCTCGCCGCCGGCGCCAACGTCTGGTACGGCGCGGTGCTGCGCGGGGACAACGAGTGGATCACCATCGGAGCGCGCACCAACATCCAGGACGGCAGCGTGCTGCACACCGACATGGGCTCGCCGCTGACGCTCGGCGCCGACGTCACCGTCGGACACCAGGTGATGCTGCACGGCTGCACGGTGGGCGACAACTCGCTGATCGGCATCCAGTCGGTGGTGATGAATGGCGCGAAGATCGGCCGCAACTCCATCGTCGGGGCCGGTGCGCTGGTGACCGAGGGCAAGGAGTTTCCGGACAACTCGCTGATTGTCGGCAGCCCGGCCAAGGTCGTGCGCACTCTCACCGACGAGCAGGCCGCCGGGCTGCGCATGAGCGCGGCCCACTACGTGGCCAACGCCGCGCGCCACCGCGACACGGTGGTGCGCATCGATTCCCCCACCGACGACCGCGCCGGAAAGGGCGCCTGAGCCCATGAGCGAACTCCAGAAATTCATCTTCGACGGCTTGCCCGTGCGCGGCATGATCGTGCGCCTGACCGACAGCTGGAAGGAGGTGCTGCAGCGCCGCTCCGCCAGCGGCGAGTGGGCGCCTCCGGTGCGCGACATGCTGGGCCAGATGGCCGCGGCCGCCACGCTGATGCAGGCCAATCTCAAGTTCAACGGCGCGCTGATCCTGCAGGTGCAAGGGGACGGCCCGGTGAAGCTGGCTGTCGCCGAATCGATGTCCGACCTGCGTTTTCGCGTGACCGCGAAGGTGCAGGGCGAGGTCGCGCCCGACGCGCGTTTCGACGACCTGGTCAACCGCCACGGGGAAGGGCGCTGCGCGATCACGCTCGATCCGCTCGACCGGCAGCCCGGTCAGCAACCGTACCAGGGCGTCGTGCCGCTGGAGTCGCCGGACGGTGGGCCCGTGGGCGACGTCGCGACGATGCTGGAGCACTACATGCGCCAGTCCGAGCAGCTCGAGACGCGCATCGTGCTGGCCGCCAATGCCGACGTCGCCTGCGGCCTGCTGATCCAGCGCCTGCCGATCGAGGGCGCGGGCAACCTGGCCGGCAAGGACAAGGCGCAGCTCGACGAGGAGGCCTACACGCGCATCGCGCACTTCGCCGCGACGCTCAGCGCCACGGAGCTGTTGACGCTGGACACGCCGACCATCCTGCACCGCCTGTTCTGGGAGGAGCCGCTGCGCGTGTTCGAGCCGCAGGTGCCCACTTTCGCCTGCAGTTGCTCGGCCGACCGCGTCCGCAACATGCTGAAGAACCTGGGCCGCGACGAGGCCGAGGCGATCCTGGCCGAACGCAGGGACATCGAGATCGGCTGCGAGTTCTGCGGCAAGCAGTACCATTTCGACGCGGTGGACGTGGGCGCGTTGTTCGCGCCGTCGGTGGTCGACGGCGACGCCGGCAAGGCCAGCATTCACTGACGGCCCGGCGCGAGGGGCGCTCAGGGGAGCTGGCTGATGGTCAGTTCGATGTCCTTGTAGCAGGGGACGGGCTTGCCGTTCTCGATGCCTGCCGTGAAACCGGTGGCCAGGAACATCCGTCGCACGCCCTCGACCAGCGCGTCCTGCTCCGCGCTTTGCAGCACCTGCACGTCGACGACGGTACCCGCTGCGTCGATGAACAGCCGGACCCGAAGCGGCAGTCCGGACCAGGCGATCCCGGCGAGCGCTGAGATGTCGGGCGCTGAGCGCGGGCGGATTGGAAAGTCGAGCGCGGTCACCGGGCGATAGATGCCCACGCCCGCTTCCGGCACGGTCGGACGCGCGGCGAACGGAGTCGCCGCGCTGGCCGCCGAGGTATCCGCTGCCGGGGGCGTCTTCGTGTCGGAGAACGATGCAGCGGAGGCGGGTGGGGCTACCGCCGCATTCCCATCGGGCGCGCCCGGCCGCGACAGTGCGGCCACGCGCTCTGCGTCAAGAAGAACGAGGTGCGGCCCGGCGCGCGCTCCGGTGCCGGGCCCGGTTGGGCCGGGCCACCAGTGATGCGACAGTGCGGCGAGCAGCGCGATGTGGACGGCCAGGACGCCGGCCGTGCAGGCCAACGGAGGCCAGCGGCGCACGGCAGGGCCTCAATTCGTGCCCGGCACGTCGCGCCAGTTGACCTGCACGACACCGGTGGGCGTGGACAGGTTCGCGTTGTTCTTGGCCACGGTGTTCTTGCTGCTGCCCGTATACAGATCGAGCTTGCCGCCGTGCGAGAGAATGGCGACGTCGGTGCCCATCCCGTCGATCGGGGCCGAGGTCCCCGCGTCAAGCACGGTCTTGCCAGTGGCGTAGCTGACGGCATACAGGGCGCCGGTACCGCTCGGATTGCATGCGGATCCATTGGGCAGGTTGGCGATGAAGGCGACCACGCCCTGGGTGGCGAAGGGATCGACGTTCACGCGCTGCGCGATGCTGCTGGTCACTGGCAGGTCGAAATACCAGCCCATGGCCGACGTGGGCGAACTGCCGATGCCCGTCAGCAGCGAGGTGTTGGGGTTGAGCACGCTGCGCGTGATGGGGAAGCTCACGCCGGTGGGCAGTGGTTGCCCCGAAGAGCCGTAGAAGGCCCCGAAGTCGCCCACGCCATCGACGATCGCATAGAACGTCTGCTGGCTGGCGCTGGCGATGTCGCTGTCGGCCAGCAGCTTGCCGGTTCCGACCAGGACATAGCGGGTCGTTGAGTTCGGCGGGACCTCGACCAGCGGACGCGTGGTGATCGGCTGTGCGTTGCCCGAACTGTCGGTCAGGCTGGCAATCTTCGTGGGCGCCGAATAGGGCAGGGTGGCACTGCTCGAGCTCACGTCGAGGCGCCAGATGTCACCCTTCAGGTCGCCGGCATAGATCGCGTCCGCCGTCATGTCGGTGTAGTCCGCGATGAAGGCGGTGGCCTGTCCCATGTCGACCGGCGACGAGGTCGAACCCGAGGTGCTGGGCGTGGCGACCGTCTCGAGCAGGGCGCCGTTGGCGGGATTCACGAAGAAGAAGTAGCCCAGGCCGTCTGAATTGGTGTAGCCGGAGGTGAAGACGATGACCCAGCCGTACTTCTTCGTCTTGACGACGGTTGGCGTGCCGTAGCTGTAGCCCATGCGCGAGTCCGTGAACTCCCACAGGATCTTGGCCGCGATCGACGTCTCGTTGCCGCTGCTCCAGACCGTCGAATCCGTCGCATCGATGGCGTAGTAGCCCTTGCCGCCCTTGCCGAGGCCGCCGATCACCAACGTTTTCCAGTTCGGGCTGCCGCTGGTGTTGCCGTTGGTTTTGTTCACGTCGACGTCGAATTGGCCGGGGGTGCCGTCCACCAGGTAGTGGTGGGTGAAGGACGGGTTGCCGAGCGAGGCCAGGCCACTGGTGGCGGCCGTGCTCGAGTTACCGTAGACGAAGCTCGGAATGTAGGCGAACAGCTCGCTGCCCGAGGTCGATCCGCCCATCGTGCCGTCGAACGCATGCACCATGCCATCGTTGGCACCGATGAAGACGACGTTCGGGCGGCTGGCGTACAGCGACTTGAAGGCGGCGTAGCCGGCGTTGGTGGTGTCGAAGAAAGGGTAGTTCGGCGGTCCCACGGTCACCGGCTTGGAATTGACGATGTCGCCGAGACGGAACTTGCGGTTGCGGTAGGCCCCGCCGTTGGCGATTTCCTTGCTGGTGTCTCCGCGCAGATAGGCGATGAAGTCGGCGGACGACTGCGACCCGGACGCGACGCCCGGCACGTTGGCGAACGACGCGTAGTAGGTGCGCGCGTTGAGCGTCGTCCCCTGCAGGCTCGACAAGGTGAAGGGGAGCCCGGGCGCCGTCGCCGTCGTGCAGCACGTGACGATCTTGCGCGTCGCTGCCGTCGTGGAGGTGGCGCTGAGGAGGGCGCGGGCATCCCATTGCGGCGTCAGCGTGGGCGTGCCGTCGGAGGCCAAGGTGACGGTCGAGCCGATGACCTGGCCGGTCCAGGAACTCGGGTCGTAGCTTGCCGCGTAGCTTACGGCCCCCGCGGAGGTCACGTTGGGCGTCGGGACGGCCAGCGCCGTGCCGTTGGCGCCGTTGTTCTCGGCGACGATCTTCGCGAAGGCATTCGTCAAGCCGGCCTGCATCAGCGTCGCGTCCGCGGCGGTGAAGTAGTTGTCCGGCTGCTTGTTGCTGCTGCTGAGGTTGTTCGTGCTGTTGTACCAGCTGTCCAGCGTGGGCACGGTCCCGTACGTGTACCCGGTCGGGACGGTGAAGCCGCCGTACTTGGTGGCGTAGTAGTACGCGTTGTAGTTGACGTAGGTCTGGTACTCGAGCACGTCCAGCCAGTACGTGCTGACCGTGCTGACCGTGGTGATGTTCGTCGTGGTGTCCGTGTAGGTGCGAACGCCGTGTCCGGACAGGGGCACGTGGGCGTCGTACGCCATGCCGGCCATGTAGTAGGTGTTGAGGTCGCCGCCGACATAGCTCGATCCGAGCGTCGTGTTGGTCCCTTCCATCGTGCCGACCGCATTGGTGGCCGTGGCCACATTGATGCTGGTGTCGGCCGTCACCTCGGTGGGCTTCGTCGGCTCCGAAGCGGTGAGCGTGCTGCCGGGCAGGTTGCCGTCCCGGTGGGTGTTGACGTCGCCGATGCCGAGAATGAAGTTCTTCTGGCACGAGTACACGATCGGGTCATAGGAGCGCTGGCTCGTCCAGTCGGTGATCACCGGGAAGCCGTCCACCCAGGTCTTGACGGTGTTGCTGCTCGGAGTGCCGACCGTCACGCTCGAATAATCCGCGACGTTGCTCTGGCCCTTGAAGTACCGCAGCGATGCGTAGTAAAGCTCGCTGACCGGGTCGTAGGTCTTGTAGGCGGTCGAGAGGTTGAGGGCGGCGGCGCTGTACCCGAACTTGTTCAGGTAGTTCATCACGCCGCTCTGGTTGACGGCGGTCACGTTGCCGGTGAACGTGTTGGTGGCGGTGGCGTCGCTCGGATCGGGGTTGGTGAACATGACGCCCGTCGACGAACTCCATTCCGGATTCGAGTTGGTCGTCGACGCGGCACCAGGATTGGGTACCAGCGGGGCGATGTAGGCCATGCGGGCGCGCAGGACGCCGGCGTCGCGCTGGCTGTTGCTGTCGTTGAGATAGCCGAAGGCCCCGTAGCGCAGCGACTGGGAGTACTGCTGCATCAGCCCTTCGGGCTTGTAGACGCCGCCGCCGCTGCTGCCGCTGCCGGTGCCGTACAGCACGCAGTTGGACTCCACGCTGACCGTGGTGTCGCAGACGCGCACGTTCATGTAGAGCGCATACACGACGGAGTCGTAGGCGTTTCCGTCGGAATCGTTTCCAGAGTTGCAGGTCGTGCTGCAGTACTGTGTCTTGTAGTCTTGCGCGGTGACGGTTCCGTTGAGGCTCGTGGTATTGCCGGTGATCCACAGCTTGATGCCGGCGCCCCAGACGCGCGTTCTGTTCCGGGTGCTCCAGTTGAAAGGCGTCGCGCCCGGTTCATCGCCGACGACAAGGGCCTTGTTGGGTGCGTCGCCCGCCCCGCCCTGGCCCGAGTGCGTGGAGCGTTGGAGAATCGTCATGCCGCCCGAGCCGGAGGTGTCCACGACCCGATTGCCGCCGGTGAGGACCCAGCGGAATATGTCCAGCCCCTGCATCGACGCATAGTTCAACCAGTTGCCGCTCCACAACGGGTGCGAGGACGAACTGGCGCAGGTATGCGTCGCCGACGCGGCCGAGTACGACTGGAAATAGCTGGATTCAGGCGTCGTCGCGTTGTACGAGTAGCTGTAGCACTTCGCGCCGTCGAAATAGCCCAGGTAGAGCGTGCCCGTCGAATAATCGGTGGTGCTGAAGTAAGCGGACGAGTTGGCCGTCGGGTATTCCACCGACAGGTCCAGCAGCAGGTTGCCGGGGACACTGGTGGTGGAGAACAGCGGCTTGTCGGCCAGGTCGACGTTTGCGGCGCCGGCCAGCGAGCCAGCCATGAGCGCGGCGGACAGGCCGATCCACGCCGCCACGCGGCGCGAAACATGGGCAATGAGAGTGGTGTTCATGAGGGCGCCTCAGCCTGCGGTGGTCTGGAGATATGCTTCGGTGCCGCGCGGGCCGCTGATTCGCACGCTGATGCGAAACAGGCCGCGGGAAGATCCATCGGGCTTGTAAGCCGCGTAGTGGGAACTGCCCTTCGGGTCGCGACTTGTCTTCAGGTAGCCGCACGCGCTCGTGTCCAGGGTCGTGGTGCCCGTAACGCACTGTCGGTCGATGACCCAGCGGATCACGATGCCGTCCGAACCTGGCGTGCAGCTCGTCAGCGTGTTGCCCGAGCCGTCGATGCACGAATAGCCCGCCGTGGTGTAGGACGCGTTGCTTACCAGCACCGCCGGCACGCCGATGCCGCCCGAGGGAACCGCAAGCCGCGTGGCTGAATAGTGCGCCGACGCCAGGTCCGCCGCCTGAGCGGTCTCCGTCGAGACGCTGCCGGATTTGAGCGCTGCCAGTGCCTGAGCGATCCCCAGTTCCCCGCGATTGGTCAGGTCGCGGCGGAATGCAAGACTGCCGATTGCAGTGGTCGCGCTGTCGACGCTGCGAACCACCGCGGCGACCGCGATCAGGACCAGAACCAGGGCGATCAGCGTGAAGATCATGACGACCCCGCGCTGGCGACGGCGCGTCGGACGACGGCCGGCGCGAGGATGATATCGAGGGGTGCGCATCGTCGTGCTCATCAGAAATTGTTGTTGCGCACGGGAATGGTCGACTCCACCACCCGGTAGCGATAGTGCTGTTCGGCGGTCGACAGCGTCCGTGTGAGGTTCACCCCGTAGCTCGACAGGTCGGAGAACATCGTCAGGGTTGTGCTGGCTTTCACGACATCCTTCTCGGGCAGGGATGTGCGCATGATCAACGCCACGCGCACGGCGCGAATCCGCTTGAGCAGGCCCCTGGCGGTGGCGCTGCCGTCGGACAGGGCGCTGACCGAATAAGCGCTGGTGGAACTGGCGTCGACCCAACTATCGACCTTGTTGTTCGAACTGCCCGTGGAGTTGATACCGTAGAGGGCGTGCATCTCGAAGACGCCCTCGGCCTGCGGCTGGGCTGTCGTGCCGGCGATCTGGAGCAGGTCGTAGCTGTACAACGTGTTGTTGTCGCCGACACCGATCACCTGAAACGACGGCGGCTGGCTGGTGCCGCCGATCACGGCGCCGCCGAGGTCGGAGACCGTGGTCTGGTCGGTGAAGGCGGTGATCGCGACGCTGTTGATGGTGGACGCGTAGTAGGTCGTTCCGGTGCCGCCCAAGGGCAGCGCCGTGCCGGTGCCGCCGGTCGACAGCGTGCTGGCGGCCTGCGACACCATGCAATCCTTCGGGCCACCGCCTGTGGCGGACTGCTGGTCGGTGAGGAGCAGCAGGTCGCGCGGCGAGAACTCCGTGATGTTGGACACCGGGATCGACGAAGCCGTGGGCGGCCCTCCCACGGGCGCCGGTACCTGCGAGGCGTCGTTGCCAGTCGACATGACGACCAGGACATCCGAAGCCTGGCCGCTGATGCCGGGCGTCGTCTGGCCGGGCAGGATCATGACCGGGGCGACGCGAAACACGCCGCTCGTGCCGGGGTTGACGGAGGCGAACGGTGCCGGCAGCGCAGACGTTGCCGGCAGGATCTGGGTACTCGACAACGTGGCGAGGATCTTGCAGCCATAGGTATAGCTGTTGCCCTGGACCAGGCCCGAGCCGGCACTGCGGATCCAGCGGTCCAGCTGGAACATGGCCAGCGCGCTGGTCTGGTCCATGTCGGACGTCGAGCCCAGCGTGCGGCGCCGGCCCTCGAAAGTCGACATCACCATCATCACGGCGATCGACAGCACCAGGCTGATGAGCACGGCGATCATCATTTCGATGAGCGTCACGCCCGCCTGGCGGTAGCGGCCACCCCACGTTCGGTAGCGCCTCATTGGATCACCACGTTCGTCGAGTACGCGCTGGACGCTGCCGTGGCCTTGGCCGACGGGGCCTTCCAGTAGACATTGACCGTGGCGCAGTTCGTTCCGCACGACGTCACCGTTCCGGAGCCGTTGGGCAACCCGGTCGCCGCGGCGTTGGCTACCCGGCCCTGCCAGGCGGTGAGGTCGGCAGCGACAGGCGTCGCGGATTGCGTGCCCCACAGATTGCTGACCATCTCGTTGGCCAGCATCGCCGCGCGCGACCGGTCACCGTTCTGGGTGCCGTTCTGCACCGCGATCGCCTGCATGGCGGCCGCGCCCAGCACGCCGAAGGAGAAGACCAGGAGCGAGATCATCACTTCGATCAGTGTGAAACCGCGTGCGGAGCGGCGGCTGCGCGGCGCGTGAGGGGGCGTGTGCATGGTCAGCATCCGTCCGGGTTGGTTGCGGAAAGCGTCTTGGCCACGTCGCACATGCGGACGCGGCCTCCGGCGTAGACGTAGACCCTGAAGGAACGCGACGCATTGGTGCGCGACACGGTGTAGTAGGTGTCGGCGGCCGTGCACGCCGTCCCCAGGCTGTTGGAGCCCGCGGCCAGGGTGGTCAGGCGGCCCATGGCGTTGAAGCAAAGCAGGGCGGGGCCGTTGGCAATGGTCACGCCGTGCCGGGTGCCTTCGGTCGACTTCAGGATCATGCCGAGGGCGGCCTGGGTGTCGTCCGAGCCGCTCAGCACATTGAGCTCCGCGAACCAGTTCGACGCGTTCTGGGCCGGCGTCGAGTTGACGACGGGCGGCGTGGCGCTGGTCAGCGCGAACAGGCTCGTGCGGCCCCCGGCCACTGCGGTGGACTGCGTCAGCCGGATCGCGGTGGCCAGCGATTCCGACGCCGCACGCACGTGCGCGTCGGCCGTCCACTTGCTGATGGCCGGCACCATCACCACCATCGTGATCGCGATCAGCGTGATCGTGATCACCAGTTCGATGAGGGAGAAGCCTGCGCCGCGGCGTATCGGAGGCCTCAGCATGTGTCGCCGTTCCGCATGAGCCAGCAACTGTGGTTCGTCGGCACGGCCCCCCACGAGGTCGGCCACGAGACCGTCGTCATGGTGTTGGCCTGGTCGATGGTGTAGACCGCTCCCGCGACAGCGCCCGTGCCGGTGGCTCGCAGCGTGTAGGTGGTCGCGGTGGGCACGTCGCCGCTGGTGGAGCAATTCACGTTGAAGGGCAAGCTGTTGGTGGCCGTCACGGCGTTCGCGACGCACGGCGACACGATGGTGGGCGAGGACACCGTCATGTAGGTGCGGTTGTCCTGGTAGTACTGCTCCATCTGGGACCGCAAGCTGGCGAGGGTATTGGTGCCTGCGACGAGCTTGCCTCGGATGACGTAGTTCTTGTACGACGGCAAGGCGACGGCGGCCAGGATTCCGATGATCGCCACGGTGATCATCAGTTCGATCAGGGTGAAACCACCTGTTTTGCGTTGCATGGGCATGGTGTGTACGCTGCTCGAAAGCTTCGTCGAAGGTTGGAGAGGGCCGGCATCCGAGCCAGGAGGACGATCAGGACGGACCGTCGCCTCGCATCGGAACGCTTCTCTGACATCTTTGCTGGTTCCCAGCGTAGTCGGCTTCGCAAGCGCTGCCCGGGCCGCTGCTCCCAACGGTCAGATCTGGCCGACAGGCGGCGGATCGCAGCGCAGGCATGGCGCCAGCGGCGGCCGTGGCGGCCCGATGCCGCCACCGAGCAGCGAGGAGAACAGCCCGCCCGAAGTGGCGTGCCGCGCGCACCATTGCGCCAGCAGCGGTTGCAGCGCGTCGAGCGCGCGGGCCGTGCGGGCCGTGCCATCGCCCGAGACGACCGACCAGGCGACGTTGCAGCCCATCAGCCGAGCACGGACGGCGCGGTCAACCGGTTCTCGCACGTGCGGTCCGTCGCGCATGATTCCATCGGCCACCCATGGCAAATCGAGCGCGGTCAGCAGCGT
>Ga0307516_10005268_pt1 | contig 15561 bp, 17 predicted proteins | sample 19_EM_MG_FD_203310 | JGI IMG/M metagenome (GOLD analysis project Ga0307516, IMG submission 203310) | Populus trichocarpa ectomycorrhiza microbial communities from riparian zone in the Pacific Northwest, United States - 19_EM | ecosystem: Host-associated > Plants > Roots > Unclassified | place...
ATCTTCAACGCGTTCTGGTCGTACGCGGTGATCAGGTCCGATTGGACACCGAGACTGCGCCCTTGGGCGGCGGTTTTGATCGCGGCGATGTCGATGGAGCGCTGGTCCTCACCGTTGAGGACTTTCTGCACCTCGGCCGCCAACTGGTTCTCGTCGGCGCTCTTCTTGACCGCTTCGCGCAACTGCCGCAACTGGGTCAGCCGGTCAGAGGTCGCCCGCGCGTCGGAGCTCCACACCGTGAGCAGGAAGTTCGACTGGTCTTTCCACTTCGCCCCGGTCGCGTCGATCTCCTCGTCCAGGGCTTTGAGGACGGACTGCAAGTCCTGCTGCGACCCGGCCGCGGCCTTACCGACCTGGGTGATCGACACGCCGATGGAGTTGAGGTTCAGGACCGCCTGGCGCATCTCCGGGTTCTGCTTGACGATCTCCGTGATGATCTGTGTGGCGTCGGGTGTGCCGAGCTTCCCTGCCGCCGCGAGTTCCTTGTACTGGCCGCCGAGCTCTTCCAGCGTCGACGTCAGGGTGGCGATCTTCCCGTTGTAGTCGGCGGACGCGCTGGCCAGCGTGCTCACGGCGATCGTCACACCGGCAAGCGCCAGACCCCACGGCCCGAGCAGGGCGGTCGCCGCACCCACCCCGGACACGAGTTTCCCGCCGATGGTGGTGGCGGCGCCACCGGCTGACTTCGCTAGGCCGCCGATCTTCCCGCCCGCGGCGGTGGCGCCGGCGGCCAGACCGCCCGGCCCGTTCGCGGCGGCCGCCACCTCGAGCATGGCGAGCCTCGCCTTGACAAGGCCGCCCGTCGCGGCCGCCGACGCGCTCGCACCCAGTTCGGCCACTCTGACCTTCGCGGCTTGCATGGCACTGGCGAGAGGCGCAACGCCGGCGACCGCGGCGTTGCGGGCTGAGGTGCCCAGGCCCTGCAACCTGGTGCCCGCAGCCGCCGCCATGCCGGACGCGGTCGCGGTGGCCTTCCCGAACGCTGACGTCGACGCCGTGGCCCGGTCGGTGTCGATGGCGTACGTCTGCACCATCTGCGCGACCTTCGGACCGAAGATGTCGGTCATCTGCTGTTTGAACTTGATCGCCCGCATGATGCCGCCGAGCGTGGTCATGCCCAAAGCGACGGCGCCGATGCCGAACACCAGCGCGGTCAGCGCCGGCTGGGGGATTGAGTTGAGGGCGTCGACCAGCAGCGTCAGCCCGCGCAGCACGAGCGACCCGAGCGGCATGGCGGCCCGGACCAGGTCGACCAGCAGCACACCGATCTCGCCGAGGAAGTGCACGACCCGGGGCCCGTTCGTGGCGACGTAGTCCAGGAAGTCCTGGTAGCCCTGGCTCTTATCGAGGCGTTCGGCCCACATGGCGAAGTCGCGGGACAGGTCGACCAGTCCCGTACCCACCTGGTCATTGAACGGTGTCAATGCGAGGAAGAGAGAGATCAGGCCCTGCGCGACGTTCTGCCCGACCTCGTACAACATGTTCAACGTGGGGACGGCGGTTTTGTCGATGTAGCCGAAGAACCGCTGCCACACGGGGTCACCCAGCGCCTGCACAGCCTTGATCGACAGGTCGCCCATCGCCGAGGCGATTTTCCCGACGAATTTCTCCACCGCGGGCAGATACGGCAACAGCAGCGTGATCGCCGTCTGGAGATCCGGCAGCAGTGGCTCTGCCGCGGCCGCCCGCAAACCGAGGACCTCGTCCTTGAGCCCGAACAGGAATTTGGCGAAGGTCTGGGCGGCCGGCGACAACTCGGCCATCTGCTCGTTCAGCTTTTGCAGGGCCTCGCCGCCGGCGAGGCCGCTTTTCTCCCAGGCCTGTTGCTGCGACCGTTGCGCCTGCGTCACCGAATTGGCCGCCTGTGCCAGCTGGAACTGGGCATCCTGCTGCTGGCGGGCCTGTTGGCGCCTCGCATCGGCCACCTGGCGCTCCGCGGCCGCGATGCGCTGCTGACCCTGGTACTCGGCCTCACGCTGCTGATCACGCTGCCGGGCCAAATTCTCCTGGGCGCGGGCGGTGCGCTCGTCAGCGTCCGCGATCCGCTTGCGGGCGGCGATGACCCGCTCGTCACCTTCGACACCGAGCTTGTCCGCGCGGGCCTTGTCCTCGGCCAGCTCCTTGCGTTTCTGCCGCAGCTCGACCAGTTGCTGGGTCTGCTCGTCGTAGGCGTCCTGGGCCTGCCGCAACTCGATCTCTGTGGCCCGCGGGTTGGCCTTCAGCTTGTTGAGCTCTTCCAGCGCCTTCATCTGCGCGGTGACAGCTTTGTCCTGGTCAACCTGGTTACGCGACAGCGCGACATCCAGCTCTTGCATGTCGCGGGTGGCGCTCCGGATTGCCTCGTTCAGCGATTCACGAATTTCTTTCGCGTCCTTTTCGGCGGCTGTGACCGCCTGCTGAGCATCACGCACCTGACGGGCCTGCTCAGCCAGATCCCGAGCATTCGACCGCCTGACCTCAGCCACGGCGCGTTCCGCGTCAGCCACGCGGCGGGCCGCGTCCTGCTCCTGCTGGGCGATGGTGCGGCGGGTGTTGGCCAGCGACAACTGAGCGGAGCGGACCTGGTCAGTCGAGCTCGCCACCCGCCGCTGAGCCTGATCGACACTGCTGGCGCTTTTGGCCTGGTCCTTCTGGTAGCCGTCGAGCGCCTTGACCGCCTCCGCCACCCCCGAGATACCGAGGGCGAACACCCCGACCCCGGATAGCGCGGCCGCAGCAGCAGTGCCGAGCGTCCCGACCGCCCCGGCCGCCGCCAGCGCTGCGGGCACAATGCTGGTGCCCAGCGACGCACCCAACGCGATCAGGTACTCCAACCGGGACAGGGAGAAGTTCGCGCGCTGCCCGATGCTCTCTGTCGCGGTGCCGGCCTGCTCCGCCTGCTGGATGAACGCACTCATCCCGGCGGTTGCCTCGTGCGCGTTCGTGCGGATGTCCACCCGCACGCTTCTGCGGTCCAGGCTCTGCAACTCGTCGTGGATCGCCTTCAGTTCCGCATAGGCAGCCCCGGCGTCGATGTCCACACCGATGCGGAGGCTCTGGAGGGTCTCCATTCGCTGCTGAAGGCCGGCGAGTTTCCTCTCGGCCTGCGACGAGTCCGCCGTCAGCTTCATCGGGGGCAGCTTGGACAGTCCCTCAGTCAGGACCCGGTTCATGCGTGTGTTGAACGCCGACCCGGCTTGATCCGCGGCCTTCTCCGCCTGGCTGGTGACGTCCTTGGTGAACTTCTGAAGGTCACCGAGCTGGCTCGCCGCAGCACCAGCGTCGAAGAAACCGCGGTCCTTGTTCACACCCGTCGCTGTGTCGCGCAGCGCCTCAAGCCGGCGCCGGAAGTCATCGACCGCCTTGTCGAAGGTCTTCTGGTCGATGTCGATACCGATGCGCTGCTCGGACAGGTCCTTCATCTCGGCGCGGACCGTGGCCAGCGCCTTGTCCCACTTACGCAGGTTGACGTTCGGTGCCGGTTCCGGCAGCGACCGCCAGGCCGCGTTGAGTATCTTCTTCGCCTCGGCCTCGTACGCGCCGGCGTAGTCCTGGCCGGCTTTCGCGCCGGTGGCCTTGGCCTGCTGGTTGGCCTGCTTCAGGCCACGTGCCATGCCTGCCGCGAGGTCCTTGTCCGCGGCCGCCGCCATGGCTCGGACCTGTTCCTTGAAAGCTTTCTCAATTCCCAAGAAACTGGGCACAACGGTCAAAAACGCGGTGCCTGCGCTGTACGTGTGCGTGGCCGGCACGCCACCCCTCCCTCCACATCGAAAGGGGGGATGGGCGGCGCGCCCTACGGGACCGGGCCCTTGCCTGTCGGCTGGCCCTTCGCGTCGACGAACCCGAACACGCGGGCCACCGTGAACTTGTGCTTACGCTGGGCCTGCCTGTCACGGACCCGCTGGATCGCCGTCTCCGGTCTGGGCATCGGCTCTACCCGCCGCCGACGGGCGCCCTTGCCCGCTGCCTGCGCCTGGAGTAACTCACCGAGCCGGTCCACCGCACACGACAGCAACTCCGCCTCGACGGAGAACTCCGAGACCCGCCGCGTCACCTTCACCGTCTTGGGGTCACGGTCACGTTCCCGCTCGAGGTGCAACGCGGCGAGGTCCTCGTCCTGCGCCATCGCCTCGTTGACATGCGAGGTGCGGCGCAGGCCGTCGAGCAGGTTCAGCAGGCGCCGCCAGCGGCGGGACTGCCACTCCGCGGTCAGGTCCAGCCGGTGAACCTCCCACAGGTCCCGCTCGGCGGCCGCCCGGAACGCGGGCTTGGACAGCATCCCCGCCAGGCGCAGATTGTCGGCGTCGTCGATGCACAGGCCGTGGTGGACCCGCCACCCGCGCAGCAGCAACCGCATCTGCCACACCGGCAGGCCCTCGACCGCGGCGACGTCGTCCGGGTCATCGGGCCCGAACTGTTCCAGGAACGCCGGCGGCCACGCCAAGGCCTCCATCAGATCCCGCCACCCCGGCCCGGCCGGCGAACGGAACACGACCGTACGACCACCGAACGCGACCGCGTACGGCTCGCCGGGCCGCTCCCCGTCCAGATCATCGAGCATACCGGCAGGCTGCGCGGCCATCGCGCGCCCCGGCTATTCGCGTGTGCCGAGCAGCGCGCCGAGGATGCCCTTGCCGCTGGACAGGTCGATCCGGTAGTGCTCGTGCCAGTTCTCGAACAGGGCGTTGAGTTTCCACCCCGGCAGGTACGCCGCGGTGAACCGGTCGATCAGTGCAGGAGTGACCCCGTCCGGCCACAACTCGTCCTCGCTCGCGGCCTCCTCGGTGCCTTCGGCCGGCCGCTGAAGGGGAAGGCCGTTTCGCTCCCGGCAGCAGCGGACCTCATCCTCGCTCGGGTCGTCGACGGGGTCGTCGGCGCCGACCAGAACGGTCTTCATCAGCAGGAACGGATTCCCGGCCAACTGGATGGCCAGCTTCCAATCCGAGTCACGCGGGTCGCCCAACTCGTATTCGACCCCGGCGAGCAGGAACGTGAACGGCTCCTCCGGCATTTGCAGGTCCGGGAACGCGTCGGCCTTCGACAAGGCGTCCAGGTCGAGCACGACCCGCAGGTCCCTCGAGGGAACCGCCTTCACAGCAGCCGTCTTCCGCGCGGGCGCGGCCTTACGCGGGACGCGCTTCGCCGGTGTTGAGGCCGCCACCTCAGGCACCTCCGGTTCCGTCGGCCGCCGCCGCGTCCTGACCGGCCGGTCGGCCCTTCGCGCCAGCGAATATCCCGAGGGCACGCTCACGCCTTACCCGCGCGGCCTTCGCGTCCGCCTGCTGCTCGCACGTGCCGTCGCAGTCCGCCGCGTGCAGCCTCCCGTCGGCGAGTAGCCTCGGCAGCCCCGGCCCGGACAACACGATCCTGGTCGGCTCCGGCGCGGGCGCTCGGCGCAACGCCGCGATGACGGCCGTGCAGAAGTCGCTGAGACTCTGCCCGCCCGGGACGTCGCCGGCGGCGTCCATCTCGACTTGCACGGTCTCGGCCCGGCCGGCGGCCGCCGGGTACGTGCCGGTGATCCGCAGGAACGGCGGCGGGTAGCCGCCCGGGTTCGTGGTGGGTGCGTTCATGAGCGGGTGGGCTCCTGTTCGTGTGGTTGACAAGGGACAGGGACGCGGTGCTCAGCTCGAGGAGTTGCCCGATCCGCCGGACGATGAGCGACCGCTTGAGGAGGCTGCGCCGGACTTGGCGGGCGCCTGCTCGAAGTAGCCGTCGAAGTTCGCCTCCACCGCGGCCTGCGGTGAGGTGACCTGGCGGCTGAAGGTCTGGTCGCCGACCTTCTTGACGAAAGTCCGTGGCTCTTGTTGTTTGGCGCGTTCGGCCATCGTGGTGCCTTCCGTGCGGTGGTGGGCTCAGATGCACATGGTGGTGAAGGGCCGGGGCGACGCGCCCACCCCGGACATCGCCCCGGCCCCGTTCGCGGTGAGAGAGAAGGACGAGAGCCGGGTCAGGGCGTGTTCGGGATATCCATGCTGGTCAGCAGGGATTTCCAGCCGGGCCCTCCCCAGTGCCAGCGGTGGCTGTATCCGGCCGTGGAATCCTCTTTGCCGCGCCAGGTCATCGGATACGAAATGCCGGTCTCGTCCTCGTTGTAGCCTTGACTGCCGAAATCGGCGACCTGGGCCCTTGGCATGAACCGTCCGAAGTAGATTTCGTCGCCGTTGTCGTCGTGATCCAAGAAGATTCCCAGCACCCGATAGAACCTCAGCTTCGGACGGGTCGGCTTGGCGATGATCACCTCACCGGTTGTCGCATCCGCGGTGATCGCGGCGATGTCAGCGCCCGTAGTGATGCCCATCGTTAAGGCTTTCGTTTCTTGGGCAGTGCAACTCATGCTGATTTCGTCCTTGGTCACATCCGAGCGGGTGGCCTCGGAGCTACCGAACGAGGTCGTGTCAACCGACTCCGTCTCCCGGTCGTAGGTGACACCCTCGGTGCTGAACCAGCCGAGGTCCGTCCAGTCCGTCGTGGACAGTGCGATCAGACCGCCCGTGGATCCCGACGTGAGGGCGGCCGGGATCGCAACGGACATCTGGGCCACGAAAACCGACCCGTCCTTGGCCCGCCTGATCAGCTCGTTTTTCTTGTCTCGCAGTGCGGCGTAATCCGCCATGTTGGCTCGTCCCCTTCCAAGGTCGAGGCAGGGTGATGCCCCGAACTAGCGGGGCTGGTGAAGAGGCGGGTGGGCCTCCACCGGGCGACGAGCCCGGGGACTCTTTAGGGCAGGAGAACGACGCGGACCATGCGGGTCTCGACGAAGAACGTCGCCCCCCAGCGGCGCACAGACTCGCTGTCGCCCCACGGCAACTCACGAAACGACGGCTCGCAGGTGACGAGGTCGATCGACGGGTGCGGCGGCGGTTTGCCCAGCAGCCGGTTCGCCACCTGCGATGCGCCCGGCGCGCCGCCGGTTTCGTCGGCGGCGAAGTAGTCCAGGTCGACGACGGGGTAGTCGAACAGGTGGGTGCGTGGCCCGCCCATCCGCACGACGCGCAGGAACGGCAGGTGCCCCTCCAGGTCGTCAGGTGTCTCCGACCCGACGTGGTCGTCACCGCCCAGGTCCTCCGCGAAGATCGACGCGATCAGACGCTCGATGTTGGGGAAGTCACGTTCGATCGGGTCCGTCACCAGCCGACCTCCCCCCGACCCGGGGCGTCAGCCACCCCAGCAGCGGTAGCCGGCGCAGCTACGGCGCCGGCGGCCGTCTCACGTTGGTGAACCGGCCCTTCGGACCGCGTGGATGCAGCTTCGGATCGAACGGCGCGCGTGCTGCCTTACGGGCCGCCTGCTGAAGACCGATCGGTGAGGTGGCGTTCAGGTGCGCGAGCGTCCGCCGGAGAATGCCCTGGTTTCCGCCGCGGCCCCACTCGACCGCCGCGGCATGCCCCGAAACGTTGATCAGCTTGCAGGCGGCGCGTCTCATCCCGGCGATGACCGTGAATCCGTCAGCGGCACGCCAGCTCGACACGTACTCCAGCGTCTTCCCGTGCGGGGAGATCGAGATCGCGTAAGGCATCGCCCGGTTGACGACCGCGGAATGCGTCGCGTCCTTGAGCTCCTGACCGACCGCCAGCTTGGCGATGCCCGCCCGGTCCATCTCGAACTCCACGACCATGCGCGGCGACGCGTACACCGTCACACGCCGGTTGTTCAGGCTCGTGGTTCCGGTGAAGATTCGTTTCGACGCTCGGGCGGCCACCACGCTCACCCCCCGATCAGCCGGTCACCAGTTTCAGCACGACGACCGCCCCGGCCGAGCCCCAGTCCTGCACGCGGCCGACCACGGAGTACGCGTCGCCGCGCACCTCGATCTTGTCGGTGGGCTGGATGCCGCCGGTGACGATCGTGTTGATGTCGGCCACGCTCGGCCCGTACAGGGTGCCGTCGGTTTCCACCTGGCCGCCGCCGAGGCCCATCTCCTGCGACGGGCCCGGCGCGAACTGCCACCCCGGCACGTCCCAGCGCAGCGTGTCACCGACCGGCCGGTTCCCGAACGTGTCACGTTTCGGTTCCCGGACCACGACGACGGTTTCAGCGCCAACCACGCGGAGCTCCCCACCGGTACGGGTAACCCACCGGCGGCGCCAGGCCGGGCGTGACCCGGATCGTGCCGACGCCCAGCGACGCGATCCCGTCCGGGATGGCCACCGGGGTCGTGACCGCGGCCAGGTCGTAGTCGGTGACCACGAGCAGCCCGGCGGCTGCGGTCGTGTCATAGGTACGGGAGAACGGGCCTGTCGTCTCGCTGCGCAAACCGTTGGGGTTACGCAGGACCCGCAGGACCATGTTCGCGACGGTCAGCGCCGCGACCTCCGGATCCAGTCGGCCGGCGGCGATGTCGGCGTCTAGGTCGAGGCCCTCCTGCCGGGCCCGCTGGCGCAGCAACGCCGACGCGGCACGCACCAGGTAGGCGGTCAGGCCTTCCTGCGCCAGCGTCATCGTCCCGAACTGGGCGGTGACGTCACCGACGGACGCGAGCGGCGGCGGCCCGGACACTGCGGATGCCCGCACGTAGTAACGTTCCACCGCTGAAGTGGTGCCGGATGCCGAGAACTGGGCGGTCCACATCCCCGCCGTCGTCGGCACGAACGTCTTCGGGTACTTGCCCGACCCGTCCGGGGACTCGTCCACCTCGACGGCGTCGTCCACCGCCACCTGGTACGGGTCCAGCCAACTGACCAGAACGTCCGCGCCCGGCACGGTCGTGAACGTGACCTCAATCGCGTCACCGACGTCGACCACCGCGCTCATCCGGACCTCCTCGCCGAGGCTGTGGAACTGGTTGCGGCGACCCGGCCGGCAGCGACCACCGCGGTAGCCGACCCGGGCGGACGTACGGCGTGGGCCGCGCTGACCGGACCAGTCTCGCGGGCGTCTGCCTGGGCCATTCGCGTTCTCCCGGGGTGTGGAGCTGGCAGCGGTTATAGGGACGTGGCCCGCGCGCACACGCCTCGAATGCGTGCGGGCCACGTCGATCGTGTGGGCTCTACGAGCCCGATCCGGTTCCGCCGCGGCGGCCGGTGCCGGTGGTCTTCCTCGGGGCCGCGTCAGGCTCCGGGCCGGGTTCCGGGGCAGGCTCGCCGGCTGCCACCCGGCTCGGGGCCGCCTCGGTGCGGGTCGCCTCGGCGATGTCGGCTGAGGTGTCGGGGCCGGGAAGCCCGGACTTCGTCGGTACCGGCGGTGTCGCGGCGTGCACGCCACCGTCGGGGCTGCCCTGATCCGGGATGGACTGCTTGGCCGGGGCCTTCCCGCCCACCCAGACGTGATCGCCGAATTCGGCGGCCACCGGGCCGATCTCCTCGGCGGTCATGCCGCCCCGGTATTTGCGGCCCTTGTGGTAGACCGTCTTCGCGAGCGTCGCTTCGCTGCTCATGGCTGCTGTTTCCCTTCCTGGTTCGTCGTGCTGGTCAGTTGTCCGCCGGTCACGGCAAGACGGTGGCGACCATGAGCTTGCGGATGTCCTTGAGCAGCGGCATCGACGTCGCGCCGGCCTTGGTCCAGACGCGGGGCGGGTCGCCCTCGCGGGTGGTGACGGCGACGATGCCGGGGGCCTGCTGGAAGGTCAGCTGCGGGTTGCTGGAACCCATCAGCGCCAGCGCTTCGGCGGTGATACCCCAGGCGGTGATGCCGAGGTCGGAGGGGTTCGGCGGCAGGAAGATGACCTTGTTCTCGTCGAGGACCCGCTTGTTGGTGCCGTCCCAGTCGATCACCGTGTCGTAGGGGATGATCGCCGGGAACCGGTTCTGCGAGAAAATCCCGGCCAGCTCAGCGTCGGTCACGAACGGCTTGAGGATGTTCCCGCCGTACGACGCGGCCTGGCGGACCTCTTCACTGGCCTCCAGCGCGGAGATGACCGCCTCACCCATGACCGCGTACCCGGGCCGGGTGCCGTTGACCTGCGCGTAGTAGAGCATCCACGCCCGAAAGTCCTGAAGCGGCGCGGCGTTCGCCGCGTCGTTCCACAGCGCACCGGCCGGGGTGACGTCGTTGTCGGGGTCGAGACCGAAGTCAGCCTCGAGCGACAGGCCGTCCTCATTGACGAGGGTAAACTTCCCGTCCTGGAGTACGTCACCACGCGCTATTTCAAGGCGATTGTGGATAGAACGGACATTGTTGTCCGTGTCGTTGTAGATCTCCTCGATCATCGCCGCGCGGTCGTTGCCACCGGTCCGCGCGAGGGCCAACTGAAGCTGCTCGTATTCCCCGACGGGCAGCTTCTGACCGAGCGGGGGGATCTTCATCCGGCGAGACTCGAAGGTGTCCCGCTTACCGATGCCGACCGGGGTGTCCCAGCTGCGGAACCTCGCCGCCCGGTTCGTCTTGATGATCTCGCCGATCTCGGCCTCGATGTGGTTGATCTGCACGTTCGGCAGGAACCGTTCGAGGAGCAGGTTCGCCGGCGAGGGAACCTCGCGGGCGTACCAGGTCAGCTCCGCGGGGCTGATGTAGTCGTCGATGTACATGTGACGTCGTTCCTCTCAGTCCCGGAAGATGAAGTGGTTCGCCAGCAGCCGCCGCGCGGCGGCGTCCAGGCCGTGGCCCGCAGGCAGGAACGCAGGGCGGATGAAGCCGCGCTCCTGAAGCGGCGCCCCGACCTTGACCGGAACCACGCTGTTGATCTCCACCTCGAGGGTGTTGAACAGGAAGCCCCGCGGGACCTCGAGCCCGGTCACCGCGGTCGACCCGCCGGCGGCGGTCGTGGCGATCGTGACGCCAGGGGTGGTGCCGCCGGTCAGCCCCGCGCCGGAGGCGGTCATCGCTGCCACGTTCGTGCCGGCCAGCGTGCCGCCGAACGTGACCGTGTACGGGCCACCGGCAGCGCCGGTTACCGTCACGTCACCGGCGGACACGCTCGGCAGCGCCTCGAGGGCGGCCCGCACGGTGTCAGCGGTCGCGTCGAACGCGATCGCGGCCGTCGTCTCACCGTTGAAGGTGAGGGTGAACGTGCCGCCGGTCGGTGCGCCGGTGATCGTGGCCGTCTGCACTTCGGAGGTCCGGCCGGCGTACGGCCCCCACAGACCGACGTTGGCGCCGGACGCGAATTGCGCGAGCACCGTGCCGGACTTGAGGACGCCGAGCGGGTAGTGGGTGTTCTTGGTGAATGCGGACATGAGCAGGGTGATGGAGCGCGTCGCCTGTGTGCCGTCGACGTCTCCCAGCCAGCTCCGGTCCTCAACGACCAGCGGGCTGGTCTTGCGGACGGAAAGGTCCATCGGGACTGTCTCCTAACTCGATCTTGACTTTTGGTGGGAGGCGACGACCGGCACCGCAGAACCCAGGCCGAGGCGCCATCCGGCGCGGACCGTGACTAGTAGTCGTGCGCCGCGCCGGGTGGTGCCGCGGCCGGGTCAGCCGCGCGTCGCCGCGATCTGCTGCGTGCGGGTTTTGCCGTGCCGGGCAGCCGCCATCGCGGCGCCGGACTGCGCCGCGTTGACCGGTGCGGCCGGAACCGCCGGGCCCTGGCCGAAGTCGGTCACACCTTGAATGCCTGGCTGTCCCTGGAGACCAGGCAGGCCGTGCAAACCGGACGCCTGAATGACTGGCTGGCCTGGCTGAGCCGCCGGCTGGTACACCCCCGGCACGCCCGGGATCGGGACCTGCCCGTAGCCGGGCTGAATCCCCACCTGGCCGTACGCCTGCTGCCCGTACGGCTGTCCCGGCACCTGGCCGGGGACCTGCCCGTACTGCTGCTGCCCGTACTGCTGCTGTTGCTGGCCGACCGGCCCGAACGTGGGCTGCTGCCCGTAACCGGGCTGCCCCGGCATCAGCGGTTGACCCGGCATCAACGGCTGCTGGCCCGGCTGCGCGCCGAGTGTGATCTGCTGCAACGGCAACTGCTGCCCCTGCTGGGCAGGTGGCAGCAACGGCACCAGGCCGGACTGCCGCGGCGGCGCGATCGTGTCGACGTACGCCTGGATCGCGGCGATGTCGACCTGCCCGTTGTGGACGAACCGGCGCGGGTCCAGCACGTTGAGCTGCGCCTGGATCTGATCCGGGTTCATCCGGGTCTGCGCGGCGCCCTGGAACGCGACCGCGACCATCTGCCCGGCCGCCTGTTCCATGGCCCGTGCGCTGCCACGGTTCTCGGCTTCCATGACCGCGCGCTGCCATTCGGTCTGCGTCAGCGTTTGCAACTGCTGGAGTTGCTGTTTGATCTGGTCGTAGTCGCCGTACTGGCGCAGCTTGTTCTCGTTCTGCCGGGAGTGGTATTTCCAGAATTCGACCTTCTGCGGGTCGCTCATCTGTTCCAGCGGCACCCCTTGCGGGTACGGCCGGTCCCATGCCCCATCACCGGTGGACTGCTGCCCTGTCTGCCCCTGCGGCTGCTGCCCCGGCTGTTGGCCCGCCTGCCCCTGCTGCTGGGCGCTGCCGGGCTGACCGGCCGGCTGACCCGGCTGCCCGACGTTTCCGACGGGCTGCCCGGTCACCGGCACGGTGTACGGGAGCTGCTGGTCCGGCTGAGCGAGCAGGTACGGCGCCTGGGGTGTTACGCCCACCGGCGGCCCGTACGGCTGCTGCTGCAACGGCAGCTGCGGCGGCTGCCCGAACATCGGCATCGGGAACATCCCCGGCTGCTGCTGGGGCACCTGCATCGGCATTGCGCCCGGCGCGAGGACCGGCACCGGCTGGCCGCCCAGCCCGGCAGGCATGAACTGCCCGACGGGCTGCTGCCCGCCAGGCTGCCCCGCCTGGGGCTGGACGGTGCCCGGAGCCGGCCCGCCGAGCGGCTGACTGCCACCCATCACCGGCCAGATCGGAGCGCCGTTCCGGCGGAAACCGAGGGCCTGGATGGGATTGCCAGTGATCGGGTGCCGCTGGGTCGCATGGACCGGAAGCGGCGTCACGTCGGCGAGTTGCGGCTTGTTCACTGCGATTTCCCCATTTCGGGTTTCGGTGGATCGCCTGTCGCCCGTTGCGGGCTCGAGACGCAAAAAAGCCCCGGACAGCACGAAGGCCCCGCAACACAAGCGGGGCCTTCAACGGAGTCCAGGGCGGGTCACGTACCCGGCAGCGGGCCCCGGGCACGTGACCCTAAAAACCGCCGTTACGGCGGTTGACTATGCGACGGCGCAAACGCCGCCGGAGACGGCCTCTGACCTGCGGAAACAGGAGGGCCGGTATTTTGGGCGGTATATTATCCGGCCGAAAGTTAAGCCGACAGGAGCGACGCGACCGGGCACGGCTCGTCGTCGACGGTGAACTGTCGGCACAGCAGCGTCAACGTCACCACGGCGGCCGGGCCGCCACCGCCGTCGGTGGTCAGTTCGTCGACTCTGACCGCGTCGTCGATGTAGAGCCGCTGGCCGTTGAGCAGCACGTACGGCCGGGCCAACTGGTCGCCGGGTTCGAACGCGGACGTGTCAGGGATTTCGACGACCGCGCCGGCGATGGCGTCGGCGCCGACCGCGGCCGGGTCGAACGCCGGCGTGCCACCGATGTTCAACGCCCGGGCGGCCATCTGCACGGTCACCGCGAACGGTGTGCCGGGTGTGCCGCTGATGGCGATCTCGCGGATCGTCGCCGGGTTGTCCATCGTCGCCCACACGGCCATCCCGTTGATGCGCAGGTGGTTCGGGCAGATGATCGACGCGTTACCGGTGTACGGGTATTTCTCCCCGTGGTGCCGCTCGACAACCTCGATGACCGCGGCGCGCGGCTCGTCGACGGGCGGCTGTTCCTGGACGGTGGCCGGCTGGGTGGGCTCGGTCATGGGTGGACGGTTCCTCTCCATCAGGTTGGTCAGGCCACGCCGAGAGACCGGCGCAGCTCTTCGATGCGTTCCCGCTGGGAACGCAACGTCTTCTCCAGCGGGTCGCCTCGCTCGATCCGCAACCGGGTCACGTCGAACCGCTCCTCGAGGGAGTCGAGGATCGCCTGTTCCCGCACCCGCCGCGACGAGGCGTAGTTACGGGCGACCTCCTGCGGGGACCGGTAGTGCTGGTTGCCGTGCACGAGGATCGGCCCGAGCTCGCCGTGCTCGGTCAGCACCACCGAGATCCGCCGCAACTGCTCCCGGGTGTTCCCGCCGGCGGCCTCGTACAGCGCGGCCAGGTCGTCGCCGTTGAGCGTGATGCCGGGGTCGACCCGACCGTAGACGGGCAGGACTTCGCACACGCAGCGGTTATGCAGGGGCAGCAGGTCTTCGCTCTTGTACACCCGGTCCGCGGCGACGACGCACAGCCCGCACGGGCCGGTCTGTGACAACTCCGGGTGCAGGATGCGCCGCCACCCAGTCGCGCCCTGCGCGCTCATGGTCTTCTGGTACTGCGCCCGCACCGCGAGGGTCACATCAGTCTCGGCGGTGGTCGCGATCCGGACCGCGGCTTTCTGCTGCGCCTTGTCCGGACTGTCGCCGAGCATCGTCGTCGACCACCGGTAGTTGTCGGCGATCCGCCCGTACGCCTCGGCCGGGTCCTGCGCGACACGGCCGTCCTCGAGGCCCCATACCGGTGACGGCTCCACCTCGGTGGACGGCTTGTCGGCGAGCCGGCCGAGGTCCACCCGGACCACCTCGCGGACACCGGCGAGGATCTCGTCGGCGACCTCCTCAGTCATCGCCCGCCGCAGCCGGCGGACGTCGACGACACCAGCGGCCCGCTGCGGCCGGCCGGAGATAATGGTCGCCGCCCGGGTCAGGTACCCGTCGGTGATCGTGGCGGCCTGCCGCTGGATCGGCTGCACCACCCGCAGGATCTGGGCGATCATCTGCGTGATCTCCTCGGCGTCCCACCACGCGGTGAACCCCGCCATCGCCGCGGTCGCCGCCGCAGCAGCCGCCTGGGTGAGTCGCTGCCGGACCGCTGCCTGCGCCTGCACCAGCGCGAGCAGCGCCCCGATCTGCGCAGCGGTCAACTGCTGCGGTTGGGTGGTGGTTTGCGCGGGGGCGGTCACAGCCACCCCCGCCCGGTGTCAAGCAGCGGACGGGGCTACTGGTCCACCTCGAACAGGGCGCTGCGCGGCCCTTTGTAGTGCTCGTTCGCCCACGAGACCGTCTGGATTTGGAAATCGATCGGCAACCCCGTCATTGCCTTGCCGAGCGCTGCGAACGCGAGCGTGACCGCGGCCAGTTTCCGGTTCGTGTCACTGCTGCGGTTGCTGCCGAACAAGGCAGCGAATTCATCGTCGGGCAGGATCAGGCGCACATCGACGTCCCGCCAGTCCTTGCGGTCCAGCGACGATCCGACGTGGTACGGGATGTGGCCGAAGTAGTCGCGGACCAGGACACCGAACTTGATCAGCCAGATACCGGCCGGCATCCCAGTGCTCATCCCGCCCCCTTCACCGCTCAGTGGCCGGAGTTGGCCTGCCGCGCGTGCGCTGCCTGCTCCCGGAGCCGGTCGGCGATGGCGTCCGCGTCGTCGGGGGTCAGTTGCGCCGTCCCGGGCCACCGGCCATGCAAAATCAGCACGACGGTGGCGGCGCCGTGCGCGACCTCGACGTCACCAACCCGGTTCGGGGTATCGCCGGCGACGGCCATCACGGACATCCCTTCCCTAGCGGGCAGTAGGTCGTGGGGCGTGCACAGTCACGGTCCCGCCGATGGATGTCAGCTCCACCTGCATGCGGGGCAATTGGTAC
>Ga0307516_10005269_pt1 | contig 15558 bp, 20 predicted proteins | sample 19_EM_MG_FD_203310 | JGI IMG/M metagenome (GOLD analysis project Ga0307516, IMG submission 203310) | Populus trichocarpa ectomycorrhiza microbial communities from riparian zone in the Pacific Northwest, United States - 19_EM | ecosystem: Host-associated > Plants > Roots > Unclassified | place...
TAATGTCAATACTATCTCATTCCACTCCTTTATTGTTTGATTCTATGTGTGAGCCCACAATGCTAGTGCTCTGGTCACTGTTGAGTGTGCCATTGAGCTTGCTGGTTTTGGTGTTGCTCTAACACAATCACCAACAGATTGAAAGGAGGAAATAATACAAAGAGAAGGGGACTGTGCCTCCCCAATCACCCTCCCCGATACATGCCACCCACCAGAGACCCCTATGTGATGGACATGGACAGATTGTCCATCCAAAAACAGGCCAATCATATGAAAAAAGGCCTTTGCTTTGTATGCCATCTACCAGGGCATAGAGCAAGTGATCATGGATCAGGAGGATCTGGACCACCTCCTGCACCCAGAAGGCAGTATGCGCTGCCACAGACACCCCCAATACCGACATCTTACCCCGCTGCTTTAAAGAAAGCTGATGGAGCATACACTCACATCAAAACAATTTATAGGAATTTGTCTGAAGAAGAAAAGAGAAAACTGACTGATTCCCTCAGGTTTTTGAAGAAACAGCCTGCCTTGATGTTAGCAACCGTTTCCATGATTATTCCTATCTCCCCTGTACTAGTAGCTGATACCAATAAGAAGTCGTTCAGTGTTTCCTTATCAGTATCTGGAGAAGGAAGAAATGCTGACAGAAGATTTGAAACAAATGCCCTGATAGACTCAGGAGCAGGATGAACTTTCATTGACAAAAAGTTTGCTCAACAAAATGGGATCGCCTTAATCCCAATAGAAAACTGATCCAAGCCTTTAATGTGGATGGAACAAAGAACATTGCAGAAACAATTGAGCATTGTGCATGGCTCAAAATACAAATGAGAAAGAAGAAGATTAGTACCAGATTCCTTGCCACAGGACTGGGAAAAGAAAAAATGATTTTGGGGCTTCTATGGCTGAAGCAGTACAACCCAAAAATAAACTGGAACACTGGAACTGTCAACATCGACTCAATACAGGTGAAAACCACCTTTGACAGAATGCTTTTGAGAAGCATAGAACTAGCAAAAATGGAGGTCATTACACCATGACCCAGACCTACTATAGAAGAAATATTTGAAGACACAAATCATTTACCAACAAATGAACCTCTTCCAGACAATGGACCCATTCTGCAAAGCCTTCTTATGACAGAAGAAGAGCTCAAAATCAATTTGATGAAGACATATCTCGATGATGAAGATGAAGTCTGAATAAAAGCAAAGACTTTGATATCCCAACAATTAGCGCATAAAACAATCGATGACAAAGCCAAAGTCATAACACCCAGCCAACAGATGTTGACAAACATCTCACCCAACTTATTCCTGCTTTTGGGCTGGGTGGGGGGTGCAGCCATCACCATTGTCACTGGATAGCACACAGAGGAACGGTAGAGCTATCAGCATGTGTTGTTGTCACCATTGAGATCCATTATTGCTATTGGAAGATTCATCATTGTCGCAGAAAAGTGGTTGAAGGATAATCATGATGACAGCAGTGACCATGGCAGACCATCCTCAATGCAAACACTGTGAAGCACAGGTTCCCCAGCCAACAGACCTCAAAGGGGATGTGGGGCAGGACATCAGTATCATCAGTGCAAGAGTGGAACAGTGTCCTCCAGTGCCAAGGCGGAATGGTGTCCTCCATGAATCAAAAGTAGATGTGGGGTGGGATATCAGTGTTGCCAGAGCAAAGGTGGAACAGTATCCTCAACAAATCAATGACAGGGGTGGCTTCAGTAGGAAGGTTGAAACTCCATCTAGGATTGTAGCAACTCAGGGGAGTGAGAATCAGCTCTTGCCAATAGAGGGTGTTTGATGGTTGTTGATGGCAGCGAGGGAGTGTGGGAAGCTCGTGGCAACTCGAGGGAGTGAGAATTGGCTCTTGCCAAGGGTGTGGATAGTTGTTGGTGGCGGCGAGAGATGTTTGATCACTGTTGATGCCAGTTAAGTCAGTGTGGGAATGGTGGGGTGGAGGGTCAGGGTTTACAGGTGCGGGGAATGATGTTGGCACTGTTGATGGCAATGACAAGCTGTGGAAAGATCGTGGGGAGCAGTGTCCAAGTGATACCCTTCTGAGATAAGTTTACCGAGGAACGAGGGAAACTTATCAGAGAATAAGATGTGGACAGCAGAATGGGCCGCCATCAATAGTATACACATCCAAACACGCGCCTAAGAACGCGTGTTCGCGAGGATTATTTTCATCTTCTCTTTTCAAGGTGGCCAGTTCATGCTGCCTTCCTTCTTTTTGACCCACCCTACCACATTCCCAGTGCTTGGTGTTTCCAGATTTGGACATCCATTTCTGAATCGGGCTCCCTGGCACTCCGGGCTTTGGCTTCCTCTCCTCCGAGTCCTCCCATTTGGACCAACGCGTCTTTTTCGCGTGTCTGAAAAAAATGTGCTTCCAGTCACGTGTCCTGGTCACGTGTTTCCAAAGGACTCCGAGTCTCTCAAAGCCAAAACCCCCCCCCAAACCACCGTATACCTGTCTGAAGCTTTCCCTCCTACGATAACATACCCACATCAAGAATTTCTTCAAGAATTTCATGGACTCATAGCTCGAACATCTTATTCCAAAATAGGCCGGGGGATCCTGCCGTCTTGAAGTCCTCCTGGGGTTCACTACGGCGATATTGCTGGTGTTGGGATTTCATTCAAATCGAGGCTTGTGGCTCCAGCCTGATTAGCCTGGGAATGTGGGATGCCTAAGTGCGAAATCGCGACGAACTGCACCAGACGTTGTGGGGCCATCCTGTTGTGAGTTTTCGAACCCCGCTCGCATGGCAGGATGATGCGGAACAACGGCTAGGAACGAGACTACTGTCTTGTTCTGTTGCCGTACATTTGATTCTGGTCGTCCTCTCCTCCACGATGGACTTGAAACATGATGCCAGGCACAAGTTCAGCAGCCATAAAAGCGATACGGTAACAGCCACCCTCCTCACTGAGCTGGTCTCACTCCCCTCCCCGTACTTTAACATGCATATCAAGAATCAAGTACTCCTCTTTGCGCTCCTCATCACACCTCTCAACGCTGTTCTTCACTCTCTCGGCCAGAAGAGGATCATGAAGCGAAACCCAAATAAGTACGCTTGGGCCTTCAAAGCTTCACCCGTCACTCACCATCCCTCACTGCGCTCACTTAGTTACAATAACCTCGCCCTCGGGCCGGGCAAGTGAGCTACTCTTCCAATCTAACCTTGGCCTCCCTGGCCCAATTCCCAGTCATGGAACCGGTCCGCCGTAAGATTGCCTTTCACATCCATCTCTCACCGCCCTGACCTCTTCCTCAGTCCAGGGCCCCCTGCATACGATGCATACCATCGACTAACAGGGTGAGTATCAAGCAGTACCTTTCGCTTGATGGCCATTAACATGCTGACCTCCGTTCCCAGTCCACCTATATACTATGGCGCACCATAGCGAGTAGTACCTTTCGCTTGACGGTCACTAACATCCTGACCTCCGTTCACAGTCCAGGGCCACAACCAGTCGCCCATAAGTGAGGTAGAATAATACGCTGTACATGACATATCTGACCTCTATTTCCAGTCCAGCCATCCAGCCCGATGCCGAACTTGACCCGAAGTAGCACCCTTAGCACACCATTGATAGCCGCTCAGCTGATTGTATCTTCCCAGGAAACCATCCCAGTATAAAAGTATACTTGTCGAACGACTTCGTAGGAATCCCACGTGAGTAGCATCCCAGAAGTACCTTGCACACACCATTCCTCACCGCTCCAATCTCCCCCCAGGAGGTGCGATTCCCCAATGAGGAAATCTGATCCTGCGAAACCTACCACGCTGAGGAATTGCGTGAATTATGACCAGGGGATTGGCTTCTGGGGACGCATCGATGCAAAGGGCCAGCCGATGACAGTGACAATGTATACTGTCTACCCGAGATCTAATATCAAAACACCTCGAGAAGATCAAGGCATAAAGGGAGACTGCTGTTCGTGGAAGTAGTGCCTAGCTCTGGTAGCGTTAGACAGGGACTGAGGTACGGGTTGCGGAGAGGTGAATCGTCCTTGATAAGAATCGTCTAGTGTAGAACACTTTGGCTCGTTCTTCTCTCCCTATAAAGTTCGATGACAACGACACTCTCTCAACAGCCGGTACTCACTGTCTCGGAGCACTTGGTTTGAAAGGGTAGTTATCTAGGCTTCAAGATGTGGCAACAAGTACGAGATGACCAGGAAAATGCAGGTGTGATCCCTGTCTGTTGAATAGAATACCAGGCGGTGTGTGTTGCTTTCTTATTTTCGCCGTCATGACGGTCAACCTGGGATGGATGTACAAGCGAGAATCGACGCGAGGGATGTCACCTAGTAAGACACCGACGGAAAGATAGCGCACTCCATGGATTGATCAAGGCAGGGGTCGAACCTGCAATCTCCTGATGAGGAGTCAAAACAATGGAGGCTGTTCACACCGCGTCCCGTGCCCCGGCGGGGGGCGTGGCATTGCCAAGTGTCGTAGTCAGACGCGATGCCGACGTGTAAGTTGTAACCAGCGAACATCACTTGGCTTGTACTGTGCGTTAGTTGAAGTCAGTTTGAATCGATTTGAATTACACAAAGCGTTATAGATATCGGTACATATAAGGCAATAAAATACAAGTACATAAGTAGAAAGGTACAAAGAGCACCATTTCTCGCACAAATCGCCTAACCCACCCATCTATCCTCAACCGTCACATCCCTTCCACACGCCCTCAACTCCTCCAACCTCTCCACCACCTCCTCATACTCTCCCGTCTGCATATCACACCTCACAACCGCCTTCCTGATCCCCCTATACACCGCCTGCGATTTATGGGGAACATGCCGACAATCCAACATATCCAAAAAATCATCCAACATCCCCGGCTCCACCACGCACTTGATCACCTCCAAGCTCGGCGCCATTAGCCCATTGCAGATGAATCGAAGCGTAGACGCCGAGACGGGCTGACCACGCTGGACGTCCAGCTCGACGAGGGACGGGACGTCCCCGAGCACAGCCTCAATGTCGGGGTGCTCGATGTGGGCGGTGGTGTGCAGCGACGCAAGGGTACACGCCGAACGCGCTAGGAGGGCGGTGAATTGCGTGTGGGACCATTTGGTGCCGTTGCGGCCGTCGTAAAGGAGAACGGACAGGTGGGAGAGGGAGGGGAAGGCGAGGGATTCCAAGTATTTGTTGTAGTCAAAGTTGTGTGGATTGTGTAGTGTTAGGGAGCGGAGGGTCGGGATGGCGATGAGGGAGTCGGGGGCGAGGTATTCCTTCATGACGGTGAGGGTGCAGGAAGAGAGGCTGGTGCAGGAGGAAAGGAGAGCCGGAAGGGCGGGCATGGGCACGTTGATGCGGAAAAGGTGGAGGTCGATGAGTTGGGACCAGGGGAGGAGGTAGGAGGTGGAGCGAAGGTAAGCCGAGTGGTTCCCTGCAACGAGTTTGAAGCGGGAAAGAAGAGGAGCGTTGACGAAAAAGTCGATGGATTCTTTGTGGGAAGATTCCCCGTATTCGCCCGAGTTATACACCATGTCGACAGACTGGAGGTGGGGAAAGAACCATTCGTCCCCAGCGCTGATGGATAAAAAGTGTTGCAGCCAGCTGGAGGGGAAGGAGAGCTTGAGGGATTCTAGGCGGGAGGTGTAGGGTTCGATGAAATTCCGTATGAGTTTGGAACCGGCTTCAAAACTGAGGGGCAGCGGTTGTGATTGGATGTAGGGGTGTGAGCCTGGTCCGGATGAGTATAGGGTTAGTAGGCTGGATCCGCTCCTTTCCAGGAACTTGTGAGCTCTGTCGATGAGTTGTTTGGCGTCCTGCCAGTCGTCGCATTTGATGAGGACCTTGTTCCACAAAGTGGGCGTTCCCATGGCTACTGCTCGCCAGGTCGAGCATATCTGGGAGAGCACGAGGGGAGAGACCGCGCCCGGGGTGTTTTTGGATCGGATGACGATGGGGTCTGAAACGTAGTGCTCGAAGATCTCCGCGAGCATCTCCGGTGGCAGTTTGCTGTGGGGTGCAGTGGCATTTCTGAGCTTGCTGAGACGGATGATTTCTTCATCTCTTTGACGATGTAGCACGTCGAGGGCGGTCTCTGCTGAGGAGATTTGGGCTTCGAGAAGGTTGAGCCTCTTTTCGGATTCTTCAAGTCGGCGAATGAGTTCAGGAGGGACACGGGTGTTGGTCTTGAGGTCGACTGTAGTGGTATCTGGGGCCATGTGAGTCTGGTGATGGTCTGTGCGACGTTGACACGTACCCATGAACCATGAAGATCCCGGCGTTTTCCAGCGCGATGGCGTTAAAAGGTTGGAGCAGCTTTGTCACCCTCTCACGGTTATCGGATCCGATTAGGAGCAACGTCTCGCCGGGAAACCCCCGTGTCCCACGCAATCCTAGGTTCAAAAACAAAGGCTTCATAAAACGATATAATAGTGAGTATGTATTTCAATTCAAATCACAGACCTCAAACTCCACCCTCCATGCGATGATCCCCTTTACCCACTGCCAAGATGTTCCCTTTACGTCACGCCGCACGGTCATTTATTTTGACCATGCCGTTCCATGTCAGGGAGGCATCGGCAGCTCTCTTCAGGCTAGAGAACATCTCAGGGCCCGCTTTTATCCACGAGATCCTTCACAATTTAAAGCTTGCCTTCACATCCGAACCTTCCCCTCCCAACACCATGGGTCTCCTAAAGACTCTGCGTGTCGCATTCCTTTCCCTCCTTATCAACTCGCAGGGATTGAATACCCAGAATCCCGCATCCACAGACGCTCTGGATGCCTGCCCAGGATACTCTGCAACCAACGTTAAAACTCGCGGTTCCATCCTGACCGCCGACCTAAACTTGCGTGGGCAGGGATGTAACGTTTATGGGAAGGACATCAACACCCTTGCGCTTCGCGTAGTGTACGAAACCGGTAAAGCTATATCCTTCTGCTCCAGGCAACAATAGATCTTGAATCCAACCCTGCAGACACCTGCATCCACGTCAAAATCACCGACCCTGCTGAGAATCGCTACGAAGTCCCTCATGACATCCTCCCTCGCCCCCCCGTGTCTCCCCATGCATCCCCGAAGACAGCCGCCATTCAATTCAACTACACCAAGTCCCCCTTCTCGTTCTCCATCTACCGCTCCCACACAAATGAAGTCCTCTTCTCCACCACCTCCCACCCCCTCATCTTCGAGCCGCAGTATCTCCGCATAAAAACCACGCTTCCCAACAACCCCAACATCTACGGGCTCGGCGAGCACACGAACTCGTTTCGTCTCTCCACGGACAACAAAACACTCACCCTCTGGTCGCGCGATGCGTACGGCATCGCCGAGGGCACGAACCTCTACGGGAACCACCCAGTCTATTTCGAGCACAGGACGACTGGGACGCATGGCGTTTTTTTGCTCAATTCGAATGGGATGGATATAAAATTGACGAACCGGGGTGCCACGGCGTTGGAGTATAATGTGATAGGAGGCGTACTGGACTTTTACTTTTTGGCTGGCAGCACGACGGATCCAACAGAGCTTGCGCGGCAGTACGCAGAGGTGGTTGGGACACCTGCAGAGGTCCCTTATTGGTCTTTTGGGTTCCATCAGTGTCGATTTGGGTATCATGGTACGTACCAGTTTTGCTCCTGTTTTCCCACTCGTAACCTTCGTCTCCAGACTATGTCGATGTCGCAGACGTCATTTCGAACTATTCCGCTGCACATATCCCGCTCGAGACCATGTGGACTGATATTGGTAAATTAATTCAATGTCTCGCCACGTTCTGATCGTCACCATCGTCCCAGACTACATGGACAGACGACGCACCTTTACTGTTGATCCCGATTACTTCCCTCTCAACAGGGTTCGTGAAATCGTTGATTATCTACATGAACATGAGCAAAGATACAGTACGTTGATCTATTCTCGACCCCGTTGTACGTTCCCTGAATCACTCCCAGTCCTCATGACGGATCCTGCTATCGCGTACCTTCCCGATGAAAACTACGGGCCATATCATCGGGGACTGTCTGATGATATCTGGCTCAAGAGCCCTGATGGAAGCACCCCTCTCTCGCTTGTATGGCCAGGTACATGCCCCGCACCTCTTTATACAGCTGAATATCTGATATTCTCTCTTTTGCTTAGGTGTGACCGTTTATCCCGGTAGGATTCGATTACACCCTCACCAACAACTTGAACATGCTGACGTTCCCCCACAGATTGGTTCCACCCAAATATCCAAAAGTAAACAACCTAAATCCGATCCTGTTAACAAGACTAGAGCTGACCAATGAGTACTTTTGTCAGATACTGGAATGAAGAATTTCAGATATTCTACAACCCTGAAAACGGAATTGACATTGACGGCGTCTGGATTGACATGAACGAACCTGCGAATGTAAAAATGCTCTTGTTTTGCATACATACCGATACTTACCCCCACTTTCAGTTCTGTAACCTTCCATGCACGGACCCCTTCCAACAAGCCGTCGAGCAAAACCTCCCTCCCCCACGAAGCCAGCCACCGCCAGCTCCGAACGTGCCCATATTCACCCATTCCAGCGGCGTGAAGAAGAGGGACGTCGACCGATTGTATACAATCAACAACGCCGCCCCGGTGATCACTCTGACCGGCAAAACCATGACTACATATGCGCCTGAGGACTCCCCCTTGGATGACACCAACACGCCCATAGTCATGGACCTCCAGAGGCGAGATCTGGACTGGTTAGACCCTCCGTACAAAATCAACAATGCGGCACCAGGGGGTAATCTATCTAGTAAAACCGCTTTTGTGAGTTCCTCGGCTATCGTTAATTTCCTTTGCTCACTCAAGTTCCACACAGACCGACTCGGTCCACGCTAATGGCCTGATCGAATACGACACACACAACCTTTTCGGGACCATGATGTCCACTGCCACGCGCGACGCGCTCCTGGCTCGTAGACCCGACCAACGCCCGCTCATCATCACCCGCTCGACGTTTGCGGGCGCAGGAACGAAAGTGGGAAAGTGGTTCGGGGATAATTTGAGTCTGTGGGAGCATTATAAGATTTCGATCGCGGAGATGTTGGCATTTGCGGGGGTGTATCAGGTTCCAATGGTAGGGAGCGATATCTGCGGGTTTGGGGGGGACACGACGGAGACGCTGTGTGCGAGGTGGGCGACTTTGGGGGCGTTTTATCCATTTATGAGGAATGTGAGTTTTTTTGTGCTTTTTCTTTCTGTGATTTGTGGAATTTATGGGGTTTTTCTCTTAGCATAACGGGGATACATCCATAAGCCAAGAATTCTACCGCTGGCCCACCACGATAGCTGCCGCCCGAAACGCCTTGGATATGCGGTGGGTCTCTATATGATCCTGTGCTTACCCTCTATCGTCCTCACATCCTTTCCGACAGATACCGCCTCATCGACTACATCTACACCGCCCTCCACAGAGCCCACCTCGACGGGACCCCTCTCATCCAGCCGCTCTGGTTCAAGTACCCAAAAGACGTCAACACCTTCTCCATCGACACACAGTTCTTTTACGGCTCATCCATCCTCGTGTCCCCCGTCCTCGATGAAAACTCGACCACTGCGAGGTATTACCTCCCAGACGACATCTTTTACGACTTCAAGACGCTCGCGCCTGTTAGGGGTGCGGGACAGGAAGTGACGGTGGAGAATGTGGGCTTTGAGGAGATACCGGTGCATATTCGGGGAGGTGTTGTTTTACCGGTGCGGGTGCGGGGAGGGATGACGACGACGGAGGTTAGGAAGGAGGATTTCGAGTTTGTGGTTGCGCCAGGGCTTGGACGGGGTGGTGTGGCTGAGGGGGAGCTTTATGTTGATGATGGGGTGTTGATTGACCAGCCTCGGACGACGGAGGTGAGGATGAGGTATCAAGGGGGGAAGTTGAGAGTGGAGGGACAGTTTGGGTATGAAGCTGGGGCTGGGGTTGCGAGTGTTAGGTTTTTAGGGGTGAAGGAGGCACCGAGGGGTGTGAAGGTGGATGGGAAGGCGGTGAAGGGGGGCGCTGTTGCGTATGATAAGACGACGGAGGTTCTCAGTGCGACGATTGGGATACCGCTGAGGAAAGGATTTACGGTTGAGTACTATGCATGAGGAGGTCAGGTTTTTGTATGGCACTAATTAACCATGTACTGATGTATACGATATCACGATTCAGCTCATCGACGTTCAGCTGTAAAGATTAATCAGCCGAGTGGTGTATATACGTGGCATCGGAAGACCGGGAACGGAACCTTTCATCAATAAGAACTCTCTTCGTCGCTTGCTTATGACAAAGTTGACAGGAACTTGATGAGGCGATGATTGATCGGATCCTCCAGGTAACGGGCCGAGTTGTGACCGAGCCGGTAGTATGTGCTTACACACCTCTGATACGACTTACTCGTCCCCTGCGGGGGATTTTGATACGCAACCCTACCCCGCAACACGATCTTCTCGAACCTGTGCCTGTTGGATCGGAAATCGCGACCGAACATCATTCAATTTCAATGAAACCCTCGGACTTTTCTCTTCTTTACAAAGCAACATATGGCGCAACCTCTTCCACGTCAGCCTCCCTTCCCCTTATCTGTGGCGGCAAGTCCACTCCCAAGATGCTGACAAACGCCACCTTCGGTTCGTGGAAGAGTCTACTTAAAAACGCCAGCATCCCATCTCCAAGGGACGACATACCTCGAGCCCACTCACACATCGAAATCTATTCAAACCCCACACACACTAAGCAAAGGAAATGGCATCCATTGAAAGCCTCTTCAAGCCAATAAAAGTCGGCTCCCTCACAGTCCCCAACCGTATCTTCATGTCCGCGCTCACCCGCGACCGCACCATCGGAACGGTTCCTACCGATGTGATGCAGGAGTATTACCGCCAACGCGCTGCCGGCGGCGCTGGACTCATCGTCTCTGAAGGTATCCTTGTGTCGCGTCAAGGGTAAGTGAGCCGATCCCAAGGATTTCGATTTAGAGAGTTGATGGTATTGGGTTTACCAGCACGGAATGGCCGAACGCTCCGGGAATTTGGAATAAAGAACAGGTCATGGCATGGAAGAAGATTACTGACACGGTACATGCTGCCGGAAGCCATATCTACGCTCAGGTGAAGGAATTAGATTTTTGTCTCTGAGATATTTTGTGCTGACCCTTGATATATTATCTGTAGCTCTGGCATGGTACGTCAACGTCTCCTCCAATTATATGATTGCATCTGTATCCTGATGCAAAATCGTTTCAGTTGGTCGCGTCGCACATCCTGACGCACTGCCATCGTACGTTGGTATTGACGACCGGCGGCCCTATTCCAGCCCGTTTATGCCCCTTCTGCAATATTGGCCAGAGGAGGAAAATTCCGCTTTCTACCTGGAACCCCTGGATACGTGACAGTGAGTGCCAGTGCGCGAAACTTGGGGCTACATGGACTTACGGATATTACCTAGCCTACTGCTGTCGAAGACCCTTGGACTCTCATAGCGCTCTACAAGGAAGCCGCTATTAATGCCAAAGAAGCCGGATTCGATGGAGTCGAACGTGCGCTGCCCTAAGTCCCTGAAGTACATGGCTTACACTGACTGACCTCGGGTGCTTCTCAGTTCTCGGGTCTGGCGGATATCTCATCCCCCAATTCCTGGATAGTACGTCCAACAAGCGAACGGACCAGTGGGGCGGAAGCATCGTCAACCGTTCCCGTTTTGGTCTCGAGGTTATCAAAGCTGTGATGGAAGTCTTTGGCGGGAACGTTGCGATTAAAGTCAACCCTACTGGCGGGTACAATGATCTGGGGTATGTATTTCACTATGGGATGCTTATGAGCTGACTCGCTTGGTACGAAGGATGCCACTTCAGGAAACTCTCGATACCTTCAAATATTTCCTTTCAGAGGTCGATAAGCTCAAGCCGTCCTATGTCACCTTGCTTCGCTACACGACGGCGATGGACCCTGTGATCGACGGCAAGTAGTACCCCTTTGATCATCACCACACCTCGTCGGAATCTAACTCGCGTGTTTTCCAGGAAAGCTTCGTGCCACAATACACGACGTCGTAGAGAGCTACGGTTACCTATTTAAGAATACAAATGTTGTCGTTAATGGGGATGTTACTCCTCAAGAAGGCGCAGGGCTGGTGGCGGAGGGCAAAGCGGATGCGGTCTCCCTCGGCATACAGTTCATATCTCATCCGGATTTGGTGAAGAGAGTCGAGCATGGCAAACCTCTCGATAACCCTGTCCAGTTTGGGCATTTGTATGGGGGCCAGAACCTGGATGGTGCCAGTGCTGCTGGGTATATAGATTACCCGGAGGCTACGTACTAAGGGGTTGGATGCGAAGTGCTTGGACTTTCAACTTCATTATTTTTGGATCGTACCCAAATTGTACCATGGAGACATATCCCTTAGATCCTGGTTTTGATCGAATGAATATGAAGTAGAATTTGAAAAGGGAGTAGCAAGTTAGAGGATGGATTGCGCTGAAATTCATTGGCACCTGCATTCCCGAGTGTGGGTTTGTTCAAAAATATTGCTACTTGTGGTAGGTACCATCCAAATCCAGAGCCCCATCATCCTGAATCACAAGTAAAGCAAAAAGTAAAACTATAAAGTCATTTCTGCTATTTTTTCGCATAAGTAGTTCTTGGCATCACCGAGAGCAAGTATGTAGTTGGTTACAATGACAAAAACATGGTCTACAAGCTAAGCATGAATATTCTGTTTTTTTTGGATGTGGATGAGATTGAGAGGGGGCAACATCAGCAAATTTTGTTTTTAGCTGCAGTTGGCTGCACAGGTCTGTGAAGACATCTGAAGCCAACTGAAGAAAGAGTACATCAGCAAATCTTGTGTACTTCAGGCAACTTCAGTAGCTGCACAGGCCTGCACAGACATGGACTTGTTCTTCAGTCAACTTCAGTCAGCTTCACAGACCTGCACAGCATATGAATCTGCTGAAGACAAAAAAACAAAGTTTGCTGATGTATACTGACTGTGAAGCCCTATGCAGACCTGTGCAGCCACTGAAGACACCTGAAGTTCACAAGATTTGCTGATGAAGAATGAAAGAAAAAAGTGGTATGAACCTTGAGTGTATGATAGTAGCATAGGATAACTGCATCCAAGACCAAATCCTGTTCTCATCCATAGTGGAGGGTATTGGAGAGTAGAAAGGGTATCATTTGCCACAGAGCAATGGATGAAAAAACAGAATTTGAGGAATTGACATGGACAAAGGGGGTGCCAATGCAGACAGCCATGACCGCCTGAGGATGGAAACCCAGCAACACCCCTGACCAATTTGCTCTTGGCCTTTGTGTCTTTGGGGTTTTTTTTTTTTTTTTTTTTTTTTTTTAAATGTCAACAATTTATATCCCGGTGTACTTAAAACAGTCTGGCGTACTACAAAAGTGCAGTAACTAAGAAGTAGTTTAATGTGACAGAGCATACACAGAATAGTAGCAGGAAAAATTGAATCCGCTGGACAGGATAGGTGCAAAAAGAAAGTTGGACATATGAGCACACACCAAACTTGATAATGTTGCATGCAGCAAGGCACGGGCCGTATCTGCAGGGGTAGTCTTGAACTGAAAACAAATCTAAGTCACCTTGTATTGATTTACGCCTCCCCACCATCTCCACTACAACCCCTTGGAGCCGTGGCTTTGCGGCGGGTACTGGTTTCCCCAGTAAGAGGATGCACACAAGATCGGAGGACATCCGTCTTCACATAATGTTCTACAATCCAGAAACAGTTAAAGCGATGTTGCCAGAACTGGCAACAAGGAGAGTTAGCGGCATGGGATTTGCTGCAATTCTTACAAATTGCCAAGTGGGGACAGGGTTCTCCATCGGCGGCGGGGGGAACAGGAGGGACCTGCTTGAGGTGGCCCTTGCAGCAAGCTGCAAGAGTGTGGTGGTTATCTTCATGGTGTGGGCCATCACAGATGGGGCAGACCACGCGGGAGGAGTTGCAGTAGTTCGTGTTGTGACCCCACGAATAGCAGTGGGTACATAGGGGGGCTCCAATTTTCATGGACGCCTTACGAAAGAAGCAAACCATGTTCCCAACATTGAGGGAGCAGTCGACAAATGATTTCATTCAGGAGCCTGTCTGCGAGTCCCAGATGTCGAAGTAGAATGTATCTGTGTCAGCCTGCCTAGAATCGCGAACAATCCTGGGTGGGTTGGCAAGGCAAATGCTGTCCTTGTAGACAGAAGAGGCAAGGATGAGGGAGGCATCCTTCAAGTTAATGGAGTTGCCACCACATAAGAATGGCACACCAATAGATTTACAGAATGAACGTGAGGATGGAACCTTCGGGGACAATGGTATGCACAAAGGTCTCCACTCTGAAGAGGTCAGAGGGAGTGGGAATGCTGGTGGTAGAGAGGCACAGGCCTCCATATGACAGGCAGAATGATTCTACTATTATCAAACTTGGAAGGGAGTCGATGAGGCAGGAGATTTGTGGGGCGAGGAGGAGGATGGCTACCAGAGCAGCCTTTGACTCAACCACAACCACAATGGATCGGTGGGAGGGGCCATTGGACGTGTTGAAAGGGGGGCGGCGATTGCCAGGTCCACATGCAGAACTCGCTGGCGAGTTGTGCACATGATTTTTGCCCCCCAATGAGCACATGTCATGCAGAACAGGTGGGGAGGAGAGAGGGAAGATTGGTGCGAGCACGTATCATGTTGGATGGTGTTCCAGGATGTTCCACTGCCTTCTTCTTCTTCCGTGTGCTGCGACCCGCAGTTGCACCAGCAGCCAAAGTAACTGGCGCTGCTGCAGGGGCAGTGGGATGAGGACGGGGTTGGGGTGGGGAGGGTGAGTCTGCATCCTTAGGTGAGGGACAGGCAGGGGGGGGTGCCTTTGAATATATTCCAATGTTGCTGAACACCTTGGAGATGATGCCATATGAGCTGAGGATTGAGTCTTTCTCGACTGGGTGGGTGTTAAGAAACTTGTCATTATTCAGGTTTTTAGTCCACTGATTAATGTAGATGAGCATTTTCCGGACCACTGATGAGTCGACACTCCTGGGGTCCACCTGAGGGTCAATTGTGCCGGATTCAAGGAGGGGGCAAAGTGATTCCATCAGATCACTGACAAAGGGAGTGGTGGCAGAGGTATTGCCTAGTTTAGAAGGAGACGAGGGTGAAGTTTAGTGCCTCCCTTGAGGGAGACACTATGGGCAGCTTTGAAGCATTTCACCCAGGATTTCAATCCAAGCTACTAAGCCCTTGGTAGTGCACACTGGTCACAACGGCTTTATCTCTGGCCTTGGCACTGAGACTATGCCTCCCCAATTGGTACTGCTCGGATTTACACAGCCAACTGGAGCCTGTCACTGTTATGGAACAGCCTCTTGTCTCTTATCTTATTTTATCAACCATGCCTCTCCTATCTTATCAAATGAACTATCCAACACTTCAGTTTGGATGTTATGGAACAGCTCTTTATTTAATCTTTTACACTTTATCATTGTTTGGTCTTGTGGACATTATTATAAGGTTTGACAGTTGCTTGGCATTACTCCACACTGCTGACTCAATGCCAAGCCATTAC
>Ga0307516_10005270_pt1 | contig 15554 bp, 12 predicted proteins | sample 19_EM_MG_FD_203310 | JGI IMG/M metagenome (GOLD analysis project Ga0307516, IMG submission 203310) | Populus trichocarpa ectomycorrhiza microbial communities from riparian zone in the Pacific Northwest, United States - 19_EM | ecosystem: Host-associated > Plants > Roots > Unclassified | place...
GGCCTGTGCTCGATACGCCCACCACCCGCCGGCCATTCAGACCTTGATGTGGACGCCAATTACACAGCCCTGACCCCACGACCTAGACTCTCGTCTCCTTCTTGTGCTCACCCGATTGCGCTCGCCGCACATCACTCGCCTCCTGTGTGCCGGAGCTCTTTGGCGTCCACCGGCCACAGGCCGGTGACCACCAAGAGCTCAAATGCTCCTCCACCGTCATCCCCGCGCTACCGGGTATGACAGGCGGACCCAGCGCCGAAAGACTGAAAGGTTAGGGAAAATACTCTGTCAGAAGGATTGATATACCAAAGAAACCTGCTCTGGGTACCGAAGGGACTGGTGAGACAAATAATCGAATCGGAACACGACAGGAAGGTAGCAGGGCACATGGGACAGGATAAGACCTTCGAGCTAATCTGAAGTCACTTCTGGTGGCCTAAAATGAACGAAAGAATCATAGACTTCATCAGAAGTTGTCCAGAATGCCAGCAAAACAAGGCCACTCAGCACCCACCCTACGCCCTGACATCTCCGTTGGAACTCCTGTACGTGCCAGGGCAGTCAATCGTGATGGACTTCATCACGGAACTCCCGGTCTTGGAAGGATGTGACCAACTATGGATCATCATAGACCGATTCACCAAAATGGCGCACTTTATTCCACTCCGCGAAAAGACTGCAGTAGACCTAGCAGTTGCCTTCGCAAAAGAGGTATGGATGCACCATGGTCTACCTATTGATATCGTGTCAGATAGAGACTCCCACTTCACCTTGGACCTATGGAAGGGATTCCTCAAATTGTCAGGAATCCGATCCCGAATGTCCACCGCATTCCATCCACAGACGGATGGACAAACGGAGTGGCTTAACCAAACAATCGAGGCATACCTGCAGGCCTTAGTCAGCTAGGAACAGAATGACTGGGTGCGTCTGCTGCCAATGGCCGAGTTCGCCAACAACAACTCGACCACCATGGGAAATGGTATGTCCCTGTTTTATGCTAACTATGGCTTCCACCCTGCAGCCATAGATCCGGCGCCAACGGAACCACTCAACCCCACCAGTTCGGTATACGCTCACTGGATGCACGTGGTACACGACGAATCCAGAAGGGGGTTAGAAGAAGCACAGGAGCGAATGCACCGATGTACCGACCCGGCACGAAAGGAACCCCCTGCATATCAAGTAGGAGACTTGGTCATGCTCAGCGGGCGCAACATCAAGACACGCCGCCCTTCGAAAAAGCTGGACCACAAAAATCATGGCCCCTTCCAAATCTAGAAAATCGTTTCCCTGCTAGCGGTCTGCCTCACGCTACCCCAGAAATGGAAGATCCACAACGTATTCCACATCTCGCTACTCGAGCCATACCGAACTAGCGAACACCAAGCACCTCCGGACCCCTCGAAGGTGTTGGGAGAAGCGGACGACATTGAGCAGTCAGAGGAATACAATGTGAAAGAAGTTATATCCTCGGTCGAGCACGGATGGGGAAACAACAAGCGAATTCTCTACGTCGTCAAATGGTTCGACTATCCGGAACGCAAAGGCTGGACGGAAGAACCATTCGACAACTTTTTGGTAGATGGCCTGGAGAAACTCCAAGAGTTTTATCGACGGAATCCAGGTACACCGAGGGACTACCGGCTCACTAATGACTAGTTGGGATGTCTATAGAAGGGCCCGACAAAGCACGAGTGGTAGCAGGGTTGAAGGGGTTGGAGGACTTCATCTGACGCACACACAAAAGACCTTCTTCTCGGGCAAGAAACAGCTGAGCGCGAACGCGAAGACGACGGAAAAGCCGCCAATCTGGCACCCGGTGAGGAGTGCACACGATCGGGACACGTTGAGAGTCAGGAAAACTGTTCAGAACAGATGCGTCGACCTTTTGGCAACAGGCTTGGACCAGCGGAACCAGCGCATATGGCGGCACAGGTGGTGAAGTAAGTCCCCGACTGCGCAGTCACTACTCCAGCAAACTAGTCTCCCCCCGGAAGGACGTGGGTGCAGTCACTGCCGAGTACACTGATTTCTAGCACGAAGGACACCATGCCTCTCCCATTTCCCTGCTGCCATTGCGACCCCGGAACCCCACCAAATTCGCCAAAGCCTTGACGCAGCACGGTGGCGAGTACGACTCAATATGACACGACGGTAAGAGTATGCACTGGCCTACTCTGAGGGTCCAGCCATTTCGATGGATTACAGAGTCATATCCTGATCCGGTGGCTGGGAGGGCTGTAGGGGCAGAGGACTACAGTCACGGTAACTGCACCAAAAAGTTATCCCATGGAAGAAAAAGAGCCATACAGAAAGAGACGGGGCTACTTGGAAAAAATCAAAAAAACGCTCGGGACGAGGCTTAGAGAGAGGGGAGGTAGTGTTACACCTGAATTATCTCGAGCACGTAGCTAGCCAGAGAACGTGCGTATGTAAGGAGGACGGAGCGCATTCAGAGAGTCTAGGAGGGAGATAAGGTCCGGAGTTGAACTTACGGCCGTAAAAGACCTAAGACAAATAAACTCCGGAGATGAGGGGAAGATTAGCAAAGGAGTGGTACCACCGGACTTGGGCTAATTCGGCGAAAGATGAAGCCACATCACCCGCTGGCGGTGCACGAGAAAAAGAGTCTAAGCTGCAAGCACCGCGCTCACCTGCATGAAACCTCATCTCCCCTTATCTACACCCTACCAGGACCAATGAGTCTCCCACGGGGTCCATGCACCTTGGGGGAATCCAAGTCTGAGTCACCACCTCTCACGCCGGTTGCTCTCAAGATAAAAAGAAACAAATTCCCACTGAGACGAGGGAAATCAGCATGAAAATCCTTGTCAACACTGCCACCGAACCCACACACAAGATCTAAGATTATTCCGTTGTGAATTATCGAAAGTAGTCTGATTACCTTTGATTCTCCATACACTCCGGTTACGAGACGACCCCAGTGTCACACCAAGTCATGCTGGCCTTCTTCCAAATTTGAACGAGCTTGTCTCGAGTATCCGCGACAAAGGTCATGAACATTGTCCATCCTTCCCTGGGCTTGCGGGCAGTCGGTTTTGTGGGCGAAGTAAGGTCTAGGGAAAGGGAGAGGTTGTTCAGCTTGTCGAAATACCTGGTGAGATATTCGTCCTGGTTGATGGCGCTGTCCGCCAACGCCATCATTGCTGGGTTTCCCCAGGTGGTATTGAAGGTGCCGTGAACTTGGATAAGAAAGCCGATTCGGCATCGTACGAATGGTTCTACATTCACGGCTGTGATGTTGAAATACACTTGGTATTGTCCCGCACTGACTCTGGTGCGGTTGCCAGCAGCCTGCGCCATCATGGAAATCGGAGTGACAACTGTAGCGGTTGGCAAATCATCAGGGTAGGTATTCTGGTGACTATGTGAAAGAGAATCAAGTGGAGAGTGAGGACAAGACTGAAGTGGTGAAAGGTGGTGGTGTTTTGAAAGTTACGAGGAATAGCAGATAGAAGGCATGTCCGAACAACTTATAGGACATGATGGAGTGGGTAGTACATGCTGGAGGGGAGTAGGCGAGGGTGTTCTGACTGGCAAATGGAATGAATAAGCTGCCTGTTCCCTCGCCGTCACCTGCGTATCATGGGATGCAAGCAGACGGGACTAGTGACATTTCGGTGGTCCTCGAGCTTTGTGGTGGCGGAGCAATACACTCTCCCGGTTGTACTGCACATCCTCCGGGTTGACAGGAGCAACAAAGGGACTGGATACGCTGCTGGTTCTCTCATCGTCGCCCGTGTATCATGGGAAGAAAGCAGACAGGGACTTGTGACGGTTTGGGGGTCCTTGCGCTTTGTGGTGACGGTGGAATACTGTGACACTGGGGTTGTATCGTAACCGGAGTGTGGAGAGAATCAAGGGTAATCAGGTTACTTTCGATAATTCACAATGGAATAATCTTAGATCTTGTGTGTGGGTTCGGTGGTAGTGTTGGTGAGGATGTTCGTGCTGATTTCTCTCGACGAGGTGGGAAATCCTCTTTCTTTTGTAAGGGAAGAGCCGTCGTGAGATCTGATGACTCGGCATGAGACGTGGTGACTTGGGTTCGGATTCCCCCGAGGTGTATGGACCCCGTGGGTGGATCATTGGCCCTGGCCGGGGTGTAGATAAGGGAGATGAGTTTGTCATGCAACTAGGCGGGGAACTCTTGCGGCTAGACTCGTACGTGGCTCCTCCCGCAAGGATCCAAGCCAGTCCCCGCAAGGACCCAGTTTCTCTGCGTACGTGGCTCCCCCCGCAAGGGGAGACCAGCGTCTGGCCTCTCCCCGCAAGGAGTCAGACCATAACCGCTAAGACCGCTTCGTTTGCACTCAGACCCCTACCTCGGAGTTCCCTCGTCCGACCCTGTAGGGTTCGATCTCTCCCCGCAAGGTTTGATCTCTCGGCCGTAAGCTAACTCCGGCTCCTTAACTCCCTCCTAGACTCTTGATCCATCATCTGTCACCCGCTAGCCTTCCTACTTACTCTGTCGCTAAGTAATCTAGATACTCTATGTACTTCGTGGAATATTCAGGTGTAACACTACCTCCCCTTCCCCTTAGCCTCGTCCCGAGAGCTTAAGAATTTTAAGTAGCCCGTCTCCTTTTGATCGTCTGATTCTTTCAACGCTGAGTTCCTTTCAACGTCACGGACTGTAGTCCTCCTCCCCTGCAGCCCTCCCAACCACCAGATCAGGTTATGTAGTCCCTCGGGACCCTCTGTAATCCGTCGAGATGGCTGGGCCCTCAGAGTAAGCCGGTGCGTACTCTTATATCGATGGTTGTCCCGCTGGGCAGCCGCGTGCTTGGAGACAAAGGGGCCGGCTTTACAGTGTGCATCCTGGCGATCTCCGGCTGGGGCACGTGGAAGGAGTGACCAAGCCCGAGCAAGCCGAACGAGCCAATGGTGTGCACACAGAGGTGTCCGTTTGTCGCCAGGATCCGCCGCCTGTCCGGAGGCACTTGTCTTCCTCAGCCATTACCCCAGCGCGGAGTTGTTCGAGCTGTCGTTCGGAGGGATCGGTTGTTCACGGAGGAGAGCATATGACGCTTTTTCGACTTGGGACACGTGGAACGAGTGACCTTCACGGCCCAGGGTTCGTGCCCGGGAGCCTTCCTTGCCTCCCCCGTAGGTGTAGGGGCAGAGGTGTGCCGTACCGAGTGCCTACGGCTCTCATCCGATCGTGTCCGAAATCTCCTAGGACCAGCTAGGCGTCGGATAGTCGGTAGTCCCTTGGCGCATCCGGGTTCCGCTGGTGAAATTCCCGGAGTTTTTCTAACCCTCCTTGCGAGAAGTTGTCGTATGGTTCTTCCGTCCAGTCTTTGCGCTCCGGATAGTCAAGCCATTTGACAAGGTAGAGCACCCGCTTGTTGTTGCCTCGTCCTCGTTCGTCCGCCGTCATTACTTCCTCGACATCGTATTCCTCGGATTGCTCAATGTCGTCGGCTTCCCGCAGTACTTTGGATGGGCCGGATGGAGCCCGATGCTTGCTGGTTCGGTATGGCTCGAGTAAGGAGACATGGAAGACGTTATGGATTTTCCATTTCCTGGGGAGTGTTAGCCGGACGGCAAGAGCGGAGACTATTTTTTCGATCTGGAAAGGACCATGGTTTTTGTGATCGATTTTCCTCGATGGGCGGCGCGTTTTGATGTTGCGTCCGTTGAGCATGACCAAATCTCCTACTTGGTAGGCCGGGGGAGGCTTTCGGTCCGGGTTCGTATATCGACGCATTCTTTCTTGGGCGGCTTCCAACCCTTTCCAGGCCGAGTCGTGTATGGCGGTCATCCAGTGGCCGTACACCGTGCTGGTGGGATTGACTGGTTCGTCTTTTCCGTCAGGCGGGTTTATCGTACGAGGATGGAAACCGTAGTTGGCGTAGAAGGGCGTGACCCCATTTCCCGTTGTAACCGAATTGTTGTACGCGAATTCGGCCATTGGAAGCAATTGTACCCAGTCGTCTTGTTTGTGTCCTACGAAGGCCCGTAGGTATGCTTCAATTGTCTGGTTGAGTCGTTCTGTCTGACCGTCCGTTTGTGGGTGGAACGCGGTTGACATTCACGGCCGGATTTCCAGGATTTTCAGAAATTCCCGCCAGACTTCTGATGTGAAATGCGAATCTCGATCTGACACGATGTCCGTAGGTAGCCCGTGATTTTTCCATATTTCTTTGGCGAAAATTCTGGCTAGGTCCAACGCCATTTTCTCCTTGAGTGGTATGAAATGCGCCATCTTTGTAAATCGGTCCACGATCACCCAGAGTTGGTCGCAACCTTCCGACCGCGGTAGTTCCGTGATGAAATCCATTGCGATAGATTGCCATGGTGCATATGGCAGTTCTAGTGGCGAGGACAACCCGTAGGGAGCATGGTGTGATGACTTATTTTTCTGGCATTCCAGGCAGCTTCTGACGAAATCGGTAATTCGTTCGTTCATTTTGTGCCACCAGAAGTTTCGTCGAATTAGCTCGGTGGTTTTATCCTGTCCCATGTGTCCTGCTACCTTCGTGTCGTGCTCGGATTTCAATATTTCTTGGATTGTGTTGTCCCCTGTGACCCATAATCTTCCTTTCCTATACAGGAGATCATCCCGTATTTCCAACGTTCCTTCTTCCTTGCTCTTTCGGGCTTTCGACCCTGGGTTCCCCAGGATCGCTTCCTTTTCTGATATCCATACTTGTTGATATACCGGATCTTTACGCGCCACTTCTCGGACCTTCTTTGCCAATTCTTCATTCCATTTTTTTGTTGGTAGTGACGCTAGACGTGCCCAGGATACCAGGAACGATTGAGAGAGTTGTTTCTCGAAATGGTTTTTTCCCAAAATCGTCGTGATTGGCTGGTTTTCCACCCCCCCCTTTTCGGGGCGGTACTCCGAACACCTGGACAGCGCGTCTGGTTTTCCATTTTGGGTGCCTGGATGGTAGTAGATCTTGAAGTCGATACCGGCCAGCTCCTGTGCCCATCGCGCCTGACGTCGATTTAGCACCTTTGTTGTAGTGAAGTATTCCAAGTTCTGGTGATCCGAAAAGACTTGGACTGGGTGCATCGCTCCTTCGCAGTATCGTCTCCAGTGTTTGAACGCATCCACCCCAGCCAGTAGTTCTTTGTCGTGGATCTCATAGTTGATTTCCGACAGCTGGAATTTCCTGGAGTGGAAGGCTACCAGATGGAGGCGATTCTCCCCACCCCGTTGTGACAGGACTGCTCCGATGGCGAAATCCGATGCGTCGGTTTCGATGATAACCGGTTTTGTTGCGTCGAAGTACGCTAGGATTGGGGCCGTGGTGAAACGGGTTTTTAGTTCTTTGAACGCTTTTCCCGCTTCCTCCGTCCACGCCCATTTCGTCCCTGTTTCCTTTTTCGTGAGTTCGGTCAAAGGTGGGGCTACCTTGGAATAGTCCTTGATGAACCGTCGGTAGAAGTTGGCGAACCCTAGGAACGACTGGACTTCCGTTAGGGAGTTTGGTATTTTCCAGCTAAGCACTGCCTCCACTTTGGTCGTTGTCATTTTGATTCCTTTTCTTCCTATCGTATACCCAAGGAATTCTACCTTCTCGGTCTTCCATACGCATTTTTCGGGTGCCACTGCTAATCCATTTTGTTGCAACCTTGTAAGCACTTCCTTGACTAGCCTATCATGTTCTTCTTCCGTTTTTGCATAGATTAGGATGTCGTCCATGTAGGCTAGTACTCCCACATCTAGTATGTCCGACAGGACGTGATTCATCATATCCTGGAAGGTTAACGGTGCGTTGGTGAGACCGAAAGGCATTACCTGGAATTCGTATAGTCCGTATCGAGTCCTGAAGGCAGTTTTCCATTTGTCGCCTTCTCGGATTCTAATGAGGTTGAATCCATTCTTCAGGTCCAGTTTGGTGAACCATTTTGCTCCTTGTACTCGATCTTGTAGTTCTTGCATCAAGGGAAGCGGATAACGGTTCGGGATGGTGATTGCGTTTAGTCCCCGGTAGTCCACGCATAGTCGTAGTCCTCTTCCGCTAGCTTTAGGAACGAAGAGGATTGGTGAACCAGCTGGTGAGGTAGACCTTCGTATTTTTCCGGACTTTTCCATTTCTTTTAGCCATTCTTGGAGGGTTTGGAGTTCCATCTCGGAGAGGGGGCAAATGGGTCCCCACGGGGCTGTCATTCCTTCTTTCAGGTCAATTTTGCAATTGTACGTTTGGTGCTCGGGTAGCACCTCCGCCACTTCCTTTCCCATGATCCCCAGGAATTGCCGGAATTCCCCGGGAACCTTATCCAGCGGGTTGTCTGAGGCCGCTACTACGTGTCCCAGGAGTCACGCTGTTGGGTCGATGGCTACCGTTTCGTCCCAAGTTAGTGAGAATTCGGCCGTTTCATGTCGAGTGCATTTTTCCAAACAGCCGCTACTGTTGAACCGTATTTCCTCCGTAGTCCACGTTCCCTGGGGCGGGTGCTTCATTATCCATTCAAATGGGAGGAACACATTGATCTCTGGGTCCATGGGTGTTACTTTGAATTTTTCCAGTGAATAATGTTTTCGGTGTTGCAAGCGCATTGGCTTGGTTTGAAGTTGGCCGGCTCCTTTTGCTATTTCCCCAGTGTAGTTTTCGATACTTCGCACCTGAGCGTGGCATTCGCATTCGATGTTCCACCTATCGATGGTTTGTTAGTTGATCAGGGCCACCGAGCATCCCGTGTCCAGTAGGACCTTGATCCGCCTTTCCTGACCTTCTTGGTGCAGGACCATGTCGATTATCGGTCGGGTACCACTTAGGATTTTTTTCGCTTGACGAGTGTGCGTTTCGCTGTTTTCCGCATTTTTTCGTTTTCATGAGAGTCCGCATACAATCGTATAAGCCTTGGGTCGTGGTCGTCCCTGGCTTATCAAAAATCCGACTCCGAATCTTCCCATGGGAGGAAGCTGGCTTCCGTGTCCATGGTTTCTACTGCCGCTATTTTTTGGTTTTTTACGGTGGGTTCCTGGGTCGGATCGTTATTTTCCCTTGGCCTCTTGGGGAGGGGTGCCGGGGCGAGGCTTTCTCCTACCGCTGCGGCCTTCCAGGGGGCTGCTGGTAGTGCCGTTCCTTGTACTGTTTGGAACGAGAAACATTCGAAGGTTTTATGGCTGGTCCTTCCACATCTTCAACAGCTGTCCTGGTTCTTTTTATGGGCGTCTATTTCCTGCTGAGGTACCCCTTTCAGGGCTGCCGCCGTATTTTCCCATTTCGTCGATCGGCCTCCGTCCCTTCTTGCTTCTTGCCTATCTTCCCTGCGCGGTGGTCGAGGGTCCTTTTTCCGGACGTCCTTTCGTTTTTCTTCGGTTCGGGTCGCGCTTCCCGTGGGTCTTCCTTGCTCCCTAGCCTGCTTCAGGGCTTTTTTCTTTTCCACCTGTAGCGCCACTTGGTAGGTGGCTTCTAGGAATCCTTCGTCGTCCCCAAATTCCCCCATGTAATGCGCGAACCGCATATCCAGCACCGCATCTGTCATTGCTAGGTCAATTTTTTCCTGCAGACTTTCGCCGGTGGCTCGGGCGTAATTGTTAAGGGCCCGGAATTCCGTCATGTAGGCCCTAATGTCTCCCGAGTACTTGAGCTGGCTTAGCTTTAGGTGGGCGTTGGCTGCCTCCCTGGGGTCATGGTATTCTGTTCGGATATCCGCTACGTAATTGACCCAGGAGTCGTTTTCTCCCAGTGTGTCGTAGTGGTGTAGGTCCCAGGCTTTGGCCGTTCCGGTCAATAGTGTCCCTACCCAGGCTATTTTCTGCTGGTCACTGGTTTCCGGATAGAAGCTCAGGTACTTGGTGACCGATTTCCACCAGGCGTTAAACGGGGTGGAGGGCTTTCCGTCGAAGGTCTCGGGATTCGTCATTTTAAGACGCGACGTTCGTATCGAGACCGGCGCGGGATTAGGCTGGGTGGCCCGTGCTATTCCTTCTGCTACCGCGCCGGCTACGGTCCGGGCGAGTTCTTCCGTAGTCAGGGTTCGTCGTGCCGGAGGTGGCGTAGGTGAATTTCGTCGCAACCTTGGAGGCGGCGATGGCGGTGGTGGAGGCGGCAGAGGCCGATTTGGCGGTCGCGGGGGTTCTCCTCCTCCTCCAAACATTGGAGGCCTTGGTGGTGACGGGGACAGCACTGGGCGGCGAGTTCTTCGTCCCGGCCTGGGTGGCACTGTCGGTCGCTGGATCCTTGTGGATTGATCGTCCGTGGGTCCTGCGCGGAGCTGTCGCAGGGCGCTGGCCAAGCTGGACGTGGATGGTGGGGCCGGACTGCGCCATGCTCCTGTTTCTGGCATGGTGCGAACTGATGCCTGAGCCGGGGGAAGCGGAGTCTCTGGAATTCGAATTTGAGCGGCCAACTGCTGTAACGCTGCTGCCTGGCGCTGCGTTTCTTGCCGGGCTTCTAGCAGTTGCTGCTCTAGGTGTCCCACTCGTTTCTGGTGTTCTTCAGCCCACAATTCTACATTACCTTGGAAATTAGCCAAATGTTGGCTTCGCGCTACGTTGGCTTCGGCTAGGAACGAGATGGAGTCGTTCAGTCGGGTCAATTGGGTGGCTTGGCCGGCCTGCTTTTGCGTAGCTTCCTGGGTTCGTTCGATAATGGCCCCCCAGACATTTTGTGCAAAGGCCTGGTATGCCGTGGCAGCGCTTGCCAACTCGCTTCATATCCAATCTCCTGTGATTGTCTTATTAGCGCGGAGTCGGTCATATACATACCTGGTGCCCTCCGTTAGATTGTGATACGCCTTCTCGATCTGCTCAATTCTTAGGTCCGTTCGATCGACTGTGTTGTCGCAGAGGCGGACTAGCTGCGTCCAATCCTTTTCTGCCTGTTTTTGTTGTTTGACTAAGGCACGGAGCCATGTCGCCGGGTTGGGGATTTGGAGGGCTTCTTCCTCAGGGGCCATTCCGTCCGTGATCTGTAGTACGTCACGAGGGGCTTCCAAGCGGAGCATGTTGAAATCGGTAGACGCCATTTCGCGGGTTCAGTATAGGTCAAGAAAGTATCCTGTGTGAATGGTTTCGTCGTCTTGAAACTTGTAGTCGCAGATTTCTCGGAATTCAAGTCCATTGAGATCGGCGCTTTGTCGAAGCAGGGCGCAAGTGGACCAGTATTGGGTATACCAGTGCCAAGGCGTAATGTCGTCGAGTTCGACCAGGGTTGGTCCGTTGACGTACTCATTCCACTCGTTTTCTTCTCTTGCGGTGGTTGCTATTTCCTCGTTGATTCAGCCGAAGGTATAGTCAAATTGGTAGCTTGACTGGGGTTCGAGAATCGTGGCTAAGTTGAGCAAAAAGAAGTGATTTTGTTCAAATGAGGACATGAAAGTAGGGTGATTTTTGAGATGAAGATTATAGTGTGACACTGGGGTTGTATCGTAACCGGAGTGTGGAGAGAATCAAGGGTAATCAGGCTACTTTTGATAATTCACAATGGAATAATCTTAGATCTTGTGTGTGGGTTCGGTGGTAGTGTTGGTGAGGATGTTCGTGCTGATTTCTCTCGACGAGGTGGGAAATCCTCTTTCTTTTGTAAGGGAAGAGCCATCGTGAGATCTGATGACTCGGCGTGAGACGTGGTGACTCGGGTTCGGATTCCCCTGAGGTGCATGGACCCCGTGGGTGGATCATTGGCCCTGGCCGGGGTGTAGATAAGGGAGATGAGTTTGTCATGCAACTAGGCGGGGAACTCTTGCGGCTAGACTTGTACGTGGCTTCCCCCGCAAGGATCCAAGCCAGTCCCCGCGAGGACCCAGTTTCTCTGCGTACGTGGCTCCCCCCGCAAGGGGAGACCAGCGTCTGGCCTCTCCCCGCAAGGAGTCAGACCATAACCGCTAAGACCGCTTCGTTTGCACTCAGACCCCTACCTCGGAGTTCCCTCGTCCGACCCTGTAGGGTTCGATCTCTCCCCGCAAGGTTTGATCTCTCGGCCGTAAGCTAACTCCGGCTCCTTAACTCCCTCCTAGACTCTTGATCCATCATCTGTCACCCGCTAGCCTTCCTACTTACTCTGTCGCTAAGTAATCTAGGTACTCTATGTACTTCGTGGAATATTCAGGTGTAACAAATACTCTCTCCCAGTTGTACTGCACATCCTCCGGGTTGACAGCGATGGCAAAGGGACTGGATACACTGCTGGTTCTATCGTTGTCGCCTGCTCATCATGGGATGCAAGCAGACAGGACTTGTGATGTTTCAGGGGTCCTCGAGCTTTGTGGTGGTGGTGTAATACACTCTCCCAGTTGTAATGCATATCCTCCGGGTTGACAGCTACGACAAAAAGAAGTGTTGTGGACAAAGGAACTCTTTGTTTGTGGCTTGTTGTTCACCTCTCAACAGCATCCACATACGCCTAAAAGAGAGTTGCGTTCCACTTTGGGTCTTGTGTGGTTTCCAGCTGCTCTTTCCTCCCATTGTCGTGATGGATATACTATACAAGTATATATAGCTTTGAGTCATACAGATTTCATCGCCAGTCTGGGTGGTGTAGTTGGTAGTGCGCCTCATGACAAAGCATGTAATGACTGGTTAGTCTAACCTTGGGGTAGTGAGGAAAGTACAGGTTCGAATCCTGTCCCGTTGGCAACTTTTTTTTTCCCTTTCCCCATTGCCGATATGCTGTGCCTACGCCTTCCCTGTCTGTCAACGCGGAGGATGTTCGATTCAACCACAACCACCTAAATGAAGTGAAAAGTTTGATGTATATTTTCCCATGTGTAGTGTGCAGTATACCCAGGAGAGTGTATTGCACCGCCACCACAAAGCTCGAGGACCACCGAAATGTCACAAGTCCCGTCTGCTTGCATTCCATGATATGCAGACGACAATGAGAGAACCAGCAGCGTATCCAATCCCTTTGTCGCTCCTGTCAACCCGGAGGATGTGCAGTACAACCGGGAGAGTGTATTCCACCGCCACCACAAAGCTTGAGGACCCCAAAACGTCACAAGTCCCATCTGCTTGCGTCCCATGATAAGTGGGCGACGATGATAGAACCAGCAGCATATCCAGTCCCTTTGTCTTCGCTGTCAACCCGGAGGATGTGCAGTACAACCGGGAGAGTGTATTGCTCCGCCACCACAAGGCTCGAGGAGCACCGAAATGTCACAAGTCCTCTCTGCTTGCATCCCATGATACGCAGGCGATGGTGAGGGAACAGGCAGCTTATTCATTACATTTGCCAGTCAGAACACCCTCACCTACTCCCCTCCAGCGTGTACTACCCACTCCATTGTGTCCTATAAGTTGTTCAGACCTGCCTTCTATCTGCTATTCCTCGCAACTTTCAAAGCACCACCACCTTTCACCACTTCAGTCTTGTTCTCACTCTCCACTTGATTCTCTTTCACATAGTCACCAGAATACCTACCCTGATGATTTGCCAACCGCTACAGTTGTCACTCCGATTTCCATGATGGCGCAGGCTGCTGGCAACCGCATCAGAGTCAGTGCGGGACAATACCAAGTGTATTTCAACATCACAGCCGTGAATGTAGAACCATTCGTGCAACGCCGAATCGCCTTTCTTATCCAAGTTCACGGCACCTTCAATACCACCTGGGGAAACCCAGCAATGATAACGTTGGCGGATGGCGCCATCAACCAGGACGAATTTCTCACCAGGTATTTCGACAAGCTGAACAACCTCTCTCCTCCCCTAGACCTTACTTCACTCACGAAACCGAATGCCCGCAAGCCCAGAGAAGGATGGACGATGTTCATGACCTTTGTCGCTGATACCCGGGACAAGTTCGTTCAAATTTGGATGAAGGCCGGCATGATTTGACCTCCTACGCTACTGGGAGTTGCAACTCCTGCCCACACAGTTGCACACCCATCACAACCAGCAGCTCCGATAGCTGCCGTCCCCCGCACAGGCCGGCTAGACCTGAAAGGGACCACGGTATTCCAATTCTTTATTGTTGACCCGGAGACGGCGCGCAACCCTATGGACTACAATTCTGACTTCGACGACGACGGGAGCACCAACAAACCGACAGATATGTACATATGGCGGAACGCCAACAACACCCAGTGGCTGGAAAGTGTGCGAAACAAGGAGATAACATCTCTGTGGGTTCTGGTGGAGAAGGTTCTCCGGAAGGTTCCCCCCCGGCGAGAAGTTAGGGTCATGTACGGAGCAACGTGCCACCTTTCGAGCACAGATAAATTCCCTACCATATTTTTGGATCCGGGGCTCACTGAGGGGGGTATGCAAAATCTTTCCAACGATTTCCAACTCAAGGCTTGGATGGCCATGACTGCGCACCTGGACGGTCCTCTGGGCGTTGGCATTTACCTCCAGCGGCAGCCGGCCAGTAGGATCCCCGATTCTCCTATGCAGGGACTTATGCCTCATTTGAACCAGCAAGCGCTGGTTTACGATGCACATCCTGAAGTAGAGGAATATTCCTACGATTCCGAAGCTTATGAGGTCGTCTCCAAGAGCTGTAAACGGGTTGGTAAGCCACGCACAATCAAGGGGTACATCCGGGGCCTGAACTGGTTTGGCCACCGGATACCCCACAGTCGGTGGATACTGCAGAAGATCCTGGCATGGGCGAATGGGGTCAATTATTGTGGAGGGATATCAATGGCGGACTATATATGCTTCCCAAAAGAAGCTTGCTGGCAGCCACGGATGAATGTGAGCCAGCACATCCAGGAGAAAACTCAATATATCACCATGGGGCAAGACGACGCTGTATACTGTGACACTGGAACGTCCGGTCTATGTCTGAGTGACGGTAATATTGAACTAGTCAGGTTTCTCGATAGTCACGAAGGAGATGGAGCATATGTAGTCTCCGCCAGCGTTCAGTTATTATACAGGTAACACCCCCCATGACAATCCTTCCAAGTTCACCCACCGTTAAGGGATTCACAGCGAATAATCGAAGGGGTTTGGTTGGGTACCTGCAGTGTCCGCTGGCTGCGGCTTGAGCACTGGTTCGTATGCGGCTCCGTGGCAATGGGTTGCTTGACGGATCGCACGGTGGATGGCGTGGTGTGCACGGCGGCTTGCACATGTCTCGTTTCGGTGGATGGTTCGACGCAAGCCCGGCAGTCTGCCAAGCAGCTTACATATATCGCTTCGGCGGATGCTTCGGATGGAGACGGGTCCGGCATACAGCCCGACAGCTCGCTCGTGGCACTTCAGCAGATGGTTCGAGATGGGCCCAATGGCTTGCCCAACGGCTCGCTCTCAGCTTCGGCGACTGCCAAGCAGCTCACGTGATGACTGCCACACTGGTAAGATAACGTAAGGAATATGCTCACACACCAGACCCTCCTGGGTGCGCGCCGGAGCCCGAATCTACTCGTCCTGGTCGGTCTGACGATAAGGCAAGTCTGAGGGTCCTGTTGGCACCGCATAATTCCCTCAGTTCTAGACCGAGTTCTTTCATGCCGCCCGGGTGGTGTCTGGAGTATCGGTCGTTATGACAAAAAATCAATCCCATTAAATCCTCGTCGACCTCATTAAAACCTCTGCAGTGAAAACCTCGTGGGAAAAACACCTGCTAGTAGGAAAAAGAGTGCCGACTCACACTTGCCGACAGGATGCAAGAAA
>Ga0307516_10005272_pt1 | contig 15551 bp, 28 predicted proteins | sample 19_EM_MG_FD_203310 | JGI IMG/M metagenome (GOLD analysis project Ga0307516, IMG submission 203310) | Populus trichocarpa ectomycorrhiza microbial communities from riparian zone in the Pacific Northwest, United States - 19_EM | ecosystem: Host-associated > Plants > Roots > Unclassified | place...
ATATAAGTATGTACAATCATTGAGAATGTGTATTTATATGTAAAAACGCGTTTTTCAATGTTTAGCATATATATAACAGTGATATAAATCATTCCAAAAGTGTTTTATCACTATTACAATCCAACAAGGAATGCTTGGCAACATTCACGACAGTTGGTGGTCACAAAGCCTGGACTTTGTGGGACTCTGGAAGCACGACAACGGGGGTTACGCTGTCTTTTATCGATGTGGTGAAGATTACGGTCTTCCCACTGAAGAATCCTCATGTTTTACAACTGGGGACAATTGGAAGCCATGCCTCAGTGAATTTTGGCACGTACATCGAGATAGCGATGCATGGAACATCGCAGAGGGAATATGTCGATATAGCAAACTTTGATCGTTATGATATGATCATTGGGACGCTGTTCATGCGTACCCACAAGGTCATCCTCGACTTCATGAATGATACCATCCGTATTGAGGAGCAATCAATCCCTGCTACCAAGGTCTTGATTCCGGATACCGATGATCATGTGCATTGGTATCACACCACCGAAAAGAAGAAGGACTGACTGCATGGCGGCAAGTATGCTGCACGTGTAGAAGAGGTCCCAGACGAGGAACCTAAAGTCTGGGGTGGTCTGCTGGGTGACAGAGCTGGGCTCCTTATGACTGAACGAGAGTATGAAGATACTCTCAAATGGGGGCAGGGACCACCCGAAACAAAAGAATATAGCAAAATACGAAAAAAAAAATGTGAAGAAACAAATACTGAGGAGCAACTCCTCAGCAATCAAGCATCACATCGAGCAACCAAAGGCTCGTCTACATTGCCCTTAAAGAAATTATGGGATAGACCAATCCCGCAACATCAATATGAGTGGTATCACGATCCACGGATGCCACGAGAATGGAATGAAATGGTGGCCTCTATGTGAGACCACGAACAATTGAGAACACATCGAGTGGAAGACATGTTCAGGATAGCTGATCCTGAAGAGATATCCAAGCCACAGAGGTTCAAACACCTCTACCGGGACTCCAAATGGATGAAAAGAACACATATAACTGCAGTGGCGTCTACCATCCTAGGACGAGATGAGACGGATGAAAGACTCTGCACAATGAGAGACACACAAGAGTGCCTCAATCAGGTATTGAGGAAAGACTATCTTGTCCGAAGCATGAACAGGGTAAGGGACGAGAAAACGCCCTGACAGAGGAAGACTTTCCCCAGTTGAGACAGCAGTGGCATGATGAGTTTGCGGATATGGTCAACGGAACTCGAGACCAATTCCCTCCATGGAGAGAAGTCAACCATGAGATTCACATCATGGATGACAACAAGCGATATAAGTACTTTACTCCACGTGTCCAAATTCCTTGCGTGATGAACTACACGCAAAGATCAACCGCTATGTCAATGCAGGATGGTGGGAGCCGAGATTGGTAACCCAGGCTGCACCATTGCTATGTATACCCAAGAAAGATGGGAAGTTGAGGACCGTTGTCGATGCAAGACAATGGAACAACAACACAGTAAAGGATGTAACGCCTCTACCCGATCAAGAAGTCATCCGTGAAGATGTAGCCCGGACAAAGTATCACTCAAAAATTGACTTGACAGATGCATATGAACAAGTTCGAGTTCGCGTTGAAGATGTCGAGAGGAATGTGTTCGCAACAATCACCGGAACGTTTGTTAGCCACATAATGTGGATCAGGGATTGCAATGCTCCCGCAACATTCCAAAGATTGATGACAACGATATTCCGTGATGCTATTGGACGTAGCATGCATGTATACTTGGACGACATCTTCGTATACTCGAATACCATCAAGGAGCACGAAGAGCACTTGCGTCTCGTGTTTGAACGGTTGAGGGAACATCAACTCTACCTCAAATGGGCCAAATGCGACCTATATGCAGACAGAGTAGACTGCCTCAGGCACATAATCGACAAAGAAGGAATTCATGTCGATACGGACAAGGTAGCCCGTATTCGGAAGTGGAGGTAATGTTTCATTGGACTCATCAATTACATTGGGACATTTCTCCCCGACATCTCTGCATACACTGGTCCACTCATGGCCATGACTCAAAATGGAGCGCCGTTTCATTGGCGCCCCTTACACCAACAGTGCTTCGACATGATCAAGCACATATGTGAAAAAGCCCCGGTCATACGACCAATAGAGCCACAAACAAAAGAGCCGATATGGCTCATCTGTGACGTGTCAAAGTCTGGCGTTGGAGCGATGTACGGGCAAGGCCCAACTTGGAAGAACTGCCGTCCTGCGGGGTTCATGTCAAAAAAATTCACTACAGCGCAGCAGAACTATGCGGTGCACGAGTTGGAAACCCTCGTGATTCTTGAGGCCTTGTTGAAATGAGAAGACAAATTAATTGGATATGATATACATATCATTACCGATCATAAAGCCTTAGAATTCTTCAAGACGCAATCGACATTGACAGCATGCCAACGCAGGTGGATGGACTTCCTGTCGAAGTTCAAATTTGACATCACATATATTAAAGGCGACTTGAACAAAGTTGCTGACTGTCTATCTCAGTACTACAAGAATGACACAATTGAAGACGTGCACATGTTTGACAAATACATTCGTGCAGACACCTGAATTGAAGTTCTTTGTGTACCGAGAAGTCGTCAGTTGATCGCTGACATCTTGGCACAAGCGCATGAAACAGTGGGACACTTTGGAAGCCAGCGAACGGAAGAATATGTTCGTAGGTGGTATTGGTGGCCTCAGAATGGAAAGGATGCTCGGAAATTTTGTGCGACATGTGAAGCATGCCAGCGGTTAAAACCCTTGAATCAACTACCATCGGGGAAGCATCACCCGCTGCCAGTACCAACCAAACCATGGGACTCAATCGGCATGGACTTTATTGGTCCATTCCCAGAATCCAAAGGGCTCAACTACCTTTGGGTCATTATATGCTGTATGACGAGCATGGTGCATCTCATACCGGTACATACAACAATGACAGCAACCCAATTGTTATGGATATACCGCCGGGAGAGAGTGCATTTGCATGGACTACCAAGTTCCATAGTCAGCGATCGTGACTCCAAATTCACGTCACGATGGTGGCGTGAACTCCATCGCATACTAGGAGCCAAACTCCTCATGTCTACTTCATTCCACCCCCAGACGGACAGGCAAACCAAATGTGCCAATAGAAACATCGGCCAGATCTTCAGGTCAGTTGTATGTCATGACCAGAAGGATTGAGTGGATTGAGTGGACTTGACGGAATTTGCTATCAATGCAAGTATCGCAGAAACGATGAAATTCGTTCCTTTTGAATTGAATGGAGGTTATATGCCCTCCATGTTGAAGGAAATTCATTCAGAAAATGCTATTCCAAGAGGTATTTGAGCGTTCACGGAAAATACTCTACAACACCTTGCAGATGCGCACGATGCCATTATCAAAGTGCGGGTATTCCAAACAAAATGTACGAATGAGCATCATACAGAGAATCCGAACATACGAGAGGGATCGCTCGTATTCCTCTCCACCAAAAACTTGAACCTCCCGAAAGGGCAGGCTAGGAAACTCTGCCCGAAGTTTGTGGGCCCGTGGAAGGTGTTGAAGGCGTGGCCAGAGACGTCCACGTACAGATTGGAGCTGCCTACTATGCCCCAAAATCGATGTATAAACCCGGTGTTCCACGTGTCGTTGTTGAGGCTGTACAACGCTTCCAATGATGCATTGTTTCTGAACAGGGTGCACCCCAAACCGTATGACTTCGGGGCACCAGAGGATCAGGAGTGGTTCATAGACGAGTTGCTGGGCCATCGATGGAATGGTGGCGATCTTGAGTTCGAAGTGCGCTGGAGCTTGGGCGACATGACATGGGAGCCCCTTGCTAACTGCAGGGATCTTGAGGCTCTTGATCATTATCTCGAGCTGCAGGGGGTGAAACGCCCTGCACAACTGGCCAGGCGCCGCTGACCAGCGATGCCAACAGTGGTGGACATGGGGAGATCACCCACGTGCTGAGTCAGCCCATGTTTGGAACAACCAAATATGTTTGAAGTTCCAAATGGGGGCATCTTACATAATCAGTTGAACTTATCACTTTGACTGCCACCACCGATGCATGTCCATACAAGACACGTCCTCAAGACCATGCGCTCTGCCCAGCAGCAACAAAACTGGCCACAACAACCCGGCATTGGGGATTCCGCCCTGCGCCAACCACTGCTGACTCTGTCGCAGTGGGAAGGAGGAGAGAACCCTCCGTTCCAGCAGCAACAGCAGCAGCAACTTCAAAACACAGGCTTCGCGATGCCTTACACGCAGCCAACCACTGGGTTTGCGCCCCAGCAGACTACAACCCCAGGGACGATGCAACCTCCCCAGGTACCCCCTGGTCTTCAAGCACCCCAACAAGCGTTTCCAACTCAGAGATTCACGCAACAAAACCCGTTTTCACCGACGCAAGGAATGGCTCTTCAACAGCCATTCCAGGTACAGCAAACGCTGTCAGGGTTCCAGACATCGGGGCCGCCTCAACCTTTTCAACAAACCATGGCTATGCAGCCATACCCATCCCCCTTCTTCCCACAACTAGGCATGAGCAACTTCCCCATGCTCCAGTACCCTCAAAATATGATGGGATTCTATGCTGGTCCTGCTCAGCAAACCTGGACTCAGGCGTTGTCTCCATTAGCTCCACCTCAAATAACTGCAATGGAGGTTGATGACGACACATCGTGATCGTCGACCAGACACCGTAGTGACCAACCATTGTCTCATTTGCCGACGACAACCGACAAGAAACAGACGAATGATAAAGGAAAGAAGAGGGCGACTGAGGAATTCTCTCACCGCCAAGATCTGCGAGAAATGGAGGATTGTTTACATGTCGTCCTCCGCCAAATGGACGATATGGGATATGATCACGACAAGGCACATATGGCAATTGATACCAATGCCACACAGGCCTTAGTGGAATTCCTTATCAAGCAAATTGACATGATGCGTGGTGAGGTCCGGGCTGCACAGCAAGTGCAGGAGCGGGCTGAACAAGAGTTGCGACGAGCGAGGGATGAATTGAGGAGAAGGGACAATTCCTCCCATTATGCAATAGAAGAAGAGGAGCGTCGCCAGAAGACTCCACAGCTGCAGGATGAAGACCGATTGGTACAAGGATTGAGGGAGCAACCCCATCGATATCCAGTGCCATCTAGCAACCAAGAACGGCAGGATCGCGAAATGAGACTGTTGCCAACACCATCGCTGCCGACGTTGTGTCAACCACCCCCAGATGCTCCACGATATGACCGGGCAAGGTCTTTTGCCTCATCACCACTAGAGGAGGCTCACCCTACAATACATGGCCATAGAGAAAGATCTCCTATCCCGCCATCATATCGGCATCAGGAGAACCCACCTGCATCATTAAACACCTTGCATCAGGATGGAAAGAGAAAGGAGAAGAAGGTGGGAGTGCTGCACATGTCGTATTCACTACCCAGTGCATTCCCTCCTCCCCCTATGATTGCAATACAGCCTCCTCCTCCTCCTCCTCCTGTGTTCGCTCCGCAATCTACAGACGTGGACAATGAAGGAGAGGAAAGTTTGGAGGACGAAGACAACATCATTGACTGTGGACAATCATCCACGCCAGAAGAAGAAGAAACGAAACAAGAGAGGAGTGAGCGTCTTGCTTGTAATCACAACTGGGCAGAACAACCATGGAAAGACGATCTTACTCTGCAAAATAATGTGAATCGAAGGGCCAATCTCGTGCAAGGCTGGATCCTGGACCTTGTAGGTGTCATCCAAGTGGGCAGTAGCTGGAAAAGGGATAATCGATTCCGGGGAATGCTCTCCCGAAACCTTTATTATTACGCGCAAGACAACGCAGTTTACCCCAGTTGTTGGGGGCGACGAATGTATGACTGGGAAAGGAATGAGCGGGAGGGACCCCAACCCTCCCTTTCATGCCATTGGTATCATTTGGCTCCACATGGATTCCCTCGTACTGTGACGGAGGCACAAGCACTGGTATGGTTTATGGAAGAAGCGTCTCTGTCGGACGATAAACAATTCGAGGTTTGGACACTGCTATCAGAGTTCTACAGGATGTCTCAGGCATTCGTACCTGAGCAGCAAGATCATGTGATGGCTTGGGTGGCGAACAAATGGAACTACTATCGTCGCCTTCGGAATCTGCCTAATGTTCACTTTGCGCTCGTGCCGGTTGATTCAACGGCTATCAATCCACGTAATGTGAATCGACTGAACCAGGGAGCAGGGATTATGCACCCACAGCCTAAACGAGGTCTTGATATTGATCTCTGGGCACAGTTCCTTGCCCATCATGGACAACCTGGTCTTCGTAACCAATTCTATGGGATCCTGATGGATCATGCGTTCTGAATCCATTGACGGTCCATGTGGGGATACCTACTAGGACGAGTTCTTGCACCTGAATCTAGAGTAGGTCAGGCAATTGTAGGACGTCACCTTGCATATGTGGTTGCGATTCCTGGGATGTATGACCAGGCGATAAGTCGATCAGTGACAGAGAACCCGAATGATGTCTTCCTGGACCCAGCCATACGAACCGTTACCATTACACAATTCATGGAAGAGGAAGCATTGTCTCCCAATTTCGGCCGCGATGAAGTCATGAGTCGCCTCATCCATAACCGGATTCCGAGAGAGTGGGTGTTTCATGCCTACTCTTATGGATCCCAGTTCCTGTGCCAATATCTGAGGAATGGTGACCGGCATTATGATGATAACGTGTGGGTGAATAATGAACATCTCGATGCCCTGGAGACTCGGACAGAACCAGCAGCCTACCCGCCATGGGATGGATGGTATCACCCATCACCATGTGACCTGGTGAGGATCCCCATCCTCATACAAGCTGAGGAGCAGTGGCAGGAGTTTAGCAGGGACAGTCACCTGTGGGTGGCGATAGGTGAAGACTTGACGCCGCACAATTTTCCCGTAGCAAGTGCGGCACAACAACTCCCACAACCGTCGTCGTCGGCATCTGCTGACCATGACATGGGCGCTCCAGCAGAGACATCCACTGATGCACACGCAGAGGAGACATCCCCAGCGCCTGCCCATGTTACTGGCTTCTTGGAACTGCCAATGGCCCAGGTTACTTTGGAAGCGCAAGATGTGGATATGCATGCAGCAGGCACGGAGGAAGAAGTGTCGACTGTATCTCTGGATGCTCCAGAAGATGCACCTGCTGGGGCCATGTCATAAGAACCCCCCGTCATATTATCATCATCGTCATCATCGTTGTCGCCGCCATTGCCGCATGAAGAATGTTTTTTTTTGTTCTCTTATTGGTTTCCTGCATCATCAAACTTGTGGATCGTCAAAGGACTCTCGTGTTTACTGCATTGGCCTTGTCATAGCGGTTCCCTTCCTGGCCTCCCTCAAGTAGATTGTTATACAATCTCAAACGGGGGTATGTTACGGACAGGCCTGGCTGTGATTAGGTATACAGGATGTGTCATTGGTTGGACTATAGTTACACACAGACTATTACATAATCTTTAGCCTTTTCTTACTTGCAACATGTGTTCAGTGCCACCTATATAACAGTTGAGCTCTGTTGTGCACAGCGAGTAAGTCTAGCTCTCAAGCGTAACGCCAAAGCGTTACAGGGAGCTTTGCATGATCGTGTGTGGAGGGAATTTTACTGGTGGGGCGTTGTATTTACCCGATCTTGGCCTCTGCCTCGTGTAAGTGAAATCTGTTCTACTAGATGAGCTTTCTGACATGACTCTAGCTATCTGCCAGGTGATATTGTAATATTCCGCTCCCCATACCTCTTTCATGCAATTGGACAGTGGAAGCCAGGGCCCATGTTACCCCATCATACCTGCACTCCCAGCAGGGTATCATGGGTGCATTTTACCTATAGTGATGTTCATGAGAAACTCAATGACAAGCCGGCCGATTATTTCCTTCAAAACGGACAATTTAATGAAGCAGAAACTTTGGTTTAATAACATGTATGGCCACATATTGACGTCCTGAGCCACATAGACTGAACTTCCTATCATGATAGGTTTGCAATAAAGAATATCCAATATTGTGTATGTCTGTGGCATCTGCATCCAGGGGTGTTCGAACTTGAGACCAAAAGCATATGGGTCATTTTGTCGGTGGAAACCCCGAAACTTGGGGAGCGTAGCTGAGATCTAATGTACCCACGGACTACCAACTCATACCTAGTCCTACTATCCATAATGCTATCTTTTATTTCACACGCGCTGTTGCCTCGAGCTCAAGTTCTGTGTTAGCTTCCCGCTGTCCCTCTTCAATGGTTGCCTGCACCATGAAAAGCTCCTCATCATAATCGCTGTCTCAGTCGTCATTGTCCACCATCGATAGAGAGATCTCGAGTGATGATAGCCGAGATACAAGATTGTTTATTCAAAGAGTTAATGACCTCGTTCAAATGTGTCCAGTGACTCGGCTTGGGGACATAAATATAAATCTTTTCAACTCCAACTGCTTAGCAGTTTAGAAAATAATCTAATGTTCTAAAGCCCACAGGCCCAAGGTTACCCATTAACACTTATTATGCAAGTGCTGACGTGTTCGTGACTTAATTGTGATAGGTGATATGACTCCCCATAAGTTCAAACCCCTCAAGATTCTGTTTGGTCCTTCACATTTACCATCTTGATGTAGAGATGACAGGCTTTCCAATGGTGCAAGAATTTTAAAATTTGATGAGTGATGCATCACTAGGTTGATGACAGTATATAATTTCCAGGGTGTCCTAAATATATATGTGTAAATATGTATGGCTGGATTGTCGTTAAAAATGCAAAATGTGTAGATTGAAGTAGAAAACTTACAGAATGTGGAGAAAACCTGCGTCAACAACAAACCCGTGCCGCCTTGCGCTCTGCAGCCAAGATCCCCCTATTCAACTTCCTCTCTTCATCCATCTCCTTGACAATAGCAAGGTCCTTCCCCGGAAGCTTCAACGTCATGTCTGTCACAGTGTCCCTGGAACCCTGTTTTCGGATGACAACTCGACAAACAGCAAGGCCCTCTGCACCAGGTCCTTCATTAGTCACTCGATGCACAAAGGTTCCTAGGTGCTCTCCGTTAATAACAACAAGAAGCGAATCGGTGCGTGTAGGATTTGGATGCTCCAGCACAACCTCTGCTCCAACAAGATCCTTCAACAATTTGTTTGACGAATGTATGATCTTCCAGTAGCCTCCAAGAACTGTGCCCCACACCACCAGAGCCTTATCCTTGTGTCCTGCAATGGTCACCTTTGCTGAGACCTTGACATTCTTGAGTCACGGATCATGGAGAACGTGTCTCAGCGAAGTGGGGGTGGCAGGAGGAGGAGTGGGAGAGCTAGGTCTGTTTGAAGAATTGCATGGGACTGATGATGAGGAAGCACCACCCAAGGGGGTGGACGGTGAGGGGTCCCAGGCTGGCATAGACGAGAAGATCTCCCCCAGAGCAAGCATGAGTGTTCTGCCACCGGACGTGCCCACTGGCACACCCCATGAAGACCTTGGCTTCACAGATTCAGCGGAACAGTTGAGGGGATAGAAATACTTGCTCTCGGGCGGCTGGTACTCAAATAGCTTTATCAGATACCTATAATTAATAGATGCTTATTTAGACAAGAAAAGAGGGGAAAGGAAATTTTACGAACATGCTTTCAACAACCTCGTCATAGTCGAAAGTCCTCCGCCTGATCAAGCCAAAGGTATTGAGCTCAACATCGAGCTCAAGACCACTTGGGGTGCATCTGTTGATATGGACATTGCGCACCCTGCCAGTCCTAGTTTTGAATTCCCCATGTCCACTGATTCTCACAGGGATGTTCTTCCAAGGAACTGGTATTGATTTCCACCATTCATCAACCTCGGGCTCGGGAGGCGCGTTTGGGTGCTTGAGATCCGGATCCAGTCTTGGCTTCCTGGGCTTGGGGCGGTTTGGCGCCAGCTTGTCGGTGAGAAGGGTTGGTTCCCTTGAGAGATGGAGGAAAGGTACGTCGGTCACCCTGGCACTATTAATGTGAACAGTGAATTGCTGTTCAGAATATAAGTATGTAAATTCTTAGTTTGACAGCTGAAATAATGCTTACATCAAGCCGTGGAAAGAATTCTATACCTTCACATCCCAATTTTCGTGGAAGCTCCTCGGTGCAGTTTATCTCATCGTTGCACACATCCACCACCCATCCTAAATGCCCTTGACATGGGCCATGGCTGACCTGGACGAAATCGCCGACACTGTAGCATTTCCGCACCTCCTTCCAGGCAACACTAACGGGACCTTCTCCACCAGCAAGTTCAACCTCAAGGTGCTGAAGCTCGACTGTCTGGACTATGCCCTGCTTTCCGTCATGGTCATGCGAGTCCGCAATGATAGTGACCTTCTTGCCCGCATAAAATTCCCACTCGAGAGGGGTAGGAAAGTCGGCCGCCAGGATTTTTGGATGCTTGAACAGAGACAGGAGGGAAGAGAGGAAGAATGGCATAAATACGAAGCATGAGGAGACGGCATGGTAATCGAAGTCCTTCAGTAAGGCAGAGGGGTGGGTAATGGTGGGGAGGTTGTTTGTGTTCATTTGGCTGCTGGTGATCCTTTCTCTGCTATTTGTTTGGTTGGACTCTCTGGCTCGCGAGTCGCGAGTCTACCCAGAGTCATGGTGGTGCCCACTGTTAATATGTTAACACTCATGGTCACAGTTGAATATTATTACATTCCTATAAAGTTCTCCTCTGAATCCTCTAGATCTGACTCTTCATCATCGCCACCACCACTGGTATCACTTGCCACATCTTGCCAATCTTCCAAGTCATGTTCATTCAGGCCTAATTCTGAATTGTCTGATTCACATGTGTCACTGGCATCATCTAAACCTGTTGTGTGCACATGGTTCTTGCCTGGTGCCAGATCTGCATATTGACCATCTTCAATTTCATTTGGCTCAGTGTAAACAGTGCTTGAAGTGGATGCGGCCTGATGTGTGTGAAGATGCCCAATAGCGAGGCCCCAATGATAGCACATAAGTAGATCACAGTCAGAAAACCTAAGGTTTGAATCTGAGTCAATGTCAGAACTACCATATCATCATTGAACATACCAGCCAACATAGTATAGCTTGTAATCCTTACCATCTTTGGTGCAACATGATATGCTGACCCCTTTTTCATGTCGTTTGCCATTTGCAAAGGCCGGAATGATGTGACAGCCATGCAAAACATCTTTCAGATCCACAAACCCAAAAGGAATCACTTTTGTGCATGGGAGGGAAGTAGACTAAGTCCAATATGGAATTTCTCTATCCAGAAGACACTGGATCAACAAGCTCAAACCATCGTACCCACAGAAAATCGAAGCTGCAAGCTTCATAGTCTCGCATTCCAGGCCCAGTATAGATTATGTTTGCATGATATGCTCCTAGGATGTGTGCATACAAAAAAGGATGAGGACTGGAAGATGCAGGCAAACCATCTGTATGGCCTGCAAGAAGCATGATGTGACAGTGAGATGTTCCCGGGTTAACAATGTCTGTCCCATGCCGTACATCATAAGTGGTGAAGTGAAATCAAAGGATCCTGTAGTGGTATATGCAGTCATTCTTAAAGAACATGAAATTGGATCCATTCTCATTCAGGCTGATACTAGAAGATCCAGTATTGGAGGAAGTTGTGCTGGTGCTGGTGTGCTCTGAAAGCGATTCAGCCTCTTGCTGAAGTGCCAATTGAATGCAAGGCAGTAGATAATCCTTCAACTTCAAGAAGAAGTTCTGTGGTAGAGGTATGAGTGAGCTCGGGTGAGAGGGGGGGGAGGCTGCTCACTTTAATGGCAGGATCACCCTCATTCCGTTGTAGAAAGGTTGGAATGTGCACAGGAAATTTCTGTGACTTTTCTATATTGTACTGCGCTCCCGGATCATTGGTAGCAATGTCTTGGGGCTCTAGAGGGCCATTCAGGTTCTCGCAGATCATCCTGGTACAATGCTGTTGTTGTTCAATCCTAGATAATTGCTGTGGTATTGATCGGCCACTAGTCCAAAGGAACTGCCCTTTTGAAATTCAGTGCTCTTGTTCACTCTGGTGGGCTGAATATTCAACAGAACAAGTACACCATCAAGAGAAACCTACAGGCTGGATGGAATATGAATCTGTCATACCAAACCACCAAATTGTGTAGACATAGTCACCGAGCGCATGGTATTTGTAGGTTCTCAGATTCAGTTGCTTTGGCTGCCAGGTACTGTTGCTATAATTTTGAGGTTTTGACTTGGATGATTCTGCTACTATTTGGGCCAAGCTTTTTTCCTGATGCCATGTTTGGGTGGTCCGCTTGCATTCCAATTTCCGAGTAGGAAATATGAGACATGTTTTATCCCTGAATGCATGTATGCTGTTGTCAAGAGATGTAGTTACATTAGACAAAAGACCCAGAGTTGTGTCAGTGTGCATACGGAGTTTGGCGAGACCATGCCAGTGAGCCAAATCAAAGAGGAGCTTGAGAACATATGTATTGTGGGGCTCGGGCAAAAGGTTATTGAAAACAGGTATGGTGCACTAGATGAGTAGTTGAATATTAGTCAAATTGAGATTCAGGTAATGACTCAGCTTACTTGCAGCATATCCTCATAGTCATGGGTTGTCATCTTCTTCAGTTCAGACCAGTTGGTTGTTATTCTCCTTACACCATCTATTCTGAAAGGTGGTATTTCCATAAATCTAATCCAGGAAGTCAGCCCAGGTATCCAGCAGTTAAATCGGTGCTCGCCATCGGTCTAATTCACGTTTCAGACATTCATCTTGACAGTTTAGAAGGCGTAGCAGGTGGATAAACACCGCCTTCCAGACACCAAGCTTGACCTCGTGCATCAAGTCTACAACCAGCATGTTGAACATGTTGAAACTGAGTGGTGCTAGCTTGTCTGAAAATCCATTCTGACAACAACAGAACATCAACATTGAAAGTGCAGGGGGAAAAAGGAGACACGTACTGCTGTTGGAACAAGAGATTCCTCTTGTAGGAGTTTCTCTATCCCCTTGCTGTTAACCATATTATTGTTCATGTATATGGTCTCATGGGCAGCCTCAATACAAGTATGCCATTTCACATCATCAGCCTGTGCAAAAGACATATGTTGCATCATGTTTCGATGCATTCCCATGTTAGGGATGTGATCCAATCATATGAGGCAACGAGGACAAGAACAGTGACCAAGATTCCAGATGCTGGCCAGAAGTATTCTGACAAAGATGTGAGTTTTGTAAAATGCTGGTGTTCTCAATTTGTACACTTACTTCTCTTTGTAGTCTGCAGAATATGTGAATATATGGGGGTAGAACCAATGCCAGACCCCATCACTGGACTCAATTGCCATTCCGTGCTTGTATGCTGTCACAAATTTATCATCGAGGATGATTGCCCACTGAGCATGATACATTTCTCAGTTACAATGTGCCATAAAGGCAGAATTGGAGCCCTTCCCACCAATGTTATCTGCAGCAAAGGCTTTGAAAGTATCCGGAAGCTATCATTCAACAGAATTGAGGGTTCACATAGCAGTCAACTTAAGAAGCTTCACGCACTGTCTCCAGGTAAGCAATGTATTTGAATGGATGACATGAGGGTTTCAACCTTCGATCCTTTGACTGGTTCCCTATCACGAGATAAACTGGCCATAGTTGAGTGCTACTGAAAGCTGTGAGCTGAGTACTATTGGAGGCAAATATAAGACCCAGGACGACCTGTGGAAGGTTGCATCCCAGTTCTCTGGGGGAATCCTGGAGCTCATGGTGAGCCTCGAGGAATGCTTCAGAGGTATATAGTTCACCATGGACTCGGACTGGTTTGGCAGCTCACTGGATTGCCAGAGAAGTTCATAAGGTTCCAAATGGAGGTGGATAAAAGATTGGGTTATTTTCTCCCTGATTACAGATGTCGATTTACAATGGTGAAGGATTCCTGTGCTGAATTCTTTTTGCCCTGGATGCAACATTCATTTATGAAAAGGAATGTTAATCTTGATTGATGTTTTGATCCAGTGTCCACCACCCTGTTGAACATCCTCCTAGCCATCCCCATCACTAGGGATCTCACAGTCCTCCCCACTCAGTTGAGAATCAATATATGGCCAAAGTTGCCTTGCAACATCCTCCAGACGAAAGTCTGGGTGTCCAACTATCTTGAGGAGATTCTGGAAACTCAATTGCGACTTTTTTTCACCATCATTCCAATACCACTCTCCCAGTAAAAATGAGGATTGATTAGGATACAGGGAGTAGTTTTTGATGAGGGGAGTGGAGGGGATATTCAGGGGGGTATCTATCAAGTCATTTGATATAATATTTTTGCCAGAATCATGATCAGGGAATTGTGTTGCACAATACTGTCGAAAGAGCCCAAATGTGTTGTGCGCAGATTTGATGATCTGGCTGGCTTGACATAGTGTTGGCAGCTGCTGGGATGGAGACTGAGATGCGTCTGGCTCCTCTTGGATACATTCTGGTATGATCTGTGAAGATATTGGAAGAACTGCTGCTGGAAGTGCAGGCATTACATCCTGATAGCACTTTGGCAGTTGGCAGTTTGACTGGCAACTTCTGCACTCAGCCAGCGATTGATCCAAGTCATTATATTGCATGGAGAAAGTATCAGCACTCTAAGCAAGATTCCGTTAAATAATGTAGCATGGTAAGTGGAAGATTAATCAAACCTGTGAATGGATGCCAGCTACAATAATGTAAGTTGAAGGCTGTTCAGCAGCAACATTGTGGTTTGGGGAGCATTTTGCAGCTGTACTTGTGGTGGTTTCTTCCGTTTTTTGGTGCTTCTTTGTGTGCCAGACCTCTTTGGCCCTTTCCAGAGCATATGAAAGCCATTTCTTTGACTACAGACAGCTGCACTTGTGGAAAGTATATGCCTGTGGTACCAAGAATATGCGTCCACAGATGCAAGCTGTTATAGAACAGCCATTTAACAACTATTTTTCATTTTGTCCTTGTTTGTTATTGTTTGGCTTTGTGGACGATATTATAAAAGGTCAACAACATGAATCTGACTTCATTTCTTTTTATCTTTGTTTGTTCTTGTTTGGCTATCTCTTATCTCTTATCTCCTTATCTTCTTATCTCTGGCTCATATCCTATTGGTTGATGAGTCTTGACTAGTATAGTATATATAGAGTAGCCCAAAACCTGTAACTCTAGTTGTATTCTCTTAAGATCTCCACTATTTTCTAGTGTGAGGACTAGAGTCAATATAAATTTCCCCTTCATCTTTTCTTGTGTGATTCTTGTAAGCCCGCGAAGACTCTTTTGAGTTTAGTGTGTCTTAACAGAAGAATACAACTTCCCTATCTTGTCCACTTACAGCTCTACAACCATTACTATTGACTCCTCTCGTGTTCATACATTTTTATCCCACACCTGGACTCTAGGGTTAAAGAGACAGCTTGACAAACCTATCTCATATTGAGTAGACGTCCTTTACCCCCACGTGTAACATTCACTGCAGGCAGAGTAGGGTGTAAC
>Ga0307516_10005273_pt1 | contig 15551 bp, 11 predicted proteins | sample 19_EM_MG_FD_203310 | JGI IMG/M metagenome (GOLD analysis project Ga0307516, IMG submission 203310) | Populus trichocarpa ectomycorrhiza microbial communities from riparian zone in the Pacific Northwest, United States - 19_EM | ecosystem: Host-associated > Plants > Roots > Unclassified | place...
CAGCCGACCGACGCAAGAATCAGATTGCTACGCGTTGGGGATGGTGGTACTCGAAGTGCTCAGCGGCCGACCGCCGTTCACGCCGGATAAGGACTTCGTTGTGATGCGGAAGGTCATTGATGGTGAACGGCCAGGGAGGCCAAAAGGACCGGAGGGGGCATGGTTCACCGACGATTTATGGCAAACGCTGGAACGGTGTTGGGCGGCCCAGTCAGAAAGCCGACCTAGCGTCAAAGTTGTCCTTGAGTGTTTGGGGCGGGTTACTGGGACTTGGAAGCCTCCCTCTCAGAAGGTGGGCGAGGATGTAGGAACGAATCCGGATGATTTGGATTATTCAGTCGTAAGTGATTACTGCGTGGTTCCTCGCCCCCAATACCATCCACGTCCTGACACTGCCTCCGGCCCCCACCAGGATTCACTCTATCAGGCCCTTGACGACTGACCGACCCTCCGGGGGAGATCCACGAAAAGAAGTCACGGTTCTGGAAGCATTGCCGACGATACCACTACGCTGCTCATTCGAACATTTAGACGAAACCATCACGAGTGATGGGGACCACTGGCTCAAACCGATAGTCGGAGGTGTGCGGGGGTGGGGCGAAGCGTTGACACTGACACGAGGATAGCGGGGCAGTCATGTATCGGAGGAATCTCGAGTTTATCGCGGAATTCGAAATCAGCTTGAATTTCCATCGCCTTTTATCTCGAAAGGACTAGCTCAAACCTCAGCAGCGTGAGGATGCCGTCAAGAAGGGCAAGGGTAGTAGGCTAGTCTTTGATCAGAGCGGGTGAAACCCGGGATATGGATGGTTCTTCCGACGGATGAACGTCTGTGGGGAGCACGGACCTAAGCAACGAAACATGGGCATGGGTGAGGTTGTAGCGGGATCTATAGGGGGGACGAAGGTGCCGAAAAGACCCCTCACCACCGTCGACAGATATAGCGGATCTGTCGAAATGTTGGGAACCGCGGGAAATGTAGTCAGAGTGATCGGACAAACTCTGGGGGAGGCGCAGCCTTCTCACTTGAACTTTTCCTGTCTCCCGGCATCGCGGGTCCTGCCTCCCTCCTTGCTGACGACGAGGATTGCACTCGACGCGTTTCTCAGAGGCATCGGCATCGTAAACAGCTGGGATGTGGGGAGAGCCGCCCTCAACTGACTTGGGTCACGATGCTCTTGTATGACTCTTTCTCCTTACCTTTGGAGTACCTTCGCTGACTACAGTCGTCCAGGGATTTGGGCGTTGACCGTTGCTGGTAGTCCCGACTCGTTAAGAATCAAAACGTGCCCTGCCAGGTCACTTCGAGACTCTCACCTTCCAAACTGACCGACACCGACCCGCACGGCCTATTTCGATCGCTGGCCTAGTAGCGGAACGATATCGATAGGGCTGACGGTGCGCACGCCTTTTATCCAATGCTTCAGCACGGCCCAACTCATTCATTCCAGCACTTCTAGATGGCATTCAAAGACCGTCCCGTTTTTCGAAAAGTCCCTCACGTTCGGGTTGCCCAACAATCGTCCCGCTAATTCCTGCCACTCCTTGTCCACCTTCCATCCTGAAAGCTACCCCGAAATGCCAGTGAAGACATTCTCCAATAATCCAAATGAAACGCGCGAGTGCCGATGTTCCGAGAGTCCATGCCGCACGATAGCATTCGCATACATTCGAATTACCCGGCTCTGGGCCTAAGATCAAGCTTCCGGTTGCAGATATGGCAAAGAGCGAATCAAGGAGGAGACACGCCGGCCAGGGTGCCGAGACTTCGCCCCCCGGAAGGCCTTTCAGTCGTCGGTTATCCGCTGAAGCGGCTATCGTTGGTCCCTCTCCCAGCACGCCCAACGTGATGGACACAACGACGAGCGGGGCACCGTAGCCAAAACTGGACAAGCGACTCCCCCTTGAAGCTAAACTCGACAACCACCCCCATCGCCTCTTCTCCCACCCGACAAGCTCGGGGCCAGCGCGGTGTCCCGTCCCCGATCCCTCGCCTACCTCAGCTCCTAAACCCTCGCGGGCTTCCACCTTCTTCACCGAATTCATCCGCGGCGACTCCCGTTGAAAGAGTCCGTCAATCCTCACCAAACTGCCAATCCGGCGGAGGCCGCGAACCCCTACGGAGAAGCCAAGCCCGCTCGCAAACCCTGGGCGGTTAAGCATCCTACTCCGGAGGAGGTGAATTGGCCTGAAATGTTCGCTCAAGCGATTATCGTAGCTGAGCCCCCAAAGGTGGGTTTGAAGCCTTGATCTGCACCTGGACTTTGGGACTAACAGGCTGGATCAACGCGAATAGAACTGCCCGGGATCACAACTGCCCAGGGCCCTCTTGGATCAACTTGGTCGGATTGCCTTCAAATCCATCACTAAAGCAACCACCATTCCCTCCTTTCAGAACAGAATGCACGCCTACTGCCCTAAACGAGTCCGTGGTCATTACCATTGAATGACTTAATGGTGAAAAGGGGGGATGGGGAGGGAGAACGTGCCTGCCATCACATCATGGTACATTAGATCGTGTGTGTGGTTTCCTCCACTGTTGTAAACATTATGCTTCTGTACCTTTTCCTCTGTTCTGCCCCTTCCCCATTTATGTAGCCAATGTTAACCCCCAATCTTGCATGTTGTGGGTGGTGTTCTTGTGTATTAAACTATAACAGACTCATGACATATTTTACCCTTGAACCTGTTTACTGCTGTTGTTTCAGCATAATTCAGAATTCTCAGATACTAGTTCCAATATGTAGTATTCAGCCATCCTGGATGAGTGGCTATTTGGTTTCCTGGTTTATTGTTTGAATAGGTTAAATTTTACATATATTTTCCAAACTGGTAAACTCCCTGAAATATGGAAAGATTCCACCCTGGATTATAAGTGGAAAATTTCAGATAATCCACAGATTTTCCCACCCTGTGAGCCAATCAGCTACTCCCAATCACCAGATTTTGTGATATTCTGTTCCAAAATATTTCACACTTTCCCAAGATTTCCAGCCCAATATTATTACTGACTTATGAGCATCAAACTTGTGAGGAAAATGTGCGAAATATTCGGCCTAATCAGACTACAAACAGGGCATAATCCAGCTCAGATTTGACCCCAATGCCCACTGTGGATATAGGTGGCACATTCTCATTTATATGTTCTCTTCATTATCTCAAAGTGCTTTCAATCCATTGTCAACTTTGTTTCTCCTTGAGGTCCTCACACTCAACATATTTTCATGTGCATAGATCTTCCCTCATGTATTCTGCCCCTTATATTATATATTATATGGGTGGTCTCCCTCTGGACACTTTTCCAACCAATTGTACAGCATAGGAGCATCAGACTTATACAAAAATGATGTATTTGGTACATGGGACCTAGGGTGAGCAAAGAGGGGGCATGTTCTAAAAATCTCCACTAAAATTGCACATGGTTGAAGTCCAGAATCAACACCTCCCCAGAGTTATAACCAGCAACCAAATAATGACCATCCCACTGTGACTTTACAGGCCTTGCAAATTTCCCAGCCAGCTGAAAACCAACCCTTCCAGTAACTGCATTCTTGATCCTGGATTCTCTTATGTCCCACAGCTTGACATTGTTGTAAAATAATGAAGGTGAGTTGGACAACTGGATAGGGTGTGAGCCTGGGGTCCCAAAGTCCCACCCCAGGGGTTCTGACTCAGGGGAATGAACCCAGACTCTTGAACCATTGACAATAAGGGTTCTTTCAGACTGACATAATTCAAGTTCCACCTCACCTACAACCTTTCCTGTCTGTGTGGACCAAGCTTGGATAAATTGATGGTACAAGCAGAAAATATTGGATCCATCCCCTGATATCCTGATATCCCAGATGTAACCACTCAAAGGTGCATCTACTGTCTGAAGGAGTTCCCCCTTCTCCACATCCCAGAGGTAAAATTTCTTGCTCATATACCAGACAAAGACCAACCTGCCATTGACCAGCTGAACATTGCTCACATGATAGTCCTTGGCTGAGGTTTGGAAGGATGTCTTGCAGAGACCAGTTGAGATGTCCCAGGTTTTCACCACCCTATCTGAACTAATTGAGATAGCTAAATTATCTTCTGTTTGGAGAGTGATTGACACAATTTGAGCTGGAGTAAGGGATGTGGACTCTGGATCAGCCACAACTTGGTTTGCTTGCAGGGTACCAATCTCCCAGAACTTGACTGAGCAATCTCTAGATAATGTGATAAGGGAGGAGGGGGAAGAAAATGCAATGGAAGTGATATCACGAGTATGTCCAGCAAAGGTTTCAATGGGGTGGGGATGTGAACTGGCAGTATCCCATACATGGGCAGTTTGACCAGCAGTAGTGGCTATGAGCCTGCCATCAGGGGAGAAGCAGCAGTTGTTGATTTCACTGTCAGCCACATGGAATTTGGTCAGAACCTCCCCAGAGCTAGAGTTTTGAACCACAATGTTCCCCTCATGACATAAAACAAACTGAGTGCCATCCAAGGAGAAATCAATACAAGAACCAGGGTGTGCAGGTTTAGTTTGGTGGCCATTGATGTTCCAATGCCAGACCATATGATCAGACACAGATATAAGGTATTGAGGGTCTGTGGGGGGGAACCTAACATGGTATTGACGGTCTGTGGGGGAGAACCTAACATGGCCCACCTCATCCTGTTGCTCAATTACATTCAGACACTCCCCTGTCTGAATGCTCCACAAGCGAATTGTCTTGTCATCAGACCTTGAAGCAATTTTGGTGCAGTCTGCTGAGATGGAAACAGACCAAACACAGTTGGTGTGGCCATGGAAGGTCTTGACAACTCCACCAGTCTGCACATCCCAGTGCTTGATGGTTTTATCACCATTCCCAGATACAAGTGATGTTCCATTTGGAGAGAAGGCAAGAGATGTCACCCAACCAGTGTGCCCAGAGAGAATAGCTGTCTGGATGCCTGTGATTCTATCAAGAGTAATGATGTTCCCAGACCTCAAACCAACTGCAATGGTATCTTTCCAATGGGCAAGTGTCAGTGGCATCTGATCTAATATAACTGTACGGGAACATGTTCCCCATCCAGTTGGAAGCCCCTTCACCACCCTAACCTCTTGTGAGAGTTCTGCAGCATAGTGCTCATGAAGCCAAGATGAAGAAGGGCAGAATGGGAGGGCAGAATGGTATATCTGGGAAGGGGAGTTGCAGATTGTATCAAAGTGCTCCAAGATGAAATGTTGGCTGTCACTCAACCACTTGCATGAAGCCCCTGTCTGAATGGATGTAAATATGGGTTTCTCTGAGCAGTCCCTCTGTATGTAACTCACCAATGTATACCATTGCTGTATATCATTGAGGGCATAAATACCAATGTCAAGTTTTCCCATCAGGATAAGGGCCTCAATCCAAAACAGTAAACAGGTGGGGAAGAATTCATCAATTATTTCCCATACTTCCTCAACACCTGGACTGCTCCCTGGGATCCCTAGAAGGTGCTTAGACCAGAAACAACACGCATAATCCAGTGCATCTCCAATATAGACCTTCCGGCAATCAGGGAGATCCTTGACTTCACTGAGCATGATACAGTCATCCAGTCTACAAATATTCCTCTTCAACCTTTCCCTCATAAGGTTGAGACATGCAAATAGGATCTCTCTGTGGTGAATTGAAGGGTTTATGAAGAACTGGTGGTCTGTGCATCGCCTTGAATCCATCAGGAAGTCAGGAAATGACTTGTGGAAAATCTGAACAGCAGCATCCTTGTTTGTTGGAACAAGGAGGAGAGAGTGGAGGGAACGGAGAGCGGTGGAGATTCCAGACACCTTGAGGAGGTCTGAGAGTGCCTTGACCAACAGGGGATTGAACACAAGCACCACTGCCCCAACCACAGTCCTGAAATTGGAATAAAGCTTCTCTTTACCCACACATACATCATTGACTGCCTGCCCTAAAACCTGGGTGTAAAGGATGTCAATCCCAGAGCTCCATTCATGAGAAGTGCTTTGTGGAAATGAGGCAATCATGTTTAGTTGTTCAGTTGGTATGTGGGAACTGGATGTGATAAATTTGACAGCTGTTGAAGCATAGATGAAGAATCCTGCTGCCTTTTCACAGAGAATGTTCATCTCAGATGGACTTGGCCAATCCTCTGTGAAGCTACAGTCACTTCGCCCCTTTGCAAGTTCAGTTAACTGTGTTTGAAAGAAGAGCTTGATGTCATTGTTTATGGTTTCAGGCTTGACCTCATGGAGCTTGAGAACTTCTGTGATGGGGAGGAGTGGCTTCAAGCGGAATCCCATGCGAATTCTGGGCTCTGGACGTCCAGTGATGAAGAATTTGACACTGGGGATCTTGTTTGCATAGCAAGAGAGTATTGAGAGGATGGCAGATGCAGGTTCTTCATCCTTGCATTCATCAAGGGCATCAATGATTATGAGGGTTGAAACATTGGCAGCTTTGAGTGGGCCAACAATGAACTTCTCCATCTGTGAACAGAGGGACTCCTGTGCAACATCAGGACATGCCTGCAGGACCTGGAGCATCTCATCTCGGAATAGCTGATACTGGTAGGCAAGCTGGAAGGCAAGTGTTGGGAAGATAGCCTGAAGATTGCTTCTATCTGCAAAATCTCGAGAACAGAAAAAGCTGGCCCCAAGCTTTCCATCTGCAAACATCCTTTCAGCAAATGTCTGGGCAATGGTTGACTTTCCAGTCCCAGCAAGACCATTCAGCCAGAAAATCTGCTGGTTATGTTCTCCTGCTAACCAGTGCTCAATCTCCCAGAGGATAGCCTTCCTTGTTCCCCTCAGGCATCCCTGCCTATTCCCACTATGGTAACTGGCACCTGCAGTGTGGGACATTCCTTTGAGAAGGGCAAGGTCTGCTGGTTCCTATCTGTTGGTTAACTTGTGAGAACAGAAAGCAAGGAAGTGAGACTCACAGTGAGCTGACAGCTCTTGTTGTAGATATCTTGTTGCAATGAAGTCTAGCACAAAGATCAGACATAGTAGAAAATGAGCAGTTTGCCACACAAACCTGATATTCCATCAATACTTCATGAAGCTCCTCTACCAGGCTGTTAACTCTCTTTGCATTCTCAGTGTTGGCCAGGAATCTCATGGCATCCCCTTGTTCTGCTGGTAGGGTCAAACCCTGACAAATATTTTCCAGTTTCCTAGTTGCCCCATGTAAGACTCAACATTCAACTCCAAAGATTTCAGGCTCACTCTTTTAGTTCCCTCTCCCTCTCTTTCTCATTAACATCACCCAGAGGGACTGGTGTACAGAATGATTTAAAGAGACCTTTGATTCGGGGTGCCAACAACTCTATGGCTTGTTTATCCACCTCTGTTTGCTAGGATGGCCATAAGTATTGTGAGCTCACCCCACAGGAGGGAGGTCATACATTGCAATTTCCCAGGACAAGGGAGAGTCCTTCAGCAATGGACTTGAGTGGGCTAAAGTCATTCACAGAGCTTTTTGCCACATGGAGTAATTTGGCCATAGCACTTGCAGTAGACCCCACACCCAATGTGGTCTCATCCACAACAGCATTCAGTTGGGTACTCTTGTTGGGATGAGGAACTTCTGCCAGTGCACAATTAGGAACAGTAGCATTTATGTTGTCTGAATAAATGATAAGTGTAGAAACTTGAATTAGGGCATTAACACACCATCGGGTTCCCCACTGTGTTGGACCGATGGAGGAAGTGGATGGGGATAGACCTGCCGGTCTTCTTCCCCACCATGCCCGTTCCCTCCTCGATGGGGTTTGCTTCCCACCTCAATCTCAGCGTCTAAATGGGGGTGCGAACATATCGGGCTAACTTTCCTTCCATCGGTATATGCCTCTCCCACCCCTTGGTCATTTTCGCCTCCGTTTGCCGGCAACAGCTCTGGCTCGTCCGGCTGTGGAGGTTGATCCGTTGGACCGGCTTGTTGCCCACCGTCGTCGGCTCCGTCACCTTCCCCATCATTTGCCATGATGTGATGCTCTGGCTGCGGAAGCGGATTATCTGGGCCGGTGCTCTCCCCACCGTTGTCAGCCCCTGCTCCGCCCGGTTTCTGTTTGTTGCCCAGGCGCTTAACTTTCTTCTTTAGTCTGGAGAATGAATTTCGTATGTCCATGTCGTGTGTTGGGTCGGTGTGAACGGTTCCGCGATCGTAGATGGTTGTGCGATAACAGATGGGCGCGATATCACGGGTGCAATGCGTCTCTTTGCAGACGCCCAACTGATTCCAATAGGGTCCCCGCAGTTCCTCGTCTTGTACCGTACGAGTTTTCTCTCGTCTCTTTTAATATCAGTTTTGATATATACGTGCCACGTCAACTATTTTCTGCTGAACGTTCTGGGTCACCCGATATATTCTCCAGCGGTGGCCTCGAGGACCACATCTGTTGGCTCCTTGACTAACCTCTGGATTTGGATGCGCTGCTTCGATGCCCCCCCCCCCTGTTGTCATTACTTTCGCCTCAATGCTACCCCCGGACACGTCGGTTCTCGAAAGAGACGGTACGGCTCTGGGTATCCCTATTGCCGTCTTCGCGTACAAATCACACGAGAAGGCATCGAGACTCCGCATGGAAGATGTGGATCGCTCTCCACGCTGGGGGCCAGGAATACCAAAGGTTTGCGAAAAAAAAAAGGATTTACTGGGGTCACAGAGATGGACCATGCTATGGATTCAAATGACATCTGAACGCTACCACCGAGGTCGAAACACACGAAGCCAACGCTTGATCAGCGCGAGTATAATCTAAAATCCTATAGACGTCAGAGGCGCCTAGATAATTCTCCTCTACCCATGAGGGTTCTATACAAAACAATACACATGAAAAACGATAGCGGGTCATGGATGGCGACAATAGAACGAGCACTTGCTCAGTGAACGAGGATGTCAGGAACGGGTACAACCATCCTGGAGGCGGTCGGGAGGGGATGCGGTAAGGTGAGGGGAGCAACAGGAGGAGAGGGTCCCGCTTCCGAGGGCTGAAGGGAATTCTACCAAGTTCAACAGCTGGCAGGAGTCGGTGGGCACTACGTCAGAGTGCCAGGAACTCCAGGAGACAGGAATTAGAGGGGCTGTATGGAAGGGGAGAGTGTCACGCTGGCTGACTCTGAGTTGGAGAAAGGATGGAAGCGTGGCTGGCAAGGATAGGTTGATTCGAGAACACGGCGAGATGTGAGGAAGTGTGGATTCGACTTGTGGGTTTCGCCACGAGGCGGACCATCGCGTTTCCCGCTATACGCGGTTGAAGTAGGGATGGGGAGGAAGGGACATTTCGCCCCAGGTATTGACTGGGTTCACTTCCCCACCGCGACCCCAATGTCTGGGTGCAGGTGCAAACACACTGCGTAGATGTCTGCCTCTCCCCCTTCTTGGTTATTTTCCCTTCCACTCACTGGCGTTGGCTTTGGTTCGTCTGATGGCGGATCGGTCGGTCGAACGGACCTACCGTCCTTCCGCATTGTTTTCAAGTTGCAATCGCCGCCCCCCACAAGGTGGGGCACTGGTTGCGATAGTGAGCCCGCTGGGTCAACTCTCTGCCATCAGCGCAAGGTTCTGTTCTGCTTGGTTTGTGATCGCTTCCTGAGTGCTTAACTTTATTCTCGGGCTAGGCAGCAACCCCCATCCGTGTCTGTGGTATTGGTGTACACGGTTTTGTGCTGGTGGGTGGTTGGTCTCGTGGGTTCTACGGTTGCACGCAGTGGGGACGCTTTCATTTTCAAACGGATGCCAATTATGAGCAGTTTTATATTGTAGCACGCTTCCTCTCTTGTTCTCCCCGTCTGTTATTAAAATCAGATCTCTACGCGTATGCGAGATGTCTACGTCTTTTGGCTACGTGAAAATTCCCACCACCTGCATCGTTTGAAGACCAACTTGTCGCTGCCGAGTTCGATGCCTCCAATCGACCCATCTCAAGCTCAAACTCGGACGCGCTGTTTTGATGTGCTTTCCCCGTTGCTATCACTGTCGCCTCCCTCGAGCGACTTTTGGCCAGGTCAATTCATGAGAGATGGTACGGGTACGACCATCGGTACCCCTGCCACCGTCGTCGCGTACAAACCGCGAGAAGTATCCAGATCCCCAGTGCGGAGGCACATAACTTCCACACCGGGCTCCGGAGATCTAGGGACGCCGAAAGACTCTTGAACGGGAACAAGTGTACTGAGAGGTCGAAAGGGCCATCGAGGTGAATGCCACGGCGTCGAGTGATATCCACAGGTAGTCCGCGACGGAGGACGAAGCCGACGCGAAGGACAAGGGTAGCAGGCTATTCTTTGATCAGAGCGGGTGAGATCCGGGATATGGATGGTTGTTCCGATGGATGAAATGTTTCTGTGGGCAGCACACCTAAGCAATGAAACACGGGCATGAGTTAAGTTATGGCAGAGGAACTCACTCGGTGGATGGGGAGGTCGAGAATGGGTACGGTTGTAGCGGGAACTATTCGGAGGACGAAGGTGCTGAAAAAAAATCCCCTCACCACCGTTGACGGATATAACAGATGGGTAGAAATGTTGGGAACCATGGGAAAGGCGGTCAGAGGGATCGGAGGGATTGGAAGGAAGATCTGGGGAGGCGGAATAACGCTGAAGAAAGCACATCAGGTCTGATTGCACTCGGATTGTGAACAACACTGACTCCGCTTCTCTTCTGCACACAATACATGATATCAGTCGAGACGCGTGAAGGGACTTCTGCTCCGATATCTTGACTTGAACTTTTCCTGTCTCCCGGCATCACGAATCCTCCCACCCTCCTTGCCGACGAGGATCGCACTCTTGACGGGTTCCTCAGAGGCATTGGTATCGTACCGACGGACGCAAGGCCGCCGGCCCCATCCTGTCCGCCACCCATAATCAGGTGAAGGAGAACAGACGGTGTCCCGCATGAAGGATATCTGTTTATCGTGACCGCCTCTTGGCCCGAAGGAACCGGCATTGTGGGGCATCTCAGAGGCAATTATTGAGGTTCGGCATGACAGGGCACGCTGTGTCTGAGATAGCTTCGTGTACCAGGCGAACGAGAGGTGACGCAGTTAGTAGAAACATTTTCAGGCGGGGTTCATAAGCCCGTCCCCCCCTCGTTGATCCTACGCACCAAGTCTCGATTGCGTCTCACTGAGGTTCCATGGGGGTTGTCGAATAGAGTCGGAACGAGAGATCCCTGGAGGTTGTGAGCCAAACTGGGATTGATCGGATGTCTTATTTTTGAACAGTTCCTCTTCCACACCATTTCTCGTGAACCCCCTCTCCGTTACGTTGACCACAAGGGTCACACTCGACTGCTTCTCGGAACCGCCGGTATCACATCAGCAAAGCAGCGGTCACCTGGTTACAAGTCGCCATCCATCCTCAGCATCGACGGAGCTATATGTGGGAGGCTGTCCCAATCGAGTTGGTCCACTCTTGTATGTCTCTTCCTCTTTACCCTCGGAATGTCTTCATTGACCGATGCTGGCGTTTTCTTCCCCACTGCACGGGAGGTGCGCTGTCCGCTCTCTTCAACTCCAAGACTCTCCCCTTCCAAACCGGCCGACCCCGACACGCACAACCTATCTCGGGTCGGAATTGCTGGTGGTATCCACGCTGTAGGACAGTACCGATGGGGTTAATGGTGCGCGTTCTCTTATACAACGGCTGGCCCCACTAGTGCTTTACCGAGTCCAAATCACTCATTCCACCGCTTCCAGTTGACGCTCCTACACTGTCTGAAGGAACAACGAGAGGTGGCAGCTACTAGAAAACAACCGCATTCGCGTACCGTCGTGTTTCTCGCGATCGAAGGAAGGGATGGAGAGGAAGGAACCCCCACCACGACTTCGACGTCTGGATGTAGGTACGAATACCTTCCGCGGGTGTCTCTCCCCCTTCTTGGTCGGTTTTGTTTCGACTCACTGGCGTTGGCTCTTACTCGTCTGATGGTGTGGGTTGGGCTGTCGAACGGACCTGCCGCCCTTCTGCATTATCTTCTAAGTTTACCATCGCCAGGTCCTGTTCTATCTGGTTTGCACTTTCTTCCTGGGTGCTCAAGTTCTTCTTCAGTCTGATCGGCAACCCTCGTATGTCCACGTTGGTGGTGTGTCGGTGCAAATAGTTGTGTGGTGGGTGGTTGGTCTGATGGCCTGCGCGCAGTGCGGAAACTGTCCATTTCAAACAGATACTGGTGATGAGCTGTTTTGTATCGTAGCAGGCTTCTTAAATTGGTTCATTATATGTACGCGAGAAGTCTGCGTCTCTTGACAAAGTGGGAGTTTCCACCACCAGGGTCGTTTGAAGGCCAACGTATCGCCGCCGAGATTCATGCCTTTGACCAAGGGGCCCGTCTCGATCTCGAACTCAGATCCGCTGTTCGGATGTGTCCTCTCCGTCACCAGTACTCTCCTCCAGTCAGTTGATTCTTGAGAGATGGTACAACCGTAGGTATTCCCACCATCGTCGTTGCGTATAAGCCACAAGAGTCAAACTGCTCGGTGTAAAGGGCGCGTATCCCTTTCCACACTGAGTTTCGGAGAGCTGGAGCCACCGAAATGCTCGAGAACGAGGACAAGGATACTGAGAAGTTGGATAAGGCAATCGGGGCGAATGCCACGGCTTCGAATGATAAACACGGGTCGTCGGTGACCAAGGACGAAGCCGACACGCAGGGCAGGGGTGGCAGGTTGGTGTTTGATCGGAGCGGGCGGGATCCGGAGTCCCGTAGACGTTGGAGGAGCCTGGGTGGTTCTCGCGATGGATGGAATATTTCTGTGGGAGCGCACACATAAGCAACGGAAGACGGCAATAAACGAGGCTGCGCAGAAAAACTCACTCAGCGGATCTGAATGCCGAGAACGGGCACAGTTCTACCAGGCTGTGGCCAACAAAGAGATTCATCGTGCGCGTGTTGAGAGAATCCCCTCACCACTGCGAATGGCCGGCCGGAGTTCGACGGATCTAACAGATCGGTCAAAATGCTGGGAAGTAAGTCAGAGATTGGAGGGGTTGGGGAGAGGTGGACCGACGGTGACAAGGGACGCACTTGACGCGTTTCTGGGAATGGTTGGCATATTCGCCGCAGCCGTGAATACCCCTATTGCAACAACGAGCAACCGGCCACCCGATTGCGTCCTCTCCCCTGAACACGCCAACGGATTTCCCGAATCACAAGCCGTGGGGGAGTGTCAAGACCTGTGTGCCATAACTGCCGCCTCCACGACATACGCCCGTTCCCAGCCGCTGTCCCCTCCGAGAGTGCGGTTGAGAGTCGCAACCCACCCTCCCCGGACTCCAAACCAATACTCCAAACGGTGAAATATTCCCTAGTTGCCGGGGTCCTAGGTGTTGGTGATGTATTTCCTGGGTGGGTACTCTCTTTGAGTCACGGGCATGCGGACCTATGGATTGCCCGTAAACCCGCGTACCTTGTGGGCGATTGCGCGGCAGTAACGAGGTTTGAATCTGTTGGGAAGCACAGTCTGAGTCCGACTTAAGGGTGGTCATCTCGTTCTCCGCCATCCTTACGTTACCTGGCGTCCTACCCCAGGCAAATTCTTCTTTTACCGGTCATTTTTCATGGGGTCCAATGCGGTCCTCTGTGTTGTTATGACCGGAGGCCGGCGCAGAGTCCCTCGACCGGATGATCGTGTTAACCACCGGCTCGACGAGAAAGTTGAGGAACCGCACGCTTATCTTGCTGTTGACACTGGATCCGAACGGCGGTGGGCGGGTTAACGGTTTGTACTATGGCGTGGGCCGTAAGACTCCGTTTGGTTTTGCATTGTAGACTTCCGGTTTTCAGATGGATCGTCGTCATCGTGGATACCCGAGGTAAGTGGCAGAACGGAGTTTATCGGTACCTTGAGCGAGTGCAAGTCTATGACCCTCATGACCGCCGGCACTTGTCGTTGACCATATCTATTACTTCCAAATCTGGGCCGTTTAGGGCGGAGAATGGAAAGTAATTTTATTTCATACCACAGTACATTATAAGACGATGGAGGCAGTCTCAGGTGTCGCCAACGCTGGAGACACCCGTCTCGGATCGCCATCCACTCCAGCTGCCACTGCGTGACGCCCCCGTCGCCAACGGGATCACAGACAGGAGTCGCCGTGGAAGCCTTGGGACCAGACTCCGGTGGATATCCAACCAAATGGAACTAGGCTGAAAGGGCTGGAAGGTTGGAGACGCACGGCTGCGAATGGTGAGAACCCCAAGCCATAACCCAGCGGTTCTACATACCGACATGGCTTTTCGAGCGCTTCGCAGGTGAAACCAATACATCCGCTGGGAGGAAGGCGAAAATGAGACTGCATGCTCACCGAGCGAGAGGGTGTTGAGTAATAGAGCGTCCGCGATGTTCTCCGGTTGCGTCTGTTCGATGATGAAAACATTCCGTACCTCTTCCTCACAACGTTAGAATTGGTCCGGCTGGAAGAACATTGGCTGTGAGCACAGTTGGATCGGCGGTGACCTACACCGGATTGTGGAGGCTCACGGAGCCATCCACGGATCGACCGATGGAAATCCCTACGAGTTATTCTACGGGTGGTTGACCATTCCACCTGGTCCTTCTAATCGTTTTTGCGGCCTTCGCAGAAGGGAGCATAACACTCGTCGCCAAACTGCGCAAGCACACCGGAGTTTCGCTCTCAAAAGCCAAGGGAACCTCGACGGTGACCAATAGCGACGTGGACACTGCCCTGGAACGGTTTGAGAAGAAGGGAGTTGGGAACAGACAGGAGGAGGGTCGGAAGAGGACGGCTGGAGAGGGACAGACTGGATGTCAGCGCTGCGTTGGTCGCCCGATGGTGATGCCGCCGTGAGGGGTTTGGTCACGGTATGTCCGAAAGCTTTTCGTGAAGTCTTGAGGAGAGGTTACGCCTAGGTTGCTTCGACTGTGGGTGGTTTGGCCAGGAGTTTGATATCCGAAACCCCCACGGACATTGATCAAGGCTCTCCATCTTCCGCTTCCCCCAACGCGCGGTCCTTCCGACAGTTCCAACACAACAGAAATGTTCAACGGGGATTTTCGCGTCGCCTCTTCTCGACGACGCCGCCGCGACAGACCGATCCTGCCGACGAACCACCGCGCCTGACCCTCCGCCATGCCTCCGATTCCCGCCACCCCATCATCAAAGCCCAAGGCCCATCAATGTCATTCAAGATCCCGTTCGCACCAAAAAGACCTCCATCCGTGGTCTAGGCCGCAGACGAAACAGATTGCTGGCTCGACTGTCGTGCCTGATACGCCGACGAAGAAGTCGGACGGGGGCAGACCTAAGATCCCCCGCAGGGATGAGGGCGACGACTCGTTGCTCAACGTCAACACCAGCAAGATGGACGTGAGCAGGGTTGATCCTGAAGAGGCCCTCGTCGATTTCGAGACCGTTGAAGCGGGTGATATATCCGCCGATATCGACCCGAGCACGGTTTTCCAGTCTGCGCAAGATAAAGTCCTGGTTTTCGTTCGGTGAGCCCACAGTTTCCTTCTCTTCCTCTCCCATACCCCTACACATCGCCCGTTCGAATGTCTAATAGACATATTTATTTCCACCTAGTGTTAAACCGACTTCAAACGCCGTGCCATGG
>Ga0307516_10005274_pt1 | contig 15548 bp, 20 predicted proteins | sample 19_EM_MG_FD_203310 | JGI IMG/M metagenome (GOLD analysis project Ga0307516, IMG submission 203310) | Populus trichocarpa ectomycorrhiza microbial communities from riparian zone in the Pacific Northwest, United States - 19_EM | ecosystem: Host-associated > Plants > Roots > Unclassified | place...
GCCCCCCCCCCCCCCCCCCCCCCCCCCCCCCCCCCCCCAGTTCTTGAAGAGGGGCCCCCCCGGGTCTGGCTCCGGTGTGGACACCACCAGCACTGGGCTCTATGGGCCAATTCTTTGTCCACTTCGGGTATTGGCCTTGGCCAGTGAGACAATGGACCTACCTTCAACCTGGTAGAACCTCGCCGCCAGCCGCTTGCTGCTCTTCGCTGGTACTAGAGTCCGGTTTCTGGAGCATCTTCTGCTACCGGCAGTATTTGTACTTCTTCCGAGCAATCCGAGAATCTGCTCACACCTTGGGTTCTGGTCCCTTCTTTTCCGAGATTTCACGATTAATTTTACCCGGTAAACAGTCACCAGGTTCGGATTCGGTTGGTGTGACGCGAGTGAGTGGCAATGAACGCCGCGTGGTCGCTGGTAACTAGAGGCGACACTTGCGCGGACGACGTACGTATGGAAAGCAAGAGACAGATATTGATAGCAAACTGAGTCATTGTAGTATGGTTTTCTTTATCAAAGAAACTTGTAAGCACCAGCCCACCCAATCGACAATCCACAAAAGACAGACGAATGAAACACCAAACCCAACGAGTTACCCAGAAAGCCCCCACAAAAGCAAAGAGAAAAGAAGAGAAAAAAAACCCAGACTCAGAAAGCAAGCAAGAACACCACCGAGAGAGAAAAATAAGTCTAAAGCAACAGGCTATCGGCGGCTATCTACGGTCCGAAATGCTTGTTCTCCGCGGCATCCCAGTCGTAGTGGGTGCGGACCGGGGGGGCCTCGGAGCCGTTCCACTCCTGGACGTGGTCGCCGTCCTTGTTGACGGAGGAGGCGGTGTTGTTGGGGGAGCGGCGGCGCTCGGAGCGGGAGGAGCCCTGGGTGTTGCTACGGCGCGGAGGCGGCGGATGGGCGGTGTCGTCAAAGAGGCCGGGCTGGACGTGGCAGTGCATGCGGGGCGCCTCCTCCTGGTCCCACTCCCGGACGGTGTCGCCGTTCTGGTCGGTGCGCGTGGAGCCCTGCTTGTCGCGGTAGCTCAGGTCGCGGCAGTCGACGCAGTCGCAGTTGGCGTGCGGCGGCTTCTTGGACGAGCGGCGCTCCGAGCCGCGGCGCTCGGACGACGGCCGGCTGCTGTGGCTGGAGCCGGAGGTGCTGGTGCGCTTGGGCGGCGCCGGCTTGTCCATCGGCTCTTGCGCCGAGGCGGAGTTGGCGCGGGCAAGCGCCTGGCGGATGGTCTCGTTGCTGAGAACGTTGCGGGGAGCCTCGCCACTGGAAGGAGAAGGAACGTTAGTAGTGCCCGACGGACGATGTGCGGCGGATGGGAGACATACTTCCAGACGTCCATTTCGAGTGAAGGGTTTGGTGGGTTTTGGAAGGGAGGTAGTTTAATTGTTTGCAAGTGAAGGCTGGTTGTGTTCGAAGTTGCTTTGCTTTGCTTTGCTGTGCTGTCTGGAGAAGAGAAGATGGATCGGAAGTGGGATGTGTCTGGGGGTTTATATCCGTTTCTGTTTGCTGCCGAAGACACCACCGACCATTGTTCTGCTCCAAGCCGTCTGACTTGGACTGGGCGGGTAGGTGCGGGGTGTGTGGGCCGCTCGACAGAACGGACGGCTACCTACGTGTCGGAGCTAGAAGCCCGCTGCAGCTGTGTGCTCTAGATTAGCATTCTGCTGCTAGAGCAAAGCTATGGTAGCTGTGCGTAGCCAGACGATTGACAGTGGCGGATGATTTTCCGTCGTCGAATCGGCAGCGGGCAAGCTAGCACAGCAGCATGCGTTGTTCCCATTCCCGGCCCCCGGCCAGGAAAAGAAAAAAGAGAAGAAAAAAAAAGATACGACTCCAACTGGTTAGTAATTTGCTAGCGGATTCTCATTGGGCGAAGGTGTGCAAGAGCCGGCTGGGGATACTTCTCCAAAAGCGGAGTCGGTGAAACTGATCGGTGAAGGCGAACAGCTGTTCGAGCGATGAGGGTAAGGATCCAGACGCTGGACAATTGGCAGGGCACTAGATACTCTAGAGTACTCTAGAGAATCTAACTGCTAACTCGATAGCCCGCAGAGAGGAGTCCGCAGAGAGGAGTCCGCAGAGAGGAGCCGTTGAAGGGAGGAGAATTGCGAGGCGCAGTGGGCGGTACGAGTTTCCAGAGAAGCCCTAGTTTCCTCGCTGGCTATGTTATTGAGGCGGCCAACCCACCAGCCAGCCAGCGAACAAACTCCGTCATCCTTTCAAATTCATCATGCCGAAAAAGAGACAACCCGCCGCGCCGGTCGAGTCTCTCCTGCAATGCAAGATTGCAATGGAACGATTCGTTTTCACTGTGTACACATCTGCGATTGATTCCTGCACGGTGTGTCCATGCAGATATCTAGGTATTGTTTCAGGTGCAACCGAACTTCTCGCTTGCCACAACGGCAGACAGAAGGGAAAGTTATCGATATCGTAGCCCTCTTGTGGGCTGTCCTGAGAAATGGGGCGGAAATACACAACACCATCGCTCGATGCCCCATCGTCAGAACTGGTGGTTGATGAGTCCGCCCTGCCCCCCCCCCCCGCTGTGCTGCCGACGTGTAAGACCCAGAGAAAAAAACGACGCCATCTGCGAAACGTCGCTGTTCAGGGAAATCCGCGCGCTCGTCTGAGCGTCAGATCCCTATATCTCTCAATATAAGTCCGGATTCGTTCGGAATTCAAAATCTCCAATAGCCGGGCGGCGACGCTCCAGGAGATCGATCCAAAACACTCATCTGCAGTGGCGAGCTGAGATGGATGCGCGATATGTATTTGAGCGAAGTCGCCCTCGCCAAGAGAAGCGCCATTTCCAGGATCGTGGGTGGTTAACGATGGCGGGCCGGGCAGTGAGCGAGAGAGGAAGAGCGATTTGTATTTGCGCCCTCATCTGATCCGTATCGGCGTGACAGAAGCGGGCTTCCGTATTTTTCCCCTCAAACCCAGCAAGCCCGCCTCCGCCGAAGTCCACAAAACCGGCTTTATCCTCTGGGTCTTGACACCAGTAGCAACCAGTCCGCTACACTTGCTTGCTGATTTGGGCCAACAGATCTCCATGAGCAGCGCCGGATTCCTGTCTTTCTTTCCTCGCCCGTAAACTCTTCAAGAGTGAATCGAAAGTTCCCCAAGCAGTGCCGCCGGCCGGTACCTGCTCTCCTACAGCCAATCAATCCCGTAGGGCGCCACTCCGCGAAACCCGCGAATTGCGGAGGATCTACCGGGCTCACGCGGGCAGGGCACCTCTCCCGAACCTAATCGTCCAGCCAGACGTGCAGGAGTCCAGCAACCCTTGGCAAAAGATCGGAGCAAGGCGAGCACCATGATATGCCTGGAGTAGTCGGTGTAAGTAGCGAGGCTATCGCAGGAGGAAGGTAAGCCCTCGTGCTGGCGTGCCAGCAGTTGTTTATGCGGTGTCAGTGATCCGCTCGATGGCCAACCAGACCGGATCCATTGATGAGGTTTCCTCCAGCATCACCACGTCGTCTCGTGGCACAAGCCTAGCTTCAGGTGGCTGGGGCTTCGAGCTCGTTCATACGTGGGTCCTGCAGATGGCAGCGATGCGTGCGTGCTTGTTTCGAATCCACACGTGCGTGAACGAGCCTGTTACAGCTGGACGGCGGACAGGCTACTGATACCCGCCTAATGTACGCTCGAGGAGGTCTTGATGGCGGGCAGAAATAGAAAAGCCCACTCCGCTCGAGAATACCTAGGCCAACACACTGCATGAAGCAGGGACCAATGAGCGCATGAAATCGTGGTCGCGGGGTACTCTATCTCACAGTGTGCAGTCGGTCAGTCTTTGCACAGCATCTTCGGTATCTACACCAGGCCCGATGGCAATTTTCCAATATATGGGACTGAATACCACGACAATACGGCATGCCAGCCCCAACCGGCTGAGCCATGAGGGACCGTTCCGTATCCCCAGATTGGAGTGGGCACTAGCTCGGCGCATTTGCAAGACCATGGGCAAGTGGCGCCTCCCGATGATCGGTATCGTCCTCACACTCATCCAAATTCTCCCAGCGTCAAAGGTTCATCCAGCGCCGAGTTGAACCGAATGCAAATCGCTCACGATCTCCCATCTGCGCGCAAACAACTCGTCGTGAGTTAGATATCCGGCCAATCGCGACGCCCCCACCGACACCATTCGTTCAGCGGCCGAGTAGGGATAGAGCAAAGTCAAGCACCCCGTCGGATGGTCGTGGCGATAGAGTGGGGCGGGTCTCTAAGATATCAGATGGCCCCCTCACTCGGAGCGACGCAATCCAGCGCTTCCCTCTCGGACTTGTCGGCCAGCAGGGATCGAATCCAGGGAGCAAGGGATTTCTGCCTTCCGGTCGAAGAAGGTGGTCCTGCTGTTCTCCAGGCAAAGTTAGGTACCTGCTCTCGTCCAAGCGAGCTGTTGGGGGCCAAGGGCGGACTCGCCGCGCCGGTGACCTTGTATGTACATAGCTATCTCCTCTCTCCTCTCCAGTGCATCTCCTCTCCCCTCTCCAGTGCATCTCCTCTCTCCTCTCAGTGCATCTCCTCTTCGTTTCTGCATAGCCGTCGAGTACTGGCCGCCGCCGTCGCTCTAGGCCAGCACTCCGTATGCAGTTGGAGCTTGTGTAGCACCCATATGTCGCCGCCGTCCGGTTCGCTTTTGCCCGAGTCCACGTCTGCCGTCGCCGTTCGCGTTTCAGCTCGAGAACCGCCGGCTCAGGTCTGAGTCATGCTTTGACGGTTGATCTCACACGCCTCCGAAATCGAGCCGGCAGTTGCAAGCTCCGGAACAGCAGTACCATCTTGGGAACCCGGTGCGTCCAGCTGTTCGCCTGCGCAAGGGACCGCTTTCTGCCTTTGCTCCCGTCCGCTTCCCCTGCCGCAGCTTCGCGTTGCCACGGAGACACCGCCGCCCGCCTCGAACTGTGATGGTCCTCGCGGATTCTCTCGCTTTGTCTGGAAGTTGGCTCGCGTCCAGCTGCCGTCCTTTCGTCTCCTGCTTCCTGCTTCTTGCGTCTACGTTCTGCTATCCAACAGACGTCCGCCGCCACTTGAGCTCCGCTTCTTTCTCCAACTTCCAAAACACCCCAGAAACGTTCCCGCAGCCGCCGCCACTAGCATGCTACCACTGAAAGCCTCTCCCCCTCCCTCCCTTCTCCTTCCTTTCGCTATCCGACCGTGTCCACCGCTCAACGCTCTCTTCCGTCGGTTTTCTATCGATATCCTCACGTCGTTGTCACGGTAGATGGGTACTGCTAGCTCACAGCAAGTGCATTCCAGGTCCTTGTGGAGCAGGGCGGAGTGAGATACGTACTACCCCGCCACCAACCTGCCCTATACGTTCGATTCCGAAAGCCTACCCGGCCACCTTCCCGCAGGGAGTTCGAAGAGGCGGTCATAGCGGTGCGGAAAGACGGGGAAGATTTGAAGATTTTTCTGGGTGTATGTAACTAGTTAAGGGCTGAACCTGCTGAAGGTGGACTGATGCTGCATAGAGGTCTTCTGCAATGTGAACCGTGATAGCGGCGTGTGCGCGTCATAGGAACATCCCGCTGTCGCATCGAAGAGTACGTGCCCCGGGTGCCCGGTCATCATGCTGGCTTACGTGAGGAAACAGACAGTGTATCTATGTAGATAGATAGCCCTCACAGATAAGAAGCCAAGATTACTATGTACCCAGAGGTGGCATGAGCAGGTTACCAAAATCCCTTAGATGATTCATTTTTGATTTTATAGAGCGAATTTGAGACAATATACGTTTCACTCGGTGTCTTGATTGGCACGGGTGACCGTCGTCACGATCATAAATTGCCATCCTAATGCTGAGAAAGCACATTCGTGTGTACAAAATTGGTGTTCCAAGACCTCATTTCATTTATTTATTTATTATTCATACAGCTTAGAGCCCGTAAGCTATCTAGATACATACCTAGTATAGACGGAAAAAGACAACAACGAAGCAGCAAAACAGGTGTATGGAATCATGCAAACGCGCAAGCCTGACAAAGGAAATCCCCACCGGGCCGCCGCCGCTTGCCCCGCTCCACCCGCGCTCATTTGTACTACAAGAGGTCGTAGGTCGTGGTGTTGTCCCTCTCAGGGCATCGTCATCGGTGCAGCATTCTCTGTGTCTTCGTGGTCCTGGCCGGCCTCTGGAGTTCACCCTAAGTTCCTCCCCCTCTGTCGCGCTCGAACGCCGTTGCCTGCACTATCGCTCCCTTCCGTTCCTCTATATCCCCATTCCATGTCTCCTCCCCTTTGTCCCCTGACTTCTCGCTGGAGCCATCGTGATGTTCGTCTTGAGGCTGGTTAAGTGTGCCCTACCCGATGCCACTATCCGAGTTTCCACCTTTAGTCGCGATCTTAGTCGTCTCCAGGTATTTAGCAGGTGCTTCCGCTTCCATGTTGGTGTAAAATAAAAGATCGAGGCGCAGCTTGGGATTCTGGGTGTCTCCTCTCGCATTACCATCCGTGCATTAGCAAGTTACAAAGGCCTCAAACTAGATTTGATTGGAAAGCTCATATATCATTATTAGGGACATGGGATATGTCTGGTTGGCTGGTGTAGTGGTTATCACACTCGTCTCACACTTGGTGTGCACGAGAGGTCCCAGGTTCGATCCCTGGGCTAATCAAAAAAATTGGTTCTCTTCTTCAGAAGATATGACATTAGTTTTTGCCTCGGCCGGCTACATATCGGCGGTGCTTCTATAGCTTGGCACATAACAGGTACAGACGGGTTACTTGCACCAAAACTCGCGAGATACCGGCGACACGCAGAGCACCATCCCTTCACAGAAGCGGTTGAGATGTGAACGGGGGGTTTACATTTCTTGAAACTTGAACGCGTATCTACCTACATACCCGTACAACACGTGCATAAGACTGCCTACAAGGATTCGTGCACAGCTGCACAGTGAAAAGTGGACAAGTTCCTCCTCCTCCTCCTCCCCCCCCTTCTAGCCCGTCGGTTTTTCGTTTGTTCCTCCACACTCCTCTTGCTTCCACGGCCTCGGCGCCAATGCCGTTCAACACCCTCACCGTAGCGCTGTCGACAGCGCCGACCATAATCTCCACGCTCCTCTCGTATCCGCTCTCCCGTCAGCGAACGAACTATGGGCTCTCGTACGCGGAGGGGATCGCGCTGATAAGAAGGTTCCTCGTCCACGCGAGCCACCACACCGTCGAGGAGCTGCAGGCGTTCACGGCGATGTATGTGCCGCGTCCCGCATGGGTGTGCTGTGAGCCCATCGGGATAGCAAGCGAGCACTGTGATCGCTCAGCGGCAGTTCTGGTGGCACAACTGGGCGATGAAGGAGTGGAAAGGGTTGGCGGTGAGCAGTGGTGGCGGTGGAGGGAGGGAGAGTTGGTGGGGGAGTGGGTGTGGGTTAGGCAGAAGTGGTGGCCTGGAGCACAGGAGGAGGAGGAGGACAAGGCTCCCCAGAGGAAGTCGGTGCTGTATGTTCATGGTGGTGCATATTACTTCGGGAGTGTTGATGAGCACCGTTACCAACTGCAACGACACGCGAGAAAAATCGGTGCGCGTGTTTTTGCGCGTGAGTTCCAGACGTCCCCCTAGTCCTTGCCCATAGTTGACAACCTGCAGCTCGCTACCGATTAGCACCGCAGTTTCCATTCCCATGTGCGCTCTATGACGTCCTCGCATGCTACTTCCACCTCCTCTCGCAGCAGCCGGCGGAATCCATTATCTTTGCAGGCGACTCTGCCGGCGGCGGCCTTCTCCTTTCGCTCCTTTGCGTCCTCCGTGACCAGGGCATTCCCCTCCCCGCCGGCGCAGTCTTGATCTCGCCCTGGGTGGACCTCTGCCACAGTTTTGCCTCCGTGGTTGCTGACAGTAGTGCGGACTACATCCCCGCGCACGGCTTCCATCACCGTCCATCGGCAGCATGGCCGCCCCGCCGACCGACCAAGGATCCGGTTACGCGAGTCTACTCCGGTATCGACAATGACCGTGTGCTGAAGGTCGAAATCGACGGTGCGATAGTCTATATCCCAGACCAGATTCAGCTGTACACTACGAACGATATGTTACGGCACCCGCTCGTCTCCCCAGTCAACCAGCCCACGCTCGCTGGCCTCTGTCCGTTGCTGGTCCTCGTTGGCGGCGGTGAGGTCCTGAGAGACGAGCAGGTGTACATCGCACACAGGGCCGCTTTCCCAGAGTTGTTTTGCCCCGCGGGCGCGAAAGCCGTCGCCGCTGGAGGTGCCGCCGGGGACACTGCTACGGATACTCCAACCACCAATCGCGACCTGCCACGCACCAAAGTCCACCTGCAAATATTTCCCAACGCCTGCCACGTCCTGCCAACCCTCGCCTGGACTCAGCCCGCAAAGCGCATGTGCGCCTCCGTAGCCACCTTTGCGGCCGCCGTATTCTCCGACCCATCAGCGTTCCCCGACTTCACGCACGAGGCCATCAACGCGACGACGGCGACGGCGCTGCCGCCCATGAAGCCCGAGGATTTTCCGAGTCCCGAGTGCATCGGCGTAATCACGGCCGAGCCGGTGAAACGGTGGCTTATGGCGAGGAGGAAGTGGGAGACGAAATACCCCGCTGCCGCATCAGCGGATGGAAAAGAGACGCCCACAGCGTGGGGGGATGAGAGGCCCCCGCCCAGTGCTGCGGTGCTCAGAAAGGGCGCGAACGCGAAGGGCAAGAAGGGCGAGAAGGTTAGCGAGGGCGAGGTGAGGCAGGTGAAGGGGTGGGGCATGAGTTTGTGGGCTGGATGGGGCGCGAAGAGCGATGGTCGCAGGATCCTGGAGAAGGATCACCGAGAGCAGCTACACGAGGAGGAGGAAAGAGTGAAGAAAGACGAAATAAGGGCGAGGAGCGTGTAAGCGCATGGCGTCCGTCGCATCTAGGACATACTGATTGTTTGTTTCGCTATATTACATCTTGCACCTGGATGCTTGGGAGTTGCATAATCATCATATATACCCGGTGTATCTGCCCGTTTTCTTTGCTTTATACATACATAACTATTATACTTTAGTATTACTTACGTATAGAATTAATTTTATTTCCTTTCCACTCGCTCTTGACAAGCGAGTGTGCTGCTACGCCCCAGTTTGACTGAAGTGAACACTACCAACCCCACCAGCGCAGATTCGGATGTGGACATTTTCTGACAAAAAAGTTGAACCGCACAGACGTGTAACCGTTCGGTGTCATCCTGAGCGGGTCTCAGACAATGCCGGTGGGAATACTTTTGACGAGTTCCAGAATTCCCAGCTTCATTCGGGTCAGGGCTTGTTGTCCTCCATCGCAGACAACACACAATATCGCTCGTACAAATGCTCTTTCCCAATTTTGCAGATGGCGATCGAATGGATTACAACACGAGCATGGCACAACGCACACAGCACTTACGAAAGATGCGGGCGAAGTAGGTAAACATCGTGACCAAGGCAACCGAGTGATAATTTCTGTCTGGTGAGTCGTAGCACCTTCATGAATGTCTGGTTCTGGGACATCCACCTCCCAGCGTTAACGGTGAAGGGTGCTGCTCAGAAAGCATCACGCAACGGAACACACTGCCACAAAGATCACTGCTCATGCACATAATTCTTCAGCGAAGGATCCAGCAGAAGATAAAGCCCAACCTCGTGTAAGAATGGTACCGCATTGGAAGACAGGCACCCGTATCGTGTGCGCACCCTTCTCGGAGCTCGAGACACCACCTGATTTTCATCGTAAAAATCTTATATCCACCGATAAACAGCCAACTGCACAAGAAAACACAGATTAAATTAAAGACAATACACGCGATCACAATGCCAACATCCGTCCACCTATTGTAGAGCTTAAGGAACGTTCCCATCTTTGTATTGGCACTCTCCCTGACCAATCTTGCTGAAGTAACCACCTGCTTGTTGGACGAATGGCATGAAGTACTGTTAACAGGTTGCTCCTTAGAAGCGCGCATATTCGCTATCGTTGCAGCGGACGGGAACGTCCTTGGGGAGGATGTCAAGAAGGTCTTCAAGCATTTATGTGAACGGTGATGCCCAGTGCATCCATTTTTCTCCAGAACGCTGGTATACTAGCATAGGGGGACCACGATCCCACAAAACGAGACGCAAAGAAGAACACCGGTAGAAAAATAGTGTAGCGAGCGATTCGTTTAAAAAGAAAGCCGCAATCATCTAGCTGAACCCAAGGTATGATAGTGGAGCTGGAAGAGCATCGCCACAAGCCACGCATATCCGACACGGGCTATGTCGCGAGGAAATCCGATTGGGGAGAAATCGTGCTACGAAGTAGGCGGTACTAGCAACGAATCGATAGGGAATCTCGACAATGATCGCGGAAATGACGAAGGCGCTCTAGCGATCTTGGAATTGTTCTCGTGGGCCATGAAAAGGTCCCTTAGTTGAATGAACTTCGGCTGCATCAAGGGGACTGGTGGTCAGCAGCATAAACACGAACAACCGACTGTGCATGTCGATAGCCGAATTACCAAGCTGGTGAAACGTGAAGGAATTAGACAGCCTGGTGAATGCATGGAATGCGAATATGCATATAGTGTATTCAGGAAGTCTCTAATGCGAATGAACTGTCCGCTTGGTGACGGTGGCCACTGCGTGGTCCATGGCAATGATGGCATGGCGAATTGTCGATCACCCACTAACTGCGAAGTATCCACTTACACGCGGTGTAGAATGAAGCCTTGGGTCTCCTCCCCCATCCTCTGATGGCATTCGCCACTTTGTATCCAGACTTTTCCCCAATCCTTTTTATGGCGGTTTGGATCACTGGCGCCGATTTCTTCCAGCACGTATTCCGTCGGGTTCATATGCTGTAGACATTTGGATGCGCCGTTTTTCTCGAAGTATTGGATCATGGTCTGTGAATCTTTTCCAAGGGGCCCGCAATAAACGGTTTCTCCTCCACTCTTGAGCAGTATGAGTTCATCGAAGTTCTCGAAAAGAACAGCACTAGGCTGATGAACTGAACGTAGACTGAAACCACCATTAGAAACATGTAATACCAACAAGTATATTTTAAAAGAGAACTCACATTGCCTGTCTGGCATTAGCTAATTTTCTCAAAAACCGGACCACGTTGAACGCGGCAGCAGGCAGCAGAATCCAGTCCACTCGTGGGTTCGTCCAGAAACATTAAAAGCTCCATATAGCTTGCTGGCTAGTCCGACAGCGATGGTCAATCTCTTCCGCTACTCCCGATTAAGTACTTGTCCTGGGAACCCGACAGCTGCTCCAGCAATATCTTCCACTTCCAGTAGTTGGAGAATGGACTCAACATACGCAAACTTCTCAGGCTCTGGAATCTCCTTGGGTTGGCGGAGTAGTGCTGAGATTCCTCAGGGCCTCTCGGGCAGTTGTATTGGGCTTGTGAACGTCCATCTGCTCTGCAAATCCGGTGGCACATTAAAACAAAAGAGACAGCGGCTTTCCGTTAACAAGAAATGTACCAGTCACTTTGCCAAAGTTGGTATGTTGCGCAAGGGCGTTCAGAAGCGTCGTCTTTCCGGCTCCAGACTGCCGTCAGTTTTCCGAGGCGGGTATCCGGAGACATTGTTGAGCAGTGTCTTCTCGCCAGCCTCGCTGGGTATTTTGTATGTGACATTCTGCCACGTGAAGATAGTATCGCTTTTTGCATCCCGATCGATAGACGATCGTCCTCCGAGGCCTCCGCAGCAGTGACGGCAGTTGCAGAGGCCATATCAACCACCTCTTCGTCCACGGGCGGGAGCGCGCCAGCATCTAGAGTCTTCTCAAGGTACTCCGGAGTTTGACCCCGCTTGAACTCTGTAATGACCGCACCGTCTCGGTAAGGCTTCTGAAACTCCAGACCAACAGCTGTAAGTGCCGCAAAGAGGATCCAGAATCCGGTAACAATACCGGCATTTCTCCACAGATGGGCACGGATATAGGTGTATTGTTCGAAAATAAAATCGGCTCCTTGGACTATAGTCGAACCGTGCCGGTTCCCCCTAAGGAGGCAGCCTTGATTCTCACGCATCATTCCAGGACTCCGGCAGGGGCCAGGAAGGGCGGCACACATCGCACGTCAAGGCCATCAAACTCGTTGGCCATCAAAGCCTCAAAAGAATATTGAACTGGATCAACCCAACGAATCCACGAGAACCACGGATGCATAGAAACCGGCGGAACTAGGTAACCAGTGCACACGATCGACGCTTGGATAGCGACTCCGGTTACTTTGGTTGCAGAATCTAGACTGTTGGTAAAGGCAGCGATCATTCGGAAGAACGCAAACATCGATAACGACATTATGAAAGCCACGAGCACGAAGGTGAAGAAATGTTACGCCATACGTCGTAAGTCTTCCCACCATCAGCCAACAATTAATCAATCTGTGCAACGGTGACTGACTGGACATGATTTTGTTTTTTCTTGTTAATCATACTCAAATTCAGCCTATATAGACTTAGAGACGTAAATTTTGACCGGTTCCCGTCTGTCGTCCGCGCGACGGCGGCACGTTACAAGCTTCCCAATACCCTCCGCCCAAGCCTGTCCCATGAGGATATTATGCGCACTAAAGAAATCACAAAGGAAAAGAGTCAGAACAAAGGAAAGAAAAAAGGAAAACGTGACCCGCCCCATAATCCTCATGCGCGGACGCCATGAAGGAGGGTGGGGAGAAACAGAGGTTGTTCCTCCCTCGGCACCCAGCTCCTCGGCATCCACCCTCCGCTCCTCTTCTCGTTCCCTGCGCTCTCTGAGCTCGCACTCTGACACCTCGCTCCCCGCGTCTTCCTCAGCCGGGACCAGCCTTCCCACATCTGTGGTAGAAAGGAAATCTAGTACCGCCTGGCTGCATCTCCCGTCGGCGAGGAGGCCCCGAATTTTGAACTAGCTCTTCCCCCCTCCGCTTTCCTTCCACACCTCTGCCCACACTGGGCCTTTCACTCGGGGCACACCTTGAAGAAGTGGTCCTGGGTCTGCGTCCTGCACGAGCACCACCAGTACTGAGCGGTGGGTCAGCGCTTCGTCTCACCGGACATGAAATATGTAATGCTCCCCCAAATCAGTACTTGTATTAAACATAGCAGGGTATTCGCTATGGCCCGTGCAATGGCGTGCGCGGAAGGCCTGTGAAACGAGAAGGCCTTGTGCTTTAAAAGAATTGGGCGAGATTAAAAAATTGTTCCCAATGAACAAGGTGTCTAATAGCAGCATAAAGAACGGAATCTTACCACAGGGGCAAATTCCGTGAGCATTGGCAGGAAGGTGGTAGAAAAGACTCCCAATGATAGCGCTCTGGCCGGTGATGGTGAGCCATCCCGGCCCATTTCACACTCCAACTAAGTCTTTCCCTGAACATTATCTTTAATTGCCGCGAGGTGCATGCCAGCACCCGCGCCCGGAAAGAGACTATGGTTCTTTCTCCTCGTGCTCGCTCGACCAGGGAGCTCTCAAAACTGGCAATGTCCTCCAGATTCTTCATGTGAGCAGTGCCGGATAGAAACACCCGTCCAAATTCGTCGGCCGTCCTAGGCATTCGGGATTCCCATCCGTGCTCCATATGGCGCTCATGGCGGTCTGTGACCGAAGTAAGGAAGTCAGCGGTCGTCCACCGTGACAGACACACGAAGCCAAGGCCCTCGAAGTATCGATTCGCATCTTTACAATCATCTTATCAGCACATAGTTCGCCGATCCACAGAAGAGCATCACTTATACAAAACGCCCTTGGTCGATAACTATAACTATAACCTCATCGAACAGCTGGCACAGACTCTCGCCTGATTGGCACAAAGCAACAAGAGTCAATGTGCGTTCCATGTCGGTCAAGCTTTTAAGGGAGGAGACGTAGGTATATCATTATGGCACTTGAATCCAGGCCTTTTGTTGAGTTATCCCAACATTGGCAACTGGCCTTCGTTACCAGTGCCTCGGCGATGGATACTCTCTTCTTCTCGCCCCCTGGAATGCCACGGAAGATGGCGTTGCCGATGGGAGACTGGGGTGTTCAACATGTGTTCTATCCAGAACAACGTTGCAACAGCGCTCAGAAGTCCGCCATGTACGCACTACGGGTCTTCCCAGTAGAGTTTTTGCCTAACTTTCTATTGGCCGAACCGGAGACTTCTTTAACTACTGTCAATATTGGGTAGTGAAGGCCCTAGTTGTATAGAATCTTTTCGCGGAAGTTCATTCTCATCTCCGCCGCATCCGTTCCACTGCAAGTGACTCCTCCCGTGACAGATTCGAACCCGTTCCCGGTGTTCTACATAGTCCGGTCCGGGCGGTATATTGGCAGTCTCGTCCAAGGTCTGGACGGACCGCACTGGGATAGTCCGTCCAGTCCGTGGTGTGGGGAGGACGGGGTCCGTCCTCGTCCACGCTATGCGATGGACGGCAGTAGTATTGTTATGTAATATATGACGCAATTGCACTCGGTGAATGAAAATTTCCCTAAATCTTGCTCTGGCGAAGGCTTGGACCCCGACCAACCAGTTAGTGCAGCTTCTGCCAAACTCCGGCTAGAAATGGTGGCCTCGTTGATGAGATAACTCAAATCTCGCTGGTTCTGGAAATATCACCATTTTTTGCAGCGTCTTGGCAGTCGACCGCCGTCGGTCCCAGTCCAGAGGTTGGACGGACGGTGTAAATTGTATTTAGTCCCGTCCTAGCTATTAACAGACGGGGGATAGGCAGTCCAGTCCCGTCCGAGGGCCCGGGACGGACGGACTGGACTAGGGAGAACACTGTCCATTCCTCAGATTTCCGATAACCTTCAGGAAAGCAGAACAGCCAGAACCCGGCCTTCCGAGGACGAGTAGCATTCACTGGGTCTGACGCATCCTGAAAACGAACCGATGATAGTCTTGACAGTGATCTTCCTGAAGAGTTTCCCGGTGACAAAAGCCTTAATTCCCCTAGTAGGAGCAACGGGAATAACAGAGATGGTGGGAAGAAGGGATGCTCCGAGGCCCTCACCTTTGATGGCCAAATCTTTGAAAACAACCCCGGCATGACGCGTCTTTTCCTCTTCTGAGACTGTCTGCTCTGTCCAAAAATCCTGGACTCACCCGATTCTTTTCCTCCACTGCGCTGAGGCTGACTAAGAGTAGAATGGGCATCTACCTGTAATTTGCTGCGTACGGAAAGGGCTTGAACAGCTGTTGTTCAAACGAATTGGCGGAGGTGATGGCATCTTCAATAGGTGCCGAGGTTGTAGCTTCATTATTAGGATGAATCTCGTCTAAGGAAGGGTAAGAAGAAGCCTGAGAGCCAGTCGCCGAAGAAAGGTAGGGAGACGAAGACTAAGAACACGAGGCCAGAGAAAGTCTACTCGGCATAGGAATGTTTGAGAACTCTTTGCGCTCGCCATGATCTACCTAGGTCGCATGCGAGTAATGATTAAACAAAAAAACAATGCTTGAGGAGGCGGAAATTAAACGCATGATAGCAGAGCAGCTATCCCCTAGTCCGTAACTATTTTCCGTGCCAAATGGCCCGCAAAACCTTACCCCCCTGGGGGCTCTGGACGGGGGCATTCAGCTCAATAAGACTATCAGATGATGCGTTTAGTTGATAGGCTTCAA
>Ga0307516_10005275_pt1 | contig 15548 bp, 13 predicted proteins | sample 19_EM_MG_FD_203310 | JGI IMG/M metagenome (GOLD analysis project Ga0307516, IMG submission 203310) | Populus trichocarpa ectomycorrhiza microbial communities from riparian zone in the Pacific Northwest, United States - 19_EM | ecosystem: Host-associated > Plants > Roots > Unclassified | place...
GGCTGGTGCCGCCCGGCTTCAACACGTTGATGCGCTCGCTGAACTTTCTCAACCGCTGGAGCATGGTCGAGGTGTTCATGATGGGCACGCTGGTCGCCGTGGTGCGCAGCGCAGGGCTTGCCAGCGCGACACCGGGCATCGGCCTCTTCGCCTACGCAGCGCTGACCTTGCTGCTCACCTCCATCCTGGCCGCAGGCACGCATTCGCTGTGGAAGATCGGCAGCGAGCTGGGGTCCACACGATGATGGAGACCGCCCCTGAGCCGCCCCTGCACACCGGCACGCAGCAGCATCTCTTCAGCTGCCAGGCCTGCGGCCGCGTGTCGCAGCTTGCGCGGCCGGTGCCGGCCGACACACCGCTTCATTGCCCGCGCTGCAACGCCGCGCTGCACCATCGGCGGCCCGGCAGCCTGCAGCGCACCTGGGCCTTTCTGATCGCAGCGATGATCCTCTACGTGCCCGCCAACCTGCTGCCCATCATGTCGACCAACAGCGTGTTCGGCGACGCCAACCACACCATTCTCGGCGGCATCGAGGAGTTGCGCGTCGGGGGCGACTGGTCGCTGGCGCTGATCGTGTTCATCGCCAGCATCGTGGTGCCGCTGCTCAAGATCGCCGTGCTGCTGCTGCTCACCATCACGGCGCAACGCCGCTCGCGTTGGAAGTGCTTCGAGCGTGCCCAGCTGTACCGCATGGTCGAAGCAGTGGGCCACTGGTCCATGCTCGACGTGTTCGTGGTCGTGCTGCTGGTCGGCACGCTGCGCTTCGGCGCTTTCGGCGGCGTGCAGCCGCAGGCCGGGCTGCTGGCCTTCGGAGCGGTGGTCGTGTTGACCATGCTTGCCGCCGGCAGCTTCGACCCCCGACTGATCTGGCCTGAGGAGACCACCCTCGACGAGCCCCCCATCACCGAGACCCATGGCTGACGACATCGAAACACCCCCTTTCTCGCCGCCCAAGCCGGTCACACGCAAATGGCGCGGGCCATCGCTGGTCTGGATCGTGCCCATCGTCGCGCTGGCAATCGGCATTTCTCTGCTGATCCGCGCGCTGCTCTCTACCGGCCCGCAGGTGACGATCGACTTCCATTCTGCCGACGGCCTGCGCCCCGGCAAGACAGAAGTCCGCTACAAGGAAGTGGTGGTCGGTCGTGTGCAGTCGGTGACCTTGAGCGAAAACAGGGACCGCGTGCACGTGTCGGTGCGGCTCGACCGCTCGGTGGCAAATATCGCCGTCGACGACACCCGTTTCTGGGTGGTGCGCCCGCGCATCGACACCGCCGGTGTGAGCGGCATCGAGACCTTGTTCTCCGGCGCCTACATCGGCGTCGATGCCGGCGTGTCGACCACGGAGCGGCGCCAGTTCACCGGCCTTGAGGCGCCGCCTTTCGTGCTGCGCGGCGAACCGGGCCGAGGCTTCGTGCTGCGCACCGAAGACCTGGGCTCGCTCGATGTGGGCTCGCCGATCTTCTATCGCCGCAACCGCGTGGGCCGGGTCGTGGGCTACACGCTCGACCCGCTGGTGGACGAGCTGTCGGTGCAGGTCTTCATCGAAGCGCCGTACGACAAGCTGGTCAACGGCCAGACGCGCTTCTGGAACGCCAGCGGCGTGGAGGTCTCCCTCACCAGCAGCGGCCTCACCGTCAACACGCAGACGCTGGCGTCGGTGCTGGCAGGCGGCGTGTCGTTCGAGCGCCCGCCGGGCACCCGTGACGTGCCCCCGGCAGCCGATGGCAGCCGTTTCGTTCTGTACCCCGACCGCAAGCGCGCGATGGCGCCGCCCGACGGTCCGCCGCAACGCGTGCGCATGGTGTTCGACCAATCGATGCGCGGCATGGCCGTCGATGCGCCGGTTGACTTTCTCGGCATCGAGATCGGCTCGGTCAAGGCCGTGCGGCTCGACTACGACACCAAGCGCAAGCGCTTCCCGGTGGAGGTCGAGGCCGAGATCTTCCCGACCCGCCTGGGCGCCGTGCGCGATGCGCTGCACGAGCCCGGCAGCGACGACGCCAAGCGCGACATCGCCCTGCTGCAGCGCCTGGTCGACAGCGGCCTGCGCGCAGAGGCCCGCACCGGCAACCTGCTCACCGGGCAGATGTACATCGCGCTCGACTTCCCGGGACGGGCCACCCGCGCCACGCTCGATACGGCCACCGCCATCCCGGCCATCCCCACGGTGCCGGGCACGCTCGCCGACGTGCAGCCGCAGCTCGCCGAGATCGTGGCCAAGATCAACAAGGTGCCGTTCGACGACATCGGCCGCAACCTCAACGAGACGCTCTCGCAAGCCCGCTCGGCCATCGAGCAGCTCAAGCCGGATGCGCAGGCGTCGCTCGCTGAAGTGCGGCGCACGCTGCAGTCGGTGCAGGAGAGCCTGGCCCGCGCCGATCGCAACCTGCTCGACCCGAGCGCGCCCCTGCAGCGCAACGCCGAGCAGACGCTGATCGACCTGCAACGCGCCGCGCAATCGTTGCGCGTGCTGACCGATTACCTGCAACGCCACCCGGAATCGCTGCTGCGCGGCAAGCCGGAAGACCCGAAGATTCCCAGTTCGCCCGAGCGCCGTTGAACATCCAGCCCACGATGAAATACCTTCTCCTCGCCCTGGCCTCAAGCGTCTTTGCTGTCGCAGGTTGCTCCTCGCCCCCTGCACCGCGCTTCCACAGCCTGCAGTCGATGGCCACTGCGCCCGCACGCGATACGAGCCTGCCGGCCTTGCCGGTCGACCTGCTCGCCGTGAGCGTGCCGCCGGCTGTCGACCAGTCGCAATGGGTGGTGCGGCTGCCCGACGAAAGCCTGCGTTTGCTGGAGCAGGAACAGTGGATCTCGCCGCTGCGCGACGAACTGCGCGCCGCGCTGTTCGAGCGCCTGTCGCAGCGCTTCGGTGCGGTGGACGCGCGCAACGTGCCATCGCCGAATGCGGTGCGTGTCAAGGTCGACGTGCAACGTTTCGAGTCCATCGCCGGCAAGGAGGTGTGGCTCGACAGCGTGTGGTCGGCGCAAAGCGACGTCGTGAAGGCGTTGCCCTTGCTGTGCCGCAGCACCATTCGCGAGCCGGTCGCAGGGGATCTGCTGGCCGTGGCCGCTGCCCACCGGCGGGCCGTGGTGCGTCTCGCCGACGAAATCGGCAACCAGGCGCTCGCCATCTACAACGGAGCCGAGGCCCGCTGCCCCTGACACATAACGTGTCTTCGGTGGGGCAGGTGTTGACGTTCTGCCATCGCACCGCAACAAGCTGACCAGATAGGTGCAAGGCGTCGCCTCCGGCCACCTTTGCCTGGGCGTCTGCTGACGTCTGCTGCTCCGTCGCACCCTCGGCGCGTTCAGCCGGCCGAACCGTGAATTTCTCACGGTTTCAACGAATGCGAGAAGACCAGCTCGAGTTTGCCTCTCCGCGCGCCGTGGAAATGCAGCATCAATGCATTCGCAAAACTATGAAATGTCATTAGGCATTGCTTATGCTTGCGGCCTTGTCGTTTGGACCCGTGGAAGCACCACGAAACTGGAGAGAAAAAACAATGTCGTCTGTCGGATTGGGAACGGTTGTCGGCGCACCGGATAGCGCGCCGGGTTTGCTGGAAAAGGAAAGAACGATCGCCGGGCCAGGCTTCAACCGCTGGTTGGTGCCGCCCGCAGCGCTTGCGATTCACCTGTGCATCGGCATGGCCTACGGCTTCTCGGTGTTCTGGTTGCCGCTGTCGAAGGCGCTGGGCATCAAGGAAGCCATCAAGTGCGGACCCGACGTCGGCTTCTTCGCCGAGCTCTTCACCAGCACCTGCGACTGGAAGATCTCCACGCTGGGCTGGATGTACACCCTCTTCTTCGTGTTCCTCGGCTGCTCGGCCGCGCTGTGGGGCGGCTGGCTCGAACGCGCCGGCCCGCGCAAGGCCGGCGTGGTGAGCGCGCTGTGCTGGTGCGGCGGCATGCTGATGTCGGCCCTCGGCATCTACCTCCACCAGTTCTGGCTGATGATCATCGGCTCCGGGATCATCGGCGGCATCGGTCTCGGCCTCGGCTATATCTCACCCGTCAGCACGCTGATCAAGTGGTTCCCTGACCGCCGCGGCATGGCGACCGGCATGGCCATCATGGGCTTCGGTGGTGGCGCGATGATCGGCTCGCCGCTCGCAGCCGAACTGATGAAGATGTTCGCCACGCCGACCGACGTGGGCGTGATGCAGACCTTCATCGTGATGGCGCTGATCTACTTCGTCTTCATGCTCGGCGGTGCCTTCGGCTATCGCGTGCCGCCCACCGGCTGGAAGCCCGCAGGCTGGGTGCCCAAGGCGGCTGATGCGTCCAACACCATGATCACGCAGCGCCACGTGCACGTGAAGAAGGTCTGGGGCATTCCGCAGTTCTGGCTGGTGTGGCTGGTGCTGTGCATGAACGTCAGCGCCGGCATCGGCGTGATCGGCATGTCCAGCCCGATGCTGCAGGAAGTGTTCGGCGGCGGCCTGATTGGCGTGGCCAAGAAGTTCGGCGAACTCGACAAGACACAGCTGGCCGCCATCGCCGGCGTGGCCGCGGGCTTCACCGCCCTGCTGAGCCTGTTCAACATCGGTGGCCGCTTCTTCTGGGCCAGCCTGTCCGACAAGCTCGGCCGCAAGATGACCTACGTGGTGTTCTTCGTGCTCGGCGGCGTGCTGTATTTCAGCATCCCCGGCAGCGCCGCGGCCGGCAGCAAGCTGCTCTTCGTGGCGGCCTTCTGCATCATCCTGAGCATGTACGGCGGCGGCTTCGCCACCGTGCCGGCGTATCTCGCTGACCTGTTCGGCACGCAGATGGTCGGCGCGATTCACGGCCGCCTGCTCACCGCCTGGGCCACGGCCGGCATCCTCGGCCCCGTGGTCGTGAACTACATGCGCGAGTACCAGCTCGGCCTGGGCATCCCGCGCGAGCAGGTCTACAACCAGACCATGTACATCCTGGTCGGCATGCTGGTAATCGGCCTGATCGCCAACCTGCTGGTGCGCCCGGTGGCGGACAAATGGTTCATGACGGACGAAGAACTGGCCGAAGAAAAGCGCCTGGCACACGAACGCGCCAGCGCATCTGAAGTGGGCAGCGGCCCCGGTTCGGGCGGCACCACGCCAACGGCCATGGTCGTTCTGGCCTGGGCCGCCGTGGGCATTCCGCTCGCATGGGGCGTGTACCGCACGCTGCTGAGCACGGCGAAGTTCTTCAACTGAGCGAAACGCGATGACGCCCGTGACATCAGCGGAACACGTGGCCCTGGTGCGCGAGGTGCTCGCTCGCCGGGGGCATGAACAGGGTGGGCTTCTGCCAATCCTGCACGAGGTGCAGGACGCTCTGGGCCACATCCCTGCGGATGTGGTGCCCGAGATCGCCAGCGTGCTCAACCTGTCTCGCGCCGAGGTGCACGGCGTCATCACCTACTACCACCACTTCCGCGCCGCCCCCGCGGCCGGCAAGGTGGTGCAGATCTGCCGCGCCGAGTCGTGCAAGGCCATGGGCGCCGACGCGCTGCTGGCCCATGCGCAGCAGCATCTCGGCTGCGCGGTGCACGGCCATTCGGCCGACGGCGCCTTCACGCTGGAGCCGGTGTACTGCCTGGGCCTGTGCGCACAGTCGCCGGCGATCATGCTGGGCGATGAGTTGCATGCCTGCGTCACGCCGCAGCGCTTCGATGAACTGATTGCCGAAGCAAAAGGCACCCCATGAACACCACGATCTACGTGCCGCGCGATTCGGCAGCACTGGCCGCTGGAGCCGACCGGGTGGCGCGCCGCATCGCCGATGAAGCGGCCCAGCGCGGCGTGGCCATCACGCTGGTGCGCAACGGCTCGCGTGGCCTCTTCTGGCTGGAGCCACTGGTGGAGGTCGGCACACCGCAAGGCCGCATCGCCTATGGCCCGGTGACGGTGGGCGACGTCGCTTCTCTCTTCGACGCCGCCTTCCACACCGGCGGCGAGCACGCGCTGCGACTCGGTCTGACCGAAGACATTCCCTATCTCAAGAAGCAGGAGCGGCTGACCTTCGCCCGCATGGGCGTGACGGACCCGCTCTCGCTGTCCGACTACACCGCGCACGAGGGCTTCGCCGGCCTGAAACGCACACTGGCGCTGCAACCCGTGCAGATCGTGCAGGAAGTGCTGGACTCCGGCCTGCGCGGCCGTGGCGGCGCCGCCTTCCCGGCGGGCATCAAATGGAAGACGGTGCTGGCCACACCAGCCGAGCAGAAATACATCGTCTGCAATGCCGATGAGGGCGACTCCGGCACCTACTCCGACCGCATGACGATGGAGGGCGACCCCTTCATGCTGATCGAGGGCATGACGATTGCCGGCATCGCCACTGGCGCGACCAAGGGCTACATCTACGTCCGCTCCGAATACCCGCACGCCATCGCCACGCTGAACGAGGCGATCCGCCGAGCCGAATCGGAGGGCTACCTCGGCAACAACCTGCTGGGCTCCACGCACCACTTCAGCCTCGAGGTGCGCAAGGCGGCCGGCTCCTATGTCTGCGGCGAAGAAACCGCCTTGCTCGAGAGCCTGGAAGGCAAGCGCGGCATCGTGCGTGCCAAGCCTCCGGTGCCGGCGCTGGTGGGTTTGTTCGGCCAGCCGACGGTGATCAACAACGTGATCACCCTGGCGACCGTGCCGCTGATCCTGGCGCGCGGTGCCACCTTCTACAAAGACTTCGGCATGGGCCGCTCGCGCGGCACGCTGCCGATCCAGCTCGCCGGCAACATCAAGTACGGCGGCCTGGTTGAAAAGGCCTTCGGCGTGACGCTGCGCGAGCTGCTGTACGACTACGGCGGCGGCTCGGCCACCGGCCGGCCGATCAAGGCCGTGCAGGTGGGCGGCCCGCTGGGCGCCTACCTGCCTGAATCGCAATGGGACGTGCCGCTCGACTACGAGGCCTATGCGGCGCTGGGCGCGGTGGTCGGGCACGGCGGCATCGTTGTCCACGACGACACGGCCGATCTGTCGCAGCTGGCGCGCTACGCCATGGAGTTCTGCGCCATCGAGAGCTGCGGCAAGTGCACGCCCTGCCGCATCGGATCGACGCGCGGGGTGGAGGTCATCGACAAGATCACGGCGAACCAAAACCGCCCGATTCCCCTCCAACAAGAGGTCCAACTGCTTCGCGACCTCTGTGACACCATGGTCAATGGCTCGCTGTGCGCCATGGGCGGCATGACGCCCTATCCGGTGCTGTCGGCCTTGAACCACTATCCGCAAGACTTCGGCCTCGCTGCACCTGACAACGCGCCGGCCAATCAAGCCGCCTGAAGGAGAATTCCATGCTGGATCACCTCAACGAAATCGACTACGGCACCCCTCGGCGCGAGTCGGAGCAAGAGGTCACGCTGAACATCGATGGCGTGCAGGTCACGGTGCCAAAAGGCACCTCACTGATGCGCGCGGCCGTCGACGCCGGCGTGAAGGTGCCCAAGCTGTGTGCCACCGACAGCCTGGAGCCCTTTGGCTCCTGCCGGCTGTGCCTGGTGGAGATCGATGGGCGCAAGGGCTACCCCGCGTCATGCACCACGCCGGCCGAAGCCGGCATGAACGTGCACACGCAAACGCCCAAGCTGCAAGAGCTGCGCAAGGGCGTGATGGAGCTGTACATCAGCGACCACCCGCTTGATTGCCTGACCTGCTCGGCCAACGGCAACTGCGAGTTGCAGGACATGGCGGGCGTCACCGGCCTGCGCAACGTGCGTTACGGCTTCGACGGTGCCAACCACCTGAAGGACCAGAAGGACGAGTCCAACCCGTACTTCACCTACGACCCCAGCAAGTGCATCGTCTGCAACCGTTGCGTGCGGGCCTGCGAAGAGACGCAAGGCACCTTCGCGCTGACCATCAGCGGCCGCGGCTTCGAGTCTCGCGTGTCAGCGGGCCAAGATGAGAACTTCATGGACAGCGAGTGCGTGAGCTGCGGCGCCTGCGTCGAAGCCTGCCCCACCGCCACGCTGCAAGAGAAGAGCGTGATCTGGCTCGGCCAGCCGGAGCACAGCGTCATCACCACCTGCGCCTACTGCGGTGTGGGTTGTTCCTTCAAAGCCGAGATGAAGGGCAACGAGGTCGTGCGCATGGTGCCGTGGAAAGACGGCAAGGCCAACGAAGGCCACTCCTGCGTGAAGGGCCGCTTCGCCTGGGGCTACGCCTCCCACAAGGACCGCATGCTCAAGCCGATGATCCGCAAGCAGATCACCGACCCGTGGCAAGAGGTCAGTTGGGACGAAGCCATCAACTACGCCGCAGGCGAGTTCAAGCGCATCCAGGCTCAGCACGGGCGCGACTCGATCGGTGGCATCACCTCGTCGCGCTGCACGAACGAAGAAACCTACCTCGTGCAGAAGCTCGTGCGCGCGGCCTTCGGCAACAACAACGTCGACACCTGCGCGCGCGTGTGCCACTCGCCCACCGGCTACGGCCTGGGCCAGACCTACGGCACCTCGGCCGGCACGCAGACCTTCAAGTCGGTGGAAAAGGCCGACGTGATCATGGTCATCGGCGCCAACCCGACCGACGGCCACCCGGTGTTCGCATCGCGCATGAAGAAGCGCCTGCGCGAAGGTGCGAAGCTCATCGTGGTCGACCCGCGCCGCATCGACATCGTCAAGTCGCCACACATCCACGCCGAGCACCACCTGCAGCTGAAGCCCGGCACCAACGTCGCGATCATCAGTGCGCTGGCGCACGTGATCGTCACCGAAGGCCTGGTCGACGAGGCCTTCGTGACCGAGCGCTGCGATACCAAGTCCTTCAACGAGTGGCGCGAGTTCGTGGCCCGGCCCGACAACTCGCCCGAGGTGATGGAAGACGTGACCGGCGTGCCCGCCGCCGAAGTGCGAGCCGCCGCCCGCCTCTATGCGCAAAAGGGCAACTCAGCCATCTACTACGGTCTCGGCGTCACCGAACACAGCCAGGGCTCGACCATGGTGATGGGCATCGCCAACCTCGCCATGGCCACCGGCAACGTCGGCCGCGAAGGCGTGGGCGTGAACCCGTTGCGTGGGCAGAACAACGTGCAGGGCGCGTGCGACATGGGTTCGTTCCCGCACGAGCTGCCGGGCTACCGCCACGTGTCGGACAGCACCGTGCGTGCCTCGTTCGAAGACGCGTGGGGCGTGACGCTCCAGCCCGAGCCGGGCCTGCGCATCCCGAACATGTTCGACGCCGCCCTCACCGGCAGCTTCAAGGGCCTGTACTGCGAAGGCGAAGACATCGTCCAGTCGGACCCGAACACGCAGCATGTAGCGCAGGCCATGATGGCGATGGAATGCGTGGTCGTGCAAGACCTCTTCCTGAACGAGACCGCCAAGTACGCACACGTGTTCTTGCCGGGTTCGTCGTTCCTCGAGAAAGACGGCACCTTCACGAATGCCGAACGCCGCATCTCGCGCGTGCGCAAGGTCATGCCGCCGAAGGCGGGGCTGGCCGATTGGGAGGTGACGGTCAAGCTGTCGAACGCACTCGGCTACCCGATGAACTACACGCACCCGTCGCAGATCATGGACGAGATTGCCGCGCTCACACCCACCTTCAAGGGCGTGAGCTTCGACAAGATCGACGAGACCGGCAGCGTGCAGTGGCCTTGCAACGACGCTGCACCCGATGGCACGCCGACGATGCACATCGACAAGTTCGTGCGCGGCAAGGGCCGCTTCATCGTCACACAGTACGTGGCCACCGACGAGAAGGTCACGCGCAAGTTCCCGTTGCTGCTGACGACCGGGCGCATCCTGTCGCAGTACAACGTGGGCGCGCAGACGCGTCGCACCGAGAACAACCAGTGGCACAGCGAAGACCGGCTGGAGATCCACCCGCACGACGCCGAAGACCGCGGCATCAAGACCGACGACTGGGTCGGCATCCAGAGCCGCGCGGGAGAGACGGTGTTGCGGGCGACGGTGAGCGAGCGCATGCAGCCGGGCGTGGTGTACACGACCTTCCACTTCCCGGAGTCGGGCGCCAACGTGATCACCACCGACAACTCCGATTGGGCGACCAACTGCCCCGAGTACAAGGTGACGGCCGTTCAGGTGATGCCAGTGATGCAACCCTCGGCCTGGCAGCAGGAGTACAGCCGCTTCAACCGTGTGCAGCACGAGCTGCTGAATGCCGGCTCAGCCGCTGCTGCCATCACCGCAAAATAAAGCGAGGTTCGAATGCACGTGGACAACCTGGTCAAGATGGCCAACCAGATCGGCAGCTTCTTCGAATCGATGCCCGACCCGGTCGAAGCGCGGGAAGGCATCGCCAACCACATCAAGAAATTCTGGGAGCCGCGCATGCGGCGTGAGTTGTTGGGCTACATCGACACCGGCGGCGACGACCTTCACCCTGCTGTGAAGGAGGCCATCGTCAGCCACCGGAGCGTGCTAGCGTAGAGGCATGAACGATCGACTGCCCGACGCACCGCCACCCGATTCCACGCGCGAAGTCGCGGTGTTGCGCCTCGGGCCAAAGGGCAGCCAGGCCGTCACCGACCGCATTGCCGCCGAGGTGCCGATTGCGCTGGTGTTCAACGGCATCTCGCATGCCGTGATGATGGCCACACCGGCCGACCTGGAGGCGTTTGCACTCGGCTTCGCGCTGTCCGAAGGCCTGCTCGATTCACGCGCCGAATGCCATGGCATCGACGTGATCGGCAACGCCGAAGGCGTGGAGATTCAGATCGAGGTGGCCGCTGCCGCCGAGATGCGCCTGAAAGAAAAGCGCCGCAGCCTGGTCGGCCGCACCGGCTGCGGGCTGTGCGGCATCGACAGCCTGAAGCAGCTCGACCTCTTGCCCGAAGGCGTGGCACCGGCCGACTGGGTCGGCGGTCTGCAAGCCCCCACCGTGCTGCGCGCATTCGCTCAATTGCCGTCGATGCAGCCGCTCAATGCGCAGACCGGCGCTCACCACGCCGCCGCCTGGGTCACGCCCGAAGGCCAGGTCACCAGCGTGATGGAAGACGTGGGCCGCCACAACGCGCTCGACAAACTGCTGGGCCAGCGCGCGCTGGATCGGCTGTCGAACAACGAAGGCTTCGTGATCATGTCCAGCCGCGCGAGCTACGAGCTGGTGCGCAAATGCGCGCGCCTGGGCGTGCCGGTGCTGGCCACGATCTCGGCGCCCACCACGCTGGCCGTCGACATCGCGAACCAGGCCGGCATGCAGCTGTATGGCTTCTGCCGCGGCGAGAGCGCCGTCCGCTACGCGCCTTGACCCCGCCTCAGTGCATGCCTGTTCTCAGCAGATGCGGGCGGTCTACAACGCGCAGCTGCGAAAGCCGCTGAACACGTCATCCCGCTGCGGCAGCAGAAAGCGCCTGAACTTGGGGTTGCGCATGCGCTCGCGCGTGGCGAACGAAGCGCCTCGCAAGACCTTGTGCGTGCCGAACGACGGCATGGAGTAGCTGCGGTCCGGCCCCGGCACGAAGCCGGCGTAAGGCCTGAAACCGCTGGCCATCCACTCCCACACCGAACCGAAGCGAAAGCCGCGTGAGACACCGGCATGCGCGGCCGCCTCCCACTCCAGTTCGGTCGGCAAACGCCGCCCGGCCCAGCGGCACCAGGCATCGGCCTCATACCAGCTCACGTGCATCGCCGACTGGCTCATGGGCACACGCGTGAGCTTGCCGAAGCGTTGCAGCAGCACGCTCTGGCGCATCTGGTCCACGTGGCGCGGCGTGCGGCGGCCTTCCTGCTGCACCCAATCCCAGCCTTCGGCAGACCAGAAACGCGACTCGTCGTAGCCGCCGTCTTCGACGAACTCGCAGTACTGGGCCCAGGTCACCGGCTGCGCGTCGATCTCGAACTCTGGCACGCTGTGTTCGTTGGCCGCACGCTCGTTGTCGAAGGCAAACCCTTCGGGCGGGCTGCCCAGCTTGAAGCGCGAAGCCGGGAACATCAGCGGCTCGCGCGGCGCCATCGTGCCCAACGCAGGCAACAGCTTGGCATCGAAACCCAGCGTCTGCGACATCTCGGCAAAGGCCTCGCATTGCATGTCTTCGCGGAACAGCGCCAGGCGATAGAAATACAGCGCGTCGTCTTCTTCGCCGGCGTGTTCCAGCAGTTCGAGCGTGGTCTCGAGTGTGTCGGCCAGGTACTGGCGCGTGGCCTGGGCGTGTGGCAGCGGCAGCTGCCAGCGGGCGCCGTGGGGCGCCAGCGTCGGGTCATACCACTCGTCAGCAAACGGGTCGATGGATGCCAGGCGCACCGAGTGTGCGTCGGCATGCTCGCCGCGGTGGCGCTGCAGGTTGCGCGAGATCCAGTATTCCTGGAACCAGCCCAGGTGGCCCAGCGACCACAGCGGCGGGTTCAGCTCGGGCTGCATCGGCACGGCGAGCGGCGGCTCGGTGAGCGCCGCTTCGAGCGCGCTCATCCAGCGCAGCGTGTGGTTCCGCGCATCCATCAGCGCCAGCGAGAGCAAGCCCTTGCCCGCGCGCCGCATCTGCGACGACTCGATCGGCGGGGCTTCGAAGTCAAGCTGGCTCATGTCTGCTCGCGGATGTGCCGGCTCAGCGCGAACGCGCCTGTCTGTCGATCGCCCGCACGAAGGCCGCCACCAGCGGTGGCAGGCGGCCCCGCAGTGCGGCCCGCTCGGGCTGGAACAGCGTGGCGACGAAGAACGGGTGGCCTTCGAGCTCGATGGCGCGAACCTCGTCGTCTTCGTCGCGTGCCGTGATCTGAAGCGGCCCCGACATCAGCTCCGCCTGGTACTCGGCGTCGATGCCATAGCTGCAGTGGTAGCCCTCACCGGCTTCGTTCACACCGTAAGCCGTGGCAATGCGCGAGCCACGTTCGAAGCGCACCGGGCCGGTCGATTCGATCAGCGCACAGGCCAGCGGCGTGATCACCAGCCGTAACGAATCGGTGGAGGTTTCGGCGTGATCGGCATCAGCCCAGCCCAGCACATTGCGTGCGTACTCGATCACCGTGTGCTGAAAGCCACCACAGGTGCCGAGGAACGGGCGCTTGTTCTCGCGCGCGAAGCGAATGGCGCTCAGCGCGCCGTCCATGCTGCGATAGGGGCTGCCGGGAACGCACCACAGCGCGTCGTAGCGCGACAGGCGGTTGGTGTGAGTGATCTCTTCGGTGGGGAGCCAATCGTGGTCGAGATCAACGTCCAGCGCGTTGGAGGCGAGTTGCAGGGCCATCGGGATGGCCTGGTGTGCGGGGATGGCGGGGTTGAAGTCGCCCACCAGGCCGATGCGGCGTGTGGTCATGGTTTTTGAGGGATGAAGTCTTTGGAAAACTGAGGCAGATCGTCACCGATCGTCCACCAGTTTGCCTTCGAGCCTGTATTGAAATGTGCGGCAGGCCGCACGGCCAGCGGCTCATTGATCAGCCCCGCGCGAATTCGCAACGCATCCGGAGTTGCATCGCGGCGGCTGTAGACCGGCGAGCCGCAGCGGCTGCAGAACGCGCGCTTCTTGCCGGGAGTCGACTCGAACTCTTTGATCAACTCGGCACCGCTGTCGAGGCGGAAGGCCGAGCGGGCGATGGGCATGTTGGCTGCGAACGGCGTGCCTTGCGCTTTGCGGCACTGCGAGCAATGACAGAGCTGGATCGGTGCCAGCTCACCGTCGATGCTGAACCGGATGCCGCCGCAAAGGCAGTTGCCCGTGTACATGGGAACTCAATGCACGGTGACCACGATGGGCGCGCCGCGCGTGATGATCATCGTGTGCTCGTACTGCGCCGAGAGGTTCCCGGGCACACCAGCCAGCGTCCAGCCGTCACCGGTCTCTTCGACGAAACGGCTCTTGGTCGACAGGAAAGGCTCGATGGTGATGACCATGCCTTCGCGCAGCACCCGCGTGTCGCGTGCGTCGTAGTAGCCGGGAATCTGCCCCGGCTCTTCGTGCAGCGCGCGGCCCACGCCATGGCTGGCCAGGTTCTCGATCACCTTGAGCTGGTAAGCGCGTGCCGTGCGCTCGATGGCGCGGCCGATGCCGTTGAGCCGCGCGCCGGCGCGGGCCTGCTTCATCGCCGCGTTCAAGGCCTCGTGCGTGGCGTGGCACAGGCGCGTCTTCGCCGGCGTGGAGGGCGGCACCACGCGGGTGCCGCCGGTGTCGGCGAAATAGCCACCGAGTTCGGCCGACACGTCGACGTTGACCAGATCGCCGGCACGAATCACCCGATCGCCGGGCACGCCGTGTGCCGCTTCTTCGTTGACGCTGACGCAGGTGGCCGCCGGGAAGCCGTAGGTGAGCTGTGGTGCCGACCGGGCGCCATGCTCTTCGAGCAAGCGCGCGCCGATGGCATCGAGTTCACGCGTGGTCATGCCGGGTTCCAGGGCGTCCAGCATCTTGTGCAGCACGAGCGAAACGATGCGGCCGACGCGCTTGAGGCACTCCACATCGTGTTGGTTTTCGATGGTCATGGTGATCGAATGAAAGGGTGTCGCAAGACTTTAGCCGTTGCGTGCCCCGACCGCCATGCCCGTCGTTACCGCCCTCCCGCTATCTCAGCCAGCAGGCCTTGGGGCTCCCGAAAATCGGATCGGTGAAGCTCGCGTTGTTGCATGCGAGCGCCGTGCCGCCAGGCACCGTCCGCGCGATGTAACGGCCGCCTGCGCCGTACAGCACCGTGGCCGTCGCCCCGGCGGGCACCGTGCAGGCGGCGTTCTCGGCGGCGCACTTCACGGCAGCGACATAGCTGCACGACTTGCCCGTACCAAAGATCGGATCGCCGAAGCTCGCGTTGTTGCAGGCGATCGTGCCCGACACCACGCCCTTGCTGGTGTGGCTGCCATTGGCGCCGTAGTACACGGTCGCCGGCGTCCCGGCCGGCAGCGTGCAGTTGCGCCCTTCGGCCGCGCATTGCACAGCTCCCACCGGCAATGCGGCTGGAGCGACCGTCTCTTCGCTGCCAATCTGCCCGAGATAGGTGACCAGGTTGCCCAGGTCTGCATCGCCAATCGCCATGCCGCGATGTGCCGTCACTGCGGCGCCGAGAGCCGCGGCCGAGCCGTCGTGCAGATAGGGCCCGGTCAGCGCGACATCGCGCAGCGTCGGCACGTCGATGCCCGGGAGCACCTCGCCCAGGCGCTTGCCGCTGGTGGGTTTGATGGTGCCCACGTCGGCCAGCAGCAGGCCGCTGGTCGCAAAGTTGGTACCGCCATGGCAGCTCGCGCAGTTCTGCTTCGCGAACACCGCGCGGCCGGCAACAGCATCGGCCGTCAACGCGCCAGTGCTGCTGCGCTGCGCGCTCTGCGGCATCACCGACAGCGAGTTCACGTAGGCCGCCAGCGCGTCCAGGTCGGTGCTCACGCCCGCCTTGGCGTTACCCAGCGGCTGGTTGCGCGTGCCGGTGGTGAACGCGGTGTCGCTCATCAGGCCGGTGCCGCCGGCCAAGCTCCGGATCTGCCCTTCGAAGTCTTGCACCTCGTCGAAGTTGCCGCTCCAATGCAGCCGCCCATGACCCATGCCCGCGCGCCCGCGCAGGCTGATGGTGTTGCGCAGGCCTTCGCCCTGGGCGCCGATGTCCCAGGTGCGGCCGTCGTGGGCACCGTCGTGGTGGCAGCTGGCACAGCTCATGTACGAGTCACGCGCCAAGCGTGCATCGCGCGCGTCGTAGAAC
>Ga0307516_10005276_pt1 | contig 15547 bp, 12 predicted proteins | sample 19_EM_MG_FD_203310 | JGI IMG/M metagenome (GOLD analysis project Ga0307516, IMG submission 203310) | Populus trichocarpa ectomycorrhiza microbial communities from riparian zone in the Pacific Northwest, United States - 19_EM | ecosystem: Host-associated > Plants > Roots > Unclassified | place...
CGGCGCGGTCCGGGCCCCGGTGCCCGCCCGGCCCGCCGCCCGGCGCCCCGTCCCGCGGCCCCCAAGGTCATCCGGCTGGGCAGCCCCCGCCCCCGGCTGCGCATGGTCGGCCTCGCGCTCACCCTCGTACTCATCGCCTTCGTCGTACGACTGCTCCAGGTGCAGGCCGTCGACGCGAGCACGTACGCGGCCAAGGCCGAAGAGAACCGATATGTCGGCTACACCCTGGCCGCCGACCGGGGCGGGATCACCGACCGCGCCGGCGTGGACCTCGCGACCAGCGTGGACGCGTACACCATCACCGCCGACCCCACGCTGTTCACCCGCAAGCAGCTCAAGGTCGACGACGGGCCCGAGCAGGCGGCCGCCCTCCTCGCCCCGATCCTCGGCGCGGAACAGGACACGCTCGTCAAGAAACTCAGGCCCGCGAACCGGAACCTGCGCTACACCGTGCTTGCCTACCGCCAGACCCCGCAGGTCTGGAAGCAGATCAAGGACCTGAAGACGGCGCTGACCGACAGGGCCGAGACGGACCCGGGCACCGTCAACGCCCTCGCGGGCGTCCTGGCCGTCCCCACCAGCAAGCGGGTGTACCCGAACGGCGATCTCGCCGCCGGGATACTGGGCTGGGTCAACGCCGAGGGCAAGGGTGCCGGAGGCGTCGAGCAGCAGCTGAACAGCCTGCTGTCCGGCAAGGACGGCAAGATCCGCTACGCCCAGGCCGGGGGCCGCCAGGTGCCGACCGTGGGCTCCACCGAGACTCCCGCCGTGCCCGGCAGCGATGTCGAGCTCACCATCGACCGCGACATCCAGTGGGCCGCGCAGAACGCGATCACGGACCAGGTCAAGGCGTCCGCGGCGGATCGCGGCTATGTGGTGGTGCAGGACACGCGGACCGGCGAGATCCTCGCCATGGCGAACTCACCCGGCTTCGACCCGAACGACCTGTCCAAGGCCAGCTCGGTGAACATGGGCAACGCCGCCCTCCAGGACGCGTACGAACCCGGCTCCACCGCCAAGGTCATGTCGATGGCCGCCGTCCTGGAGCAGAAGGTCGCCACCCCGCAGACGCATGTCGTCGTGCCCAACCGGCTGCACCGCGGCGACCGGCTGTTCAAGGACGACATCGACCACCCGACCTGGTACCTCACGCTCAACGGCGTGCTCGCCAAGTCCAGCAACATCGGCACCATCCTCGCCACCGGCCAGCTCGGCAAGACGCAGCGGCAGGCCAACCAGGTCCTCCACTCGTATCTGCGCAAGTTCGGCATCGGCGGCTACACCGGGCTCGACTTCCCCGGCGAGACGAAGGGCATCCTCGCGGCGCCCGGCGACTGGTCGACCTCGCAGCAGTTCACGATCCCTTTCGGCCAGGGCGTGTCCCTCAACGCGGTGCAGGCGGCCTCCGTCTACTCGACCATCGCCAACGGCGGAGTACGCGTCGAACCCTCGCTCGTGCGCGGCACGAAGGGACCGGACGGACGCTTCACGCCCGCCGCGAAGCCCAAGGAGACCAGGGTCGTCAGCGCCAGGACGGCCAAGACCCTCGGCCGGATGCTGGAGTCCGTCGTGGACGACGAGGAGGGCACCGGCACCAAGGCACGTATCCCGGGCTACCGCGTCGCGGGCAAGACGGGTACGGCCAACCGCGTAGATCCGGCCACCGGCAAGTACAAGGGCTACACCTCGTCGTTCGCCGGCTTCGCGCCCGCCGACAAGCCCCGCATCACCGTCTACTGCGCCATCCAGAACTCCACCAAGGGCAGCTACTTCGGTGGCCAGATCTGCGGCCCCGTCTACAAGCAGGTCATGGAATTCGCCCTGAAGTCGCTGCAGGTCCCGCCGACCGGGGCCAAGGCCGCCCGCCTCCCGGTCGCCTACAAACCCTGACCGGCCGGGCCCTTCGTCCCGACCAGTCAGGACCCCACATCCTGATCAGTACCAAGCACCCAGGAACCACCTCGTGACAACGATCACCCCCGATCCCGGGAACCAGGCAACGCCCCGCCCCTCACTTCGCTCCGAGGCCGGTGCGCCCGGTACGCTCACCGCCGTGCCACACCCTGATCAGTCCCAAACCACCCAGAAGGGTGCACCCGTGACATATCCGGGACCGCCCAGGCCAGTCCAGGTCTCCGCCACTCCCCTCGCGGAGCTCGCCGATCAGCTGGGTGCCGAAAAGCCGGCGAGTCCGGCCGACGCCGCCGAGGTCACGGGCATCACCCACGACTCGCGCGCCGTCCGCCCCGGCGACCTGTACGCCGCCCTCCCGGGCGCCCGTCTGCACGGCGCCGACTTCGTCACCCAGGCCGAAGGCCTCGGCGCGGTCGCCGTGCTGACCGACCCGACGGGCGCCGAGCGGGCCGCCGCCACCGGACTTCCGGTCCTGGTCGTCGCCGACCCGCGCGCGCTGATGGGCGAACTGGCGGCCACGATCTACGGCCACCCCGGCCGCGATCTGCTCCAGATCGGCATCACCGGCACCTCCGGCAAGACCACCACCGCCTACCTCATCGAGGGCGGCCTGCGGACGGCCAAGGCCACCGGGTTGATCGGCACCGTCGAGACGCGTATCGGCGACGAGCGCATCAAGTCGGAGCGCACCACCCCCGAAGCCACCGACCTCCAGGCCCTGTTCGCGGTCATGCGCGAGCGCGGCGTCGAGGCGGTCGCCATGGAGGTCTCCAGTCACGCCCTGGTCCTCGGGCGGGTCGACGCCTGCGTGTTCGACCTCGCTGTCTTCACCAACCTGAGCCCGGAACACATGGAGTTCCACTCCGACATGGAGGACTACTTCCAGGCCAAGGCGCAACTGTTCACGCCGAAACGCAGCAGGCTCGGCGTCGTCAACTTCGACGACGAGTACGGGCGCAGGCTGGTCGAGGAAGCCACCGTCCCCGTCGTCACCTTCTCCGCCGAGGGCCACCCGGACGCCGACTGGCGTGCCGAGGACGTCGAAGTAGGGCCGCTGGACTCGGCGTTCACCGCGATCGGCCCCAAGCAGGAGCGGATCACCGCGCGCTCGCCGCTCGCCGGGCCCTTCAACGTGGCCAACACCCTCGCCGCGATCGTCGCCCTCGCAGCCGCGGGCCTCGACCCGCAGGCCGCCGCCGACGGCATCGCGGCCGTGCCGGGCGTACCGGGCCGCCTGGAGCGGGTGGACGCCGGGCAGTCGTATCTCGCGGTCGTCGACTACGCCCACAAGACCGACGCCGTCGAGTCGGTCCTGCGCGCCCTGCGCAAGGTCACCGAGGGGCAGCTGCACGTGGTGCTCGGCTGCGGCGGCGACCGGGACAAGACCAAGCGGATGCCGATGGGCGCCGCCGTGGCCCGGCACGCCGACACGGCGGTGCTGACCTCCGACAACCCCCGCTCCGAGGACCCCCTCGCGATCCTCGCGACCATGCTCCAGGGCGCGGCCTCCGTACCGGCGCACGAACGCGGTGAGGTCCAGGTCTTCGAGGACCGGGCCGCCGCGATCACCGCCGCGGTGTCCCGTGCTCGGCCCGGCGACACCGTGCTGGTCGCGGGCAAGGGCCACGAGCAGGGCCAGGACATCGCCGGGGTGGTACGTCCCTTCGACGACCGCCAGGTGCTTCGCGAAGCTATCCAGAAGACCCAGGGATGAACTTGTGATCGCCCTCTCCCTCGCCGAGATCGCAGCAGTCGTCGGCGGGCAGACGCACGACATACCGGATCCGTCCGTCGAGGTCACCGGAGCGGTGGTCCGGGACTCCCGTGAGGTGGAGCCGGGCAGCCTCTTCGTCGCCTTCGCGGGCGAGCGCGTGGACGGCCACGACTTCGCACACGCGGTCGTCGAAGCGGGCGCGGTCGCCGTACTGGCGTCCCGCCCCGTCGGCGTGCCCGCCATCGTCGTCGAGGACGTCCAGACGGCACTCGGCGCCCTCGCGCGTCATGTCGTACGACGGCTCGGCGCGACCCTGGTCGCGCTGACCGGTTCCGCGGGCAAGACCAGCACCAAGGACCTCATCGCCCAGGTGCTCCAGCGCGCGGCGCCGACGGTGTGGACGCCGGGTTCGCTCAACAACGAGATCGGGCTGCCGCTGACCGCCCTGTCCGCCACCGAGGACACCCGGTTCCTGGTGCTGGAGATGGGCGCCCGCGGCATCGGCCACATCCGCTACCTCGCCGGCCTCACCCCGCCGAAGGTCGGCCTCGTCCTCAACGTCGGCACCGCGCACATCGGCGAGTTCGGCGGCCGCGAGAAGATCGCGCAGGCCAAGGGCGAACTCGTCGAGAGTCTGCCGGAGGACGGCACGGCGGTCCTCAACGCGGACGACCCCCTGGTACGAACCATGGCATCCCGAACCAAGGCGAAGGTGATCCTTTTCGGAGAGTCCGGCGAAGCGGACGTACGCGCCGAGAACGTGCGACTCACGGACAGCGGACAGCCCGCTTTCAGGCTTCTCACACCCTCCGGTGCAAGCGAAGTGACCATGCGCCTGTACGGTGAGCACCACGTGTCGAACGCGCTCGCCGCGGCCGCCGTCGCCCACGAACTGGGCATGTCCGCAGCTGAGATCGCCACCGCGCTCTCCGAGGCGGGCTCCCTCTCCCGCTGGCGTATGGAGGTCACCGAGCGCCCGGACGGCGTGACGATCGTCAACGACGCCTACAACGCGAACCCCGAGTCCATGCGAGCGGCTTTGCGCGCGCTCGCCGCGATGGGCAAAGCCTCACAGGCGAAGGGGGGCCGTACGTGGGCGGTGCTCGGCAAGATGGCCGAGCTCGGGGACGAGGCGCTCGCCGAGCACGACGCGGTCGGACGGCTGGCCGTCCGGCTCAATGTCGGCAAGCTCGTCGCGGTCGGGGGCAGGGAAGCGTCCTGGCTGCAGCTGGGCGCATATAACGAGGGTTCGTGGGGTGAGGAGTCGGTGCACGTGTCCGACGCACAGGCGGCGATCGACCTGTTGCGCAGCGAGTTGCGCCCGGGAGACGTCGTACTCGTGAAGGCGTCCAGGTCGGTCGGGCTCGAGAGCGTGGCGCAGGCGCTCGTCGAGGCCGGTGCCGAGGGTGAGGTTTCCGCCCGATGATGAAGCAGATCCTGTTCGCAGGAGTCATTGGCCTCTTCTTGACCTTGGTCGGCACCCCGCTGCTGATCAAACTCCTTGCTCGCAAGGGGTACGGCCAGTACATCCGCGACGACGGCCCCCGCACGCACGGCAGCAAGCGCGGTACGCCGACCATGGGCGGTATCGCCTTCATCCTGGCGACGGTCGCCGCGTACTTCCTGTCCAAGGTGTTCACCGGCCTCGGTGAGGCCAAGACACCCCCTCCGACCTTCTCGGGTGTGCTGGTCCTCGCCCTCATGGTCGGCATGGGCATGGTCGGTTTCCTCGACGACTACATCAAGATCGTCAAGCGGCGTTCACTCGGTCTGCGGGCGAAGGCGAAGATGGCCGGCCAGCTGATCGTCGGCATCAGCTTCGCGGTGCTCTCGCTCCAGTTCGCGGACTCCCGGGGACAGACGCCGGCCTCCACGAAGCTGTCGTTCATCACGGACTTCGGCTGGACGATCGGCCCCGTGCTGTTCGTGGTCTGGGCGCTGTTCATGATCCTCGCGATGTCGAACGGCGTGAACCTGACCGACGGTCTGGACGGTCTGGCCACCGGTGCCTCCGTCCTCGTCTTCGGCGCCTACACCTTCATCGGTGTCTGGCAGTACCAGGAGTCCTGTGCCAACGGCGAGACCCTGACGAACCCGGGCGCCTGCTACGAGGTGCGTGATCCGCTCGACCTCGCGGTGATCGCCTCCGCGTTGATGGGCTCCTGCCTCGGCTTCCTGTGGTGGAACACCTCGCCCGCCAAGATCTTCATGGGTGACACCGGTTCGCTGGCCCTCGGCGGGGTGCTCGCCGGCCTCGCGATCTGCTCCCGCACCGAGCTGCTGATCGCCCTCCTCGGCGGCCTGTTCGTGCTCATCACCATGTCGGTCGTCATCCAGGTCGGCTCGTTCCGCCTCACCGGCAAGCGGGTCTTCCGCATGGCGCCACTCCAGCACCACTTCGAACTCAAGGGGTGGTCCGAAGTCCTTGTCGTGGTCCGCTTCTGGATCATCCAGGGCATCTGTGTGATTGTCGGACTGGGTCTCTTCTACGCGGGATGGGCGGCGGACAAGTGACCGACTGGCAGGGAAAGCGCGTCACCGTCGCCGGACTCGGCGTCTCAGGCATCCCGGCGGCCAAGGTGCTGCACGGATTCGGCGCCGTCGTCACGGTCGTCAACGACGGCGACGACGAGCGGGCCCGTGCCCAGGCCGCCGAACTGGAGGCCCTGGGCATCACCGTGCGCCTCGGCGACGGCGCGACCCTGCCGCAGGGCACCGAACTCATCGTCACCACGCCCGGCTGGAAGCCGGACAAGCCGCTGTTCGCCGCCGCCGCGCAGGCCGGCGTCCCCGTCTGGGGCGACGTCGAACTCGCCTGGCGGCTGCGCGGCCCGGGGGCAGCGCCCTGGCTGGCCGTCACCGGCACCAACGGCAAGACGAGCACGGTCCAGATGCTCGCCTCCATCCTCAAGGCGGCGGGCCTGCGCACGGCCGCCGTCGGCAACATCGGCGTCTCGCTGCTGGACGCGGTGCTCGGCGACGAGCAGTACGACGTCCTCGCCGTGGAGCTGTCGAGCTATCAGCTCCACTGGGCACCCTCGGTGCGGGCCCACTCCGCCGCCGTCCTGAACCTGGCGCCCGACCACCTCGACTGGCACGGCTCCATGGAGGCGTACGCCGCCGACAAGGGCCGTATCTACCACGGCAATCAGGTTGCCTGCGTCTACAACGTCGCCGACAAGGCCACCGAGGACCTGGTGCGCGAAGCCGATGTCGAGGAGGGCTGCCGAGCCGTCGGCTTCACCCTCGGCACGCCCGGCCCCTCTCAACTCGGTGTGGTGGAGGGCATCCTGGTCGACCGCGCCTTCGTGGAGAACCGGCAGAAGAACGCCCAGGAGCTGGCGGAGATCTCCGACGTCAACCCGCCGGTCCCGCACAACATCGCCAACGCCCTCGCGGCGGCCGCTCTCGCGCGCGCCTACGGGGTGCCCGCCGCGGCCGTACGGGACGGACTGCGGGCCTTCACCCCGGACGCCCACCGCATCGCGCATGTCGCGGACGTGGCCGGGGTCACGTACATCGACGACTCCAAGGCCACCAACACCCACGCGGCTCAGGCCTCGTTGGCGGCGTACGAGTCGATCGTCTGGATCGCCGGCGGGCTCGCCAAGGGCGCGTCCTTCGACGAGCTGGTCGCCAGCTCGGCAAAGCGACTTCGCGGGGTCGTCCTGATCGGCGCGGACCGGGCCCTCATCCGGGAAGCCCTCGCGCGACACGCCCCGGAAGTACCCGTCGTCGACCTCGACCGGACCGACACTGGGGCGATGCTCCAGGCAGTCCAGGAGGCGCGGCGGCTGGCGGTCGAGGGCGACACGGTTCTGCTGGCCCCGGCCTGTGCCTCCATGGACATGTTCGCCAACTACAACAAGCGCGGTGACGCGTTCGCGGAGGCGGTGCGCGAGCTCGACGCCGGGGGCACCAGACACCCCCTATGACCCGGCCGCCTGCCGGGCGACCCTGGGAGGGACGCGTGGGACTCGCGAACCCGGCCACGCACACGTGGCCGACGTACAGCAAGGACGCCGATGTCCGGTAGTCGTACCGGGCGGCCGCCCGTGCAGCGGCGGGTGGCGCGGCCCGCCCCCCGGGCGGTGCGCGAGAACCCGTTCCTCAGCCTGTACATGCGGGCCCGCCGTGCCTGGGACCGGCCGCTCACCGCGTACTACCTGATCTTCGGCGGCAGTCTTCTGATCATCGTGCTCGGTCTGGTGATGGTCTACTCGGCCTCCCAGATCACGGCGCTGCAGATGTCCCTGCCGGGCTCCTACTTCTTCCGCAAGCAGCTCCTGGCGGCCGTCATAGGCGGTGTGCTGCTGCTGGTCGCCTCCCGGATGCCGGTGAAGCTGCACCGGGCGCTCGCGTACCCGATCCTGGCGGGCGCCGTCTTCCTGATGGTCCTGGTGCAGGTCCCGGGGATAGGGATGTCGGTCAACGGCAACCAGAACTGGATCTCGCTCGGCGGCTCCTTCCAGATCCAGCCCAGCGAGTTCGGCAAGCTCGCGCTGGTGCTGTGGGGCGCCGACCTGATGGCCCGCAAGCAGGACAGGAAGCTGCTGTCCCAGTGGAAGCACATGCTGGTGCCGCTCGTGCCGGTCGCCTTCATGCTGCTCGGACTGATCATGCTCGGCGGCGACATGGGTACGGCGATCATCCTGACCGCGATCCTGTTCGGCGTGCTGTGGCTGGCGGGCGCCCCGACCCGGCTGTTCGTCGGAGTGCTTTCGGTCGCCGTGACACTCGGTGTGATCCTCATCAAGACCAGCCCCAACCGGATGGCCCGGCTCCAGTGCATCGGTGCCACCGAGCCGAAGTCCGGAGTGGCCGACTGCTGGCAGGCCGTGCACGGCATCTATGCCCTGGCCAGCGGCGGACTCTTCGGCTCGGGGCTCGGCGCGAGTGTGGAGAAATGGGGCCAACTCCCGGAAGCCCACACGGACTTCATCTTCGCCGTGACCGGTGAGGAACTGGGCCTCGCGGGGACGCTGTCGGTGCTCGCCCTCTTCGCGGCTCTAGGCTATGCGGGTATCCGCGTGGCCGGACGCACGGAGGACCCCTTCGTGAGGTATGCCGCGGGAGGTGTGACCACCTGGATCATCGCGCAGGCGGTGATCAACATCGGTGCGGTGCTCGGCCTGCTGCCGATCGCCGGTGTCCCCCTCCCGCTGTTCTCCTACGGGGGTTCCGCCCTGCTGCCGACCATGTTCGCCATCGGGCTACTGATCGCCTTCGCGCGTGAGGACCCCGCTGCGCGGATGGCGCTTTCCATGCGGCAGACCCGCTTTGGCAGAAAGCGCGCGGGGGGCCCTGTGCGGGGGCCCCGGAGATGGAACACGATGCGACGGCGTGCCTCGGCGGCGCGTTCGTCCGGAGAGCGGTGAATTTCGGTGCATGTCGTACTCGCCGGTGGGGGGACCGCCGGCCACATCGAGCCGGCGCTCGCCCTCGCGGATGCCCTGCGCAGGCAGGACCCGGCCGTGGGGATCACGGCCCTGGGCACGGAGCGCGGCCTGGAGACCCGGCTCGTACCGGAGCGGGGCTACGACCTCGCGCTGATCCCCGCGGTACCGCTGCCACGCAAGCCCACCCCTGAGCTGATCACCGTCCCGGGCCGGCTGCGCGGCACGATCAAGGCCGCCGAGCAGATCCTGGAGCGCACCAGGGCGGACGCCGTGGTCGGCTTCGGAGGCTATGTGGCGCTGCCCGGCTATCTCGCCGCCAAGCGTCTGGGTGTGCCGATCATCGTCCATGAGGCGAACGCCCGGCCCGGCCTGGCCAACAAGATCGGCTCCCGGTACGCCGCCAAGGTCGCCGTCTCGACCCCGGACAGCAAGCTGCGGGACGCTCGCTACATCGGCATCCCGTTGCGCCGCGCCATCGCCACGCTCGACCGGGCGGCCGTACGCCCCGAGGCCCGCGCCGCCTTCGGGCTCGACCCGAACCTGCCGACGCTGCTGGTCTCCGGCGGTTCGCAGGGTGCCCGCAGGCTCAACGAGGTGGTTCAGCAGGTCGCGCCCTGGCTGCAGCAGGCCGGGATCCAGGTCCTGCACGCGGTCGGCCCGAAGAACGAACTGCCGCAGGTGCAGCAGATGCCGGGGATGCCCCCGTACATCCCGGTACCGTACGTGGACCGGATGGACCTCGCGTACGCCGCGGCCGACATGATGCTGTGCCGGGCGGGCGCGATGACCGTCGCCGAACTCTCCGCCGTCGGACTCCCGGCCGCCTATGTCCCGCTGCCCGTCGGCAACGGCGAACAGCGGCTGAACGCCCAGCCGGTGGTCAAGGCCGGCGGTGGACTGCTCGTCGACGACGCGGAACTGACGCCCCAGTGGGTCCAGCAGAACGTTCTGCCGGTGCTCGCCGACCCGCATCGGCTGTACCAGATGTCCCGCGCCGCCGCCGAGTTCGGCCGCCGGGACGCCGACGACCTTCTCGTCGGCATGGTGTACGAGGCGATCGCCGCCAGTCGTGCACACCGTTAGGCACGTATAGGGAAGGCAGGGAGCGTGGCCGGATCGACGACCGCCGAGCGCGGTGAACGCCAGCAGAAGTCGTCCGGCCCGCCGCCCGCCCGGAGGTTCACACCCCGCCTTCGTATGATCATCGTTCTCGCCATCGCGCTGGTCCTCCTCGGCGCGGGCACTGTCTGGCTGTTGTACGGCTCCCAGTGGCTGCGGACAGAAGAGGTATCCGTCTCCGGGACCCGGGTCCTGACGCCCGCGCAGGTGCGCGAGGCGGCCGACGTGCCGGTCGGGGTGCCGCTGATCTCCGTCGACACTGATGCGATCGAGGCGCGACTGCGCCGAGAGCTGCCCCGAATTGACGCGGTTGACGTGGTGCGTTCCTGGCCCCATGGAATCGGGCTGAAAGTGACTGAGCGTACTCCGGTCCTGCTTGTCCAAAAGGGCCGAAACTTCGTCGAAGTGGACGACGAAGGTGTCCGCTTCGCCACGGTTTCTCGGGCACCGAATGGCGTCCCCGCGCTGGAATTGACACTCTCTCGGCCGGGTTCGCGTGCCCCGAGCCTGCGGCGCTTCGGCGAGGACCGGCTGGTGCGTGAGGCGGTCCGGGTCGCCGGCGCGCTTCCGGCCACGGTCGCCCGCGACACCCGCACCGTCAAGGTGCTTTCGTACGACGACATCTCGCTGGACCTGGGTGGCGGCCGCACCGTCGCATGGGGAAGCGGCGAGAAGGGTGCCGCCAAGGCCCGTACGCTCACGGCTCTCATGAAAGCCGCCCCAGACGCGCGGCACTTCGATGTCAGCGTGCCCACCGCGCCTGCGTCATCAGGGAGTTGACGCACATCCGCGCAGGCCAGCACCCTGGCTGGGCAGCGCTATGCCTGATCACATAGGGTGAAAAGAAAAACGGGAGGTTCGGCGTGTTCGTTGAACGTGCGCCACTTGTCGACTTAGTGTCCTGTTCAGAAGACTCCAGGGAACAGACACACTGGTAACCCTAAACTTCAGCGTTAGGGTTCGGGTCGGCGTTATGGACCGCCCCATTCGGCATCTGTCGTCGGACCACGGGTTCACACCCGCGAGGACGGCGACAACGTAATTCGAGGCGAGAGGCCTTCGACGTGGCAGCACCGCAGAACTACCTCGCAGTCATCAAGGTCATCGGTGTCGGCGGCGGTGGTGTCAATGCCATCAACCGGATGATCGAAGTCGGTCTCAAGGGTGTCGAGTTCATCGCCATCAACACCGACGCACAGGCGCTGTTGATGAGCGACGCCGACGTCAAGCTCGACGTCGGCCGTGAACTCACCCGCGGACTCGGCGCCGGAGCCAACCCGGCCGTCGGCCGCAAGGCCGCCGAGGACCACCGCGAGGAGATCGAGGAGGTCCTCAAGGGGGCCGACATGGTCTTCGTGACGGCCGGTGAAGGCGGTGGCACAGGCACCGGCGGCGCGCCCGTCGTGGCCAACATCGCCCGCACCCTGGGCGCCCTCACCATCGGCGTGGTCACGCGCCCGTTCACCTTCGAGGGACGGCGCCGCGCGAACCAGGCCGAGGACGGCATCGCCGAACTCCGCGAAGAGGTCGACACCCTCATCGTCATCCCGAACGACCGGCTGCTGTCCATCTCGGACCGCCAGGTCTCCGTCCTCGACGCGTTCAAGTCGGCGGACCAGGTCCTGCTCTCCGGTGTTCAGGGCATCACCGACCTCATCACCACCCCCGGTCTGATCAACCTCGACTTCGCCGACGTGAAGTCGGTCATGTCCGAGGCCGGTTCGGCCCTCATGGGCATCGGCTCGGCCCGCGGCGACGACCGCGCGGTGGCGGCGGCCGAGATGGCGATCTCCTCGCCGCTGCTCGAAGCCTCCATCGACGGCGCCCGGGGCGTGCTGCTCTCCATCTCCGGCGGTTCCGACCTCGGCCTGTTCGAGATCAACGAGGCCGCCCAGCTGGTCAGTGAGGCCGCTCACCCCGAGGCCAACATCATCTTCGGTGCCGTCATCGACGACGCCCTCGGCGACGAGGTAAGGGTCACCGTGATCGCGGCCGGCTTCGACGGTGGCCAGCCGCCGGCCCGCCGGGACACCGTTCTCGGTTCGGCGTCAGGCTCCTCGTCGTCCTCGGGCCGCCGCGAGGAGGCCACTCCGGTACGGCAGCCCGAGAGCCGTCCGAGCTTCGGCTCGCTCGGCAGTGTCACGCCCAAGGAGGAGCCGGAGCCCGTTCCGGAGCCCGTGGCCGACATCCAGGTCTCCCCGCCGGTTCCGCCGTCGCGGTCCTACACGGACAGCGCGGCCGAGGAACTGGACGTACCGGACTTCCTCAAGTGATCCTTCTGACGTGATAGGACAGCGCGACACCGTGAGCGGCGCGCACTTCGCCTTCACCGACAGGTGGGGCGGGGTGAGCGCCGTTCCGTACGAGGAGCTCAACCTCGGGTGGGCGGTCGGCGACGACCCCGACGCCGTTCGGACCAACCGTGAACTGACGGCCAAGTCCCTCGGTCTCGACCCCGCCCAGGTGGTCTGGATGAACCAGGTGCACGGGCCGGACGTCCTGGTGGTCGACGGACCCGGAGGGCCCGGTGCCGAGGTTCCCGCGGTCGACGCGGTCGTCACCGCCCGGCGCGGAGTGGCCCTCGCCGTGCTCACCGCCGACTGCACACCCGTCCTGCTCGCCGACCCGGTCGCCAAGGTGGCCGCCGCCGTGCACGCGGGCCGGCCCGGGATGGTCGCCGGGGTCGTCCCGGCAGCCGTCCGGGCCATGATCGAAATCGGCGCCGAACCGTCCCGGATCGTCGCCCGCACCGGCCCCGCCGTCTGTGGCCGGTGCTACGAAGTGCCGCAGGCGATGCGCGCCGAGGTCGCAGCCGTCGAACCGGCGGCACACGCCGAGACGAGCTGGGGCACGCCCGCCGTCGACGTGACCGCCGGCGTGCACGCGCAACTCGAACGGCTCGGGGTGCGTGACCGGGAGCAGTCGCCGGTGTGCACGCTCGAGTCGGGGGACCACTTCTCGTATCGCCGCGACCGGACCACGGGACGACTCGCGAGCTATGTCTGGCTGGACTGATGGGGCATGACAGAACGTAAGGACGAACTCGCCGCGAATCTGGCGAAAGTGGAGGAGCGCATCGCTGCCGCGTGCGCGGCAGCCGGGCGGGCGCGTGCGGAGGTGACCCTGATCGTGGTCACCAAGACGTATCCCGCGGCTGACGTGCGGGTGCTGTCGGAGCTCGGCGTACGGCACGTGGCCGAGAACCGCGACCAGGACGCGGCGCCCAAGGCCGCCGCTTGTGCGGATCTGCCGCTTTCCTGGCATTTCGTCGGCCAGTTGCAGACCAATAAAGTGCGGTCCGTGGTCGGTTACGCGGATTTTGTGCAGTCCGTCGATCGTTCCAAGTTGGTGACCGCTCTGTCCAAGGAGGCCGTGCGGGCCGAGCGCGAGGTGAGCTGCCTGATCCAGGTCGCCCTCGACGCGGGCGAGAACGAGCGAGGGGAGCGAGGCGGTGTGGCGCCGGGCGGGATCGAGGAGTTGGCCGGCCTTCTCGCCGAGGCACCGGGTCTGCGGCTCGGCGGACTGATGACCGTCGCACCACTGGCCGGGGAGTACGCCGGCCGTCAACAGGCGGCGTTCGAGCGGTTGATGGATTTGTCGACTGACCTGCGCCGGAGCCATCCGGCTGCGAACATGGTCTCGGCAGGGATGAGTGCGGACCTCGAACAGGCCGTGGTTGCGGGAGCGACACATGTACGCGTCGGCACCTCGGTACTCGGAGTCCGCCCCAGGCTCGGGTAACGTCGCCAGGAAGTCGGACCACAGCAGAAAATATGGTCATTACCGCTGAACAGCGGGCATAACGACCTCGTGGATCGCGGGCACTTGGCAGTAGTCAGTCGATCCACCACAGAGCGGAGGACTCGGAGCATGGCCGGCGCGATGCGCAAGATGGCGGTCTACCTCGGCCTCGTGGAGGACGATGGGTACGACGGCCGCGGATTTGACCCCGATGACGACTTCGAACCCGAACTGGACCCGGAGCCCGAGCGGGACCGACGGCGGCATGAGCCGTCGCACCAGTCACACGGCTCGCACCAGTCCCATCAGGCGCTTCAGTCTGAAAGGGATGAACCGGTACGAGTGGTACAGCCTTCGGTGCCGCGTGAGTCGGTGCCCCGATCCGCTTCGCTAGCCGCGGAATCCGGGCGTCCGGCGCGCATCGCGCCCGTGGCATCCATCACACAAGAACGCGCAAGTCTGGAGAAGAACGCACCGGTGATCATGCCCAAGGTCGTGTCGGAACGAGAGCCGTACCGGATCACCACACTTCACCCTCGGACCTACAACGAGGCCCGTACTATCGGGGAACACTTCCGTGAGGGCACCCCGGTGATCATGAATCTGACCGAGATGGATGACACCGACGCCAAGCGACTTGTCGACTTTGCGGCCGGTTTGGTGTTTGGTCTTCACGGCAGCATCGAGCGGGTGACGCAGAAGGTGTTCCTGTTGTCTCCTGCTAACGTCGATGTCACGGCGGAGGACAAGGCCCGCATCGCAGAGGGCGGGTTCTTCAACCAGAGCTGAGAACACCACCGGAAACAGCAGGACGAGCAGTACCCAGCAGCACGGACACAGGGGAGAGGGAAGCACCAGCAATGAGCGTGGTCCTGGATGTCATCTACATCGCGCTGATGTGCTTCCTCATCGTGCTCATCTTCCGGTTGGTCATGGACTACGTCTTCCAGTTCGCCCGCTCGTGGCAGCCCGGCAAGGCGATGGTGGTCGTTCTGGAGGCGACCTACACTGTCACTGATCCACCGCTCAAGCTTCTACGGCGGGTCATACCGCCGTTGCGTCTCGGGGGCGTGGCGCTCGACCTGTCCTTCTTCGTACTGATGATCATCGTCTACATCCTGATCTCCGTCGTGAGCCGGCTGTGAACGATACGGTCTTGCCGAATGCCGACGACTACGTTGAGGTGAAGAGATGCCGTTGACCCCCGAGGACGTGCGGAACAAGCAGTTCACGACCGTCCGCCTCCGAGAAGGCTATGACGAGGACGAGGTCGATGCCTTCCTCGACGAGGTCGAAGCCGAACTGACCCGACTGCTCCGCGAGAACGAGGACCTGCGCGCCAAGCTGGCCGCCGCCACACGCGCCGCCGCGCAGAACCAGCAGCAGGGCATGCGCAAGCCGCCCGAACAGCAGGATCCGCAGCAACAGCAAGGACCTCCGCAGGGCATGCGGGGTCCCGGTGCTCCCGTGCCCGCCGGCATATCGGGTCCGCCGCAGCAGCAGATGGGCGGCCCCATGGGCGGCCCGCCCCAGCTGCCGAGCGGTGCGCCGCAGCTGCCCGCGGGCCCCAGCGCCCAGGGTGGCCAGCAGGGTCCCGGCCCGATGGGTCAGGGGCCGATGGGCCAGGGCCCCATGGGCCAGGGTCCCGGTCAGATGCAGC
>Ga0307516_10005277_pt1 | contig 15547 bp, 26 predicted proteins | sample 19_EM_MG_FD_203310 | JGI IMG/M metagenome (GOLD analysis project Ga0307516, IMG submission 203310) | Populus trichocarpa ectomycorrhiza microbial communities from riparian zone in the Pacific Northwest, United States - 19_EM | ecosystem: Host-associated > Plants > Roots > Unclassified | place...
GCCATTTCATCCCCCACGTGTCTTTCGGAGCGGAGTCTCGGCATCGTTACCCGCCCACGTACACACTGCGGAAACACCCCCATCTCGTTGCCAGCTGCGTAATCTTTTGGCCTATACAGCCTCCATGTCGGCGAATCTGCGCAAACTGTTACGTCTCGGTTTCGAGATCGCTGCACTGGTGGCGTTCCATATCCCACGATGGCTTGTATCCGGGACGCGGATCTTGTTATACGAGGACAGGAAGGGAAACTGGACGTTAGGTCGACACTTGCGCGTCCAGATGAAGCAGCATATGCCTGGTGTTTGGAACAAGTAAGTTTTACCCAAATCCGCCGTCTTCCGACCTGGAAAGTCTAATCGGACACCGGATTGTGCACAGGACCAGGGTTACGAGCCCACCGAGCCCAGACCACACCGCTATCCATGGTCCGGGAGGAATTTGGATTCCTGCCGTCCCAGAGGACCTTGTGGTCGGCGACGTTGGCTCTCTCGCCCGCGATCGAAATATTGCATCGATCCCCATCCCAGGGTACTGGATCCACAAGGACGAAAGACTACCCTTTGAAAGTCCTCCTTCCCCAGGAGAGAAGATTTTTTATCTCTGCCATGGCGGCGGATATACTGCCGAAACCGCGCATCCGGGTGGTATGGTCAGTCGGATTTTGAAGGACCTCCTTGGGAATTCTTCAAGTCCGTCGATCCGTCGAACGTTTGCCGTCGAGTACCGTATCAGTTTGCCGGGAGAGCCGGGAGAGGACTCTGTGTCCCCGTTCCCAGCTGCGCTCCTCGATGCGCTCGCAGGTTACCTCTACCTCGTCAAATTCGGTTTTTCGGAGGAGAACATTATATTGATTGGGGATTCCGCCGGTGGAAACTTGGCTCTCGCACTCACCAGATATCTCCTGTCAAACAGGGAACAAGGATCAGAGTTTCCCAAGATCCCGGGCTCACTCGTTCTCCTCTCGCCGTGGGCAGACCTTTCCGAGCAGTTCGCTCCTGGTCCACAATCCTCTCTAACTCTAAACGCCGAACGAGACTGGATCAATAGCAGAGCCTTATCCACAGACGCGAAGGTGTTCCTCGGGGGACGTCCAGAGCATGTCGAGCTGGCACACCGGAACTCATACATCTCGCCCGCGAGTCCCACCCTCCTGGGTTTAACCTCCGACTCCCCCACCAGAATCATATCCTTCAACGGGTTCCCGAGAACGTTTATCGCTAATGGGACATTCGAATCCTTCTACGATCAGATTCGCCATCTGAGAGACGCAATGGTAGAGGACCTGGGAGAGGAAGGAGTCACATACAACGAGGTTGATGGGGCCGTCCACGATTACTTGATCTTTGATTGGCACGACCCCGATAGGACGGCCACATCGAGGAATATCTTGAAGTGGTTGGGGGAGTAGAGGAGGAGTGGCGTTTCTAATAACTTGTAAAATATTACTGCACTCGGTATCTTTGAACGCCACCCCAACCCCGAGGAGAGGCTCTTCGTCTCTCTATCAGGGGAAAGTAACGATGGACCGTCGGTCACGCCGTCCAGACCCCCGATCCAGGACCCAGAGGTACGCAGTTCTGGGAAGAACGGACCCACCTGGATATCGTGACACCGCGTCCTGCGAGGCTGTGCAGGATAAATTAGGGGTGCTCTGGGAAGCCGGTGTAGAAGCGGGACTGCCCTCAGGATTCAGTGTTTGCAGGGCGCAAGCGAATATAATTATGTGGTCCCCTATGCCATTAAAAACACAGACCATCAGAAGGCCGCCGCATGGAAGACATTCCCAGTGGAGAGTGCTGACTGGATCCTGTGGCTGGGTCCCTTCGAAAGTGATCAAATCACATCTCCCAGATACCACCTGGTCCCGAGTACGATGTCCCATTCGGTGCTGATAGAGCCGGGTCAACCGAACCACTTCTAGACCAGTTCACCGCGCTGAATGCCGGGGTGGATGTGAAACCCCTCGAGGTTCATGCACTTGAGACGGTCGAGTGCGACAGGACCGTGTTCGAATCGGGGGAGAATCTTTCGGAGAACCGTCAAGTGTATCGAAGATAAGATAATGACCTCGTCAACGAGTGCCTGTTCATGAGACAACCTTGGCGCCATTGCGCGCTCGATGGGCGACCGGGTAAACTGAAGGAACCAAGCGGAAGAGGGTGAAAGTGGTCACATGGTCACAACGGTTGCAGGACTGGTATTTACGGCCTAGGCGTACACAGTAGTCTACGTTCGATGCGTGCGAGTATGATGCGTGTAAGTATGATGTGTGTGGGTACAAAGTCTGAATCTGCAGGATGAAAAAATGTGGAGGCAAGAGAGGAATACAAGAGAGACCGATGATGTCCAAGCAAAGTCATGATATTTGGTGGCATCGCTTACCACCGCCGAGTGGCCAACGCTTCCAAGGTCACCCACCCAGTCTTCGGAACGTGCTCCTTAGCAAGCTTCCCAACGAGGGTCTTCGCGACCCGCTTGTTCTGCAGGAACCCGCGGTTCGTACAGACCATCATACTCTTCTTACACCGAGAGAGCATGACATTTGTTCGCCGGTTATTCTTCATGAACCCCGGGGCCGAAGTCCGGACGATCGAAACGATGATGTGGTCCTCTTCGTTACCCTGGAAGGAGTCGACGTTGAACACTGTGTTCTCCCAGGTGAGACCTGCGTTCTTCAAGGCGTTCTCGATCGCGTTGCGTTGAGCGTCGTAGGGAGTGATGACCTTGAAAGCCTTCCGGTCTTGGATGTACCGTCGGGCCATTTGGACGATGGCTTTCACTTCTCCTTCGTTCTGGGTGGACATGTGTCAGCACAAACGACGGATCCGTGCATGTCGGGTACGCGTACCGTCCAACTGACTCCCTTCTTGATCTCCTTTCCGTTGCTCACGTCTACGAAGCGGCAACAGGTGAGGGCGTGAATGGAGTGTACGGTTCGGAGTTTCGAATCGTAGACATGGCGAGAGATGAAGTCTCCGATAACTGTGGGCATTCGGTCTGCCATGGGGGCATAATCAACACGGCACCAGACGTGGGGGAAAGGAGAAACCTACATTGGGTATCGAGAAAGACGGCGCCCTGCTTGAGGTGTGGCCACTCGAATACACTCCTCAATTCCGGGACGTCTTCTTGTCCGTAAGGGGCCACTGTGGATCCGGTCAGTACACCACAGTTCCATCAACCTTCACCCCCACACTTACATTGCTTATCGTCACCAATAAATATCACCTTCCTCAATGTCGTCTTATACTTGGCCAAGATGGGGATGTAATCCCCCGCGTCGATCTGACTCGCTTCGTCGATGATAACAGTTTGGACCGGGACGATCTTCGTGAATCCGAGTTGCGTGAGCCTGTTCGTTGACAACATGCTTATTGTGCACAGGATGACTCGAGATCCCAACAGCAGACGTTCATTCTCGTATATGGTTTTCTTGAAGTTGCCGGATTCGATCATATTGTCGCTGATGGCCTCGTACAGATGCTCGTGCCTTGGAGGGTCCAGTTCGAGTCAACGGATGGGACTCGTAGCCGGGGGGGCTTACCAATCGAAATGGAAATCCTTCGAGACGAGGAGCTTGAAGTCCAAAAAACCGGAGTCGACCAATTTCTCCGCCACGTTCTTGACCGCGACGTTCGATTGTGCAATGACCCAGACCGTATTCGACACGTGTTCAGCGACCTTGCTCTGAACGGCGGCGGCGATCACAGTGGTCTTGCCGGTCCCTGGGGGCCCCTGATACCCACGGTGAGGGAGGGAAAGAAAACGAGGAGGTGGAGCTTACGACGATCACAACATGCCGATCCTCCTCTTTGTTGCTTAAACACCTCTCCACAGCCTTCCGCTGCGATTTGTTCGGCTCTCGGTAGGTGAAGCTGATCTTCGGTTGAGTGGTGGGCAACTCGGGCCACTTCAACGTATGGAGGGGGTAATTTGGAAAGAAAACCTTCCGTACGAAGGGGCTGGAGAGGAGGGAATCCGAACCCTTGAACGCGCCCAGGATAAGACCTGCGCGGGTGGCTTCGGCACCCGTGAGTTCCTCCTTGCCAACCGTGACGACCGATTTGATTTTCGCGGTGAATTGAACTTTCGGAGCGACTCTGACGGCCCTGCCTTGAACCTGTTTCACGTGTCCCTTGATTTGGCCTTGGTCGGTCTCGAACCGGATATGCTGTAATCGCAAAGGGCGTGCCCGTCAGACCAGACCAGAGACGGCGATCAAACGCGACGCGGATGTGCGTGTGAAGAGTGAGCCTCACCTGGCTTCCAGATTGTCTGATGCGGGTTTTGAACCGCGTACATGAGAGGTTTACACCGTCCTTCTTGATCTCGATGTCGGTACTGACGTCGTTTACCGTGTAATGTGGCTTCAAGGCGTCCAACCGGTCTGCGTCTCTGACGCATTTGGACATCCATTCCAGTTCCTGTTAGTCAAGACGGTCAAGGAAAAATCATACATTATTGCTAAGTGAAACTTGCCTTCATGTCCTTATCTAATGTGTCGATCGCGCCCGGCTTGTCAGGGACCCCCTGGACTGCAATGTAGCACGCCCAGGCACGTAGGGAAAACTCGGCCTTCCGAGACAGAATAAATGCCTGTTCAGTGAAGATGTACTTCACGGCCGATCCATTCAGCGGGTCCTGGGTCCGTGCTCGTGCCAGAATGGACTTGTATGCAGCCATGGAACCTCGGTTGTCGCCACCTGAAGTGATGTCGAACGCTTGCCGGATCCGGAGCCCCATGTCCAGGAACAGCGCCGCGGCGAGACGCTCCATGAAGAAACCATGCTTCTCAAGGGAAGTGTTACAAAGAAGTTTGTCCCTCAAAATCCTCCTCTGGGGTTTCGTCGCCTTCGAGGTGTCGTTCATCGTGATCAACAACACTCGAGATTCAGACGAAAAAGCCAAAGCGACCAGGACGCATTTTTCTCCATATGATGCGGCAACTCCGAGCCTCGTTCCTGACAACGAGTCAACCAGGTCGGCCACGGATCGCGCAGTGAGGGATGAAAGATCAACGTGTTCGAGGGTGATTGGGGGTATGGATGCGTTGTTGTAGAATCGTTGGTGGATAGTCGTGACCGAGCCCATCCCTGGAGTTGGTAGCGTCATGGAGGGGGGAATAAGAGAGGATGTCTGGGTGCATGGCTGCGGACGAGTCGCCTTAAATCGTGGTTGCTGTCAATGGCCGAGATGAGGATCACCTACGCCCACAATTGTCACGCAAGGGCTGTGGGCAACCCAGGAGAACGGCCACGAAATGGCGCCCATTGAGGGGACGTGCGTATGATTTGAAATGAAAGAATCATTAAGGGTGGCCAGATACGGGTCGCCGTTTGGAAGACAAAGGGTATTTTTATGGCTCGAAAGAGGCCAACGACGGTTGTCGTTGTGCTTTGCTGGCAAATACCGTTCCAGTTAAAATCCAGGCAGAGAAACTTGTCGGTAGGGGGGACCTGCCGCCTGGGTCCACCGTAGCGCTCAAGTTTAGAACCAAGATTCAGAACCGTCTGTCGACGGGGGGTTTGCATTCCACGCCCGAATGGTTGCCGAGGAAGAATAAGAATAAGAATAAGAATAAGAACGCCGTGATAGCGAGGCGGCCATTGAATGCGATTCCATCAGTCGCGGCGGCTGAATCCTCTCCGCGATTCGTGGACCGCATGGACCCAGTGATGTCGGGGGGTGAATTTAATTCCCGCCCCACAACGTGTTGAGCGTGCGGTTGGGGGTAGTAGATACAGCCAGCGAAACTGTGGCGGTTGTGGTGATCAGCGCGTACGCGTGTACATGGGATCATCACGATCCGCCACAGTTTCTTAGGCTGAAGTCACAGTTCGGCTTCCGTGCGCACATTCGAAATCATCAGCTGCGGTCTCAGACCAGCCCAGATTTCTCAAAATGGTCGCTCCGGAAGCTGGTACATACCCGACCGGTCAGGCCTTCAGGGGCAAACACGTCTGTCCCCGCTGAGCCCGGGGGGAGTACAAAGATTCAATCGTTCCGGCCCGAGCTACAGCTATTTGCACGTCGATAACTCTTAAAAAACACACAGGATCGTGTGGATCTACCGAAGACTGTCCACGACCGCTGTGGGAAACCGTGGTGGCGGTGCCGTGTGCCAGTCGGACGGCACCAAGAGGCGTGTGGCGCACCAAACGGCCGTGTTTGCTCTCACATTTCGGCGCCTTCAAGCTCACTGCCTATTGCTCGTGGGTGCCCCAGAACCTCCGCCGAAATGCCGGACCCCACACGAAAGTAGAAGAGTCGGTGCGTTTTTTCTTCTTTCAAGAACGAGCCACCAACAGCTGTGTGCACCGGAGATCTCCTCCCCAAAAGCCACCGTGGGTGGCGGTCCTAGCTGACCCACCTCCTTCAGGGGCACTGAAGTAATCGTTCACCAATTTCGTTACGTCCATCCCAAGAGAGCATGTGGTATCTGAAGCCGCCAGCGCAACGACTTTCCACGATCATGACATCTCGGCCTATCAAACCTCTGACGACCAAATCGTCTCCCTCGAAGTGATGGACTATTCTCCTCGTCCACGTACAGAGGCGGTGAACAGAATGAATGTACCTGCCATTATGTGGGGCCGGGGCAGTGGCAGGCGTCAAGTGCTCGCCCACTGAATCAACTTTTCACATGTTTGTTGATTGGGATGGGCATGGTCGCCCGTCCACACACTCGCCGTTGAAACGCCCCCGCCTCGTTGCCCGCTGTGCGACCTGTACAACCCTTTCTTGGCACACAACCTTCACGACGGCTAACAATCAGAAGGCATGGAAGACATTCCTGGAGTGCCGACTCCTGTGACTAAGCTCCTTCGGAACTAAATGACATCCTGCGGATACCGGTCTAGCGCATGATAGCTCTCGGCTCTGATTGTGGTATGGAATTCACTGTCGGTGGGGGGAGAGATGGGACATTGGGTGAAACCCCTCGAGGATTACGGTATTGCGCCTGGACCACCCCAAAGGGAGACGTTCACCCTGGCGTTTGGCCCACATGTGTCCTTCCGTTGTAATCCTTGCGAGAATGTATTTACGGTCTAGACATACACAATAACCTACCCTCGATGCGTATAGGTATGATGCGTGTGGGTACAAATCTTGGGTCTACAGGATGCAAAAAAAAACGTGGAAACGAGTGGGGTATAAGATGAATGGATGATGTCCGAACAACTCACGATATCCAGCGGGACCGCTTACCACCGCTGAGTGGCCAAAGCTTCCAAGGTCACCCACCCAGTTCTCGGAACGTGCTCCTTAGCAAGCTCCCCGACAAGCGTCTTCGCGACCCGCTTGTTCTGCAAGAACCCGCGATTCGTACAGATCATCATACTCTTCTTGCACCGAGAGAGCATGACGTTCGTCCGTCGCCGGTTCCTCAGGAACCCCGGGGTCGTGGTCCGGACGACCGAAACGATGATGTGATCTTCTTCGTTACCCTGGAAAGAGTCGACGTTGAACACCGTTCTCTCCCAGGCGAGACCTGCGGTCCGTAGGGCGTTCTCGATCGCGTTGCGTTGGGCGTCGTAGGGAGTGATGATCTTGAACGCTTTTCCTTCCTGGAGATAGCGCCGGGCCACTTGAACTGTGGCTTTCACCTCTCCCTCGTTCTGAGTAGGCATATGTGAGCACGAGGCATGAACGTATGTTGTTGGGGAAGCGTACCGTCCAGCTAACCCCCTTCTTGGTCTCCTCTCCATCACTGACGTCCACGAAGCGACAGCAGGTGTGAGTGTTGATGGAATGCTTGGTTCCGAGTTTCGAGTTGTAGACCTGACGAGAGATGAAGTGTCCGATGACCATCGGCATCCGGTCTACCGAGGAAGAGTGAGCATAGTACTCGGCCCGAGGGAGGAGAAACATACACTGGGTATCGAGGAAGACAGCGTTCTGCCTAAGGTGCGGCCACTCAAACACGCTCCTCAACTCCGGGACGTCTTCTTGGCCGTACGGAGCCACTGTGTGGATCCATAATCAGTACGCCACGGTTTAGTCCACCCTCACGTCAACACTTACGTTGCTTGTCGTCACCGATGAACACTATTTTCCTCAGCGTCGTCCTGAACCTGGCCAAGACGGGCAAGTAATCTCCGACTTCGATTTGACTCGCTTCGTCGATGATAACGGTTTGGACCGGGACGACCTTCGTGAACCCACAGTCCACGATCCTGTACGCTGACAGCATGCTGATCGTGCAAAGGATCACGCGAGCTCCCAACAGCATACGCGCATTTTCTTGTGCTGTCTGCTTAAACTCCCCGGATTCGATTACGTTGGGGCGGATGAGAAGGTACAGATGCTCGTGCCTTGAACCGTCCGGTTCAGGTCATTGGATGAAAGGCTCGTAGCCGGGAGAACTTACCAATCGTAATGGAAATCCTTTGAAACGAGAAGCTTGAAGTCCAGGAAACCGGAACCAGCCAATTTCTCCGCAACGTTCTTGACCGCGACGTTCGACTGTGCGATGACCCAGATCGTGTTCGACTCGTGCTCTGCGACCTTGTTATGCACGGCGGCGGCGATTACGGTGGTCTTGCCGGTGCCTGGCGGTCCCTGACGCCCGTGGTGAGGTAAGGCAAGATAACGAGGAGGTAGAGCTTACGACAATGATTACGAGTCGGTCCTCCTCCTTATTACTCAGGCACTTCTGTACTGCCCTCTGCTGCGACTCGTTCAGTTCCCGGTGGGTGAAGTCGACCCTCGGCTGAGTTGGGGGTAACTCGGGCCACTTCAACGTATGGAGCGGGAAGTCAGGAAAGAATATCTTCCTCACGAACGGGCTGGAGAGGAGGGAATCTGAACCCTTGAACGCGTCGAGGATAAGAGCCGCGCGGGTGGCTTCAGCACCGGTAAGATCATCCTTGCCGATTGTGACGACTGATTGAATTTTCGCGGTGAATTGAGCGTGCGGAGTTACATGGACGGTCCTTCCTTGAACTTTCTTCACGTGCCCCTTGATCTGGCCTTGGTCGGTATTGAACCGGATGTGCTGCCGTCGCGGAGAGCATCTCCATCAGAACGGTCGTGACACGGAGAGAATGCGAAGGATAATTATACCTGGCTCCCAGAGTGTGACTCTCGGATACGAGTCTTGAACCGTGTGCATGAGAGGTCCACAGCTCCCTTCTTGATGTTGATATCGGCACTGACATCATTGACGGTGTAATGTGGCTTCAAGGAACTCAAGCGATCCGCATCTCTGACACATTTGCACATCCACTTCAGTTCCTATCGACCAGGGCGGTCAGGGAAAAACCAGATGTGGTCGATGAGTGAGACGTACCTGTGGGCTCTTAGTTGATGTGTCGATCATGTCTGGCTTGCCGGGGATTCCCTGGACCCCAACGTAGCACGCCCAGGCACGTAGAGAAAATTCGGCTTTTCGAGACAGAATAAACGCCTGTTCAGCGAAGATATACTCCACGACCGATTCATCTAACGAGTCCTCGGTCCGCGCTCGTGCAAGAACACCCTTATATGCGGCCATGGAACCCCGCCTGTCACCATCTGAGGTAAGATCGAACGCGTTCCGGATATAGAGCCCCAGATCCAGGTACAACGCCGCAGCGAGGCGCTCCATGAAGAAGCCATGCTTTTCCAGCGAGGTGTTACAGAGGAGCTCGTCCCTCAGAAGCTTCTTCTCCCGTCTCGCTGACCCTGAGGTGGCGCTCATCGTGATCAGCAAAACTCGAGACTCGGATGAAAAAGCCAAAGCGACCAGAACGGATTTCTCTCCGTATGATGCGGCGACCCCGAGCCTCCTTCCCGACAACGAATCGACCAAGTCTGCGACAGATTTCGTGGTGAGCGATGCGAGATCGACTTGTTCGAGGGTGATTGGAGGGATAGATCGATTGTGATAGAAATTTTGGTGGATAGTTATGACGGAACCCATGGTCGATAGTATGTGGAGGGGGGGATAAGAGAGGGGTGGCTGCAACCGCGCCGCCTTAAATTGGTTGTGGATGACTGAGATAAGGGCCCGGAACGCCAACCGTTGTCACACAAGGGCTGTGCGCGAATGAACCACAGGGGGGCCCGCATTCACAAAATAGCGCTCGTCGGCGGGACGTGGGTAAGATTTGAAATGGGGGTGGCCAGCAACTGGAACACAAAGTGTTTTTTTTTTTTTTTGCGATTTGGAGAAGACGGTTGTTGTCGCGCTTTATTGGCGAAAGATGTCCTAGCGAGAGCCCAGGCTGAGAAACTAAGTAGTTGGCAGGGGGAGTCTGCCACCGAGGTCCGCCGCAGCGCTCAGGTTTGGAACCGCCCGTCGAGCTTCCGCGTCCGAAGGGTTCCCGAAGGAGAATAAGAACGCGTTGAGTGGCGGAAAAGTCTGGGGGTCACGATGATCACAATCCGCCACAATTTTCAGCTCGGCTTCCATACGTCAGCGTATCAGCAGATGTCGGGCTGTCGGTCAGTCAGGATGAGGTCAATTTCTCAAGTCGACGGTTTGTCCGGAAGCCGGTCAGAACAAACACGTGATTGAAAGCGGATTTGTTCCCGGAGGCGCTTAAATCACTCTCGAAGACTCCGAGTCCCTCCATCCAACCCGTGTCTCACCTCCACTTAGACCTGAGCCAACGACATGGGGCAACCAACAACCTCGGGGGCCACCACAGAATCTCTGACGGTTACTGACAACCGCACCGGAAAGTCATACAGCATCCCGTCAGACTTCCGTTCTATTCCTTGTGTCCGTGGGCTGAATCGTGGTTTCTAGCATCCTCAATAACACCATACCCGCAACCGCGTTCAAATCCATAGCTGCCCCGAAGAGACCGGGTGAACCTGACGAGAATGAGACCACCCGGGGACTGAGGGTTTCGGACAAGGGTTTCTTGAACACCGCAGTCATCCAGAGCGAGATCACCTACATTGACGGCGAGGCTGGAAGTGAGTTTCACCCCGCTGCGTACTCATTGTCGTCGCTAACACGAGCATCCCAGTCCTCCGCTACAGGTCGGGCGATCCAAAAACATGCTCATGTTCTTGCGTAAACTGACGTAATCAACCCAGAGGGTTCCCTATCGAGCAATTGGCCCTCAAGTCCAATCATCTAGAAACCGCTTATCTCCTCATCTATGGCGTCTTGCCTACCAAGGAGCAATATCACGACTTCAGGCTTGAAATCACCCAACACAGAGTTGTGCACGCTGACGCTGACGGATTCTTCCGTTCCTTCCGGTGCGCCCGTTCTCTGATGACTTCCGTCCCCGGGGCTGACGGACGCATGTAGTTACGACGCGCACCCAATGGCCATCTTAACGAGTGCCTTCGCCTACTTGGGATCCTACTATAGCGAAGCCAACCCTTCGCTTCAAGGTACTGGCCTGTAGTTTCCCCTGGGGCTGCGAATTGACCACTGCCTTAGGTCAAAAGTTGTATACCAAAGGAGATGCGGAATCCTTGGCGATGATTGACAGACAAATATACCGACTGATCGGTAAAGCGACAACCCTTGCTGCGTGAGTACCGCACCCATGCGCATGGTTCTGTCGCTGACCAGGGTTACCACAGCATGGCGTACCGAGTTCGCCAAGGACGAGAATTTGTAACCCCTCCTTCCCACCTCAGCTATACTGGATCGTGAGCCTTCCGTCATCTTTTGGTCCAATTGTGGCGTTAACCCCATTCCACAAGTTTCCTGTACATGATGGACCACATGGGAGAACAGGACTACGTCCCAAATCCAGTGTTGGAGAAAGCCCTCGATGTTCTGTTCCTCCTGCATGCTGACCACGAGCTCAACGCTTCGTGTACCACGGTCTTGCAAACCGCGAGCTCGTTGGTGGACCCGTACTCGGCAATTGCGTACGTTCGCAGCACTTTGCGTAACAATTCCAGCTGACACCCCGATAGGGCTGGGTGTGCCTCTCTATAGTCAGCATTCATTGACTTCCGTTGTTCTTTGACTGACCCCGATCGGACCCAGTGGACCGCTTCACGGTATGTAACATATCGTCCAAGCCCCGCACGCGATTTTCACTGGAAAATAGGAGGCGCCAACGAGGCCGTGATCAGGATGTTGATATCCATTGGGAGGTTAGTGGTCAAAACTCGCGGCAGCGGATTCACTCATGCGGGTTTCCTAGCCCTGAGAACGTGCCTGCGTTCCTCGAGGCGGTAAAAAACCGAGAGAAGACCTTGTCCGGATTCGGCCATAGGTGAGTCCGAGAATCTGCGCCTTTCTTGAAGGTCTCACACATCGTTTAGAGTGTACAAGACAGTGCGTCCAAGGCGTTTCCGATCCCGTTGCGGTGGCTGATACCCATCTCCGCTGGTCGTAGTCCGATCCTCGATCGTTTATTGTCCGGAAGACGGCCGATGAGGTTTTCAAAGTGTGAGGGGAGTGTCGCTCCGGTTTCGAGAGAGGTTGACCACTTCACGTAGGACCGGACGTGACGCGCTTTTAGACACTGCCATGGCTTTGCATGAGGCCGCAATGAAGGACGAGTATTTCACCAAGCGCAAGCTCGCGCCAAACGTCGATTTCTGGTGAGTGCCCAGCGTTTGATGGAATGATCTAGGGCGCTGATGTTCGCGTGTCCGCAGGAGGTGAGAGAGCCTTCCAAAGTTCCATGTTCCGAATCCCGCTCATACCCACTCCCAGCGGCCTGATCTACCGAGCGATGGGTGGGTGCAAACCACCGCTGAGTGATCGTATTGACATCCAGGTTCGCAGGATTCCCACTTGATTTCTTCCCGGTGCTGTTCGCCGTGCCGAGGGTGGTGGGTTGGCTAGCCCATTGGCGCCAGGTATGTCCAGACCACGCGAAAGAAATGGGAACCTACAGCCCAGGTTCGTTTCCGTAGATGATGCTTCAAGAAGGCGGGGTCAAGATCTGGAGGCCAAGACAGGCATGTATTCTCGCGCTGAATCGGGACGTCGCTGAAGTGCATCCGGTGGTATCAAGGTCTACGTCGGGTCCACCAAACGGGACTACGAGCCGATTGACAGCCGAGGACGATCAGACTCGCCAAGGACCGTAGCAACGACCGTTGAGCACTCTGGGTAAGTCCCTGGCGGATGCGCTCCCCCCACACTCTCTGACGACTGCGTCTACAATGCAGAATAACGAAGAGGACAATGCTCGCTACGTTCAAAGGCAGGCTGTAAAAGTTTCAGAGTTGCTTGGGTTGTCGGCCATTGTTCGCTTGGGGGGAGCTTTTTGTGGGAAGACGGTAGCGATTATGTAACCCCAATCTCCTTGCCAAATAAGGACATTGATGCCCGAACCCGTGAGAGAATTGATGGTAGCGCTGCCCTAAAACGGAGGTGGATGAGTTCGAAAGAAAGCCCCCTCCTTCAGCTTTTCATCTCCTCCGCACTCGAGCTTTCTGAAGGTCCCGCCCTTCCCTCCTCCTCCCCTTGTTTTTAACGCCGCAAAGTATCTCTACGATGTACCCCACTCTTTTCACCACCACTCTCTTTTTCGCTCTCGCCGCCCTCCGTGTCCGGGCTGACTTCGAAGTCGACACTGTCGAACTCACCCAGGTCAGCGATTCTCCCAAGGATTCTCCTTTTTTCCCCCGTCTTCAGCCGCTCATTTTATCTTGTCTGGATCGCAGTGCAAGCCCGCGTCCCTCAAATGGGCTAAGTCCAGCGACTCCTACAATGTCATCATCGTCCATGCTGACAAGCCCTGCGACGACGCTCTGTACGTGGACCCCCTAGGTCCATGGCCCTGGAGTGTTCGCCAACCTGACGAAACTTGTATTTAGTGTCGACCTTGGTGATCACAACACCAACTCGTTCGAATGGTCGAAGGTCAACGTCGCCGCCGGAACTAAGGTCATGATCTCCATTTTGGATAACAAAGACGAGGAAGGCTGGAGCGGTGCCGTGGGTCCCAAAAAACGTTTCCCTACCGAGCTATTCACTTACGTTCTCTCCTTCTAGATTACTGTCAAGTCGAGCGATGACAAGTCCTGCTTGACCCCTGCGACCCCTCCCACGTCAGTGTATCTCTCTTACGGGTTCTCCTTTTTCTGACCCGCTCCTTTAGGCCCTCCCCTACCCCCACGCCCCCCGCTCCCGTAAACCCCCCCGCTAGCTCGCCATCCCCCACCCTTCTTGGTGCTGCTAACGCTGGAGTGCTTGGAAACGGTGCTTCCATGCTCCATTTCAGCGGTGCGGCTGTTGTCGTCACTGCTCTTGGTGCTTTGGCTGCCCTTCTCTGAGCAACTTGATGCCCGCGTATACCCCTCTCGTCTTGACTTATGGTCGAGCTGGAACCTTTCGCTCCTTTATATATTGTATCACCATTCCACCTCGGTCTGTTGGTTTGTTCTCTCGAAGCTTTGGTCCTCTACTTTGTTTTGTTTCTTGCGGTCTCCCTCCGTCGTACTCGTTTGTCCTGTTCCACCTGTCAAGCCGTTTGGTGGAGGGGCAAGGGTCGATTGGAGGTGAGCGGGTCCGTCAAAGGAGGATTAGATGTTCGAATCAGTGTTGATATTGCCCCACCCAAAGCAAACCGAGCACAACGTTTTACGGTATACATTCGCGTACAGTTGATCTGGGATGTGTAGTACCTTATTCGTGCTCGATCTCTGATAGACATCTGGTTCGACTGTTTTCCTTTCAACTTATTGCACCGTGGGCAGACGGATTGAAGAAAAATTGAAGTCTCAACACGAAGTCGCAGTTCATTCAGCGGGAATGCAGTTTGCTCACCCCGTTTGCAATTGGTCCAGGCACCTATCACCCGTCGCTCTCGACGACCTTCATTTCGTCGGAGATGAAGGTGAAGGGTTGCATCGCCACCGCCGCCGCCGATCCTTTACGCGTTACGTGGGGCACCGTCATTCAATATTCAAGCACAGCATCCACGCATCTCAGATTCACTGCCCAGATCACACATAGAGGCCGCCCCCGATTGAATGAATTGTGACGTTCTCACGGATTCAGTGACGACCGAGGGAACGGGCGCAACCTGTAGTCACCGAACGTCTTTGCGGATAGAGTCGAGCGCATTGAAAAAAAACCCGTCGAGGACGGATGACCGTCGGAGCGCCATACGTTGGGCATCGCATGTTGTTCATTTTTGCTCCCTACAAATATTTCACCCATTCATGCAATCCTATTGTGCGGAGGGTGGCGGTGGGGGTTCGTGATCCCCACCGTTGTTGGTCGGCGATGAGCGCTTTGGTTATCCTGTCCTGGTGGGTGGGAGCTGTCCTTGCTTTGGCTAATGGAGACGTAATTAGATGTGAAGGTTACGGGGCGAGGACGAAACACGTACATCGTGGTGGATCCCAGCGCCCATCGAACCGCGTGAGCCTGGGGGTTATTCATTCCAGGCCGGTTCGGCTGGCCTGGTGGTGTACTTCGCGACCCATTCTTCTTTGGTGAACTTCGTAGCGTGGCTCTCGAAGAAGGACGTGAGAGTCAGAACTTTGCAGTGTGCTGCTTACTGTCTAGTGACATTGTCTTCGCAGGTTGGAGGGAGTAATGGTCCTTGAATTCGTGGACAAGCACTAACTCGTTGGGCAAGGGCGTACCTGTGAACGGATATCGAGTGTTCGGTCCGG
>Ga0307516_10005278_pt1 | contig 15545 bp, 22 predicted proteins | sample 19_EM_MG_FD_203310 | JGI IMG/M metagenome (GOLD analysis project Ga0307516, IMG submission 203310) | Populus trichocarpa ectomycorrhiza microbial communities from riparian zone in the Pacific Northwest, United States - 19_EM | ecosystem: Host-associated > Plants > Roots > Unclassified | place...
GTCGGGGTAGGGCCGCCAGGAGGGAGGGTTTGAGGCAGTATAAGACGGAGAGTGCGCAAAACAAACCAAATCTCGAACACCGATTTGAAATTGTGCCCCCGTGGAGGTTACCATCCGCTTCTCGGCTTCATCCGTCCGTCAGCTCGGACTCGCAGAAAACGGTCTGCATATCTGTGACTGGCCTTCGACCTGACCGAGACGAGAATCCAGAAACGTTACATCGCTGGTCCCACCCCTCATGGGGCGAGGAGAGGAACAAACGCAACGGATTGATCACCAGAGAGAGGGTCACCTGAATTACGAGCAGCGCGAGTACTGCCGGCAGGTCTGTTTCACGAATCAAGATTCAAGGATCGCGTTACCACAGAAGTATCCAGAACAAAAGTGGGTCCTGAAACTCAGGATGCGAGAGAAGGCTGAAAGCGCGGACATTTTGGAAGTTTACCCCTGTTTTTGGACTTCTGGAGGGTTCTGCGCTACTCCTGGCTCTTTTCGATGCCCTCCTTCAGACCCCTCAAAAACGCTGGGCCCATTGTAGTGGAAGAGATTTGAAAGGTCCCTCCAGTCGATGGTCCGTTCCAGGCCCGGTTGGAACATTTCGGAGCTCCAATTCTCGGGGGGGGGGGGGGGGGGGTTCGGTCGCAGCTGGGGGGTGACCCCACTCGTACCATCAGCCTGGCGAACACTCGATTCTGTAACGTCCAGTTTGCAGAAACGTCTATGATGTTTCCAATCCTACAATGCAGCGCTATTATCTGGGGTATGAGTTATCTGGGGTATGAGAAGGAACCGCACCACCATCTGACAATCGTCTGAACGGTGGCGGGGTTTGAGTGCTGGAGGACACTTTCCCGAACACCGCCGCAGAGTCGATTTCTTCGTCACCACTATCCCACAATCCTCCGCAGCACAGAAATAGCTCAGCGGGTCCTTGAATACTTCAGCCTCTCTCTTCGACTTCTCCCCGCAACCAACAAGGTCACAGGGCTGATGAGCCCCAGAACAACCGCTTGGTTCGCGCTGGTCCCTGGTCATAGAGGCTGTCAATGTTCAAGGACTTGGGAACGGTTTCTTCGGCCTGATCGAGCCGAGCTTTCGCAAGGGAGGAGTACACTCGCGGTTTGAAGGAGAGCGGAACATCCTCCTGGGAAGGCGAGGGTTATCCACTTCTCGAGCGCCGCAGGTTTGTCCCGAGGTGCACCGAATCCTGTCCATTGTCTGACCATTTGTTAATTGGGACTCCTAAACGGTTCACCTCGGTGGTTACGAAAATGGATACCTTATACCGAGTTCCAGGAGCGATCTGGCATCGTTCCTGGCGCTCAACGCGCTCGTGGGGATAACTTCGTGGACGAGTTTTATCGCTTGGGCTATCAAATTGGGGTAATCGGTATCGACGCAGCGATAGTTCGGGTAAGTGGATTGGCGGAAGTTAGCATATTCAGGAGAATCAGTCCAGCCCACGGTGTGGACGGTGGGGAGAGGTCACCCATCGAGTTACGTAGGGGGACGCCCGGGAATTGCCGCCAACCCCAGCGCGTCGCATGGAAAGCGGAGTGAGCGAACTGGGACAGAGCACTCCAAAGCGTACGCCCCAAGGGGAATCGCTCCAAATTTCTTGGAACGGACCTTCATCATTCCACCAGGTCGCTGGACAAAATCCGACTCTAGATTTTACCGGCGTTATTCGCCCATCGACCCGAACTCGCTGGAAACGGCCTGTCCATCGGCGACTGGCCCCGACTCTAACCAAGACAAGAGTCCGGGGATGTTGTATTGCCGGTTCTATCCCGCATAGGGTTGGGAGAGGAACAAATGCAACGAATTGGTCACCAGATGGACGAGTAGCATGAGAACTGCCCGCGCGTCTGTTCCAACTGGCCGATCCTCGAGTGCACACGGGGACGTGATGTATCCATCCGGACCACACGCTCGAGCAGCAGGCATACTAGGAACCAAAATCTTCCCCCCCCCCTCGAACACCCTCCAGAATCCATGTCGTTGGTTGTCACTGGAACGTATTCACGGGCCCAGTTGGGGTATTGCTACCGCACCAGGTCTGCAGTCGGGATCCACAGTTCGTCCGCCGTGGGCTTGTCCTCCAGGCAGTGAACACACCGGCCACCACCTCGTGGATTTTGTACGCGACTTGAATATATCTCCTAGGGGTCGATGCCTGTTCGGCTATCGACGATCGTATTGCCGCAGAAAGATCCAGAATAAATGTGGCTTTCGAACCTCCCGGTGCGAGAGGAGATTGTGAAAGCCTGCCTCTGGTTTCGAACTTCCGCAGGGTTCTGTACTACTTTCGGGTCTCCTCTTCGAAACACTCCCTCATCCCCCTCAACATCTCTGGCCCCATTGTACTGGAAGATATTTGAATGTTTCTTCCGTCGAAGTTCGCGTTGATGGTCCGTTTCGGGCCCGGTTTGAACCTTTCGGAGCTCGTGTCCTCGTGGGAGGCTGGTCGTCGCTCGGAAGCCGTCGCGCTTGTCCTATTAGCCTTACTGGCACTCGATTCTGTAGCGTCCGGTTTGCAAAACGGTCTATGATGTTTCCAATCCTGCGAGGGAAATAAATAATGTTGTTTGGGGTTTAACAAATGAAACGCACCGCCTTCTGGCAATCTTTTGAGCAGTACGAGGGTTTGAACACCGGAGGACAACCTCCCCCACATCTCCGCAGAGTCGATTTCTTCGTCGCCACGATCCCACAATCCTCAGCGGCACAGAAATAGCCCAGCGGGTCCTTAGATACTTTAGCCTCTCTCTTCAGGTCTTCTTCGGCCACCTCAGCCTTACGCGCATCCCAAGCCTCCCAGAGGTCGAACAACCCTTCAAACCTCTCCGTACTGTGCTCGGGAAATTGATTGTCCTCAGTTCGCCGAAAACCCAGAGATTCTATTCTTGAGGCGACCGCCAAGGTCACGGGGCTGATGAGTCCAAGAGCGACAGCTTGGTTTGCGCTGTTCCCCGCGTCAGAGAGGTAGCCGATATTCAAGGTCTCTGGATAGTTTTCGTTTGCTAGGTCGAGCCAACCTCTCGAAAGGGAGGAGTACGCTCGCGCTTTTAAGGAGAGCGGAACGTCCTCTCGGAAAGACGCGAGGGTTGTCCATATCGCAGCCGCCCCAGGTTTGTCCTTAGGTGCACCGAATCCTGTCCATTGTCTGGCCATTTGTTGATTAGAATTCCTGAACAGTTCATTTCGGTGGTTACAAAACCGGATACCTTATACCGAGTTCCAGGAGTGATCTGGCGTCGTTGCTGGCGCTCAATGCGCTCGTAGGGAGATCTTGTTGGACGAATTTCACCGCCTGGGCGATCAGCTTGGTGTAATCTTTCGTATCGATATCGGCATGGTGATAGTTCGGGTGGGTGGATTGGCGGAAGGAAATGTATTCGAGGGAATCAGGCCAGGACATGGTACAGATATCGGGGTAGGAGGGAGGTTTGGAGGTACGGAAAGACGGAGAGTGCGAGATCTAAACAGCTCAAATCCCGAGTTGTGATTGGTGGAAGTCCCCACGGAGGTTGCCATCTGCTTCTCGGCTTTATCCACCAGCTGGGCTCGCAAAAAAAACAACCTACACAATCGGTGACTGGCCTCTCTGACTCGACCGAGCAATAATTAGAGAGGAACGAATACAGCGAACCGATCGCGAGGGGTCGCATAGTCGTGTAAGGTGGGGTGGGTGTAGCAGTGAAGATTGACTGGAAGTATTTTATTCAAAGAAATACCACGCCCCATCTCGGCGAGCCACTCTCGAGTCCTTCCTTCATCTCTCTCATCACCTGTGGCGCCACCGTATTGAAAGGGAGTATCAGAACCCTCTTTCCGGGGAGATTCACCATGATGGTCCGGTTGGAACCTTTCGGAGAACGCGTCCTGTGGTAAATCGGGTCGCCGCTTAATGGTGGCCACGTCCGTCCTGTTAGCCGGAATAAGACTCGATACTATCGCGTCCGGTCTGCAAAACGGTTTGTGATGTTCCCAATCCTGCAAGGCAAATGAGCATCATTACCGAGGGTATGAGGAGTGAAACGCACCGCCGTCTGGCATTCCTTTGAACAGTAGTGGGGTTTAAGCGCCCGAGGACACCCTCCCCCACAGCTCCACAGAGTGTATTTCTTCGTCACCATGATCCCACAATCCTCCGCAGCGCAGAAATAGCCTAGTGGGTCCTTGGATAATTTACGTTCTCTCTTCAACTTCTCTTTCGCCACCTCAGCCTCACGCGCATCCAAAGCCTTCCAGAGGTCGGCCAACTGTTCGAACCTTTCCGTGCTGTGCTCGGGGCATTTGTTGTCCTCGGGTCGTCTAAAACCCGCGGATTCTATTATCCCCGCGACATTCAGCGTCGCGTTACTGGTGAGTCCCAGAGCGACCGCTTGGTTTGCGCTGTTGCCCGCGCCGTAGAGGTAACCAACGTTCAAAGTCCTGAGACCTTTTCCATTGGTTTGGTCGAGCCTTCATTTTGCAAGGGAGGAATACGCTCGCGCTTTCAAAGAGAGTGGAACGTCCTCCCGGAAGAACGCGAGGGTTGTCCATTTCGCGAGTGCCCCAGGCTTGTCCCGAGGTGCGCCGAATCCTGTCCATTGTCTGGCCATTTGTCAATAGAGATACCCCAGTGGTTACGGAAACTCATACCTCAAACCGAGTTCAAGAAGATCTGGCGTTAACGTCGACGCTCAGTACGCTCGTGGGGAAATCTTGGACGAATTTTATCGCCTGGGTTTTCAACTTGTTGGCATCCTGTACAACGGCCTCGGCGGTATGGTGGTTCAGGTGAGCGGAAAGGCGGAAGGAAAGATATTCAAAGACCCTAGGATCTGACCAGGACATCGTGTGGACGTTGGGGGAAGAGAGAGGTTGAGAGATGTTGGCACCATTCGGCTCTCTGGCTGAATCATTCCCTGAGGGATGAACCTGTCCGCAAACAACAAGGCTCAGGCAACCGGTTATTCACCGGGCCGGGCTAGTAGTCGGCCTCATGAGCAGGTCTGTGAATGGACAAGGCCTCGTAGCCCCACACTAATCGGATTCCGTCCGTCGTTTCACCAACGGGTGGGTAGGGTCTGATCTGCCACGGGATCTCTCCGGTCGAATCGTGTTGCCTGGCATCGGAACGTCCATGCTTCATCGTGTGAAGCTCGCGTGTTGGCTGGAGGCGTCGCGAGGATCGCACCAGCTCGTGATGATCACCGTGGATGGTTAGAACCGCAAAGGCTCAGTCCATGTAGATCAATGAGAATCGCCTAGTACATGTGACGAAACGGGTGGTCGAGCGGTGGGGGGTGCCCGGCGGTGTAGAGCAGCAAGATCAAGTAAGATCAATCGGTGGTGTCGAGGTTCCTTCTGCCACAAATGGCCTACCGAGGGGTCAACCGGCACCAAACAGGACGCTCGTGAGTATACAAAAAGCAGAATCACAAGTTAGGGAGTCAGGTCCATCAAGTAAGTACTTGTGAGGTAAACGGTGGCGTCGAGTCTGGTGGCATCCAGTGACGGTGATCGGGTGTTGCTGGGACCGTCACTATGAAAAGGGGAGACGCCAACACAAACCCTAGGCCAACGGGGAAATTAAAGGAACAAAAGGCGGCGTTAGCCAGGATCTGGTTGGGACATACCATCCAAATGCAGATCCGTGACATGATCGATCACCAGGGCGGAATGCTGGCGCGAGGTGAGGGGAGCTGCTCAGAGCTCATGGTCGTCGGCGTGTCGTAGTGCCCTCCGTCTCGAGAACCAGCACTGGGAGGCTGACGAGGAGGTTAGAGAGAGTGGCGGTGGGGAAATGGTTGGGTCATCGACTGATGAGCGGGTACAGTTGTGTCCCTGAACACACACGTAGCGGAAGGTCCTGTGACGAGCGTGGTACTCTCAGAACGCCGGGAACTCCCATGATAAAATGTGACCGCTGAGCTGAGAGAGCGTCGAGCGCAAACAAGGCGACCGACGGCAGCACTAATGGTGCTGTGGCATCTCCCTGTTTGTTGAATTATCGTTGGGGTCTATGTAGAGGACGGGGGAGCGAGAGCCCCGTGCTCAACCAATACCGAATCTTGGTACTCAATACCAATAACAGACGGCTGTCGGTCCGCAAGAGGTGGGCTTCAAAAGCGCGCCGCGTAAGTGACCACAAATCCAAGTCGGATTGCGGGAGACCGTCCACACCCCACTCTCAACCTTATCCGCCCAACGACTTAAACCCGCAGAAAACGACCTGCGTATCTGTGGCTGGCCCCCGACTCCGCCTGACCAGGACAGGAATCCAAGGGAGTTACGTTGCCGGTTCCGATGTCTCGCGTAGGGCAGAGGGAGGAACAAACACGACGAACTGCCGGTGATCACGAGGGCGCGTTTGCTCATTCTCCCTCCCCCTTGAGTATGCTCACCAGAACACACACTTACAGTCGTACCCCAGATCCCACGGGTTCTGCGCCCGACTCGGACCAATCACACTACCAAGATTATATAAAGATCGTATTGTAGGCGAAAAAACTAGAGGAAATGTAACAATCGAGACTCTGGGTATCGGAGGGGTCTGTATTGCTTTAAGAACCCCTGTAGAAGTAGAGGTAGTCACTGTAGGGGTGGAGTGGGCGTAGCAGTACTTGGAGATCGACCAAAGGAAGTAAATTGTCAAAAGAATACCACCTTGTACCCCCACGACCTATTCTCGATGCCTTCCTTCGCCTCTCTCATCACCTGTGGCGGTATTCCAATACAGGACCAGTGTGCAACGCCTCCTCCGGGGAGGTTTATGCTGATGGTCCGCCTCTCGCCCGGTTTGGACCTTCTAGAGATCGCGTCCTGTGGAGGATTTGGTCGCCGCTTAATGGCGGTCACACCTGTTCTGTTAGCCGGAAGAACACTCGATACTGTAGCGTCCGGTCTGCAAAACGGTTTATGGTATTCCCAATCCTGCAAGGTAGATGAGCGTCATTACCGAGGGTGTGAGGAGGGAAACGCACCGCCTTCTGGCATTCCTTTGAACAGTAGTGGGGTTTAAGCGCCCGAGGACACCCTCCCCCACAGCTCCGCAGAGTGCGTTTCTTCGTCACCACGATCCCACAGTCCTCCGCAGCGCAGAAGTAGCCCATGGGATCCTTGGATACTTTAGCTTCCCTCTTCAACTTCTCTTCCGCCAACTCAGCATCACGCCCATCCAAAGCCTCCCAGAGATCGGTCAACCGTTCGAACCTTTCCGCACCGTGCTTGGGGAGTTTATTGTCCTCAGGTCGCCTGAAACCCAGGAATTCTATTCTACTCGCGACCCTTACCGCTGTGCGACTGGCGAGCCCCAGAGCGACGGCTTGGTTCGCGCAGTTTCCCGCCTTATAGAGGCGGACACTGTTCAAGGTCGCGCAGAGGCCTTTTTCGGCTCGATCGAGCCAACCTTTCGCAAGGGAGGAATACGCTCGCACTTTCAAGGAGACTGGAACGTCCTCCCTGGAGGACACGAGGGCTGTCCATTTCGCGAGCGCCGCAGGTTTGTCCCGAGGTGCACCAAATCCCGTCCATTGCCTGGCCGTTTGTCCGTCAATTGGGGTTGCTGAACAGTTCACGGTGACTCAAGAGATGCATACCTTATGCCGAGTTCCAGGAGTGACTCGCCATCATCGTTGGCGCTCAGTACACTCGTGGGGTGATCATGTGCGAAATTCACCGCCCGCGCCAGCAGCTCATCGTGGCCCTGTTGATCGAGATCGGTGGCGTGACGGTAGTCCAGGTGGGTGGATAGGCGGAAGTAATAATATTCAACGGCCTCAGAATCAGACCAGGGCATGGTATGGGCGCTGGGGAGGGTGGGAGGTTGGGAGAGGTTGCCAAATTACGACCAGTGAGTTATGTAGGAGCATGCCTGGGGGTTGCCCGTCGCCAGGGAAATGGAAAGTGGAGCGACCGAACAACTTTTTCTCACTGGCTTCCCCTGCAGCATACACAGGATTTTGACGGAATTGGCAAAGCTCGCAGTGCTTGGAGTAAGCACCGGCCCATCAGACCTCTGGGGGAGTGTGCTGGTGCACTCCAGCTCCCATGGACAGAACATTTCGACGGAAGCACGTTTGTGCACAAGTGCCCCGATGGAATCTCTCCAAATTGTTCTGGAGCACATGGAGCGGACCGTACTTAATCATTCCACCAGCGCTGGCGCTGGACGAGCGCGTAAACTCCGACTCTAGTTCGTCCATCGACCCGAACTCGCGGGAAACGACCAACTCATCGGCGACTGGCCCCCAGCTCTAACCAAGACGAGAATCCAAAAATGTTACATTGCCGGTTCTATCTCGCATATGGCGTATATAATAAAATCAAATAGGCTGGGGTGGAGAGGAACAAATACAACGAACTGATCACCGGGGGGGGGGATTACGCGGGCGTGCCAAGGACGGTGTGGGGCGAGGCTAATGTAAAAATGAGGGTGATGCCTGTCTGGGGTTGGGGAGGCGTAAAAAAGGTGTACGTGCGCGAGAGCGAGCGAAGAACCATAGCCTTGACCAACCGCACTTCTAAGGCAGGGGCGGGCGACAATTCACTGAAAACAAAAACAAATGAAATAACGAAGGGTGTAACAATATTGTCCGCGGGCAAACTAGTTTTCTCGCATCGATGATCCCCGGTCGGTGAAAACCCACGGGCTGCTTGTGTTGGAGAGAGGTCCTGTTAAAGGGGAAAAAGTTACGAAACAGAAACCAGAGGGAAAACCATCGTCGACAGATTCTATCACGAGTGTTTTCGCAGTCGTTCCTGCAATTCCACTCAACGGACCGAGAGAACCTTGACCTTGAAGTCACCGTAATACCGTAATACCAGGGTGGAAGCGGGCGCCATTCGTTTAACCTCACAAGACTACTGGCCAGTGGCACCAGTAGTGATAGGGATCGACAGAGCAGGAGACCTGATCCCGCCTTTCCCAGGTACATCAGGAGCAGGAGATGGAGCCACAATCATAGAGCCTGGTGTGATGATCGTCAGACCATTGCCATTGGGGATAGCTTTCACAGAAGCTGTCTGAACAGCACCAGTCGTCGAGTCCGCCGACGGATGTTGTGAAGACCTATGGCAAAGGTGGTTAGGTTCGAAGGGGGCGGGAGAACTTAGGAGCAATTGTTTTTATCCCTACTTTCTTCGTTTGTTAGGCAAGTCCGTAGATTCCTTGTCTGTCTTTCCCGCTCCCTTGGGCAATCGCGAACCTTCAGCAAAATAAAGGAACGTCTCGGTGGGCAATTCACCTTTGGATTCGGCCTTTTGAGAGCAGGCTTCTGCCTCTCACCCGGGTCAAAGACGTAGTCCGGCAGGATCGATCTGGGCGACGTCAATATCCAGTGACGCCGGCTTCCGAATGGGTGATGCGCACCTCCTGATATTCTGTACGACAATACCCATTGTTGCATTGTCATATTTATCCCAGGTCTTGACCATTTTTACGAATTCGTTTGTCGGGTATGAGATATCCAACTTGCGTGGTCCCTGCTGCGTAGCTGAGGAAAGAACAGTGTCAGCAAGGCACCAGGAAATCCAACAGACGAACGACTGACGTTGCTTTGGCTCGACTGCCAGCCCAATGTAGAATGTCGTTGTGTACACAACCCTACCCTCCTTTCCTTCGCAATCCTCCTTTTTCCTTTTTGGCACTGCGGCCGAGATTTCACCCTCAGCTACAGCAAGTATTTCCTCATCGGTCAAACAATACACCTCCTGGTCGAAGCCTTTGATGAAGGGGTGCGCGATTACGAGTGACTCAACGTATTCGAGCTTCATCACCAGCTGCCGAAGCTTTGACTCGACTGTACCTGACCTGTGTCCCAAGCTCATTCCGGGAACCGACCCGACCGAATACTTGAAAGGACGCACCACTTGGATTGAAGATCCGGATTGGCCGCTGATGCGACGATCTGCAGGTAGTACCGGTACTTGTGGAAAAAGTCATGCTTTTTAAACAACTCAGACCACTCTGCGGTTCCGATGACAACGCGCTCTACGACCTCCGAGGCTGAAAAAAGGGATAAGCGGGGCAAATGTGACCAATATGATGGGTTTCCTACCTTTCTTGAACTCATCCGTCATGATCATTTGTGTGGATGCTGTAACGTTATGCGTAGCGCACATTGAAGGATATGCCGGTGTGATAATCGGCATGCGATGTGACCTGTCTCCCGGGTAAAGCTACAGAGCATCGATTAGCAAATTGTGGGTTTCCAAGAACGCAGTGACGAATACCTTTGGGTTCCACACACGCACGGGGAGAGGTCCATCCTCGATTTGTTTCAATAGAACAGGCTCTGGCCAAGACCTGCAGGCCCATCAGTGCGATGTAAAGCGATGTCGCATGAGAGGCGTACCACTGGTGCATGATGATGAAGAACCGGCTGACGATAGCACCGGCCGAAACGTTTGGGTACAGTTGGCATATCCGGGCGACAAGCATGGCCCAGGCTACACCGCCGAGGAACCCGCTTACATTGGAATAGATGGCTCTCCCTATCAACTCAACTAATAAGCACGCACTCGTCTCGGAAGAGAAAGTTTGGACTGACGTTGAGCCCAATGCTTGATACACCGCAAAGAATCTCGGAACACTCCCACGTTTGGTACTAACCGCAGAATCTCGTCGGTCACTCGTGAACCTGGAACAAACATCGGCAAAAGGGCGGTGGGGTTATATGGAGATCCGGTCGCACCGTTCAAACTCCTCACGCAACGTTCGTCGAGGTTCCGTAGTAGGTTGTCGTCCTTTAGGGAGAGATCATCCGGTATTGTCGACAAGGCCAGCCTCGCCATGGTGAAATCTAGAGGAATCCCCATTATTTCAGCCTTGATCACGGGAACGTACGCGTCCGGGACACCCTGTGTGTGACACGCCAACTCAGTACCGCCACTCACTCGGCGTACAATGTTCTGACATACCGAGACCTCCGTAACACCGTCCATCTCCTTCAGCATACCCTCAAATACGTCGAAGAAGTCTTCCCTTGATACGTGTTTAGGTACGACGCATAGAGTATCGATATCGGTCCCTGGACCGTGCACGCCCAACCGATAAGAACCGAAGGTGAAGATTTTGCCACCCGCGGCGTTCGCGGTTGTTTCTGAAAGGCCACGGGCAATTGAAACCTGGTGGACGAATTTTTTCACGAGGGCTGCAACCTTTCCCAGAACGATTTCGCTGAGAGGCCAAGGTTGATGATGTCAGCGGAAGTGGACCGGGGGAGAGCGGGCAGGCGGGGGGGAACTCACCGCGTCCTAGCCTCCTGTTCGCTCTCGAAGGTCTTCTGTCTCTTCAGTTCTTCCATTAGAGTTACGGTGACCTCCTTTTCCCTTGGGTTCGATTCAGCGGTGGTGATGGGTCGCGTCACCCCGATATACCTAGAGTGGTGGGCAGGGAAGATTCAGCACGGGTGGAAGAGAAGCTCAGTTGTTGGCCCCTCACGGTTTGTCGTCTTGCAAAGCCATGGCTTTGGGGTTTGTGGGGACGCGGTCGGTTCAAGGTATTTGTGGAAGCGCAGACACAACCCACACACGGGGTTTGCCGACTGGCAGGCGTCCCCAAAGCCGACTCATCCAACCCAAAACGCGCCGTGGACAATCGCCCACTTTCTCCCCCAACCTGGCGCCGTCTCATGATACAGAGGACCCCCGGGTGATTGCCAGGCTGAAAGACACGCGTGCTCTCGTCGTGCGTCCGCACCTTTCGCGCCTCTGTTACCCGAGGTAATGGATTCACCTCCCACCCTGCACGACCCTCCTCACGACCGTCGCCAATCCCCAACGATACCACGCCCATTAATCTCGGCCGAAGCTCGCAGCTGTTGCGCCCGAGGTTGCTCCTGTTGGGTGATCGCGAAATTAGGGCCACTTCGCGGAACGTCCCGTTCCCATGCGTGGGCTGCATTCTGGTCGCTCTCGGTCTCGTCGTGGCCGGATGACTTTCCAAAACCGAGGACACCACATACCTGTTTTAGCCTGGCCGCTGATACTTGGGCTATGGGATTGTCCTCGGCATGGGGGCTCGTCTGCGGACGTGATTAACGATAATCGGGGTCAACTCGGATTTGGACCCCCACCTGTAGGGTCGAAAAGATCTGCCTGCCGCCTTTCATCTCCGTGCAGTCGATGTTTCTCAGCATCTGCCTGGACGACCAAACCCTTGGGATCCTCCGTCTGGGGCAATTCTGATCCACATAACATATCTCTGTCGATTCAATAAACTCAATAGCTGTAGGAGTCAACGGGTGTACAGTAACAGATAGGGGAGAATATACAGGTCGTCAAGGAGCGGTCAGGTAGTTATACTGTGAGGCATGAGGAGCAAACAAATGTCCGAAAAACAACAGAAGGTACGATGGTGGTGAGCATATATAAGGCAGGGGGGGAGAAGTCTAAGGAACGAACGGTAACGCGGTCACAATAGGGTGGGGAAAGAAGTAGAACGAGGCATGTTCTATGTGTTCGTCAATGCATCAAGAAGATCCGGGATGAAGTGATCAAAAGTCTGTGTCCAGGGTGAGCGAGGATGCCGTCTATGGATGTGTTCAAGATGGTGGAGCGGTTGTTTGCTTCCCTTCCCACGTATCGACATCTTCTGAGCCGAGCCGTCTGCCCCCTCCATTCTGCTGCTGTTGCCTCAGAGCGGCCTTGCGGATGAAATATGTCGCAATCGCGATCAGAGCTAAGCCCAAAATGACCCCAAGAGCCACACCAGCCTTGGCACCGCTGGAGAGTCCACCACTGCCTGAGCTGCCGGGTGTGGAACCGCCGCCACCACCGCCCGGTGTTGTGTTGTTGTGGGATGGACCATCGTCACGGAAAGGCCAGTAATCACCGCCATTAGGTGGCAAGATACAAGTCAACGAATCCCCATCAGAGATCTCTGTGAAACTGCTCTGAATCGACAAGCCATCCGTATTATTCTTGTCGAACACGAAAGGCTGAGGGGTGGGCGTGGTATCGGTGGTCGAGCAGTTGGGGCCTCGTGAACCGATGAAGGTCGTATTTCCGAACAGGACGTTGTTTTCGACGGTAAAGTTGCGGGCGGAGGTGATGGCGATGGCGTACCCAAACGCGCCAGAGAGGTGATTGCTCAAAACTGTGCCAGAGAGGCTGACGTTCTTGAGGTACCGATCGCCGAACCAAGTTCGAGGTCCAATCGCAATGCCGATCCTATGAAAGAGATAAAGGGGTATGTTTAGCAGGCGGAGGAGGATCGAGGGTCCCTCTGTGACTGACTTGATAATGGCATCTTCGTTGTTCTGTCCTTTGGTTTCAGTAGCAGAGTCTTGCTCGTCGGATGCGAACCCGCCATAGATAGTGTTGTCTCGGACGACGGTGTTGGTGTAGTTGCCACCTGCCACCGCGGGATAAGCCAAGGTTCACGCCGAAAATAGATCACACGTACTCCAAGGCTCGTAGTCAACCATGTTTATGCCACCGAGACACGTCGACTGGGAAAATGCACGCTCGGTCACTCAGACCATCAAGTCGGATGGGAGATACACACGTTTTCCACCGAGATTGTGTTGTTTTGGATGAGACTGCCCGGAGAGCCAAAGATAACGATGCCACCATCCGTAGCGTCACTGATGACATTATTTCGGACGATGCTGTTGGCACAACTGAGACTGATACCATCAGCCCACTCTTGGAACGTATCAACGCCACAAGGGCCGATATCGTTGTTCTGGATGACGATACCAGAGCAGGTGAGTGGACCTTCGGCGATGTGGAGACAAGACCACGAGCGGGGGTCGTATGAGTGAACGTGTTCGACCTGGGAGTGATCCGGTCAGTTCTGAGCTTCGCGATTACCGCAGGAGTTGCTCACCAGTTGCCCGGAGTTGTCGCCTCCCATCTCGATGTTAGCACCTCCCTGTGTAGGTGAATAGCCGCCCCTCGTCCCGTTAATCTACGAAGCGTGCCTCAGCCATCCCAACGGGTAAACACCAAATCCGATAAGAACGTACCTGAACATTCCTCAACTTCACACCGTCGCAATTGATGCACGTCCCATCCACGGCGGTCGTGTGTCCCTTGCCGTCCGCCACGGGCCCAGACACAACCAAAGTCGCCCTTCCCTCTCCCGTCGGATAGCCTTGGGTGGAAATTTCCTGATTCGGGGCGGCGAAGGCCAGGGGTTGGGTAATGAAGTACTGTCGGTTAGGGCACAAGCTGAGCACGTATCCGTTTCCTCCACCGCTCAAGAGCTGATTGAGCCTGTCCGTAAGGGTGTTTTGGGGGTCTGGGCTTTGACACGACATGACAGTGCCTGGAAATGAAAGGTGTGGAGATAGACCGGAAATGGGGTGCCTCGTGGCCTCAAGAAGTCGCTCGTGGGCAAGAACAAAGCCAGGAAAAAAGAAAAAGAGGAAGGAGAGGGACGGAGTGGGACGAAGAAGGGGGGCAAGGCAGGGAAACCGGAACCAACCTTGGGCGGCCGCGCCTTGGCCGCGCCTGTCACTCTGGAATGTACGTCAGTGAGCCGCGCTGTCCAATTACGTCCCTTCCTTGGCTCTGGAAATAAGACTTTATTTTTATGTACTGCGTGCACTCTGGTACATGGTCTGCTGCGACTGTTAACATCGGCCAATGCGGGCCACTCATGGCCACGGTCTCCTTTGGGCTTTCGCCACGGCTAGGTCCAAGCACGGCACAGGAAGCGATAAAAGCAGAAGAAAACGACCTCCCGAAGAACCACCTCAGACATGTCTTCGCAATTCCTCCAGTCGACTCCCACCAAACCTGTGCGCCCTGGCAACGGCGCGTTGTCGCCGGCCAAGCTCAACCTCGGCTCGCCCAACAGACCGCGTTATTTGCCGCAGAGTCCGATCGGGGCCGGTCCCGCGACACCAAACAACGACGCGAAAGTAATCGCGGAGCGGAGACGAGCGAGACAGAGCATGACTCCAACCAAGCCGGTGGCGAAGTTTGACTCTATCTGTCAGGACTCAAAGTCGATCCTCAACAACATGGCCGGGATGTTTAGTGCCAAGAAGGGTGAAACGGGGACCCCGGGGGCTTCACCGTTCAAGATCGAAATGGAGGTGCCTCCTGTTGTTTTCCCGGTGAAGAAGGTCCAAAGGGGAAAGGATCGCCGTGATAGCCAGAGGAGAAAGCGGCAGGAACGAAGGAAAAAGCTTGTCAATCCTGGGCGGATCAGGCGACCAAATCGCACCCCTGCCGATCCCTGAGGAGGGCGACTCGAAACATTGACAGTAGTGCTGCGCGCTAAGCGCCAAGTGTCCCCCGATATGGCGTTGTATGTTAGATCTTGCATATTCTTACACCCTTTCGTTATCTTGGCTGTGTTCGACTAGTAACCCCACATGACTGAAGTCCTCGAAATTGAGTGTCGCTGGTGTTTGAACTAGAATCCGCAACAGAGACCCCACATGGCTCTTCCTGGGACCCAGACCGCATAAAGGAAAAACAGACACTGACCTGATCCGCCCATCTGGGCGCGCAGACCCTCCAAAGCGTGACACCCCTCGGTCGAGGTCGCTTTTGGCTGTGCCCAGGTGTAAATGCCGAGCTAGTCGGAGACTCGA
>Ga0307516_10005279_pt1 | contig 15545 bp, 17 predicted proteins | sample 19_EM_MG_FD_203310 | JGI IMG/M metagenome (GOLD analysis project Ga0307516, IMG submission 203310) | Populus trichocarpa ectomycorrhiza microbial communities from riparian zone in the Pacific Northwest, United States - 19_EM | ecosystem: Host-associated > Plants > Roots > Unclassified | place...
TAGCTGTTCGCGGTGTATCCGCCGTGTCCCGAAACACCGTGATGCTATTTGTGGGGATACCCATCGGAACCCAGGAATGGGCGTGATGCAATCGTCGGCGTTCGGGGTGAAGATGGAAGAGATAGTGTGTGGGTTGATCCTTCCCGTTCCAGATGAGAAAGACGCTCACGGTGTAGGGGACGTCCATGTCAACATCCATATCCATCTTCTCTCACTCGATAATGTGTGGAGGAAAATCAGAGCTGCCAGCGAAAGGGAACCGATGAGATGAGACGAGGTGGCGGGTTTGAGCCTGGGTTTACAACAAGTCGGGAGATAAGTCCGGGGTGCAAAAGGGCCTAGGGGTGTAGATGGATTCAGTGGTCCCGTTAGTACCAACGCACCTCCAAACGTCCGCTGTGGTGAGGGCTGGTGGAAGGGCCTCGTGTTGGGATTTGACGTGTATGTTGAACAAAGTTTACAAACAGCGATCACAACGATCACCTTGAGCTCTTGCAGCCCCAAGATTCGAGCCGCCCAAGCACCCACACGAAATGAGATAAAACACGGATAAGATTACGATGCAGGCTTGAACTGTGGAAGTTGTACAATATGGCTTTCTACTGTAGAATGCAGAGTTCAAATGCGAAAAAAAAGACGGTCAGCACGGAAAAACCCTAGAGAGTTAGAGTAACCTCCAGTTTCTTCGTAGGAGGAGTATCCCCAACTGAAGGTTCGTCGTCCTCCGCCTTCCTCTTTACGCCGCCGGTCTTGGCAGGGGATGGAGACAAAGATGCCCTCGGTTGAAGGGTCCTGGGTGGAGTTGAGCGTGTCGGGGTTGAGACGGGGACTTCTGGTGTTCGAGAACGGCTCCTGCTCTCCCTCTCCTCATTCTTGAGCCGTGCGGCCAGCGTATTTGTTGAGATGACAGCTTCAGCATGGCAAGTAGCGTGGTAGATCTACGAGGAGCGATTAGCCTCCAACTTGACGCACAGATGGACCGGGAAAAGCGTACCTTGTCATCCTTCTTCATCGCGTTCTTCCAAACCCATTCCTCCTCGTCCTCCCAGAACTCACACTTCATTGGTTCCTTACAGACTGGGCACGAAAACGGCTTGGCCTCTTCTCCAGGAGCCACGACGACGAACATAGCCTTCAGTTCGGCTTCGTGCTTCGCCCTCTCCTCAGCAGCGGCCAGTTTACCAGTGAGTGGTCGGTCAGCACGGCTCTTATTTTTCATATCACCGACATCGTGAATCCAATCCTATGGACAGTGGGTCAACGCCTTGAGCGAGCCGAGCGCAAAGCGAAAAGAAACTTACGTCCAGGGCAGTGAACCAGCTCCGCGAGTGTCCCCGGCCGATGTTTTGGTTCGCTTTCCTCTTCTGCCTGAAATGCATATCAAGGTGGTCTTCCAGCTTCTTCTTTCCATTAACATCGTCCGAGAAGCGGCGGCCACACTGCTTGCACTGAACCGTTTGCCTCAGGAAGAGCTCGTTGAAATCGGGCTTATATCTGGGGGTCGATCGTAACTCAGTCGCGTAACTCCCGCAGAATAGGGTCGGCTACTTACCTAGCGATTCCGGACGTCGAGAGCTCGATCCTCTGGGAAAGGAGCTTACGGGCGTGCTCTGAAATACTCTTACTCGGGGAGTTCGCTGACCCCGGCTGTGGCTCATTCACGTTGCTCGGAGCCACGGGAGGAGTCCCAGTGGCACCAACCACGCCTGCCTTTACGAGGGCACTGTACAAGCTTGCAAGGTCGCTTACGGCAGGCAAAGCGGGCACACTGGGTTGGTTAGTGGACACGGGTGGCACAGCAGATGCGGGTTGCACAGGAGGAGTAGGAGGGAAAGATGCCTTCACATCGAGAGTGCCTTGAGGGTATGCAGGTTGGGGCGGATATGATTGAAGCGGAGCAGAGGACGGGCCAGCATGATTGTAGCTATACTGTGAGTATGTAGTGGGAGGCGGCAAAGCCGACACGTTGGGGGCAACGGGGTACGACTGAGGGGGCGGTTGGACAGGAGGACGAGTGATGTTTCTAAGTTGATTCAGTATTTGGCGGAGTTCATCCTGAGAGAGCCCATTCTCCACGAATTGGCGAAGCTGGAAGACAACCTCAGACGTCGGATCGTGCGGAAGTGGAAGAGAAACGAATCTTACCTGATGCAAGACTGGAAGCTGGTTCCTCGTGGTGTTGTTGTAAGGGTTAGACTGTACCTCGCGTTCCGCCTGACCGATCGCAAACTGTAACTCGCCTAGCACTTGGGCTGGGGATATACGGGTGGTGTCCTGCACTCTAGGCGTCACAAACGGAGAAGCCAACTGATCGTTGAGGGAACGTACCGACGAAGTGCCGGCGCCAAAAACTTCCTGTTCGATGGCGAGTTGCGGCACCGCACCAAAGAGCTCCCGTCCAGTGGGAGCGCCGGCTCGCCAGGTAGCGAGCATCTCAATCATCTTGGCCTTAGTCGATTCATCCACTTGGGAGTACGTATCCAAAAAGAGGGGTACAACGACAGGTCCAAATTGACGAGCATACGGTTCGTACAGGTTCTTCGAGATCGCGTCCAGGAGATAGAAGGCCGTGAGCTTGAGAGGCGGCGGGATCTGGAGACAAATTAGGCAATGATTGGTCAGCAATCCGCGGAACGACAAATAAGGCAAGCCGAGTCAAAAGTGGCATCAGGACCCGCGCCGCGCCGCTCGCTGTGAATGCGTGCCTTCGCAGCCTGGCGGCAGGGCGCACGACCATGTTCTTTTCTTTGTCTCATGCGTGAAGATTTTACAAGTAAAGTACATAGGTGGTGTGGTTTTACGGGAATAAAAACGCAAAGGGTAGCACAGCAAGGACGGTGGCCCCGACACCAAGCTCGTCTGGGTCAGACCGATAGAAGGGAACATGATGACTCACCCTTCGAATGTGGTTCTCGATGCACTGGACGACTACATCGGCCCATCGCGCGAAGTCCTGAGCGATCATCGAGAGAGCATGGATGGCCGGCTTTGAGTTTTCTGTAAGGCCACGGAGCTTATGAGCGTAGAACTGGCGGAATTGGATCGAGTCTGAAAAGTATGGGATGGGTTGTTGAACGGGTTGTGGGTAGCCGTACTGGAGAGGGATGGAGGAGAATGCGGGGTGGGGGTAAGGGGCCTGCTGGAGGTGGCTCGGCGGGGGGTACAGGGACATGGCAGGCTCAAACACCGCGGGTCCGTAACACTTGTGCGTACTGGGATCTCTTCCTTTTACCGTCTCTCACAAAAGTATCAGACGAACCGCAACAACAAGTGGTCGCTGTACGCGGTGATGATGGTTCAGGTCAGAGTTGGGGATGAAGAGTCCGGGCGTCGCCGGCTTGGACCTTATGCGTTTTCAAACACCGCCGTGGCAACAAACTCCCATCACGTGCTTCTCAGGGATTACCAAATCGGGCGATTTGTCAGCACTGTACAGCTGGATCAGCCACACGGCCCACCCACACACCTGTCCACCATCGCAAACACCAGAGCCCCAAGATCTCGTCAAACAATCCACAGTACGCATAGTTCTTGCCCCAATATCGATTCACTGACTCGCCGGAGCAGATGCGGGACGTCCACTCGACAGAAGAACTAGATATCCCTGAGGGTGTTGATGTCACCGTCAAGTCTCGTATCATCACCGTCAAGGGCCCGCGGGGTACCCTCACCAAGAACGTCCGACACATCGACATGGATATCCGACTAGTAAAATCCAAGAGCGCCGCCAAGGTTACCCTCGCCGTCTGGCAAGGTGGCAGGAAGCACGTTGCCTGCTTACGAACAATCAGGAGCCTCATCTCAAATATGGTCAAGGGTGTTACGAAGGTTCGTTTAGTATGCGGTTTGTAACCCACCGGTCCAGGCTGACGGTGTATTTAGGGCTTCCAATACAAAATGAGGGCAGTGTATGCCCATTTCCCTATCAACTGTATCATCCAGGACGGCGGCGCTTCCCTGGAAATCCGCAATTTCTTGGGCGAGAAGGTGCGGCTAACTATCTTGGTTTGTATACCACAACCTACTCACCACCTTACGTAGATCGTACGAAACGTGAAGATGTTGGATGGTGTAACGATATACGAGTCGAAGGCACAAAAGGACGAGTTGATCCTCGAAGGCACCGACGTCCAGAATGTCTCTCAGTCAGGTGGGTACCGGTCCGAGACTGCGAGGACATTGTATCTGACATCGGACTAGCTGCTTCCATTCACGGCGTTTGTAGGGTACGAAACAAGGATATCCGAAAATTCCTGGACGGTATCTACGTCTCCGAGAAGGGTACCATCTCTGAGGAGTAAACCTGTACGACGTTGTGCCCTATGTCATTTTTTCACTATTCATTGCAACACGACGCTGTGCATTCGGGAAAGTATTGTAAACAAAATTAAGGTCCCGGCTGGTAAAAGACGAAGGTGGTGTAAGCCTGGGAACCCTCCTCAAGGGATTAAAGGTATCAATGTACGCGTCGTCTTGCGATACTCGCGGTACTCGTCTCCAAAGAAGTTAATCAATCGGTTCTCCTCGTCTGTTTCGAGGGCCTTTAGTACGGATCCCGGTGGCGGCTGAGGGGACACTCACATCTTATGCGGAAGTAGAAGAACCTCCAAAGCAAGAAGGTGAATATGACGAAGCATATGTGGTTTTGGAGGACCATTTGTGTCCCAGCTGCCCAGTAGAAGAACCCTGTGTATGACGGGTGTCTAAACCACCTGCGATCGAACGTCAGGACGTATTCTGGGGGAATATGACGTGGGTCATACGCGTATACACCCTCTTTCACAAGCCGATGGCCCACGATCTTATGGTGCGCTACCATGTGGGAGAAGTTGGTCGAAGCTTGAATCATGGCCATCGACCTCAGGGCTTGACCCGCAAGCACGACGACGATTCCTGGATACGTTCCTTGTTAGACGAAGGCTTCAAGGCGTTGGGGGGGGGCCTACCGATCTGTGTCACGTAGGGGTTTGCCTTCCACGAAGGCCGGAAGTACATGACTATCTCGTGTTCTATGACGGCCAATCCATTTACGATGAGATATAAGCTGCCATTCGTCAACAGGAAGGCTACGGGGTTTCAGCATCGAGCGAATCAGGTAGCAAGGTATACGTACAATCTATGCTGCACTTCTCGAGGTTCCAGCCAGCAGTGACGGCGAATTCTCCCCAATGAAACCCCGACCACGCGGCCACAAAGAAACCCAGTTGGTACGAGTTCCACCAGGAACCAAAGCCACCTCGCAAGAAAGTCAACACTCCCAAGGAAAACACCCACCCCAGAACGAAGGAGACTGTCGAGGCAGTGAGTGGTGTGTTAGGTAGTGCGCCATCCGGCCGGTGGGTTTTCGTCTTTGGCACGGTGTTTAGTGGGTGGTTCTCAATCTGAGCCTTCCTCTGTCTCAACTTTTCGTCAAAGCCGTCTTGAACATCCTGCTCGGTGGGTTCAGTGGACATGTTGGGGGTCGATGAGTGGTGGTGAGGGTGGAAGGCGAGGAGAATGAGGATCGCAAACAATCATCTCGGTGAGAGAACAATAACCGGCGTTTCTTGATCAGCTCCCACCTCGATCCAGTCGAGTTTTGAGTGCTGTCCCCCTGGGATGCACGCTCGCTTGGTCCGGCAGATAATTGTGAAGCACATCAGGAACTATGCTACCGCGGCAACGAATGACCCCTCAAAGATCCGTAATATCGCGCTCGTGGCGCACATAGGTGCGGCCCGTTTTTGTTGTATCATAGTCTCCGAAGCTTGACGACGTGTGTATGCAGATTCCGGGAAGACCACTCTGACCGAGTCAATCCTCCTCACGTCGAACTACCTCTCCGCTGCTGGATCTGTGGACACCGGAAGCACCACCACCGATTTCTTACCCGCGGAACGGGAACGCGGAATCACTATCCAGTCTGCTAGTATTCCAGTGGAATGGAAGGATTGGAGGTTCAACCTTATCGACACCCCGGGCCATGCAGACTTTGGGATGGAGGTGGAGAGTGCCAGTCGAGTTGTCGACGGTGCCGTCGTGCTCATAGATTCGGTTGAGGGCGTGGAAGCCCAAACGAAGGGTGTGTGGAAACAACTGGACAGGTAACGTGAGAGACTATGCTCCTCGTTCCCTTCAACCGCTGACCCTTATCCTCTCAGATACAAGGTACCGACACGGTTGATGTTCCTCAACAAGCTGGACCGACCCGGCGCGTCATTCAAGTCGTCTTTACTCTCCTTGATGGCCCACCGACTCCACCGCAACCCCGTGGCTCTTACTCTCCCCATCGCTTCCTTCAACCCAGACGACTACCAACGTGCGGAACCTGGAATTGAGGGACTGGTGGATCTCGTTAAATGGGAAGTTTGGAAATGGGATGGGCAGGAGGAGCCTACTCGACACCCGCTCCCGGAGACCCAGGAATCCATACTTGCCTCCGGAATATTCCCGAAATCACACCCCATCGCCCCCCACCTCATACCCGCAAGAGTGGCGCTTCTTGAGAATCTGGCTATGTTCGCTGAACCGTTAATGGAACGCCTTTTGGAGGTTGACTCGCCTGAAACTGGATATACTGGCATTAAGCCGGCCGCGATCTTACCACACCTCCGCAAGGCAACAATTTCAAACGAGATCCTCCCCGTGCTCTGTGGTTCAGCTATGAAGAACATCGGGACGGACTTGGTTCTGGATTATGTTGGGGAGCTGCTCGCAGGTCCCAAAGACGTGTCTATTGACCTTTCACCCGCGGACAAGCCCCTCCTCATGTTGGCCTGGAAAGTCGCTTGGGATAAGCTTAAGGGGTGGATGACATTCGTCCGCATTTACTCGGGTAAGGGAAACTGTTGAGCACCTAGCCCGTGGCACTCGATATGACATCTACTTCCCAGGTACCCTGAACAAACAAAGCGTGATCATGAACAAGACTCGCGGACAAAAGGAACGTGTATCCAAGCTCCTTCTACTCTATGCCTCCGACGTGGAGGAAGTGGATTCGCTCTCTTTCGGTTCGGTCGGTGTGGTTCTAGGACTCAAGTTCACACGCACGGGAGATACTCTCGTCTCTACTCGAGGCTCTGCAGAATCCTCATTGCCAGAGATCATCCCCCCACCTGCCGTCATGTCCGCTTCCATCATTCCACAGTCCCACTCTGACCTCGAGCCGGTGCAGGAGGCTTTGGAAGCCCTCTCCCGAACAGACCCTTCCGTACGGCACGAAGCACAAGAGGGACAACTTCTGGTCCATGGCCTTGGAGCCCTACATCTGGAGATTGTCGAGGACCGTTTGCGAAACGAGTGGAACGCCCGGTTTGAGGTTGGACAACGGCGAGTTAGCTACCGTGAAGGTGTGGGATCCGGGGTCCAAGCGTCACTAGACACTTGGTCCAAGGAGATCGGGGGAAAGAAGGTGAACGTCACAATTGACCTCGAAGTCCGCCCTGCCCAAGAAGACGAGCCAGGAGACCCGATGTGGGATGGGAATATCGTCCTCGGAGTAGATGGGAAACCTCTCCATTCCCCTGACTCCTTCCCGAATCCAGATAGCCCACTTGCTTTCCTTGCACGTGGCTTATCCAGCGCGCTCTCCAGCTCCACACACACTTCCCTCGCCCTCTCCCGCGTCCACATCCAAGTCAAAGATTTCTCGGAGCGCAAAGATGCACCACCGTCGATCCTCGCGAGCGCTGCGGCTTATCTCCTGCGTCATCGACTCCGCGACTCAGGCCCTGGCCCAGTGATGGAACCGTATCTGAACCTCAAAGTCTCGGTGACCGAGGAGACTCTCGGGAAGGTGGTAAAGGACCTCACCGAACATGGCGGCGAAGTTCTCGACCTCGGATCGAACACCGCCGCTGGGGGACTAGACTCCGATAGCATCGAAGTGTATCCAGTGGATGGGGTATACGTCCCACCGGAATGGTTGTCCCCTTCGTCTGCCCCAGGGAAGTTCTCTGGAAAGGGAGGGCCATCGTTGAGGAGGTCCGTGTACGCGGTTGTACCGTTGAGTCGGATGCTAGACTATTCAACGCGACTTCGCGCGTTGTCTGGCGGCCATGGAACCTTTGAGATGTCTGCAGCAGGATTTAGGGAAGTTTCCTCCGCCCGGAGGTTAGAGATTCTCAAGGAGATTGGGCGTGCGTGAACCAATCGATGGATGGGATGGATTGCAGGATACGGTACACCACATCTCCTGCTCAGAGTAATAAAAGTACGAACATTGTATAGCGTAGCAACTCATGATAATTCCTTCCGTTCATCCGCATCTCCGAACAAGATTGCACCATCGAACCCGTCTTCGTCGTCAGCGTCTACTCGTAAACCACCGGTTGCACTGAGTAGCTCGCTGAAAAGCATCATACCACCCTCCTCATATTCTTCATCCTGCATCCTGTTGTTGGGGGGAGGGTCATTGAACAGCGGAACGGGCGGGCGGTCGGTCCTGGACATCGGTGCAGGCGTAACCCTCCTGTCATCGTCATCAGGAAGGAATAGTGGCGATTGTCCACGGCCAGACACAGGACCAGGAACAACACTCGGTGCCCGAGAATTCGTGACCGAGCGCGACGATTGTACCGGGGGTTCAGTTGGCGCGCGAATTACCGGCCAAGGTTCCACAATGACACAAAGGCACCGCCCGAAGATGTTGAAGCCATTGAAAGACAGCTGAAGCTGCGGTTTGGGTTTCATTTCTTCCTCTTCCGCTTCGAGGTCTATGAAGGAAGGACCCGGTTGTTGAGATTGGGATCTTGACTGTGAGCGGAGAGAGGGCTCCCGTTCTTCACTTTTGACGATTACGACTTCGTCCTCGTCGTCGCTTTGGGTCTGCGGGGCTATTTCGGGTGGGTCTGAGTCCATCACGAACTCGTCATCATCCGTCGAGTTCCTATCGGTGTCGCCTTCTTCGTTGTATCCTTCGTTTACCGTCTTCCTCTGCCGTTTGGAGCGTCGCGGTCCAGGCTCGAAGGAGGGAGGTTCGTCTTCATCCATGATATCTTCATCCGCCTGGATGTCGGTCGCCTTCGCCTTCCCTTTCCGTTTACTCGTCGCTTTAGCCTTGATCTTCTTTGCTCCTTCGATCCTCCCTAGACTGTCATTCTTCCGGACGCGTTTTCTGGGTCTGGAGGGGACCGGAACGGTAGGCGGTGCGGGGTTAGGCTTGGGAGCGGGGACCGCAATAAAATGCCTGTTCTATACAGGCGTTAGCGGTTGCGAAGACCGTTTAACAAGCCCGCGACACCTTGATGAGGAGTGAATATGGTTCTGTCTTCTTGAAGAAATAACAGAAATGATAGGTCTCTAATCTCATGCGGCATTAGCGTTCCGTGATGTTGGAAGTGGACAAAAGCGCGCACCCCCTCGGTGGGTACTAACAGTCGGTTTCTTCGCGCCTTGGGGTCCAGAACCAGGACCGAAGTACGCGTGAGCTTCTTCCGTAAGTTTAGGGATGATGCTACATCAGACTGAGCACGTCAGCGAACGCTCCCCGAAACCTCCCAAAAAAACAGGAGCGTACAGTGGTCGCAGGTCTGAAAGCACGTGTTGGAGGGTGGAGTCGGACATCCAGTTGAGATGTCTTGGATCGAGATAAATCTACAATGGCCGGAAATCAGGCTCATCTGAGGGCGAGTGGTAGCCCTCCTACATAGAGGGGCAAGACGCTGCTCGCAGATATGCGCAGGTGGTACAGATTTTTGGTCTTGAAAGTGGACATGGCGGTTGGGCGCGAAGGCTAATTAGCAGTCACGCGACTTAACCCGGCTTCTGACCCACTCCCCGACGCCGACAGAAAGCGGATTGCAGATTTGTTATTTATTTCCGCACACGTACACCCATAAACACGTTCCTCCATTCGTGCATGAACCCGCGTTGAGGGGGAGGTTCCAAACACCCGGTCTTAGAAATCATCGTCAACAGAAAGTCACCTGGACCAGAGATGATCGCCTTGTTGACGCCCTTTTCGTCCTCACTCTTCCCCCAGCGCGTGACCCTGAATGTGGTGACGGCGTCCCTGCGCGAACCTAAGTAAAAGCATACGAACTTAGTCAGAAATACGGGAGATTTAGTCAAAGAAGGGATTCACCGATGGGTCACAAGGGATTTGAGGTCAATCTTACCCTGGGCAGATCGCGAGTTTGTGTCACCAGGCTGGAGAGCGACATGTGCGTTAGGCTTGGTGCGCCTGTGAAGAAAGGAAAGAGGGTCTACTCCATATCGGAAGGAACCCTTGATATTGAGCTCCTTCACCAAGAGCAGATGGTGATGAGGACCACGACTTCGGCGGCACCCATCCCAAGCTGGGTCTGCGAATCAGAGGTCAAACCCTACGACCACTTGGCATTGAGGACAATGCGACCTCCGCGCCGCTGGTTTCGGTGACAACATCGACGGCGGTAGGACTGCGATCCTCAATTCCTAAACCCCGCTTCAATGCCTCCGCACACCTCTTCGAGGATTCGATCCTGTTCTCGTCGGCGAAGCAGGTGGTATGAATACGTCGGTAGTAGCGTGGCTCTTAGCGTGGCTCTTGGGGGGGGGTCTAAACGAGCTCGAATCCTTGGAGCACCAAGAGCCTTTGCGATAGCCATGCACAGGAGACCGCCTGGCCCGGCCCCTAGATAGCAATAACATGGGCCGGGTTTGAACTGTGTGAGGGCGGCACCAACGGAGAGTGGGCGCTGTCGGGTAGGCCGATCCCTCTCGGGACGAACGAAGGGTTATTGGACATGGCCAACGGGGGGGAGAGTGCTACCCTGTGCTACCTTGCGGTGGTGTTGGTACCTCGGGTCAAACCTCGCCAACGGATGTCGGTGGTCAAAGTTAACTGATCCTGGCCCTGGGACATCCTCGGTTCTCTCACGTGACCACCACGTTTCTCTCTCAGTCTAAACCGCGGATAGGGTCTGACTCGCAGATATAAAAGCTGCAGGGGGCGGGGGCGTCAGGGGAGGCACCCCTTGGTCTGCTTCATCCACCTGCTCCGTTTCTTCGCGCCTTACTTCAGCTTCTTCCTTCATCGCTCTGGTAGCAAACACATCCTTGGCTCTGGTAGCTTAAGCGGCATCATGGACTTCCCTCCTGCTGATCTTCCAAACATGACCGGAAAGACCATCGGGTCTGGTCAGATCAAACTCGTCGAGGAGATAGGCACCGGCGGGTTCGGCGCCGTCTATCGTGCTCTCGAAATCAAGTCTGGTTCTGTCCTCGCCGTGAAGTGCGTGCGCAAGCGGAGAGACAAACCTGGACGGGAGTCCAGAGAGATCGCTCTTCAGAGGCTCGTTTGCAAGCATCCGAATATCGTCTCCGTTCGAGGCTTCCACGACGACCAGGAGTTCGTGTATGCCGCCTTGGATTATTGCCCTGGGGGCGACCTTTTCACCGCTGTCGTTGAGCGCGGCGTTTTTCACTTGCAAGACGACTTGATCAAGACCGCCTATCTGCAAATCCTGGACGCTGTCGACTGGTGTCACAGTCATCGGGTCGCTCATCGGGACATCAAGCCGGAGAACGTGCTCTGCAGCGAGGACTACTCGATGCTGTATCTTGCGGATTTCGGACTCGCTTCTCAGGACGCATTTTCGAAGGATTTTGGTCGAGGAAGCCCCTTTTACCTGAGCCCGGGTAAGTTCTACCCCTATCGCCCCACCCCCTTTCGCTCAACCCATTTCAGAGTGCCTTGACGAACACCGCAAGTTTGTTCCTTATTCTCCTTTCCACGCCGATGTTTGGGCCTTGGGCATCGTCCTCGTCAACATGATAACTCGGCACAACCCCTGGCACCTGGCTTCCGTCAAGGATCCGCTCTACAACGAATACCTTAAGAGCCCTAGTTCTCTCGCTCTGATGCTCTCGATCTCCCCTGGTACCCTCACTATCTTGAAGCGCGTCTTCATTCCCCATGGTCTCCGGGTCAGCATTCCGGAGTTGCGCAGGAGAATCGAGGCCCTAGAATCCTTCTACCCGGAGTGTACCGAGAAACCTGAGGCTACGCCGAAAGTACAAAACGTTGCAGCTTCTCGAGCTTCCTCTCAGCGATCTGTGCGCGTTGCCGTCGTCACTCCCGTTGCCACTCGATCCAACTCGTCCCCTGCTGAAGTGACCTCAGATAGCAGTCGATCTTCCGTAGAGGGTTATCTTTTCTCCACTCCTCCCACACCATTCCCTGGTCGATTGCCCCGCAAGACGTTCGCTCGACCCCGCCAGAAGACACCTGGGTTTACGACGGATGCATCTACGACAGATGAAGAGAGCTCAGTTCCGATCACGCCATTCTCGCGGCCCGTTGATCCTTCGGTCGACGTGCTACCGATGGACCCGCTGGACAGTCCGAGTGCGGTGAAGAGGTGCTTTGCTGGAATGAAGAATTTGGTTCTCAATGACAAACGGAGGAAGGCGCAGAGGTTAGATTTGTAGATACAGCGCGCAATGTACAGCAGGAACGCGTTCTCCGTCTATAACTGCGTTAGTTGATCGAGGGTAGATGGTGTGACAATTCCCAAGCACTCGGGTCTCCTCGCTGGGTACACTCAAGTCCAGGAATATAAAATCCCCAGAAATTTGTCAAAGGCCCCACTACTCTTCCTCTCCTACCCCCATACACAAACCCGCCATCCACCATGGTCCTCTCCAGTGTCCTCGGTTTCCCCCGCATCGGTGCGATATGCACATCGCGCATCTAATCATCAGATAAACTGATATCGCCTTGCCCCCTCTTCTCGCAGGTGCGAACCGTGAGGTGAAAAAAGCGGTCGAAGCCTACTGGGCTGGCAAGATCTCAGCCGATGACCTGACAAAAGCTGCTGCCGACGTCAAGAAGGCCTCCTGGACTGGTCTCAAGCAGGCCAAGGTTGATCTGATTCCAAGGTTTGTCCTTTTCGCCGGCTGATCCGATGACCACAGTTGACGGTTTTATCTCCCCAGCGGCGAGTTCTCCTTGTATGACCACGTCTTGGATCATTCTGCTGCCTTCAATGTTATCCCCAAACGTTACTTGGGACACAACCTCTCCCCTCTCGACATCTACTTTGCCATGGGCCGTGGTCGCCAGGCTGAGGGTGTTGATGTCCCCGCTTGTGAGATGAAGAAATGGTGAGTGGTCCCATCTCCTGTCCAACGAGTTGCCTCTAAATCGCGTTTCCCGTCAGGTTCGACTCGAACTACCATTTCGTTGTGCCCGAGCTCTCCGAGACCACCGACTTCAAGCTCAACTTCAACAAGGCTGTTGAGGAGTTCAACGAGGCCAAGGCCCTTGGTATCGCGACCCGCCCTGTCGTCTTGGGCCCCATCACTTACTTGTGGTTGGGCAAGGCTTCCAAGGATGCCTCCCCCGACTTTGCTCCTATCTCCCTCCTCCCAAAAATTCTCCCTCTCTACAAACAGCTCTTGACTGAGCTCAAGGCTGCTGGTGCCGAGTGGGTCCAGGTCGACGAGCCCGTCCTTGTTCTCGATGCTGGTCTCCAGCTCGAGAGCCAGTTCAACACCACCTATGCTGAACTTTCCCCCGTCGCCCCAAAAATCCTCTTGACAACCTACTTCGGTCGTCTCGACACCAACCTCAACTTCGCTGCTAAACTTCCTGTTGCCGGTCTCCACATCGACCTCGACCGTGCTCCCGCTCAGCTTGAGCCCACCGTCGCTGCTGTCAAGCCCACCTCCCTTGTCCTTTCTCTCGGGCTCGTCTCCGGCCGTAACATCTGGAAGACCGATCTCTCTGCTGCCATCAAGGCAGGTCAGACCGCCGTCGATGCCCTTGGTGCCGAACGTGTTATCACCGCCACTTCTTCTTCCCTCCTTCACACTCCCGTCACCCTCGCTTCTGAGAAGAAGCTGACTGACGAGCAAAAGGATTGGTTCTCCTTCGCTCTCGAGAAGGCCTCTGAGGTTCACATCATTGCTGCTATCCTTTCCGGATCCCAGGACTCTGCCGTCTCCAATGCTCTTGAGGCCAACAGGACCTCCATCGCTAAGCGACGCGAGTTCGAACACACCTCCAACGATGCCGTCCGCAAGAGGGTTGCCGCCATCACCCCCGATCAGCTGAAGAGGAATAGTCCCTTCGCCGTTCGTCAGGAGGTCCAGAAGAAGAAATTGAATTTGCCCAAGTTCCCCACTACCACCATCGGATCCTTCCCCCAGACTAAAGAGATCCGAACCGCTCGCGCCAAGTTGGGCAAGGGTGATATCACCGAGGAGGAATACGAGAACTTCATCAAGAAGGAGATCGAGAACGTCGTCGCCTTCCAGGAGAGGATCGGCCTGGATCTCCTGGTCCACGGTGAACCCGAGAGAAACGACATGGTTCAGTACTTCGGCGAACATTTCGATGGATTTGTCTTCACCCAGAACGCTTGGGTTCAGAGCTATGGCTCTCGATATGTCCGCCCTCCCATTATCGTCTCCGATGTCAGCCGTCCCCATCCGATTACCGTCAAGTGGAGCAGCTACGCTCAGAGTGTTTCAAAGAAACCCATGAAGGGAATGTTGACCGGCCCGGTCACCATCCTCAACTGGTCATTCCCCCGTGCCGATGTCACTCGTGAGCTCCAGTCCAAGCAGCTCGCCCTCGCCCTCCGCGACGAGGTGGTGGATTTGGAGAAGGCTGGTATCCAGGCCATTCAGGTCGATGAGCCAGCTATCCGTGAGGGTGTACGTGGATTGCATCAGTCTTACATATCACGACAAACTGACGATTACCTCCTTTTAGCTTCCTCTCCGTCGTTCTGATTGGGATCACTACCTCACCTGGGCCGTCGACTCCTTCCGTCTCGCCACCGCTGGCGTCACCGATGCCACCCAGACCCACTCTCACTTCTGCTACTCCGACTTCGATGATATCTTCCCATCCATCCAGCGTTTGGATGCCGATGTCATCTCCATCGAGGCGTCTAAGAGCGACATGAAGTTGCTCAAGACCTTCCAGCACTATGGATATGCTAACCAGATCGGTCCTGGTGTTTACGATATCCACTCTCCTCGCGTTCCAGGAGGTGAGGAGATCCAGAAGCGTCTGGGTGCCATGCTCCAGTTCCTCCCCGACTCGTTGTTGTTCGTCAACCCAGACTGTGGTCTTAAGACCCGTGGATGGAAGGAGACTGAGGCGTCGTTGGTCAACTTGGTCAATGCTGCCAAGTGGGCCCGCCAACAGTACCCATGAAGGGGATTTATTTTCTGAAATTTGCATCCGATTTTTACATACTCACTTCATCCTGCTCGGAGGACGTTCGCCGCAAAAAATCAAATTTGTACTGCTTGTCTTTGTCGTAGATCACGTGTAATCATATCTCACTTCGTATCCCTCCACGTCGCAGGCGCGAACGCATAAAGTCCCGGTGTATAACGGTTCCACGTCCTCCCCCGTCTTTGATCTCCTCGTCCATGGCTGCCCCCACCAAAACCAAAACTGCTTCCACCAAGGATTCGCAGACCAAAAAACCAAAATCCGCCACCCCCAACGGACACGGTACCCCGGCCTCCACGGAAACGACCACGACGACCTCCCTGGCTTCGACGATCACACTCATTGAATATGGTGCTGGCAGACCCGACAAGGCTTCGTACGACAAGGA
>Ga0307516_10005280_pt1 | contig 15541 bp, 14 predicted proteins | sample 19_EM_MG_FD_203310 | JGI IMG/M metagenome (GOLD analysis project Ga0307516, IMG submission 203310) | Populus trichocarpa ectomycorrhiza microbial communities from riparian zone in the Pacific Northwest, United States - 19_EM | ecosystem: Host-associated > Plants > Roots > Unclassified | place...
ACGCCCTCTTCGTGAACTTCACTGCGCAGTTCCACTTTGACAATTCGGACGGGTTCCTACTGTAGTCTTTCCTCGACGTGGTCGTAGAATTAGGCTCGAACTCAGCTTGAAGGAACTCTAGGCATCTACCCGAGTTTTCCAGGGGCTTCCAGAAATTTCGAACCGTCCAGAACCGTTTCCATCCGCTATTACGCTTCCGAGGACCAGCCGCTATTACAATAGTTTTGGATTGAATCGGCAGAGGTACAGTTCGCAATGTAGTAGCACTCGTCACGAGGTGGCCCGCGGTGACTAATTGTTGCCAATTTGGACACTGGAGGTGACGAGAGGAGAAGGATCAACTCGCGCGACGATGACAGGTATTCGAATTTTCAATTTCGGATAAAACGTACTCCGGCTTGCCGAAGGAACTTGAATGCCATATCCATACGTACAGTTAGAGGGACTTGCAACGCTCGGGGTGTCGAGCACGATGGCCATCAGGGGAATGCCATTGCGACGAGACGATGTTACATGCACATGCGTCGACTGTGCCTTTGTCCATTCACAAGTGTCAAAGTTCCACATGGCCTGTAGCTTTTCCGGCTATGTCAGTTGGCTATATCGCGGTGTCAGATGAGAGAGCCATGTGGTTCTTCCAAATTGGGAAACCATCACCGTTTTTATCTTTCTCAGCATCAAATCAACGCCCTAGCTATCCCAAGTTAAATGACTTGACGACTCGGCGTAAGGAAGCCTCGTCGTCCCCTTTGTGACCATGAAGCTCTCCCTCTCCGCCGTTCAGCTTCTTTCTGCCGCCTTCGCCGCTTATGCCTGTCCAGATGACTCTCACGCCGGCCATTCTCACGAGCGCAGAGCGGCGGTATCACCCCTAGTGACACCCCCGACGTCTCCTCTTGAATGGGGGGATATCAACTTTCTGCACACAACGGATACCCATGGCTGGTTACTCGGTCACCAGAAGATATCGTTCCCCGAGCCCAATTACAGGTATGTTGGATGACTGCATGCATTGTATCGAACTTGAACAAGTGACACTGACCTTGCGCATACAGTGCTGATTTTGGCGACTTTGCATCTTTCATTGCCCATATGAAAAAAATTGCTATTGTCGGTCATCTACCCTCTGACGTCTACTGGCAAACTCAACTCTCTACAAGGAACGCGACGTTGACCTGTTGTTAGTTGATTCTGGTGATCTCCACGATGGTGAGCCCGAATTCGTCACCCCCTAGACTCGGACCATTGTTCAGTAATGCTCTAGGGACGGGATTGACGGACGCTTTCCCCCCGGGAGGCGTGGACGGACATGATGTATGCGCTTTTCATTCCGTCCATTCACTCGTGTTCCAACATATCATATCTAGTCAAACAAGTTCTTCACACAGTTGCCTTATGACGTCCTCGCGATCGGCAAGTATGTCATTAAAGTCATGTAGCTGTTGCTCGTGAACTGTCCTGATCACTGCCCCACAGCCATGAACTATACATCTATGACAACGCGCTTGACATGTCCGTCTTGGAAACTCACCCTCCTCCATTATATTGATCTTTGGCACTTTTCAGGCACAGAAACTTCGCCCCTCGTTATCCCGGCCGCTATCTGTCCTCAAACGTAAACATTACCTTAACGGATGCCAACGGCAACATCGTAAGTATTCCCGTCGGTAGTACGTTACATGCAGTCCTTTTTCTGTTCAACCCCTCATCCTAACTTAATAAAGACCGCTTCGCAAAGTTCAAGACACGAAAGTAAGGCCTTCGCTCCAGGGACTTTCCTCCAACATTGACCATACCTACTATCACCAGGGGCCGAAAAGTCACCTCTTTTGGGGTGCTCTACGACTTTACTGGAAATGCAGCTAACACCACCGTGCAAAAGGTGGAGAACATGGTCAAAGAACAATGGGTGCGTTCTCGCTTGAGAATGGGATAAACCCACACGTCCTGACGTTCTAACCTCAGTTCTTGGACGCCATAGTAGAAGAGCCAGATTTCTTCTTGCTTGTTGGGTTAGCTTGTTCGTTGATCTCGTATCTCTTGTCTGACTTCTGTCTCTCTCTAGACACATGCCTGTGGCCAGGGACAAATGTTAGTCAGGAAACAACAACTCTACGTTTTGAATAGCTCAATTTTGTGCAGGGCCATTTGTTTTCAACGCTATCCGGGCCGTGCATCCTACTACGCCGATCGTGATCTTTGGGGGTGCGTATACTCCATGATATTCATACCTGCGCAAGGCTTAATTAACAATAATCATTCATAGGTCATACCCATATTCGTGATTGTTGTTAGTACCATTAACCGGATCCTGCGCGAAGGTTTAATTAACAACGTGGATTGTAGTGCAATTGGATGGGCGATCGATGTCAATAGAAAGTGGAAGATATATGGAAACCGTCGGTGAGTATATCTGCGTCAGCAGTTCGCTCTCTACAACCTTATCCTGACGCTGGTAATAGGTTGGCTCTGTAAGCTGCGCCTTTTTCTTCTATCGAGCAAGGGACACTCACATCAGTCCTAAAATCTAGCGGCGAAACTGGACAGTTATAACACTGAGGGCAACATCACTTTCTCCAGGCGATACCTTGATCCGAATCGTCTTACATATGAAGCATGTCTCTAACTTTTTATTGACCTACGGAGATCTAACGAGTTCACAGTACCACACAAGCACCAAGGACAAGAAGTTCGATACGAAAACAGGCAATCTTATCACCCAAGGATTGCTTAAGTTGGCGAAGAAGTTTGACCTATCGTTCCTATTCGGAACTGCCCCGCAGGACTATTCACTCAGCCGGTACGTTCAGCAGCCTATCATTTGCGAGCTGCCGTTGATTTCGTCAACCTGTACAGATCACCATATCCGTCTGATAGCTCCTCGTTGACGCTCTATATTCAAAAAGTAAGTCATTCAAATCACCATCTCTTCCTTCCCCGTACACTTGTCTTACTTATTTGGCCCTCCCAGGCCGTACCGTATGCCTTGTCCGTAAACAATACTCGCTCGTCCATCCCAAACCTCGTCATCACCAACTCTGGATCCCTCCGTTTCGACATCTTCGCCGGCCCATTCACGAAGAACGACCAGATCACCGTGTCGCCATTTACCAATGCCTTCATCTACATCCCAAACATCACCGCTGGCGTTGCGAACCAGGTGCTTCTCTCGCTGAACCACGCTGGCGCCTCGGGCAGGCGAAGCCTGGAACACATGGAAGAGTTGTACGGGCGCGGATACGTCGAGGGTCGGTACAACCAGTGGCTGCAAGAGATGGACAGACGCGACGGCGAAGAACGGCGCAAAGCTGCGAACTTGACTTTGGGATACGTGACGCAAGACGTAAGCATTCACATTGATGATTTTCCCGCTCCCTCCGTTCGGCACTGACCTCGTCTTTTCGTAGTCGTGCCCCGGTGTCGGCGATGACACTCTCCACGCCCCACTTCCATTCTTCTCAGCGCCAGCTTTCATCTCTTCCAACCCTCCGAACGTCACGGATGATACCCCCATTGATCTCGTTTTCGTTGACTTTATCGCATCGCAGCTCTTGAGAATATTGAACACCGTACAGACAACGAAGGTGTACGCACAGGCGGATATCCAGTCGTATAGCCCTCTCCTTGCCAGTGAGGTCTTGGGAGTATATGCCCAGTCTGCATGGAAATGAGTCTTTCGATGTATGTTGCGATGTACTTAGTACGGGCGGTCAATTGTACCAGATTGTTTAAATCGATCCATCGAGCACTCCCCCGTCCACAACGGCGTCCACTGACCCAAAACCTCCACATCAATGATATGTATCCTCTCGGCGTTGCACGGATCTTCATACAAGGGTGTAGGTGAGCACACGACACCGGCAGGACAAACAAATTCACGCATGCTTATCTCCCCATCGCATACGTCGATTAGAAGTCATCTCTACCGCGTGCGCGACGGCTGTTTCAAAATCCGTACGTCGTCACTTCGATATCCCATGCACTAGCATACAGCTTGATCTAACCTAAGTGACAGACCTCCCACTCACGCCACCTCATTTCTGGATGTCCTCGAAGATTATTGTGTTGTTGAGGACATACACGCGGAGGAGCGCTAGCCATCTGCTCCTAGTGGTCGTTCTACAACCGTGGGTTTGATATGCCAGAAAGACGGCAGCCGCAGGAGGAGGTTCATCGAAAGTTGAACGACGTGATCCCAAGGGTGGGGGGCGCTCGCATTGCGGCTCTGTGGGCTCGGTCACTGTGTCATTTTCAATGACAATGCACCTAATTCTTGAAGTTTGATGTCTATTTACTTTGCCACCAGGGTTGCAGCGGAAAGCACAGCACCATTTTCATTGGGTATTCGGATCTAAATGATCTCGTCTTCGGGGATTTTCATGACCATTCGTGTCACCCTTGATGCCTCCAAGGAAAGAGAGGCAAGGCATCAGAGCTGCGTAGAACGTTGTTCATCCAGGGAAACCCCGACCAAAAGGCAAGCAACAGGTTTGATCCAGTGCATTAAGAGGGAATCGAACCCCCGGCGGGTCGAGACACGAATGGCAACGACCCAGGTTACCACTACCCCATTAATGCTACATTTAGAGTAGATGCACGAGTATGTATGTCCAAAGAATCAGTATTTGCCCTGGAGGATTCATGTGGCAAGAGAGGCCGCGCAGCACACTGGCGACGGCGCGCGCGCTCGTGTTGACGTCCATCCTCCACAATTCGGGCTTATCTCCGTGCGATTCGCCCGACGCCGAAAGGGGCAGCAGCATTTGGCACACGACGGCGACTAAGCACTGGAGGTTCATTCTACGTCCAGTTTGTCGAGTTGACCCGTGCAGAAACGAGTAGGAACTCGTTTCGGAGTCCGTTGTCGATTTGACCCCACCTAGGGTGAAGGTTGAAGCTTGAGGCTTTTGCAATTCGAAGATAGGCTATCGCCTACTCATCACCCCGGATTAGACGGCTCCGGGTATTTCGGGAAGGTCTTCTCAACGGGACGGATTCCTGGCGGCCGTCATCGACAAAAGCACAATTGAATAGCCATTCATTGACACGTGCACCCACATAGCAAGGGCAAACGACCAGTCAGACTTCGTTAGAGCCATCCAGGAGGTACAGCACTGAGACATGAGACAAGCCCAAAGATTCCAAGAGAGTAACTTGAAAGCTGAAAAAATAACAAAATGAGGGATTGCCCCATAATGTCCAAGCAGATTCGAGTAAAGCTCCTCGACAAGTTAATAGTCACTTGACCACGAACGTTTGACCATTGAATTTGGCGCGTCGTCTCACTATAAATACAGAGAAGGAGAGAAACCGATTAAATTTGTCTTGTGTTATGAAACATGCAAGAGGGATGTGAGAAGGGTGGAAAGACGACGGAGGGAATGAAAGTGAGGCGTCAATCGTCCATTCTACGCTATTGTTGAGGAATAGCGGGAGGGGAGGGGTAAGGGAGTATGAGTTGCGTCGAGTATAAGAAAAGAGAAAGGGTCTCTTTTGATAAATAATAAAAAGAGAACCTTCAAAGCGGAATCTACTTGGTCTGAACGAAGCCCTTGCCAGTGTATCCTTCTGACGAAATACCTGTTTGCACGGGTCAGGAACTAAAGATAATCAATGGAAGGAGGGCAAAGTACCGCTGATAGGATTGAGTTTCATCTCTAACGCTCGGGCGTTCGTAGCCTCCTCCCACTCTCTTGACATAGTCTTTGGAGGAGGAGCAGCTGTAGACAAGAACCCTTATCAACCCTTGCAATCCAGAACAGAACAGGAGAGGAATACACACCAAGAGAGCGTATGCCAACCGTGAGAACACCAGCAACGCCAACCAGCGCCATAGTCCAAAAGAATATCTTCACCCCGTCGCCAGGTTGGCTAGTCGGAGTACGGGGACCATGTGGCCCAAATGCCACGTAGTACGCTGTCAAAAATGAAAGCAAAAAGTAAAAAGCACGCCATATAATTAGCAACCCCAACACGCGGACCAAAAGAAACCAAAGCGCACCAGCCTTTTTCTCGTCAATCGACAGCGTGTTCCAATCCCTCTTCTGGATCTCCTCAAGCTGCTCCTGGATAGAAAGCTTCTCCACATCCGACATCTTCGTCCACGCCGCTTCTACATTTGACAGCGGGACTGCAGATGCAGGTCGGACAGACGCTGAGGCACCCGAGGCGCTAGCGCCGTCGGTGCCAACGTGGGCAGACGGGTTGGCGGCCGTCGCAAGGCAGCGGACAGAGCGAGAAAGCGCTCGGTGGGGATGATGGCGCGCCAGGCGGAGGGCAGCTTGCATCGTTTCGGTTTTTTGGGTTTTTTCGGGAGAAGAGCGTTCGAGTGGGAACTTCTGTTGTTTGGCCCCTTTGATTGCAAACACACACGGGACGACTCGGAGACTGTTATTGGTTGCACTATCAAGGACGTTTTTACACGGGAAAGTAAAAGACAAAGTAATTCAATTGAAGGGGAATCATCAAGGAATCTGGACAAGCATTGCGAGAGTCGAGTGGGGGAATGCTCAATCAAGCAGCGTCAGCCGCTCCGGGGCAATCACGGGAGAAATGGCTGCAAAAAGATGGCCACCCATCAGTCAAGACCCCCCATGCTTATCGCCTTGAGAAACTCACCCTTCCCCTCCGCAAGTATAGCAAGTACGCTTTGATTGGGCCTGAGTGCAGTCCCTGCTGATATGACCCTAGAGGGAAAAGGTTTGTCTCGTTAATGATCAACTAAAGGACTATACTCACAACACCGTTGCAATTGTAGCACTTGGCACCCTGAACACAATCACGAGACAAATGGCCTACACCACCGCAACTGTAGCTGGACGAAGGGCAGGTACTTCAGAAAAAGCGGGCATTGCCGTGATGAAAGGGTACCCACCAGGTCTTCTGCGAACCTCCGCCAAATCCTCCACCACCATACCCTCCCCCACCATACCCGCCGCCTCCGCTTCCGCCTCCAGCGCTGCTGTCGGTGCAATTGCGCGCGATGTGACCAATCTTACCGCAGCGGTAGCACTCTGAGTTAGAGCCGCCGCCACCGCCGCCACCACCACCACCGCTGTTGAATCCGCCGCCCGACGAGGCAGATGGGCAATCGCGGGACTAGTGGTAAGAAAAATAGTTAGCCAGAGCGGACGTTGGTTCAAGGGAGAAACGCACGATGTGTCCCTCCTCTCCACACTTGTAGCAAGCCTTGGCTTTGGCTTCTTGTGTGCAATCCCTGGAGACATGACCTTCGCCACCGCCTAGAACAAAATGGTACCTTTTCAAAATCTTTGAACAAGGATGAGTGGCGAAGCTTACAGTTGTAGCTGATCAAACAAATCAGACGAATTAGTGGATCGAGGAAGGCAGACAAGAAACGAGTCATGAGCTTGCGCCAGAGGACAAATCATTACCAGGTAGGTGTGCCAGCTTTGGGGCAATTTGCAGCTTGGTGGCCGACTAACGCGATTGAAGGGATCAAGGTTGCATTCGATGATGTTCAAATTGGAGGAAGGACGTAGGCGCAGGGATGATGACGATGACGATGGATCATGTTCAAGAGGCAGTATATTGTTCGATATCGATATAACGAACGACGATACCGGTAGGCGAAAAAAAAAAAAGCAGAAAACAGCGGCCCGTCAGCACCACACACACACGCAACACGGAAAAGCAAGCAATAAGGGGGGTCGTGAGAGGGCGTAAACTAGTTTTTGCAAGAAAAATGGCTCAAGCAAAACCATCCTCCCTACGCCAACGAGCACTAACCCGGCGAGGATAACGGAAGGGAATGGGAGAAAACGACAAATTCAACGCACAGCCTCCACAGTTAAAACATCCACGACCCCCAGACATTTTTTTCAGTTGTTAAACGATTCGGGCTGTTTTCACGACTTGACAAGTTTCTGTCTTTTGAACAGCGTCGGTTTTGCGAAGAACGAGAATCTGAGGGAACGAACATACTTTGACGACAAAGGATCTGGGGTAAGATGAGGGATGAAGACAAGATTTGAGACGCACATGATTTGACGAAAAAATATTGATAAGCGGCTGATTACGTAGATGTCGTGTCACATGTACTTCGCGTCTCGACTCAGTCACCACTCTCACGGAGGGCGATGTTCGGCTAGGAACTGCATATAAATTTAAGTATCTCATTTAGGAACATCCCCAGCTAAAGTGTGTGGCAAGTGGTATATTTAACTCCTCCAATTCTAATCGGCCGAGTGCCGAGAAAGGCTTAGTCCTTGCTGGTTCTGCCGACCCGTCTCCCTTTGTGTTTCCTTCATCATGAAGCCTCGATGACCTCCCACACGAAGAGAGCATCTTTTTCTTTCTACTCGTCTCACGTTGTCATGTCATGCAAAATCAAGACCTGGGAAGATCCCATGCTTGTGAGATCGGGAACTTACGGAGACATAGCTGGCAGATGAGTCCCAACGATGGCGAGGGTTCGATACTTGGATATCGATATATACTTGACGACGGTTTTATCCGATCTTCCGAACATTCATGATGACGTGATATTTATAGTCACGAAAGACTCTAACTCGTGAAGATTTTCATTGAAATTTTCATCACAAACTTGAAACCACACGTCCACTGTCGTCAGATCCTCGCCTACTTCCCCCCCTTCCCGCCCCCTGCGCAATGGTAAGAAGCACTGGATTCATTGTGTTTTATCGTGATACCATGATAAACCTGTCTCGGGTCTTTAGGTTATGACGCCCATCAGTGCTGTTGACCTACCCAATGAACTCCTCACCATTATCTTCAAATTTTGCCATCTGGGAGTACTTGTTAGCACGCAACCTCCCTTCATCCTTCCCGATCCCGATGATGAGCTGGGCTTTATCATCGTACAACGGCCTCCAACTGAACGGAAAGTATTTGAAGACATACACTCCCCAAGTCTCTTCCCCTATGCACTGGCATTGATGTGCCCCCTGTGGATGGTTCCCTTGGTCACGGTTCCAGATTCTGGACTCGCGTCGTCATCCATATCGACTCTCCTAAATTCTCCTTCTCCTTTGTTTATCGATACGCCGGATGAAGAGAAGGCGCGGATTCGAGGGACTACAGACATCGTCAGCCCTCACATTGGGCGATGCAAGACCATCCGCTATGAGGTGACCTACACGTCATCCCTTCCCTGCGTGGCCACAGATTTCTGCGGGGAGGCGCCGTTGCTGAAAAATTAGAACTTGTTGCCTCCAAAAACAGCGGATTCGGAGGACCGAGGAAGAGCCTCCGTGACGATAGCCTTGCGATCCACTTTCCTGTCTTGAACACCCTCCCCCTCGACGGTTGGAACTTTGTCGACCTTTACTCATATTTACCCGAATGGTTTGATCAGTTCTTGAACGCGGACGCGCCGGCCGGAAGGACGCTGTCTCTTTCCCATTACCGACCAGCAGATGGTGAATTATGCCTTCCGTTCAGCGAAGTCTGGCCTATTTTCCAAAGAATGAGACGTTTGGATCTTGAAAACGTCCATTTCGAGGCGGAGGACGGTCCGAGAGAGGTGGATAATGCGTGTCAATTAAACGTCTTGTTTATTGCAGATCCAGTGGGTAGCAGCCTGACGGCAGCCATTCTCTGCCTTCCACCCTTTGTCGAGAATCTGCACATTGCTCGCTGTCCTCTCCAAGAGGTCCCAGATATCCCCGACGCCCCGAGCCTCAGGTTAATAGGTATCGAGGAGGCTCAGGCAGAGCACGTAGGGCGAATCTTCACCCGTTGGTCTGGAGTGGATCTCAACGTGACGGACTGCCCCGGGTTTGACGACAGTGTTCTGAATATTTTAGCGAAACCCAAACGCGATAGCGATGGGCGTATCAAAAAGTTCAACGCCCCACGTCTGCCCACCTTGGGATTACGTGGAAGATGTGGGGTCACAAGTTCGGGCTTGAGAAGGATGGTGGAAGGGTGTCTACCGAGTCGTCACCCCCAACATCCTGCGGATGACTCGGACTTGGAAACTGTGGATGCTGTGAAGATGCACACGATACGTGGCAACGAGGTGGAGGGTCTCACCGATATGACGGAGGAAGAACAAGCTTGGTTTTCTCATTCCTCTGCCTTACATATCAACATCATATTTTCATGTATGTTCGTGAATCCCGAGTGTCAATCGGCCTCGACATGTGAAAGGGATGGGTGTCACGACTCATCGCGCGATGAGGATTTGGCACGTGACAGCGAATTTCACCACAGTTCAACCAGCTGTAACGTCGCGATTCCACATTCGAACCGTCTGCGATCGACGACTTCCTTCGATTCTACGTGTATTTCGGAAATTTTCTTTCATTCTTGCAGGATATCTCACGGCCAGGAGTTGGGCGGCTGCCAGGGTACGTAGTAAATCATCGGCTTTCCGAGACTCCGTAAAACGCCAACGGTGCAGCAAGGAGAACCGTACAAATGATCGATTTTGTAAGGATCATATCCTGTACTCGATCAACTAGCATACTATGCCCCTCGTCGCGCCGAGCACCCTCATTGTTTCACACTTCCGTGCGTCCACGCCTCATCCATGATTCAAGTTGTTAGAAACTTCATCTCCGTCCCAGGCTACTAGAATTCGATCCTTTGCAACTCGCGGTCGGGCCCCCCAGTTGCCTGTCAGCACTCTTCACCCCGAACGTCTCACGAGCAACGATTTCTTGGACGTCTCTGGCGTAGAGCGGAAATATATCCTGACGAAGTGGGGCCGCACGGATTTCCGCAATCGCCGTGACCTTGAAGGGACGGACTACGTTCCCTTCCCGCCAGGTTCCCATGGGTTTCTTTATTACTACAACGACCCCAACCTCCCACCCGTCGCGGGCGAGGTGCGGTTCCGCATCACGGCAGATAACGACCCGTCAAGTTTCGACAGCGGCAGAGACCTTCTGGGGTCATACGGACTTCCCTGGTCTATTTCGCTTCTGAACATATCCCGTGTGAAATACCGTGATCCTTTGAAGCGACAGCTACTGGAGGATGGTCTTGTGGATCCGGGGGTCATGCAGAGATGTGAGCGGCTTTTCAGGAATACCAAATGGAACATCGCGCCGCATATCATCCTGTATTCCTTGCATCAGCCGTTTGTCGTGGACATGGGTGCGGCAAGCTTTGACGTTGGGGTTGTCACGGATGACTCGGAGAGTATACACAGGGGCACCATACGGGCTGTGTTTCGTGTTGACAGTAGAAGACCGTATACTGGTAAGTTTCCTTTGATGATCTGTAGACGCTTGGGCCCGATGTCTGACTCGGGATATATTTATTAGGCCATGCTGTGGCTCGACTTGAACGTTCACCCTTACCACAACACGCTGGGCGAAACACTCTCGTACTCCGCATACTGAAGATATTAACACCGGTGGGAGGTCAGGATCAGCATCTTCTTCCACCAGAAGAAGGCTCGCTTTTGCGAACACGGCATTCGTTGCGAGTTATACATATCGATACTCCCGCTGCTGAGGCTCTTCGGCTACTTCTGAGGACTTAGGACTCTTCATCACTTCTTAAGAATGCGACTGTATTCACTTCGATATTCTAGCGAAGCAAATGTTTACTTCCGTTGGAGGATTGTGTCTGCAGGTCTAGGATTGGGTTCCCACGACGCGCTGAACCTATGGATGCTCATAAGTATAAGGTCCCTGGAAACTGATTGACCTGCCTGTCAATTCGAATGAAGGGGTTGAACGGATGATGGACCCTCTGTAGCTTGCACAGGGAATTTTACAAATCTTGTCCATCGACCAGGGAGATTTGGCAATACAATCTAGAAAACGAGCTTGTCGCTGCGGGACACCCCAACGCCGTAAGAAAACCTACTTCACTTCTCCAAGGAGATAGGGTGTGGAAATGCGATGTGTCGCAGCCCTAGAGACCCGTGGTGAGGTATGTCATCAGCCTCGTGCACTCCGAGCAACATACAATGAACACGGCTCCTCCAAAGCATGGAATTTGGGGTGCGGAAAATCAGCTGAAGTGCTCGGCAAGCGGATAATATATTATCCTACTTAACTTGCGATGTTTTTTATGTCATGACACCACCGGTTCAATGTACATGGGGGTATACAGATGTATATCTTGATCATCTCGAAACCTTTCCGGAAAACCTTCAAGTTGGTGAATGGACGATCGTGATATTCATCAGTCCGAAGTTGGGAATCTTGGGATGTCTATGCGGAAACCGTCTAAGACGGGCCGCACCCGAGACAGAAAATAACTCTGCCATAGTGGTGTAGACACTGTGGCCCCAAGGTGTTTTTATACCTCCAACTACACATGTAACGCCCCACATGACGCCGTCGCCTTCGGAGACAATAACCATTACACCAAAAAAATTGTATCGCCATAGAACGACTGTTAGGAGACGAAGATGGCCAGTCAGGATCCTCAATTTCAGTTTCGATGGCGCCGACCTTGTTGAACCCAGGCGAAATGTTCATCATGTGTCGTAGTAGTAAGTAGTACGGCTGATTTATCAGTGATCATCAATCATCGACCACCATTTGATAGAGCTCAACTGCAGCGTTTTCAAATTCAGGGGTGATTATCATCTGTCTACATCGTGTCGCGCGCGGCTAGGTTCGGTATGTAGACAGAGTACCAGGTTACATGTACATATACTACTTATGGGCAAGCCGTCGCTGGCGGATCACGCCACATGGGGGATCCGGATTGATGACTTACCCGATTTAGTAGCGGGGTTTCGAAGGAAAATATCTCCGCGAGATCAAACGGCGGCTGCGATAATAGCCTATCCATGCATCGCTTTGACCACGATGTCGTAAAAATAAGAATGTCGACGCAAGTACCGCTTTTTTCACAGGGAATACATCTAAGTTGTTATTTGGTAGCGAAGGATTCCAGGATAGAGTCGGAGATCGAGTCACACTGGGACCAGGTAGTGGACAAGTGAGCAACGTTTTACTGCGTATATGCGCTAATCTTGTTTTTAGTTTTGATAATATGACCTGAAGCCGGAGCTCCTGCGCAGTATCTATGCTGATGGGTAAGCTGTTTTCCGTACCTGGCGTCGAAGCGAAGTTGATCGCCCGATCGCAAAGTTTTTGAAAGGCCCTCAGCGACGCCGAAACAACAGCACGCGATCGTCTCCTTGGTCGTGGGTCACGATGTCATCGCGCAGGCCTAGTCTGGTATGGGCAATACAGCTATTTTTACACCTCTATTCTTCAATAGGTCAGGACGGACTCGATCGCGTCGCTGTGTCTACTGATCCCTCTCCTCCCTCCTTAGGCGCGAGCTTTGCGCAACACATTCATAAAGTCATCATTCAATTTCGGAGACTATGTGAATGTCACCGCTGTGTCGGTGGGTACCAATGGTCGGGTGTATGATATGATTGACCGGAAGGCTCTGAGGACTGATTACGTTAAGCTCAACTATCTTGACGTGGCCGCCGAAATGTTGTCGCGGGGTTTCAAGGACCAAATAAATCTACGAGGGTGAGCAACTTCACCCTCGAGGCTTGGCAGTCTCATAACACCGTGTTATTAGTGTTTCAGCTCCTCCCTGAAGTTACCCAGTTCGTCCTGCTTTCGGCTACGATGCCCGTCGAGGTACTAGAAGTGACCAAAAACTCATGTGTGACCCTATCAGGATCCTTGTTAAGCGAGACAAGTTGACGTTCGAGGGTATCAAGCAATTCTACATCGCCGTCGAGAAGGAGGAATGGAAGCTGGGCACCCTTTGCGATCTCTACGAAACCGTGGCAATAACCCAAGCTGTCATCTTCTGTAACATGCACAGAGAAAGGTGGATTGGTTAACCGAGAAGATGCGCTGACCTGAGTTCACGGTATCGGCTATGGTGAGATTTTCGTCCCTTTGTCGGGTGTGAGATTCTCCTCATTTTTTTCCGGGAGTTGTACTAACCTAGCACGGTGACATGGAACATAAGCAGCGTGAGGTTCTCATGCTTAAGAAGTTTCGGTCAGGCTCGTCGTGCGTCCTGATCACGACTGACTTGCTGGCGTGGTATAGACGTGCAACAAATTTCCCTCGCCATCAATTACAGTACGATCTCCCGTATTGGTTGTGGTAGGCGTTTCGGACGCGAAGGGGTAGCTATTAATTTCATTACGACTGAAGACGTTAGGAAGTTATCGTTCCCCGTAGTGTTTCCGATGACAATGAGATGAGACCATGATCTACTTATTGCTTCAACACACAGATTGACGAGATGCCTCTGAACTTGGCATAACTACCAAGTTCTTGTGCTCGTCTTCCCTGGATGACGAAATCAATGTTTCTCGCGTTTAGGGACCTCATCTGAGGGACAGGCTCTATCCCGAAATATCCGGGAAATCTACAATCTATTCGTTCGCGTGCGCACCTTGGTCGTCTAGCTATTCTCTTTCTACTCGGTGCGGCCGCACATACATACATTGTCCATCTTGATATATGAGATGACGTACGTTCATCATCCCGGTTCATCATTCCCCAACCCGGCGAGTCCCCACACAGCCCTTGTTCCACGTCGGCTGATGATGTTGATGAAACGCAGTGCATCCGCGGTCCGATCCGGCGTTTCTCCGAGCCCTCCCGAGTGTACTCTCACTTGTCCCGTACCCGACACAGCTATAGAGCCTTTCTCGGGCTCCGACGGTTCCCTCGCTGACGTTATGCTCACAAACCAGATGTAAGAGTTTTTCTATATATACTTTGTCCCATTTCATCTCAACATGCTCACTCGCGGGTCAGCGTTACTACCTCCATCGATCCAGGGGCGCAAATTGTTGCGATAGCCACTTTTGGGTTGTCAAATCCACCTTCCCCCGAAACATAACCCTCTCCTCGCGGTTCTCGTCCCTTGAAACTTGCACTCAAGTCCATAGGTCTTTGGACTCGGGATCGACTGACTACCCGATTCCACCCCCTCGAGATCATTTCCCGTTAAAAGCGTATCAGAAGCTCGGTGATTGTTGGAGACTCGCTGTTCCATGTCTTGTGTAAACCCTCGCTTAAAGACAGTCACTACTAGGGTGAGTCTCACCTCCATCTCATATCACCTCGTGCTCTCCGATGAAGGCCATTCGTCATTCATCACCATCTGAGGGCGTGCCACTGCTTCTTTGATCTGTCATCCACTAAAGATCGGGTTATTCATCGCTCATCTCTTTATCTAGACTCCTTTTCATCCTTGCACCCCTGCCACAACCTCCCTCACAATGTCGTACCGGTCGCCATCATCATCGTCCCGACCCTCCATCCACGTCCCATCCATCATCACACCCGCCTACCCAAGCCCACCACAGGCGTACAACTACCAACAACGATTCTCAACCGGCGCAACCGAGATAATACCCCGGCTCTACGTCTCCGACCTCTCCTTTGCAGAAAGCGCTGGCTGCCTCTCATCACATGGGATCACGCACATCGTTTCCGCCATCTCCGGCCGCGTTCTCATCCCCCCCGAATCCGCCCTCCATCCGCACCCGCAGCCACGGCGTCTGCACATCCGGGTCGAGGATTGCCCATTTGCGGAGCTCGCTGCGCATCTGCCCATGACAACAGCATGGATACGTGACGCCCTACGCAGT
>Ga0307516_10005281_pt1 | contig 15539 bp, 15 predicted proteins | sample 19_EM_MG_FD_203310 | JGI IMG/M metagenome (GOLD analysis project Ga0307516, IMG submission 203310) | Populus trichocarpa ectomycorrhiza microbial communities from riparian zone in the Pacific Northwest, United States - 19_EM | ecosystem: Host-associated > Plants > Roots > Unclassified | place...
TCGCCACGCATCATCGACTTGCGCAGCGATGACAAGATTGCCGTTCTTAGCCGGAAAGACCCCGTAAACGGTCGAGTCCGGCTGTCCGCTGCCGGTCTGCTTCGGCAGGTCGGTACCGCCGGAAAGGAAGTAACGCTGAACCGCATAGTCGTGCATCGAGACCATGCAGTCGTACAGCGCCAGATCGATATGCTGGCCGCGCCCGGACGACGCGCGGCCGACCAGCGCTGCATTGATGGCAGCCACACCGTGAATGCCGGTATACATGTCGGCCAGTGGCATCCGCAGCAGCGGCGGCGCTTCACCGGGGGAGCCCAGTTGCGCCAGAGCACCCGACATCGCCTCTGCGATCAGGCCGAAGCCCGGACGGTCGGCATAGGGACCGGTGTGGCCATAGGCGGAGATCGAGCAGTAGATCAGTCTGGGATTCCGCGCCGACAGCGCCTTGTAACCGAGCCCGAGGCGCTCGAGCGCGCCGGGGCGGTAGTTCTCGATGAAGACGTCGGCTGTGTCGACCAGCTTCAACATCATGTCGAGACCACGCGTGTCGCGCAGGTCGATGCACAATCCCTGCTTCCCCATGTTCTGCTGCAGGAAGTAGCCGGATTGTCCGTCCTTGAAATAGCCATGGGCGCGGCCCGCATCGCCTTGCTTCGGACGCTCTACCTTGATGACTTCCGCGCCCATCGCGGCGAGGCAACGGCCCATGAACGGGCCTGCCAGGAAATGGCTGTAGTCGATGACGCGAATGCCTTTGAGCGGCAGATCTTGGGCGGTCATGCCTGCTCTCCTGCGGCGCTGGTGTTCGGGCGCATCGGAATCATCAGTCGATGCTCGCCTAGCTGCACCACTTCGCCGTGCTGATTGATCAGCTCTGAGGGCAGCACCACGATGCCCCACCCATCGCGCTTCGTGGTGCGCATCGAACCGACGCGGAACTTCACGTGCACGGTGTCGCCGAGCTTGATCGGCAGCTTGAAATCCCACGTCCAGCCCAGCGACATTCCCGGGAGGAAGCGATAATCGGCACGGGTCTTCAAACCGTCGGCCAGTGACAGACCAAACAGCCCGTGCGCGACGCGCGTGCCAAATGGTGTGGTCTTAGCGTATTCCTCGTCGACGTGGACCAGCGTAAAATCACCCGTCAGTTCGGCATAGGCATTCACCATCGCTTCGGTGACCGTCACCGAGGGAGTGACGCATTCGTCACCGACCCTGGCATCGTCCCAGTAGCGCTCATCGGTCATGTCGCGTCTTCCTGTAACTCTGGGCACGGGGATTGATCGCCAGGACGGCTTCCACGGCGCCTGCGCTGGCTTGCAAGATTTCGACGTTGAGCCCGCCCGGCAGCTCGAGCCAATTCGGCCCGGCGGGCAGTGCCTTGGCGCCCCATGCGGCGGCACGGGCGAGCACCCCCTCGTAATCGTCGACCATGATGCCGAGATGGGCGAGACGCCCCTCTGGTCCGGCGAAACTGGGATCTTCGATCAGTTGCACGCTTCCGAGCACCCACACCTGACGCGGGCGCGCACCATCGGCGGCTTGCTCGTCGCGAATGGTGAGACCAAGCACCTCTCGAAAGAAGTCGACATGACGATCGACGTCAGGCACGCGGATCGCGACGTGTTCGACATAGGCGCGGGGCAGCGACATCGTCTCAGGTCTTTCCAGGATAATCGCTGCGGGCGTATTCGATGCCCTTGACCAGCGCGACCAGGGTAGAGTTGACCGGGGTCGGCACATTCAGCTTGGCGCCCCAACGCACGACGGAGCCGTGGATGTAATCAACCTCGGTCAGATTGCCGGACTGCAAGCTCTGCAACATCGACGTCTTGAACTCGGGCGGCAGTCCAGCAGACGCCATAGTCCAGGCACGTCGCGGGTCGGTAATCGAGATCTTCACGCCGGCGGCCTGCGCGACCGCGATGCCCTCTGAGATTGCGGCCAGCGCGCAATCTTCCAAGATCGGTAACGAATAGAGGCCGCCATAGGTCAGCCCGGTAATGGCGGTAACCCCGCCGCCGGCGACGTTGATAAAAAGCTTGTCCCACATCGTGCCCAAGATGTTGTCGCTGAGCAGCGTGAGGATGCCGGCACGATTGAAAGTCTCGGAAATTCGCTGCGCACGTTCCGTCAAACGGCCATCGAGCTCGCCAATGATCGTCTCCTTGCCGATGACCCCGGAGCGAACATGACCGGGGCCCAGCAGCACGCCACCAACGTAGGTCTTGCCCGCCATGACCCGATCACGACCAACTTCCTCCGACAGGAGGTCCTCGTGACCAAGACCGTTTTGAAGCGATATCACGACCGTCTGCGGCCCGATGATCGGCGCTGCCGCCCGGATGGCATCCCGCGTGTGGTAGGATTTGACCAGGACGATGACGAGGTCCGCCACTATGCCGACCTCGGCCGCGGAGGTACAAGCAGTGACCTTCACAACGGTCTCGGCGTCACCTCCGAGCATCCGCAGGCCCGTGGCATTGATGGCGTCGACATGAGCCTGGAACGGATCAATCAGCCAGACCTCGGCCCCGCCGCGCGCCAGCGTGCCGCCGATGGTCGAGCCTAAGGCCCCCGCTCCGATAAAACAGATCCTCATCCGAACGCTTCTCCCAGCGCCCTTCTCGGCGTTGGCCGCGTGGTAGCAGGCTGGTCGACATTAAGATATGCTATGGTCTTTATATCCATTATTGTGAATCGCAATGAAGCACCCGGATCATGCCGAGAACGACCTGCTGGACCCGCGCCTGCTCAGGCTGTTCGACGCATTGTTCACCACTGGCAGCGTCACCAAAGCGGCCGAGAAGCTCGGTCAAAGTCAGCCGACCATTTCGATCTGGCTGGCACGCCTGCGAAGGGAATTGGACGATCCGCTCTTCATCCGGTCAGCGGAGGGGATGCTGCCGACGCCGCGCGCCGAGGCTCTCATCGGCACGGCGAGGCAGGCGTTGGAAATGCTGCGTCGTCTCGCGGAGCTTCGCACTGACTTCGATCCGACGACCGCAAAGCGCCGGTTTGCCATCTGCATGACGGATGGAAGCCACGTCACGCTGCTCCCGTCCATTCTCGCTCACGTCCGCCGCGTTGCCCCCGGCGTTCGTATCGAGGCGACACAGATCGGCCCCGACACCCCGCGGATGCTGCAATCCGGCGAGGCCGATCTGGCGCTCGGCTACATCTCGGATCTCGACGCCGGGCACTTCCAGCAGGCACTCTTCCCGCAGGACTGGGTCTGTTTGACGAGCGCCAAACACGCTCGAATCCGCGACCGCATGACGGTAAAGGATTTCAGGCGCGAGGCGCACGTCCTCATTCGCTCCGGCACAGGACATCAGTTGCTCGCGGGCGCGCCACAGGAGCAGCGGATCGTCCTTGAGGTTGCGCTCGAGCTACCCGGCTTTTTGGGACTACCCGCAATCGTCGGGACGACTGACCTGATCGCCACCCTTCCAAGGCACATTGGCGAAACGTTGGCTCACTACTATGGGCTGCGCGTGCTCGACTGCCCGCTGGCAATCGCCGGGTTCACGGTGAAGCAATATTGGCACGCCCGTTTCCATCACGATCCCGCCAGCCAATGGTTGCGTGCTGTCTGCGCGGAGCTCTTTCAACAGCAGGAAGTGCGGGGTCTACATCGTTCCGGTCGGCCAAAGAAACGAAGGCCGCGCGATTTGCCGTCGTAATGGAGCGCATGCTGAGGTCGGATTTCGACCCTCCGACCGAAGCTGAACGGCCGCTTTGCACCAACAACCTCCGATCCGGCGCGCTCGGCCCCAGTCGAGGCGTGGATTTCAAAAGCCCTTCAAGGCTTTCCTGCAGCGGACGCATTCGCGCCCGCTGGCTCCAACCGCTACCAGCAAGAGAAGATCGCAGAAAAGCGCTTCCAATCCACACCTAGAAGTACTTTCGTTCCCGTTGGATCAGCTGAGCTGCGCGACTGCGTGGCAGTTCGCCAGGCGAGCCTGCTTGTCGGCAATCAGTGTGTCTCCTGCCCCCTCGCAAGGTTTCTAGTCAGATCCTGAAAGGACTCCACCTCCGACCTTGAGGTCCTCATGACCGGAGATGCGCCCCTACGGTCGGCAATGCCGGTCTGTCCAATCCGAAGTCTCTCCTTGCTCACACTGGCCGTAACAAGATTTTTCTTGATCTCCCGGTGCACACGTCGTGCACACGCCGCCTTCTATCTACTTGAAAAACTTGAACTCTCGCTCCAATCCATCATCGGGGCCACAGAAAAGCGGTGGTCTAAGCCATTCATCTCATTAATCTTTTATGCCTCAGACCGATCCTATAAGGGATTGGACCGACTGGCAAATCTGGCGCAAGCGAGCCTGTTTAAACCACCTGACCAATCCGGGGCGCGTCAGGTCACAAGCACATCCCGCGCGGGCACCTTCACGACTCGACAGAATTGCGATCTATGCCGCGCCTCCATCCTCGACGGGCGAACTGGCCGGGAACGATTCGAAGTTCTGTCCCTAAATTCGTGATCTGGCGAGACCTTTCAAATCATTCCGGCTGTTGTCGGGCCAGACCGGCCCGCACAACGTGGTAATCGCGGCCAAAATAGATCAGGTTGTCCGCACCGTCCAATCTCTGCAGTGCCACCACGCGGCAAAACAGCACATCATGCGTGCCCACACTAGCGACATCAGTGATGCGGCAATCGAAAGCGACCGCGCAGTCGGCGAGAACCGGCGCACCGGTTTCCAGCGTCGACCACACCGCTGCCGCGAATCGTTCGTCGGCCGGAATCCCACCGCCGAACAGCTGCGACAGCCGCTCGTGTCGGGCCGATAGCACGTTCACGCAAACTACACCGTTTTCTTTCACGCTGGCATAGGCGGACGACTCGCGATTCACGCACACCAGCAGGGTCGGTGGATTGTCTGTCACGCTGCAGACGGCCGACGCCGTGAAGCCGGCGCGGCCCACGCGACCATCCGTGGTGACGATATTGACCGCGGCGCCAAGACACGCCATCGCATCTCGGTAATCCTGGCTGGAAACTTTCGACATGACGCGCTCCTCAGGCCCCGGCGGCGAATGGCCGATCGGCAAGTGCAAGATCACGCAGCACCTGCGCCAGGACGGACGCGCCGGCAGCGACATGTTCAGGCTCCGCCCATTCGTGCTCGACATGGCTCGCGCCGTCCTTGCACGGGATGAAAATCATCGCGGCCGGGCAGACCTTGGCGAGATGGCGCGCATCGTGGCCGGCAGCCGACAGGATGGTCATAGAAGGCAGATCCAAGTCGTCCGCCGCCCGCGCAATGCGTTCGCGCAGCTCGGGATCGAAATCGTTCGACGGCGCATCAACCAGCGGCGTGATCGTGACCGCGCAAGGCGGCGCGTGCTGATGGCAAAGCGCGGCGACACGGGCGCCGGCCGCGTCGAGCACCTCATTATCCGGATGCCGGAGATCGATGCTGAAAGTGGCCCGCGACGGCACCACCGACGGCGCGTTGGGCTCGATCGTGACGTGACCGATGGTGAACTTGATCTCGGCATCGATCGCGCCGATCTCGTTATGAAGCGCGGCCGCCATCCGCGCGAAGGCGGCCAGCGCATCGCGCCGCTCCTGCTGCGGCAGCGTGCCGGCGTGGCCCTCGGCGCCTCCGACCACGATCTGAAACGTCTTTTTGCCCTGGACGCCGGTGACGACGCCGATGATGCGGTCTGCAGCTTCCAGCAGGGGCCCCTGCTCGATGTGCAGTTCGAGATAGGCCGCGGCCGGAAAGCCGAGGGGCTTGCGCGGTAGATTGGGAAGCGCCGCATGCAACCTGTCGAGTGCTTCCCCGACGCTGATACCGCTCGCATCGCGCACGGCGCGGATCATCTCGATGCCGCGCGCGCCGACAAAAGCTTCCGAGCCCATCATGCCGGGCGCAAAACGGCAGCCTTCCTCATTCATCCAGGCGACGACGATCAAATCACGCCTCGGCGTTTCGTCCTGCTCCGCGAGCGAGACCACCGCCTCAAGCGCGGCCATGACACCTGCCGCACCATCGAACTTTCCGCCGGTCGGCTGGCTGTCGAGATGACTGCCGACGAGAATGGGAGGCGCCGTGCGATCGCGCCCGGCAAGCGTGACGAACAGATTGCCAGCCGCATCGGTCGCCGCCGTCAAACCCGCCTCCTGCGCCCAACCGATCACGCGACTCCAGGCCGCAATCTCGCCGTCGCTCAGCGCCTGGCGGTTGACGCCGCCGGCCGGCGTCGCGCCGGTCTCGGCGAGCGCCATCAACCGCATCCAGAGCCGATCGGCGTTGATCAGGGAGACGGGCGTCATCGATTTATTTGGTGCGCATGATCTGGCCCGCCAGCGCGCGCGGATCGCGCGGCAGCCAGCGGCCGGCTTCGACCTGGGCGATGAATTCGGCCAGCAGGGCATTGAACGCGGCTGGCTCCTCGAGATTCAAGGTATGGCCGGTCTTGGGGAACACCGACAGCCCACATGCGGGAAGCGTTTTCTTCAGGAAGATGCCCGGCTGCAGGCAGTGATCATCTTCGTCACCGACCACCACCAGCGTCGGCACGTGCATCTGTTTCAGCCCGTCCTCGAGATCGTAGAACGACGGCCTCCGCGCCTGTACACCACGCATGGTGTTGGCTGCGCCGCGATCGGAATGGGTGGCGAGGCGATCAGCAAATTCCTGCCAGCCGCGCGGATCCTTGTTCTGGAACTGCACCCGGCTCGCGCCGAGCGCATACACTTTCGAGAATTCTTTCGCACCCTGCCTTTCGAAATTGTCCGCAACCTCCAGCGAGACGCCGCGAAAATACTCTTCGTATTCCTTCTCGCAGCCATAGCCGGCGCCGGCGACCGTTAGCGACAGGGCACGCTGCGGCGTGAGCAGGCCAAAATGCACGGTACAAAAGCCGCCCATCGAGAGCCCGACGATATGCGCCTTGTCGATTCCGAGGGCGTCGAGCACGGCGACGGCATCATCCGCGGCGATGGCCTGCGAATAAACATCGACGCTCTCCGGCACGTCGGACGGCGGATAGCCGCGCGCGGCATAGCTGATGCAGCGGTGCCGACGGCTGAAATAGCGCAGCTGCGGCTCCCAACTTTTATGATTGCCGCCGAATTCATGGATGAAGAGGATAGGCGTGCCCTCGCCTGCTTCTTCCACATGGAGCTTCACGCCGTCTCTGGTGCTGATCATCGTCATCGGCAAAACCCTTTTCAGAATTGCGGCGGCAGATCGTTCAGCGTACGCGCCTGTGCGACCATCTCGGGCAGCAGCGTGCAAAACTTTTCCACCCAGTTCGAGGGAACGGAGGTACTGACCTTCACGAAGCGATCGCCAAAGCGTTGCGTGTGGTAGGTACCCTGGCGGATCATGATGCCCTGCCGGCGATAGCATTCCACCAGCGCTTCCGGACGGATGCCGGCAGCCACGGTTTCCAGCACCAGAAAATTGCCGTGTGAAGGAAAAATCGGCAGCGCAAGCCCCTCGATCGCTGTCGTCGCCTCCTGGATCATCGCCTTGTTGGCGCGGTCGATGCCGCGGACCTTGCTCATCCATTCGCTCTTGACGGCGAGCCCGGCCTGCGCTGCGCGCTGCGCGATCACGCTCGCGCCCAGCACGCTGGTCGAGGTCTGCGCCAGTGCCTCGAACAAGCCCGGTGCCGCAACCAAGGCCCCGATGCGCAGCCCGGCGAGGCCGAGCCATTTGGAGAAACTCATCGAGACAACGGTGCCTTCCGGTGCCACATGTAGCGCCGGGGTATGGCCATCCGCGAAATCACGATAGGTGCAATCGTGCACCAGCAGCGCACCGCAATTGCGCGCGATCGCCGCAAAGCTTTCGATCTCCTCGCGGCTATAGCGGATGCCGAGCGGATTGTTGGGATCGACCAGATAGATGATCGCAGTGCGCTCGTCGACATGCGCCTTCAACGCCTCTGCCGTCAGCCGGTAGTTGCAGGCAGGATCGTAGATCGGGATCTCGATCACCTCCGCGCCCTGCTGGCGCGCGAACAGGCACGGCCATTTCCAGGTCGGATCGGTGGTGACGAGCGTGGTGCCGAGCTTGCACCGCGCGCGGCAGATCATCGCCAGCGCATTGACGCCGCCTTCGGTCACGAGCGCTTCCGCACCGGGCGTGCCGAGATCGCTCACGATTGCACTACGCAGCGCCTCGAAGCCGAGCGGCGGCGCATAGGCATTGAACTCGTCGGCCTCGATGGAGCGCAGCATCGCCTCGCGCACCGCCGGATGGCTTTCGATGTGATTGGTGTTCTGGCCGAGCCAGTAGAGGCCCGGCGTCGCCGAGAGCTCGTCGAAGTAACGGTTGCGGATCAACGCCGTGGATTCAGGCTTGGACATGGCGTTGCCGTCTCAGATCACGGAGCCGCGGGCGGCGATACCGCCGTCGATCGTCACCACGGTGCCCGTGATGTAACCGGCCTTGGGCGAGGACAGGAACGCGACGAGATCGGCGACCTCCTCTGATGTGGCCGGACGCTTGCCGGGATATTTGTCGAACAGCTCTTGCCAGCGGCCCTCGTCGCCGAGCATGTCGATCGCCTTGCGCTTCATGATCTTGATCATACGGTCGGTGGCGACCGGACCCGGATTGACGGCAACGACGCGAACCCCGTGGTTGAGGCTGGCACCGCCGAGCGCTTTGGTAAAGGACATCAGCGCCGCATTGCCGGTGCTGCCCGCGATATAGCTCGCATCCCAGTTCTCACCGGAATTGCCGATGATGTTAAGGATGACGCCGTCCTTGCCCTTCATCCGCGGATAGTAAAGACGCGACAGCGTGATGTACCCGAACACCTTGAGATCGAAGCCGCGGCGCCAGGCGGCGTCGTCGAGGATCTCCAGCGACCCGGCCGGGATATCGCCGGCATTGTTGATCAGGATGTCGATGTCGCCGACCGCGGCCGCGAGTTGCTCCATCGCCGCCGTGCCCGACAGGTCCAGCGCGTGGATCGTAACTTTCACGCCATGGCGGGCTTCGAGGTCCTGCTTGGCCGTTAGCATGGCCTCGCCGTTGCGCGCCGCCAGATGCAGATGGCATCCTTCGCCGGCAAACACTTCGGCCACCGCAAGCCCGATGCCCTTCGACGCGCCAGTGATCAGAGCCGTCTTGTTTGTCAGCTTAAGTTCCACACCAAATCTCCAGGACGCAAATCAGATATACAACTCAAAGCAATTTGCATACCAAGTCATCGAGCGATTATTTGAAGGCGGCGAGAAAGTCGAGGAGGTTGTCGCCAAGCAGATTAACGTGGTCGCGCATGGTGCTGTGGGCCCGGTCCGGATCATGGGCCAGAATCGCCTGCATGATTGCCTCGTGCTCATGCACGGTGTCGGCGATCCGGTTCGGCATACGCGTCACCCGACGGCGATAGGCCGCGACCTGGTTGCGCAGCTTTCGCGTCTGATCGGCCAGAAAGGCATTGCGCGAGGCTTCATAGATCGCCTCATGGAACTCCTGATTGACGTCATAAAACGCGTCGATGTCGCCGGTTTCACCGGCAGCCACAAGCCGCTGATGAATGCGTGATATTTCGTTCCCCCAGGCCTGCGAAACGCGCCTTGCGGCAAGCCGCGCGCAAAGCCCCTCAAGCTCGGCCATCACCTGGAACATCTCGATCAGCGCCTCCGCCCTGATGACGCGCACGGTCGCGCCCTGGCGCCCGCGCAATTCGACCAGATTGTTGGCAGCCATCAACCGGAACGCCTCTCGAACGGGGGTCCGCGAGACGCCGAAGCGCTGCGCGATCTCCTGTTCATCGAGCCGGCTGCCAGGCTCGAGGTGACCGGCTGCGATCGCCCCTTCGAGCTGTTGGCGCAGGCTCTCCGCCAGCGTCACGCCAGGGATCTGGGCAATGGACCCACGCACATTGTTGGCACGTTTGCCTACATTAGGTGCAGAAGACATCGTCTTATGTTTCTCCTATATTCATCTCAGTATACAAGATGGCGCAGCCGATCCCTATAAGAAGCCCAAACTCGCCCAAAGAAGCCCGCGACTCGCCCGGATTAGACGCCAACGCCCGGCAAATTTCATGCCCAATCTGTCGAAAACAGCTCTGGCACACGAGTTGCTAAGCAAAGCTGCAGCGGCCATCTGCGCATGCGTGAGGTGGTCATCATTATACAAAGGGCCTTCCGTGCAGGCTGCGATCCAACCAAGAGACATGCCCATCGCCGGATCGCCGGAGGCCACGGCGAAGCCATCGCCACTGCTCGAACTGCGCGCGCTGACCAAGACCTACGGCCAAGTGACGGCGTTGGCCGGCCTTGAAGCGAGCGTCGCCCCTGGTGAGTTCGTCACCGTTGTGGGCCCGAGCGGCTGCGGTAAGAGCACACTCTTCAATATCGTGGCCGGTCTGGAAGAACCGGACGCCGGCGGCATCCTGCGCTTCGAGGGTAACAGCTGCCACGCGGCCAACCTGCTCGGCCGCGTCTCCTTCATGCCGCAGCGGGATCTGCTGTTGCCCTGGCGCAATGTAGTAGACAACGCCATCCTCGCGCTCGAGGTCGAGGGCGTGCCGCGCGCGGAGGCCCGCGCCAAGGCGCTCAAGATGCTGCCGGAGTTCGGCCTCGCCGGCTTCGAGAAGCAGTATCCGCATCAATTGTCCGGCGGCATGCGTCAGCGCGTAGCGCTGATGCGTACCTTCTTGTTCGAGCGCAACCTGATGCTGCTGGACGAACCGTTCGGCGCGCTCGACGCGCTGACGCGCGCGATGATGCAGCGCTGGCTGCTCGACGTCTGGCAAAAATACCGGCGCACCATTCTGTTCATCACACATGATGTCGACGAGGCGATCTTCCTCGGCGATCGCGTGCTCGTCATGACCGCCCGCCCCGGCTCCGTGAAGCTCGAACAGGCCGTCGATCTGCCGCGTCCGCGCCGGCCCGAGATCGTCACCGCTCCGGAATTCGTCCGCCTCAAGCGCACCCTGCTCGATGCCATCGAGGAGGAGAGCATGAAATCCTTTCAGTCCACCGTCGCCCAGGAGACGGCCACGTGAACGTGAAATCAATCAGCCAACCGCCCTCTCCCGCGGCACGCAAAATCGATCCCGCCGAATGGGAGGCCCGCGTCAAGCTCGCCGCCTGCTATCGCATGGTCGCCAGGCTCGGTATGGACGACCTGATCTACAACCACATTTCGGCGCGCGTGCCGGGACATGAAGACCAGTTCCTCATCAATCCCTACGGCCTGCTGTTCGACGAGATCACCGCGTCGAGCCTCGTCAAGATCAACACCAAAGGCGACAAGCTCGACGACACTCCCCACAGCGTCAACGTCGCCGCCTTCGTCATCCATGCCGCGATCCACACCTCACACCATGACGCGGCCTGCGTGCTGCACACCCATTCCGACGCCAGCGTCGCGGTCTCCGGCCAGGAAAACGGCTTGCTGCCGCTCAGCCAGTTCGCGATGCGCTTCTTTAACCGCCAGGCCTTCCACGACTACGAAGGCGTCGCCATCGATCTCGACGAGCAGACGCGGCTGGTGCGCGACCTAGGGCCGCACAATGTCATGCTGATGCGCAATCACGGCATCCTGACCATCGGCCGCACGCCGGGCGAGGCGTTCATGCTGCTGTATTATTTCGAACGCGCCGCGCGCATCCAGCTGCAGATGCAGGCGGCGGCTGCCACCGGTGCCGCGTTGGTGATGCCGCCGCACGAAATTTGCGAGAAGGCTGCGCGGCAGTTCTGGGAGTTGCAGGGCGACATCCTCGTTCCCGGCGAGCGCGAATGGCCGGCGCTGATGCGCCAGCTCGACCGCACCGATCCGTCCTATCGCAATTGATCCTCATACCGACGCCCAGGAGTCCGATCATGTGTAAGCTGATGTTGAGCCGACGCCACGCCCTCGCCGCACTTGCAGCCGTCGCGCTGACCGCCGGTTCCCTGACGACAGCGACTCCCGCCGCGGCCCAAACCCTCACCAAGGCGAGCCTGCGCCTGAAATGGCTGCCGCAGGCGCAGTTCGCCGGCTTCTACGTCGCGCTGGCAAAAGGCTACTACAAGGCCGAAGGCATCGATCTCACCATCAATCCCGGCGGCCCCAATCTGCTGACTGAAAATCTGGTCGCGACCGGCGCCGATACCTTTGGCCTGTCAGGCGGTACCGACAGCGTATTCGCCGCGCGCGACAAGGGCCTGCCGATCGTCTGCATCGGCGTTTCACACCAGATCACGCCGTTCATCTTCGTCACCCGCAAGGACGGACCGGTAAAGACGCTGCAGGACTTCAAGGGCAAAACCGTAACGACCTGGTTCACCGGCGCTAACCATGTGCTGACTGGTATGCTGGCGAAGGAAGGCATCAAGGCCGACGAGTTGAAAATTCAGCCGCAGCAAGTCTCGGTGACGCCGTTCGTCGACGGCAATGTCGACGTCATCACGGCGACCTATTACAACGAGTTCTACACGATCCAGTCGCGCATGCCGAAGGACAGCCTGAAGACGTTCGTCGCCGAAGACTACGGCATCACCTTCCCCCGCGATACGCTGATCGTCTCCGAGACGACTGCCAAGGAAAAGCCCGACCTAATCAAAGCGTTCCTGCGTGCCTCGCTCAAGGGTTGGAAGGAGGCCTTCGCCGATCCGAAGGGCGCCATCGACACCGTGATGGCCGTCGCTCCGACACTCGATCGCCCGCAGCAGGAGTTCATGCTCACGGAAGTGAAGCGCCTGATGACGGCAGCGAAGGCAGCACAAAACGGCCTGTTCTGGATCGACCTCGACGCCGTCAAGACCGCTCACGATTTCTTCCTGAAATACGGCGTGATCTCCAAGCCGCTCGATCTTGCCGTCGCCTATGACGCAAGCTTCATCGCAAGCGTACCGGTCGCGGAACGGCTGCCGTGAGCGTCGGTTCGACGGCAACGCTCGTCGAAGACAAAGCGGTAGCAGGCTTGCGACCGGCCGGTCTGCCGGGCTGGTTGCGGAACGCGTTACGCCTGTTGCTGGGGTTAGCCGCCACGGCCTTGATCTGGGAAAGCGCGGTGCTGCTATTCGGCATCAGGCCCGCTTACCTGCCGCGCCTCAGCACGATCCTGATGGCAGTCGCGGCGACGCCCGGCGCCTATGTCAATGGCTTCTTGCGGACGCTTGCCGAAACGCTGATCGGGTTCGTGACCGGCAGCGCCTTCGGCGTGCTCACCGGCATCGCCTTCTTCCGCGTGCGGGCGCTGCGTGAGATGATCTTCCCGATCTTCGTGGTGTCGCAGACCATTCCCGTCATCGCGTTCGGCGCCCTGGTGGTGCTGTGGTTCGGCAACACCCTCCTCGCCAAGGCGGTGATTGCATTTTATCTCACCTTTTTCCCCGTGACGGTCAACACACTGCTCGGCCTCGAAACGGTCGATCCCAAGCAGGTGGCGCTGATGAGGAGCTTTGGCGCCTCGAACGGCCAGCTGCTGCTCCGCCTGCAGCTTCCCACCGCGCTGCCGCAGATATTCGTGGCGCTGCGGCTCGCTTCGTCGCTTAGCCTGGTCGGCGCGATCGTTGGCGAGTGGTTCGGCGACACCACCGGTCTTGGCGTATTGCTGCTGCAGGCCATGTTCACCGAGAACGTGGTCGCAATCTGGGGCGCGCTGCTGGCCGCGGCTCTGCTTGGCACCGGCTTCTACACCGTCGTCGCCGCGGCCGAACGGCGCCTGGTATTTTGGAGCGCGGAGCAATGAGCCGCTCGCCCCTCGCCTCTTCTCCCCTTGCCGTGCAACGGGGCATCCTGGGCGCGGTGCTGCTGGTGGTGTGCTGGGAAGGGCTCGCGCGCGGACTGCATCTGCCGTCCTACGTTCTTCCCGCCGTCAGCGAGATTTTGGCCGGTGTCTGGTCCAAGCGCGCCCTGCTGGGTGAGGCCGCGGGCTACACCGTGCTCGAAGCGCTGGTCGGCTACGGGCTCGGCTGTCTCATCGGCATCGGCCTTGCGGTCGCCATCACCATGCTGCCGGTGCTGCGCACCGTGATCCTGCCTGCAGCCACCGCCATCAACTCGGTGCCCGTGGTCGCCTATTCGCCACTGATCCTGCTCTGGTTCGGCATCGGCGTTGCGTCGAAGACGGTGATGGTGGCGATGGCGGTGAGCTTCACCGTCTTCCTGTCGACGCTAGCCGGACTCGACCGCGTCGATCGCCGCGCGATTGATCTGATGCGTAGCTTCGGTGCGGGCCGGCTGAACATCCTGTGGCGCCTGCGCCTGCCGACCGCCTTGCCGCTGCTGCTGGCCGGGATGCGCGTCTCGACCGCGCGCAGCGTCATCGTGGCGATCATCACCGAAATGCTCGGCGCCTATGGCGGGCTCGGCTGGGTGATCTACCAGGCCGTGCTGCAGATCGACTTCGTGCAGGTCTGGTCGGCGATCTTCGTTGCCTCCGCGGCGAGCTTGAGTTTCTTCGGCCTGATCGGCTTCCTCGAACGCAAAATCCTGTTTTGGACATGATGCGATGAAACGACAGATGCATCTCGGCCTGTTCATCCTGGGCACCGGCAGCCATGTTGCCGGCTGGCGCTATCCAGGCGCGGTGGACAGTTTTCAGGATTTTCCGGCGATCCAGGAGATCGGCCGTACCGCCGAGCGCGGCAAATTCGACCTGATCTTCATGGGCGACAACCTCTACGCGGATGCTGCCGCCCATCCCTCCTACACGCTGCGGCTCGAACCGCTGACGATGCTGGCGGCGCTCTCCACCTCGACCAGCCATATCGGACTAGGTGCGACCGTTTCCACCACCTACAGCGATCCGTTCACGGTCGCACGCGTGTTCGCCTCGCTCGATCACATCAGCAACGGTCGCGCGGCCTGGAATGCGGTGACGACGGCAAATCCGGCGACCGCCGCCAATTTCGGCACCACCCATCCCGACCACGCCCGCCGCTACGAGATGGCCGGCGAGTTCCTCGATGTCGTCAAGGGACTGTGGGACGGCTGGGCAGACGATGCCATCGTCGCCGACCGCGCGAGCGGGCTCTATATCGATCCCGCTAAACTGCGTTCGATCGATCATGACGGTACCTTCTTCAAGGTGAAGGGCCCGCTCAACATCGGCCGCAGCCCGCAAGGCCATCCGGTGGTGCTGCAGGCCGGCGGCTCGGAGGCAGGCCAAGCGCTCGCCGCGCGCACGGCGGACATCGTGTTCTCGGTCGTGCAGGATATCTACGAAGCCAAGGCCGGCTACGCCTCGCTCAAGAACCGCCTGCCAGGGTTCGGACGCAAGGCAGAGGACGTCACGGTGCTACCGGGCGTCATGCCGATCGTTGGCCGCACCGACAAGGAGGCGTTCGAGAAGCTCAACGTGCTGCAGAGCTTCATCAGCGGCAGCAACGTGCTCGCCATTCTCTCCGACCGCTTCGGCCAGGACATGTCGGCCCACGACCTCGACGGACCGATTCCGGACATTGCGTTGCCCGACAGCTATCACAGCTTTGCCAGCGTCATGCTCGCGAAAGCTCGGCGCGAGAACATGACGTTGCGCGATCTCTATAATCTCACCGCCGCCGCGCGCGGCCACTGGGTGCTATGCGGTTCGGCCGAACGTATCGCCGA
>Ga0307516_10005282_pt1 | contig 15539 bp, 13 predicted proteins | sample 19_EM_MG_FD_203310 | JGI IMG/M metagenome (GOLD analysis project Ga0307516, IMG submission 203310) | Populus trichocarpa ectomycorrhiza microbial communities from riparian zone in the Pacific Northwest, United States - 19_EM | ecosystem: Host-associated > Plants > Roots > Unclassified | place...
TGCCCGGGCTGGGATCGGAAGAACAAGCCATGGCGCCGACAAAACACGCCAGACCGAGCGAACCAGGAAGCCACACGTAGCCCTTGCGGATCATGACCCGCTAACGTGTCCAGGGCGCGATTTTTCCGTGGTGGCGCCGCCTGCCGAGCGGTGTTCAGCGCCGGATGAGTCGCTGCGTACGGCGTGCGAGCGCCAGCGCGGCTAGCGCCGCAAGGCCGCCGGCGAGGCCGGCCAAGCCGCGCGGAGCGCTCGTCATGTTGCAGCCGCCGTCGCTATTGGCGGCGGCGCTGCTGAGCGGAGTGCTCGCGCTGCCGCTCGCGTTCACCGGCGTGACGGGAGACGCGCCGCCCGTTGCCGTACCCGCGCTCGCGCCGAGCGCGCCGCCAGCGCTCGGGGTTCCGCCGCTGCTCGGACCACCGCCGCTGCTCGAGCCGCCGAATGTCTGCGCGCCTGCCACGCCCGCCATGCCGAGCAGGCCGCCCGCTCCGCCGTTGCCGCCGCCCGCGCCGCCCATCGGCACGAGCATGCCGCCCATGCCTGCGACGCCCGCGCCGCCGCCAACTCCGCCCATGCCGCCCGCGCCGCCTGCCCCGTTCGAGGGTGTGATGATGCTCGGGTCGAATTGTGCGCCGGCCGACACCTGCACCATGGTGATGCGCACGCGCGTCGGCGTCGTGAGATCTTTGAGCGCGGGGTAGTTGGTGATGTGGCCGGAGCCGCTGTCGTCGATGGCGTAGATCAAGTCGACTTGCTTGATGCCTTGTTCCCAAGTGATCTTGTCGTTCTGCCACCAGTCGGTCATCTTGGTTTCGCGATCGAAGACGCCCGTCGACTTGTAGTAGGTCGTGTCGGCGCAACCGTAGTCGCCGACGTTGGCGATATAGCAAAGCGTCCAGCCCACCTGCTGATCACCGGGCGGCTTGACGAACACCTCGGTACGCACGTGCAAGGTGCCGTTGCGGTAGTCGACCGGCGAGACCCAGTTCTTGGGCCGCTGCGTGTTCAAGAAGTTCTTCTCGTTCACGTAGAAGTGGCTCTTGTCGGGCTTCGCGTTCATTGCGTCGTCCCAGCTGTAGTCAAACGTGGCGTCAATCAGCACGAATTGCGCTGCGCGTGCAGGCCGTGAAAGGGCGAACAGCGCCGACGCGCCCAACAAGAAGACCGCTCGATTTGGCTTTCGCACGCTGAACAATGGCGGCCGCCCGGCTAAGCTTCTGCGGCGCCGTCTGAAGGCGCCGGGGCGCTGGTCCATTTAGATCTCTTGGGCTGCTCTGCAGCTTCCAGGATTGAAGAAAGGCCGTAGAATTTTGCGCACCCTGTCCCGCGAGCTGACTTTTTCGGCGATTGCTGCGCTGTGTGGCCTGGCTTGCTCGGGCGAGCCGAACGGCGAGGGCCCGGCGGCGACCGGCGGTACGGGGGCGCAAACCGGCGGCATGCCGAGCGCCGGCCAGGCACAGACCAACGCGGGCAGCGCAGGCAGCAGCGGCGCCGGTGCGCCCGCGGGCGGCTCGACGACAACGGGTGGCGGCGGTAGCGCCGGTACGGCAGCGGCGGGCGCGGCGAACGGCGGAAGCGGAAGCAGCAGCGGCGGCGGCAGCGCGGGCACTACGGCGAGCGGCGGAGCGAGCGGCAGCGCGGGCGCGTCGGGCAGCGCGGGCGCTTCCGGCAGCGCGGGAGCAAGCGGCAGCGCCGGCGCTTCCGGCAGCGGCTGCAGCGGAGTCACCAGCAAGTTCTGCGACGACTTCGAAATGCAGACCAGCGGCATGGCGCCGAAGGGCGCCTTCAGCGTCGACGCCAAGGCCGGCGCCATGATCGTCGACGAGACGAAGGCCTACAGCGGCACCAAGGCGCTCCACATCACGACCGCCAAGCCGGGCTCGCAGTCGTTTCTGAATTTCACCAAGCAATTTCCGCTGAACGATTTTCACGGGCGCGCCATGTTCTTTCTCACGCGCATTCCGACGGCCGATATCCATTGGGACCTGATCGACGCCTCGAGCACGAATCACTGGGAGATTGGCGGCATGTTTGGGAAATTCATCTTGGTGGTGGACCCGCCCGATCACGGCCTGACGTCGAATACCTTCCCGACGGGCAAGTGGTTCTGTTTGCAGTGGGAGTTCAAGTACGGCGGCGCAGGCGTCGACAATTCGTTCTTGGCGAAGATGGACGGCACGGCCCTCGACAAGGGCATGTTCACGGGCGCCGACTCCGAGGGGAAAAAGTGGGACGCCGGCCCGTGGAAGAACCTGAACATCGGCTGGACCGGCTACGGCAACTCCGACGTCGACATCGAAGAATGGATCGACGACCTGGCGCTCGGCGACCAGCCGATCGCTTGCCCCGCCGCAAAGTAGCCGCCGGGCTGCCCGCCGTGCACTTCGTGCTAAGAGCCGAAGCTGCAAGATGGCGAGCACGCGTGGCCGGTACATGAAAGATTACCTCGCCGCGGTGCGGCGCCTGCCGCCCAGCAAACAAGACGCCGTGCTCGCGCGCCGGCCGGCGTTGGTCGAGCGCATCGAAGCAGCGGGCCACTTGGACTGGCTACCGATCGAAGTGAACCTCGAGCTGACCGACGCCATCTTCAGTGGGCTCGGCGAAGAGCAAGCCGACACGTTCTATCAAAATTGGTTGAAGCGACAGATGAGCGCGCCAGCGTTCGCCGGCCTGGTGCGCACGGCGCTCGCGCTTTTTCGTTTCGACACGGCCGCCATCGCCAAGTGGATCCCGAAGGCTTTCGATCTGATGTACCGCGACTACGGTACCTTCGTGATTGAGCCGGTCAGCCCGCTTCAAGTGAATGTGCAGCTGAGCCAGATGCCGGCCGAGCTCATCACGCACAAAAATTGGCAGCGTTCCGTGTGTAGTGGACTGTATGCCTTGTTCTTTCTCACGGGCGCCAAGGGCATTACCGAGCTCGACCACGTAGACGTCGCGCGCCGCAGCATGCGCATCAAACTGAGCTGGACCAACGGCTGAGCCGAGATTCTGAATTTGCCTTGCCTGCCGGATACAGGGCGCCGATAGTTCTCGGCAATGCAACCCGGCGGTTTTGGAGGCAACGGTCCTGGTCAACCTCCATACGGTGGCGGCTATCCGCCGGGAGGCGCGCCCGGCTATCCGAACGCGCCGCAGCCTGGCTATCCGCAACAACCCGGTCAGCAGCAAGCGCCCTACCCCGGCGCGCCGCCGCAACAGGCTGCGCCCGCCGGTTATCCCGGCGCGCCCGCTGCTTATCCCGGCGCGCCCGCTGCTTATCCCGGCGCGCCCGCTGCTTATCCCGGCGCGCCCGCTGCTTATCCCGGCGCACCCGCCGGCTATCCGGGCGCCCCAGCCGGTTACCCGGGCGCGCCGCAGGCCGGTTATCCCGGCGCACCTGCCGGTTATCCCGGCGCACCTGGCGGCTATCCGGGCGCACCGCAGGCAATGGCGGCGATGGGCGCGCGCAATTCGTTCGGTCAAGCGCAAGGCGCGCTCGCGCACGCCGGCGGCATGATGAAATTCATGAAGTACGCCTTCATCGGCGTGGGCGCGCTGTGCGTGCTGGGCGGCATCGCGCTGATGATCACGGTCGACCTCTTTTCCGGAATTGGCACCATCTTCACTGGCGTCGTGTTCGCCGTCGTCGCCTTCACGGTGCTGCCGCGCTTCACCGGCATGGTGAGCCAAGCCTCCGCCATGGTCGACGGCTTTGCCGCCAAAGACTTGCTCGCCCAAACTGGCATTCCGGCACAAGGCCGCCTACTGAGCGTGCAGCAGACCGGGCGCCTCGTGAACTACAACCCCGAAATCCAGGCCACGGTCGAGGTTCACCACCCGCAGCTCGGCGTGTACCAAACTCAAACCACCGCCGTCGTACCGCAGATCGCCATCCCGCGCGCACAGCCCGGCGCGCCCGTGCAAGTGCGCGTGAGCCCCCAGAACCAGCACGAAATCGCGCTAGTATTCTGAGACGGCCGTTCTGAGACAGCCGCGAGGTCGAACCTAGCAACGCTTTTCGGCGACGGTTCCGTTGCGGCCGCTGTATCCTAGAGGGATGCTCAAGTTCAGCTCGAGTGGGCCCGAGGCGGAGAAGCAGATGCGCGCGGTCATCTTCTATTTGACCACCTTCGGCTATATCGATGGTGACTTCGACGCATCCGAGAAAGAGTTCGTGCGCGGCTATATCAAGAAGCTGGTCGTGCACCGCGTGCAGTCGGCGGGTCTCGAAGGCGTCACCGCAGCCGAGCTGACGACCAAGTTCACGACGCACTTTCTAGAGGTATTCGAGGGCATCGATCGCCAGGTGATGGATCTGTTCACCGAAGCGGTTGCCGAAGGCGAGGCGCAAGACACCTTCGTGCACGCCAAGCTCAAGCTGCGCTGCTTCGAGATCTTCAAGAGCTTCGACGAAGCCAGCCAAGAGCAGCTGATGGCGACCGTCGACGAGCTGATCCACGCCGACGGCTCGGTTCACCCCGCCGAAGCCAAATTTCGCGCGGAGCTCGCCGACCTGCTCAACGAGCAACTGGGTGTGGAGCTGCTCGACGACGAGGCCGAGCGGCCGTTCGCGGTGGGGGCGCCACAAACCATGGCCACCAAGGCCGAAGACCACCCGTTCTTCGCCCAGTTCGAGCAGCACTATTCAGCCGACAAGAGCGCGCTGGTGCGTCAAGTCGAGAGCGACCGAAATTTGATGGATCGGGTGATCGCGATTTGGGATCAGCAGCGCGCGCTCGGGCGAAACAAGCTCAAGGGCAAGACCAACGTGAGTCAGTTCGCGCCCGGCAGCGAATTTTTGGACGGACACGTGCACGTGCTCGCGCCCGAAGCCGGCAAAGCCTACGAGCTTACCATCATCGGCGATTTGCACGGCTGCTACAGCTGCCTGAAGGCCGTGCTGACGCAAACCGACGTGCTGCGCAAGATTGCCGAGTACGAGCGCAAGCCCGACAGCGCCGTGTGCCCGAAGCTCGTGCTGCTGGGCGACTACATCGACCGCGGCATGTTCAGCTACCAAGGCGTGCTGCGCTCGGTACTGCAGCTGTTCGCCAAACATCCCGATCACGTGGTCGTGCTGCGCGGCAATCACGAGTACTACGTAGAACACCAGGGCAAGGTGTACGGCGCCGTCAGGCCGTCGGAGGCCATGAGCACCTTGAAGCCGCACTTCTCGGAAGACGTCTTTCAGCACTACATTCGCCTGTTCGAGGCGATGCCCACCAGCTACCTGTTCGAAAAATTCATGTTCGTGCACGGCGGCATCCCCAAAGACAGCGCGATCAAGAGCCTGTACAAAGATCTCTCTAGCCTCAACGAGTGGGACATTCGCTTTCAAATGATGTGGAGCGATCCGAGTGGCGCCGACGTCATTCCCGCGAGCTTGCAGGACCAATCGGCCCGCTTTCCGTTCGGCAAGCTGCAATGCCAGGCGTTTTTGCAACGCATCGGTTGTCACACCATCTTCCGCGGTCACGAAAAGGTCGACGAAGGCTTCCGCCAGCACTACGCCGAAGACGCCTTCTCGCTGTTTACGATTTTTTCATCGGGCGGCGCGACCAACGACGACCTGCCCGCCGACAGTAGCTACCGCTCCGTGACGCCGATGGCGGCCACCCTCCGTTTCAAAGACGGCAAGGGCGAGGTCACGCCGTTCCCCATCGACTACGAGAGCTTCAACGATCCGGCGCGCAACAAATTCTATCAATCTGCCCCGGAAATCGCGCACGCGACCTGAGCCGGCGCCAAGGCGGCTGTCCGCCGCGCAAAGGAATCTTTACGGCTCCGAGCCTTGGCTGAAACCGCGCTTGGGTCAGGCTGGGTCAGCATGCAGTCCGCCCGCCTGCGCCGGACCGACTCCAAAGCCAGCATCTGGGCTGCAGGGCTGTCGTTCGCCGTGGCGGCCTTTGCGCTCGCTCACGCCAGCGCGGGACCGGTGGCCGTCGCCGCCCTGGCTTGTGGCTTTTCGCTGCTCTTCGTGCGCCTGCGCCAGACGCGCAGCGAAGGTGACTTGCGTTTGGGGCTGCCGCGCGAGCTGGAGCAAGCCCGCGCGCTGCTACAGCGCGGTGCCCATCGTCACGCGCTAGTGGTCGCGCACCGTGTGGCCGACGCGGCGCAGAGCGCGCCGGTTCAGCGTCAAGCGCTGGAGCTGGTCGCTTGGTGCCAGCTCGGGCTGGGTCGACCCCAGGCAGCTCGCAATGCGCTGTCGTGGATCACCGGCGCCGGCGGGCTCGATCCGTGGCTCGACGCTTACGTGTGCGCCGCCGTCGAGGACGCCTGTGGCGCGAGCCTGTGGGCCTTGCACCTGCTGGAGCGTGCGGCGCGCAGACAAAGGCTGTCACGAGAAGCCACCCTGTTTCGCATCGATCTGAACGCGCGGGTGCGAGGCATCGAAGCGGCTTGCTCGCTCACGCTGCGCGAAGTCGCAGCCTTGACTGCAGAAGACGTTCAGCGCGTCATCGCCTTCGCGCGCGCGACCGACGAGAGCCCGATGGCGAGGGCCTGGGTCGGCACGCTCGAACGGGCGCTAGGTAGCTTTTCCTCCGATTGATTGAAGACGGCAAGCGTTTCTGGGCAACACTGCTCACGGAATGCCCGCCCCGCGCCTGAGCCTTGGCATCGTCGCCGCGCTCGCGGCGAGCGTGCTTTTGCCTTGGCGCGTTTTGGCGGCGGAGCCTGCGCGCGGCGCTTCTGCCGTTTCTGCCGGTAAATCACCGGGGGCGACCATCGTGCCGCCACAGCTGGAGTCGCCGCCGGTCGCGCCGTATCCGGCTGGCGCGTCCGGCGATGCGCTGGTGGTGGTGACCGTGACCGTGAATGCCGACGGCAGCGTGCGTTCCGTAAGCGCCGAGCCGAACGAGCCGTTTTCGAGCGCCGCGGTCACGGCTGCAAGGGACTTTCACTTTACGCCGGCGACGCGCGACGGCAAGCCCGTCGCGGCGGTGATTCGGCTCGAGATCTCGTTCCACGCCGAGGTAACGGAGCCGACCTCCACGGAGCCCGAGAACGCACCAGCCGCGCCGGCGCCGAACGCGACGCCCGGCAGTACGCCAGCGCCAGCGCCAGCGCCGAAGCCTCCGGAAAAGGTCATCCAGATCGAGGTGCGGGGCGCCAAGCTCGCGCCTGCCGTGGTTTCGCTCAGTCGCGGCGAAGTGCGACAATTGCCCGGCGCGTTCGGCGATCCTTTTCGCGCGCTCGAGGCCTTGCCCGGAGTCACGCCCATCATCTCGGGCTTGCCGTTCTTTTACGTGCGCGGCGCGCCGCCCGGCAACGTGGGCTACTTCCTCGACGGTGTGCGGGTGCCGTACCTCTACCACGTGGGGCTCGGGCCCTCGATTGTGCATCCAGGGCTGGTGTCGCGCGTCGATCTCTATCCGGGCGGTTACCCAGCTCGATTTGGTCGCTTCGCCGGCGGCATCGTGTCGGGCGAAACCAACGGGCCACAGAGCGTGGCGCACGGCGAAGCCAACGTACGCCTGTTCGACGCCGGCGCGATGGTCGAGGCGCCTTTCGCCAACGGGCGCGGCGCCGTGCTGCTCGGCGGGCGCTATTCGTACACCGCTGCGGTGGTTTCGCTGCTCGCGCCCAATACCGCGCTCGCCTACCACGACTACCAGGCGCGCGTGACGTACGACGTCACGCCACGCGACCATCTGACGGCGTTCAGCTTCGGCTCGTACGACTTGGTCGGACAGACGCAAAACAACATCTTGAATGTGCTTTTCGGCTCCGAATTTTACCGCACCGATTTTCGGTACGTGCACGATTTCGAAGACTCGAGCGTGCTCAAGACCGGTGTCGTGCTCGGCTGGGATCAGACGCGCATCGGTGACCAACGCAACTCGCAAGATCGAATGGTCGGCGTGCGCGCCGAGCTCGATCACCCCCTGGGCAAGAGCGCGCTTTTTCGTACGGGCCTCGACGCCACCATCGATGGCTTCAGCGCCGACAAGCGCAGCTTCGCCGACCCGGAAGATCCGGACACGATTCGCTTCAACAACCTATTTCCCCCGCGCAGCGATCAAGCCGCGGGCGTCTGGACAGACGTGGTGTGGAACGTCAACGACCGCATCGAGCTGACGCCCGGCGCGCGCATCGACGTTTTCGGCTCGGCAGGCGCCAGCGCGGTCGGCGTCGATCCGCGCATCGCGGCGCGGTTCAAGATCACCGACAAGCTGCGCATCGTTCACGCCTACGGGCTGGCGCACCAGCCGCCGTCGTTCGTGATACCGATCCCGGGGCTTACCCCAGGCAAGCTGCAGGGCGGGCTGCAGTCGGCATGGCAGACTTCTGCCGGCGTCGAGCTCGACTTGCCCGCAGAGATTGGCCTCACCGCCACGGTATTTCACAATGCTTTTTTCCGCATGAGCGACGTGCTCGGCCTCAGCGCCGCCGCGGGGCGAGACGGCGCGCTCGACGCGCGCGCCAACGGTCAAGCCGAAGGCTTCGAGCTGTTCATTCACCGCAACCTGACACGGCGGCTCGGCGGCTACTTGTCGTACACGCTGTCGCGCTCGACGCGCGACTTCGAGGGCTACACGTTTCCGAGCGCCTTCGATCGCACGCACGTGGCCAGCACGGCGCTGGCCTACGATCTCGGAAAGCACTGGCGCGCCGGTGGGCGCTTCGTATTCTACACCGGTGTACCGACGAGTAACCGCGTGCCAGGTGCCGCGATACCGGCGCCGGATCCGCACCCCCCGCGCGACCCGGCATTTTATCGCTTAGATGTGCGACTCGAGAAGCGCTGGCAGCTTGGCATCAGCAAGCACAGCTGGATTTCCATGGTGCTGGAGGTGATGAACGTGACGCTCCACAAAGAGACGTTCGGTTCCAACCAGATTGGCCCCGTGACCATACCGAGCATCGGCGTCGAGGCAGGGTTTTGAGCATGCTTGCCCAAGCGAGGTTTGGTTTCGTCTGCTGCGTCGCGGCAGCGTTCGCGCAGGCTGCGTGCCTACCCAAAGACACGCGGCCGCCGCCGGCGGAGGTGCACATGACCGCCACGCCGAGCCCAGCCACCAAGTCGGGCTCGTTCGACACGGCCGACGGCTGGACCATCAGGCTCGACCAAGTGCTGCTCGTGCTGGGCCGCGCCTCGCTCGACGGCGACAGCTGCAGCACTTACTCAGAAGCCAGCTACACGCGCGTGCTCACGCTGGTGGGTGCGCCTGACGCGCAAAAAATCAGCGATTCCTATGCTCTGGGCCAGTGCGACTTCGGCTTCGGCCTGAGCAACGCCGAGGCCGATTCGGTGCTCGGTGTCGGCGCCACCAGCCACGACCTAGACGTGCTGCGCACGGCCGGCAAAGATCCGTACGGAACCTTGCGTGGCACGAGCATGCTCGTGCGCGGCTCCGCGACCAAAGGCAAGCTGACAGAAGCGTTCAATTGGGCGTTTCGTGACCGCGCGCGCTACCAAGAGTGCACTAATACGGTCGACGGGGTGCCCGTGCGCGGCCTTTCGCTCAGCCAAAGCCAACAAGAGTACGTCGACATCGTGCTGCACGCCGAGGCGCTGTTCCGCACCAGCCTCGATCCTGCCGTAGATACACTCGGCTTCGATATCATCGCCAGCGCCGACGTCTTGCTCGGGAACCATGACGGCGAGGTGACGCTCGAAGAGCTGAGCCAACTGCCGCTGTCGTCGCTCGAGCTCGGCGGCGTTTTCGACCCGGGCGACGCCGGCGTGCCGACCTGGCTTACGCTTCAAGACTACGTTTACCAAGGCGCCGCCACGACCGTCGCGCGCTTTCGCGACACCGGGCAGTGCTCGCTGCGTTCGAACAACATGCGCGGTGACTGAAGCCAAGCTACGGCTCCAGTGCTAGCCTCGGGCGCAACATGTCTGACGGCGCAGCACGGCTGGCGATGGTAACTGGCGGTAATCGCGGCATCGGGCTCGAGGTTTGCCGACAGCTGGCGGCGCAAGGCTATCGGGTGCTGCTCACGGCGCGCGACGCCGAGCAGGCTCACCAAGCGGCGGCCAAGCTCAGCGGCACAGGCGACGTGCGAGCCGAACAGCTCGATGTCACGAGCGAGACCAGCATCGCCGCCCTGGCCGAGCGCGTGCGCGCGACGTACGGCGCCATTTCGGCGCTAGTCAACAACGCCGGCATCTCGATGAAGGGCTTCAACGCAGATGTCGTACGCGGCACGCTGGCCGTCAATTTTTTCGGCGCCTTGCACGTCACGCAGGCCTTCGCTCCGCTCGTCGCCGACGGCGGCAACATCGTCATGGTGTCGAGTGGCATGGGCGAGCTCTCGGCCTATTCACGCGAGCTCAAAGCGCGCTTCTTGGACGAAACGCTGACGGTGGCGGGGCTGATCGCGCTGGCCGACGAGTTCGCGGCGGAAGTTGCCGCTGGACAGCACGAGGCGCACGGCTGGCCCAGCTCCGCCTATCGCGTTTCGAAAGCTTCGCTCAACGCGCTGACGCGCATTTTGGTGAAAGAGCTGCCGCGACTGCGTATCAACTCGGTTTGCCCAGGTTGGGTGCAGACCGACATGGGCGGCGCTAGCGCCAGCCGCACGGTCGAGACGGGCGCGCGCGGCGTCGTCTGGGCCGCAACGTTGAGTGACAGCGGACCCAGCGGCGGCTTCTTCCGCGACGGCAAGCCCATCGCCTGGTGACGCTGCGCCCTCGCACGAGCGCCAATTTCGTGCTGTGGTCTTGGTCATGAAGACGCGCGCCGCTGTCGCATACGAAAAGGGCAAGCCGCTGGTCGTCGAGACCGTCGACCTGGAGGGACCGAAGGCCGGTGAGGTGCTGGTCGAGCTGAAGGCGACCGGCGTTTGCCACACCGACGAGTTCACGCGCTCAGGCGCCGATCCGGAGGGTTTGTTCCCGGTCATCTTCGGTCACGAGGGAGCCGGCGTCGTGCAGGAAGTGGGGCCAGGAGTGAGCAGCGTCGCGCCCGGCGATCACGTGATCTTGCTCTACACGCCGGAGTGTCGCGCTTGCAAGTCATGCCTGTCGCGCAAGACCAACCTGTGCACGGCCATCCGCGCCACCCAAGGTCAGGGCCTGATGCCGGACGGCACCAGCCGCTTCTCGATCGGCGGCAAGAAGATCCACCACTACATGGGCTGCTCGACGTTCGCGAACCACACCGTCTTGCCCGAAATCGCGCTGGCCAAGGTGCGGAAAGACGCGCCTTTCGACAAGATTTGCTACATTGGCTGCGGCGTCACGACGGGTGTGGGCGCCGTGCTGTTCACCGCCAAAGTCGAGCCGGGCGCCAACGTGGTCGTGTTCGGGCTGGGCGGCATCGGGCTCAACGTCGTGCAAGGCGCACGCTTGGCGGGCGCCGACAAGATCGTCGGCGTGGATCTGAATCCCGAGCGAGAGAGCATCGCGCGACAGTTTGGCCTCACACACTTCGTGAATCCGGCCACGCTCGGCAAAGACCTGGTGGCGCACCTGGTCGAGCTCACGGGCGGCGGCGCCGACTACAGCTTCGAGTGCGTCGGCAACACCACGCTGATGCGCCAGGCGCTCGAGTGCTGTCACCGTGGTTGGGGCGAGAGCATCATCATCGGCGTGGCCGGCGCCGGGCAAGAGATCTCGACGCGCCCGTTTCAGCTGGTGACCGGCCGAGTCTGGAAAGGCACCGCGTTCGGCGGCGCGCGCGGCCGCACCGACGTGCCGAAGCTGGTCGACTGGTACATGGACAAAAAGATCGCCATCGACCCGCTCATCACTCACACGCTGCCCCTCGAACGCATCAACGAAGCCTTCGACCTCATGCACGAAGGCAAATCGATCCGTACGGTGATTCAGTATGGATAGGGTTTTGTTTGCCTCGGTGCCTTGCCCAGGCGCGTGGCGGTCCTGCCATTTTGAACCGCGAATCGGCGGTTGCCGAAGAGCGCCAGATTTTTCACAAAGAGATCGGGAGTTTTTGTTGTTCGGGCCGAGTAGACCCGTTCGGAGCCTGCGCAGGTTGCGTAAGATCCGCTCGGCTCGAACCCAAGTTTCTCGCCTCGCGATCTCCAGATCTCTTTGTTAAAAAATCTCGAGCGCGCAGCGCGGCCCACCACCGGTACGCAAGCTTCTGCGAGTTAGGCTGCGGCGTGGCAGCCCAAACCCTTACGACTACTTGACGACCGTGCGGGCGCGGCAGGAGCCGGCGATGCAGACGAGCGGCGCGCAGCATTCGCTGTCGTCGCCACACTCTCCGCACTTGCCGTTTTTGCATGCCTGGTTGTGACAGTCTTGGCACGAGCCACATTCGCCGCCGCCCGGCGGGCATTCGTCGCCGGCGCGCAGCACGGCGCGATCGTAGTGAATGTTGGTCACGTCGCTCGCGCGAAAATTGCCGGCCAGCACCGAACCGTAGATGGCATTTTTGGCGGACCACACCACCTGCTCGGAATTGGCCGCGTACAGCTCACCGGCTAGCCGCACGTCGGCCGAGAGCGCGATTTTGGCGGTGCCGCCGACGTACAGCCGGCTGAGCGCCGGGTAGTTGGGCGAGCCGAACACGAAGGTGTCTGAAACTTTGAGCGTGCCGGCCACGAACACGTCGAGCTCGGCGTCGGGATCGAGCACGAAGGCGAGCGCCGAGCTGGCCGAGACGTCACCTTCGACGTAGAGCGCCGTACGACCGTGCACGTGGATGGTGGTAGCGAGGCTGGTGAGAATGTTCGTGAAGTAGAAGTTGCCGCACGGCAAATCCAGGCTGAGCGCCGAGCCGGGGCTCTCGAAGACGGCCGGGTCGAGAGCGATGGCGTCGTTGTCGTTGTTGGGCGCCTGATGAGCCTGCACGATGCCGGCCACGTCGACGAGCTTGTCTGCCGAGCAGTCGCAAGCCGCCGGAACCGACGTGACCGTTTGCGTCTTGCCGGCCACCGTGACGCCCGAGAGCGCGCCGACGACGTAGGCCGGGCCGTCGACACTGAACTTGGTGCTGGCTTTCCAGCTGCCGCCCAGGTGCATGTCGGCCTTGACCTCGGTGGGCGGTCCCGAGCTCGAATAATCGTTCGTGCCGGCGACCCACAGCGTGCCGCCGACCGTGACGGCTTCGGACCAATTGCTCACATCGCGATCGACGCCCACGCCGCCGCCCAGCTCGCCAGGTTTGTACGGACCTGTGGCGCTGTCGTAGGCGTCGGTGTCAAGCTGTGCGCTCACGTTCAGATCCGTGCACGAACAAAGCGACCAACGGAAAGTGGTTTGCGCCAGCGTTCCCAAACACTTGTTCGGATCGTCGCCGACACTGATGGGCGGACCGCCGCCGTCGCATTTTTTCGGCGCGGGTCCCACTGCGACGCTGCCCGCGCAGCGACCGGCGGCGCAGCCCTGCCCGTCGGCGCAAGCTTTGCCGCACTTGCTGCAGTTGCCGCTGTCATTCGCCAAATCGACGCAGGCGCCGGCGCAGGCCGTAAGGCCCGGTGCGCACTCCGTCGAACAGACGCCGGCCGAGCAAACCTCGCCGGTCTTGCACTTCTGGTCGCAGCTGCCGCAGTTGTTCGGATCGGCGCTGGTCGGAATGCACGCGCCGGCGCACATCGAGCGGTAAAGCGGGCAAGCCGGAGCGGCGCCGCCAGCGTCAGCGCCAGCGCCCCCGTTGTCTTGCGTAGGCGCGCCGCCAAGGTTGAGGCTGGTGCCGCCCGCACCGGAAGCGCTCTGCGAGGCGCCGGTTCCGTCGCCAGACGCCGCTGCGCCGTTACCGCCACCGCCGTCATCGCTACTGCCGCACGAAAGGGCGACCAGCCCGCCCGTGAGCAGTGCCAAAAGCGAAAGCGCACGCGAGATCAACTGCGTCATCGGAGTCTCCTCGTCTGCTCAATACGGGCGAGCAACAGCGGAGTCAACGAGCCGAATCGACACATGCGCTGCGTTTGGGCTACTACTCAGGGCCGTTTTGGACCGAAGTGCAATTTTCGTCGATGCAGGTTACCTGTTCGCGTCAGGCTCGAAGCTCGTCGCGGGCGAGCGTCATACGCGCAGTCAGCTCCACCTCGACCACGAGCGGGTGCTCGAGCTGTTGACGCGACTGGCAAGCGAGCTGACCGAGCTGCCGTTACTGCGCATTTATTGGTACGACGGCGCGTCGACAGGCCCCAATCCCGCGCAAGTGGCGCTCGCCTACCGGCCGAACCTGAAGCTGCGTCTGGGTCTGGTCACCGAGCAGGGGCAGCAAGGTGTCGACGAGCTGCTCGCGCACGACTTGGTAACGCTGGCCAAAAACCGCGCCATCTCGGACGCGCTGCTGCTCAGCGGCGACGACGATCTGCGGGCGGCGGTCGAGGAAGCGCAAGCGCTGGGCGTGCGCGTCCACCTGCTCGGCATTGCACCCATCCGCGAAAACCAAGCTGCCGCCCTGGTGCAAGCAGCAGACACCTCGCGCGAGCTAACGGAAGGCGAAGTGCGTAGCTTTCTCACGAGCCGTGCCAAGTAGGTCGCGCGCTGTGCTAGCAATGCTCACATGATCGACCATTCGGGATTTGACATCAGCGACCCCGTCCGGAGTCGCGCGTTCTACGAAGCAGCGCTGGCTCCACTCGGCTACAAAGTCTTGATGGAAGTGCCGGTCGAGTACACGGGCGGAGCAGTGGTGTTCGGCATGGGCGTGCCACACAAGCCCGACTTCTGGCTGCATCAAGGCACGCCGCAGACGCCGCGCGTGCACATCGCCTTCCGCGCCGAAAGCCGCGCCATCGTCGACGCCTTCTACAAGGCCGCCATCGCAGCCGGCGGGAAAGACAACGGCCCGCCAGGCTTGCGACCAAACTACCATCCTAACTACTACGGCGCGTTCGTGCACGACCCCGACGGGCACAACATCGAAGCGTGCTGCCACGATCCCGCGCCGTAACGACGTCGCGTGCTGCGCTACTTGGTCGGCGGACACGGAATGACTTGTTCGCCGAAGGCGAGGTCGTCGATCCAGAACTCGACGTCGACGTCCGAGCTGCCGAAGACTTCCCACCCGAGCTTGAGGTTGTTCCAGGTGCCGGCAACCCACTTTTCGCCTTTGGAATTGGCGCCGGTAAACTCACCCTGATCGACCGACACGCCGTCGACCTTGGTCACGAACGTCGTGTTGGTGTTGCCGGGGTACTTGAACTCCCACTGCATGCAGGCCCACCTGCCGCCTGGAAAGGCCGTCTTCGAGTCGAGCCCGTTGTCGGGCGGATCGCACACGAGCTCGAAGTTTCCGTATTGTCCGCCGATCGACCACTCGGTGTTACCGCTGTTCGAGCTGGTGATGAAGTTCCAATGTGAGGTGGTCTTGGGCGTTTGCGCCATGTACAGCATGACGCGGCCGTGCATGTCGTTCGAGGCGAGGGGAAACTGGCTCGTGAAGCGAATGTTCGGCGTCTGCTTCGCGGGCAGCGGCACCTTGAGAAAGTGCAGCGACTGGGTACCGCTGAAGGCTTTCGTGGTGTCGACCACGACTCCGGCGCTCACCGTGTAGGCGCCGCTCGGCTTGCCCATGGCGAGCTTGTCCCAGTCTTCGCAGAACTTCGCGTTCGTCACGCCCGCACAACCGGCGGGCGGCTGACCACCTGTCCCGGCGCTGCCCGCAACTCCGGCCGCGCCGGCCGCGCCA